>Ga0209568_1000104_pt1 | contig 30289 bp, 25 predicted proteins | sample WorMetOlspDAHAB2_FD_187406 | JGI IMG/M metagenome (GOLD analysis project Ga0209568, IMG submission 187406) | Marine gutless worms symbiont microbial communities from Max Planck institute for Marine Microbiology, Germany - Olavius sp. DAHAB.2... ...
CAGCGATTCCACCGCTACCCGGGCCTTGAAATCCGCCGTGAACCGGCGCCGTTTCCTCATCGTGTATTCCTCCGTCATCCGGTGAAATACACCTTAACCCCCTGTCCGCTTTTCCGGGACCACCTCAGCCTTCGACACGTTGGCGACGCGGCTTTATGCGGATCTTTCGGAACAATGTCCGCAGTTCTCACCCACCTACATCCATTCCTACATCCTGGTTTCGTCTCCGAACGCCGTTGTCTATCTGCACCTGGACTCGTACGAGAACCTGCTTTGGCTGGTTCGCGGCGGGAAGGAGATGCACCTGTTCCTGCCGGCCGACCGGCGCATGGTCGACGATTCCCTGATGGAGGACATCTGCAGCGGCGCGGACGATTTTTTTGCCTACGACCCGTCCTACGAGGATTTCGGCCGGACCTATCATCTGACCGCCGGCGAGTTCATGTCGTGGCCGCAGCATTCGCCGCATTGGGTTCGAAACAACGACCAACTGAACGTCGGTCTCGGCACGTTCCACGGCACCGTCGACGGCGAGCGCCGGACCCTCGACTATGTCGCCAACGGCTACTTTCGCCAGAGATGGCCGCTGTTGGCCGGCACGGTTCGCCACGGATCGGTGTCGGCATTGGCGCGGCGCACGGCGTTCAGAATGATGCGGCGGTTCAAAGGGGTTCCGGCGCGGCCGGCGACCGAGTTCTGGGCCAAGCACCAGCTTGATCCGGACTCCCGGATCGGCACCCGCCTGCTGACGGACGGACCGCGGTTGGCGGAGTATTCCCCCCAGCAGGCGGCCTGATCAGCCGGTCGTCGAGCCGGGACGCGCGACACCCATCAGCCGGGCGTGGGGTGTCACCGAACGACCTGGCCGCCGAAGGATCGGCAGACCTGTTCCTTCATCGTCGAAACGAGGCCAAATCTCGATCTGCACGTGACGTAGGTGTCGGCGCTCTCGGATGAGGTGCTCGAATTCGACTCTTTCATCGCCGCTCTGCGCTCATCCAGAGCGGCACGGAACTCCGACCGATCTTCGACCACTTCGACGCCCTGCAAAATCGGAAGGATGGCGTCCAAACGCGCGTCGAAGTCGCAGTACCTGAAGAAAACGACCGTATCGAAGGTCCCCGGGTCGTTGTCGTAGCTCGGTTCCGAAAACTTGTACCCGGTTCTGGCAACGATGCACTTCTTGCCGCCGAATATGTCGGCGGTCGTCACAAAGCCTCCCGACGTGTATCTGGGGTGGGTCACTTTTTGGGGAGTCTCGTGACCGACGTAATAGTCTCCAAGATCTTTTTTGACATACGAAACAAAACGGTCAAAGTCCGTCAGTTTCATGTGTGACGTTTCACCGAAAAACCCGTCGTACAAACGTTCGGAAAAATAAATACCACGATCAAAATCGAAATAGACCCTATTGTGAACGACACTGTTGTCTCTGATTCTCTTTTCGACTTTCCTGATTCTATTGATTGCCAGCGGAATGTTCAAATCCGCTTCGTAGTGCTGGATCTCCTGCCAATCCGACAGCTGGACGATCGCGCCGCTACTGTCGCGAGTGGCGTCGGTCTGGCACCCCGCGATCGACAGAGATAGAAACAGCGTCAGGGCCACGGACGCCGGTCCGCGGGTCCGCCCCTCACACCGAACGGCGGCTTTCGGGCGGATGTTGGGTTCCGGCGAAAGCGTACGCGACACGACATTTTTCCGGTCGTCCAGCATCATCATAGCTCTCAACATGTCACTCTTCGGCGAAAGAATAGTCTACCGGGGATCGAAATAATACACTACCTGGCGCCACCCGTGAGATTCGCGGCTGGTGCTCGCCGGCCCCTTGGTCCTCGTACCTACGTCAATGTTCTGACGCCGTGCGGCGTCTGGATTTCGGCCGAAAGCTGGCATTCGACACCTTCCCGGTAAACGACCCGGTCGTCGGAGAACATTGGCTCAAGCCGCCCGGCGATCTCGTTGGCGTTGGGGTGTTCAATGGACAGCCGCACCAGGCGGCAGCCGAGGTCTGCCATGCGGGCGCCGGGAAAGGGCTCGCCCGGCCACTGGATGACCATCGGGTGGGCGCCGTCGAACGGCATCGATCCGTCGTCGGGTATGGAGATGCGCTAGGTCAGCGATCCCCGGGTGATCTCGGTCGCCACGCCGACGCTCGGCCGCGCCGACGCCAGCGAGGCTTCGAGGTCGGGCGTGCGCGCGACCCAGGTACGAAGCCGGGGCGGCTCAAATCGGTACCGGTCGAGGCCGAACCATCGAGGGCGTCCGGGCGCCGGCGGGTCGACGGCGATGATCTCCAGGAACTCGTCCTCGCCAAGGCGCATGAGGCGGTTGTGCGTGCCCATCTGGGCATGCTCGCCGCCGGGCGGAACCTCGATGCCGAGGCACGCCCGAACGTGCTCGCCCCCCTCCTCCAGCGTGGGCGCCGTCACCGCGAGGTGGTCGAGTGCAAGTTTGGGGGGCATCGATGTCCGTCTCCTGTCGAACGCGCTGATCAGGGAAGTCTCAGATGTGTGCGACCGTCAACGGATCCCTGGGAGGCGCTCTTCGGCGAAGGCGGCGCGTTCCACGAAGGGCACCGCCACCTCCCCCACTCTATTGAGGAACCGTCAATTGCCCTCGCCGGCACGGCGCCATTCTTCACGGTCCAAATCGAAGCCGCACTCGCCGCAAGTCTTTTTTGGGAACAATCCCCACCATTGAATGACCCGGTCACCAACTCCGGATATTTTCAGGATAAGGTATTCGAACCAGTTGGATGCGGTCTCCTTGGACAAACGATAGAAAAATGCAGAATTTCCGCAGTTCGGACACGTGATCGCCGCCCTGACTAGACCAATTAATAGAACGAGAGCGCATCCTATTATTGCAATGAAACCGAAATCACCCAAACGTTCCTCAAGTAAGATTATCCAGAACGGAGAGGGTATAATGATCAATATTATGAAATACGATACATATTTCGCCTTCCGATAGACGGACATTGCTTACACCCATCTGGATGGAATGCAGGTCGGCAATCCCGACGACACCCGCCGAATCTACAACAAATTCCAGCATCAAAAAGGAGCAATTGCCGGGGTTTTTACAGCCCGCGCTTGATTTCCCCGGCTCCAATGGCCCTCAACAGATCCGCGGCAGTTGCTCCCCGGCGAGCCAGTCGATGATGCGGTTGCCGTCGAAGGCCGTTTCCATCTGTACGAAGTGGTGGGGATCGTCGGTGACTTCGCCGATGATCGCCGCGTTGGCGCCCAAGGGGTGCGCCCGCATGGCGGCGAACAGGGCGTCGGCGTCCGGACCCTCGCAGAAGGCCACCACCTTTCCCTCGTTGGCGACGTAGAGGGGATCGAGGCCGAGGAGCTCGCAGGCGCCGCGGACGGCGGTCGCCACCGGGATCGCGTCCTCGCGAACGGTGATGCCGACACCCGACTGCAGCGCGATCTCGTTCAACACCGCGGCGAGGCCACCGCGGGTCGGGTCGCGGAGCACGTGCAGGCCCGGCACCGCCGCCACCATGTCGGCGACGAGGCCGTGCAGCGAGGCGGCGTCGGAGACGATCTCGGTCTCGAAGGTCAGGTCCTCGCGCTTGGACATCACCGCGACGCCGTGATCACCGATGGTGCCGCTGATCAGCACCGCGTCGCCCGGCCGGGCGCGATCGGCGGAGACCTCGACCCCTTCGGGCACGACGCCGACGCCGGTTGTGGTGATGAAGATGCCGTCGCCCTTCCCCTTCTCCACCACCTTGGTATCGCCGGTGACGATGGCCACGTCGGCCTCCTTCGCCGCCGCCGCCATGGACTCGACGATGGCCTTCAGATCGGCGAGTGGGAACCCCTCCTCGATGACCATGCCGACGGACAGATAGCGCGGCCGCGCGCCGGCCATGGCGACGTCGTTGACTGTGCCGTGCACGGCCAGCGAGCCGATGTCGCCGCCGGGAAAGAACAACGGTGAGATGACGAAGCCGTCGGTGGACATGACCATGCGCCCCTCTTCGACGGCGAAGCAGGCCTGGTCATTGCGGGCGGCGAGCCAGGGGTTGTCGAAGCGGTCCTCGAACAGTTCCTCGATGAGCTGCGCCATGGCCCGGCCGCCGGAGCCGTGGGTCATGTCGATGCGTCCCGAACGCAGGTCGAGGGGCCGCGGCGAATGGCGCTTGAACGAGCTCATCGCTCAGGCCGTCGCCCGGGCCGGGTCGCGGAAGCGGCCGAAGCTGTAGTAGGCGGCACACGCCCCTTCGGAGGACACCATGCACGAGCCGATGGGATTGTCCGGCGTACAGACGGTGCCGAAGATCTTGCAGTCGGTCGGCTTCTTGACGCCGCGGAGGATGGCGCCGCACTCGCAGGCCTTGTTGTCGGGTACCTGCGCCTGCTCCAGGGGGAAGCGCTTCTCGGCGTCGAAATCGGCGAAGGCCTCCTTGATCGCCAGCGCGCTGTAGGGCACCTCCCCCAACCCCCGCCATTCGAAGCTCTTGCGCAGCTCGAACACCTCGGCGACCAGGGCCTGGGCCTTGGTGTTGCCGTCACGGTCGACGACGCGGGTGTATTCGTTCTCGACCTCAGCGCGTCCGTCGTTCAACTGGCGGACCAGCATCAGCATCGCCTGCATCACGTCCAGCGGCTCGAAGCCGGCGACGACGACGGGGCGCTGGTACTCCTCGGCGAAGAACTCGAACGGCCGCGAGCCGATCACCGCCGACACATGCGCCGGGCCGATGAAGCCGTCCAGCGGCAGAGTGCCGAGGCGGCGCACCTCGGGGCTTTCGAGGATGTTGGTGATCGCCGCCGGGGTCAGTACGTGATTGCAGTGGACGGTGAAGTTGGTCAAGCCCAGCGCCTGTGCCTGCTTGAGGGCGATAGCGGTCGGCGGTGTGGTCGTTTCGAAGCCGATGGCGAAGAACACCACCTCGCGATCGGGGTTGGCCTGGGCGATCTTCAGCGCGTCCAGGCTGGAATAGACCATGCGCACGTCGCAGCCCTCGGCCTTGGCCTTCATCAGGGTCATCCGCTCGATGCCGGGGACGCGCAAGAGATCGCCGTAGGTGCACAGCGTGACGCCGTCCTTTCGCGCCAACTGCACAGCGTTGTCGATGCGCCCGACGGGCAGCACGCAGACCGGACAGCCCGGCCCGTAGATCATCCGCACGTTCTGGGGTAGCAGGTCCTGGATCCCGTAGCGGAAGATGGCGTGGGTGTGGCCGCCGCAGAACTCCATGATGTGGTAGTTCCGGTCGGCGTGGGCGTCGGCGCGGATGGCGGCCGCCAGTTCGCGGGCCAGCGTCCCGTCGCGGAATTCGTCGACGAACCGGACGCTCATGACGCGCCCATCTCCTCGGCAAGCTCGGCGAGCGTTCCCATCTCGGCGAACAGCGCGAGCGTGCGCTCGGCCTCTTCCGGGTCCAGCTTGTTGAGCGCGAAGCCGACGTGGACGATGACGTAGTCGCCGACAGCGATGCCGTCGACCAGCGACAGGCTCACCTCTTTGACGATGCCGCCGACCTCGGCCTTGGCCATGTCGCCGTCGAGGAGCTCGGTGATGCGCGCAGGAATGGCGAGGCACATGGCGCTACCCCCTGGCCATCGCCGCGGCCCAGGCCTGACCGAGGCTGATGGCGACGTCGCCGGGCCCCAGGTTGACGGGTTGGAGCGGCCGGATGCCCATCCCGTCCAGGCGTTCGCAGAGCGCCGCCGTCATCACTCGGTTGAGGAAGCAGCCGCCGCAGAGGGCCACCTCGCGGATGCCCGTCGCCTCGGCGGCGCCGGCGACCCAATCGGCGAGCGCCGCAGCGATGGTGCCGTGGAACAGGTTGGCGCCGGCGCCCGCATCGAGGCCGGCGAGTTTGTCGAGGAGCGGCGTGGTGTCGAGGACGCCGTTGTCGATGGACCAGCCGCCGGTGTCGACGGCAGGTTCCGTCGCCATCGCCTCCAAGGCCATCGGCGCCTCACCGTCGAACTGGGCGACGGGCTTGACCCCGAGGAGGCCGCAGGCGGCGTCGAACAGCCGTCCGCAGCTGGACGTGGGCGGGCAGTTGATGTCCTTTTCCAGCATCGCCGCGATGACCCCGGCACCCTGCTGGCCGGCGAAGCGATCGGCGATCTCGGCGCCGCGGCCCATGGCATGCAACGCCGCTGCCGCCATCCGCCAGGGCTGGCGGGCCGCCGCGTCACCGCCGGGCTGCATCAACAGCGCCAGATGCCCGAGGCGCTCGAAGCCCGAGGCATCGACGCGCATCAGTTCGCCGCCCCAGGAACCGCCATCGCTGCCCAGCCCGAAACCGTCCAGCGCCAGCCCGAGCACAGGCCCTTCGCTGCCGTGCTCGGCCATCACCGCGGCGACGTGGGCGTGGTGATGCTGGACCGGAACCGTGTCGATCCCTCGGTCGGCCGCAAGCGTCTCGGCGTAGCGCGTGCTGTGGAAGTCTGGATGCAGATCGTGGGCGATGTGAACTGGGTCGAACCCGGACGCGGACAGCAGATCCTCGGCCATGTCCTCGAACATCCGCACGGCCTCGACGGTGTCGAGATTGCCGGCGTCGCGGGTAACCGTCGCCTGGGTATCCCGGGTAACACACAGCGTGTTCTTCAGAAAGGCGCCGACAGCGAGCCCATGCGGTACGGGCCGCGGCAAGGCGACGGTCAGCGCGACGAGATCGTCGGACTCCGCTGGCGCCGGTACCGCCATTCTCAGGCTTGGGCCGCGGCGGCGACGGGCTCGGCCGGCGACGCCAGCGCCGGACGGCGAGCTTCGACCCACGCATACCAGTCGTCGAGACCGGCGCCGGTGGTGGCCGAAACTTCAAGGACTTCCAAACCGCTGTTAATGCGGCGCGCGAAATCGACGCAGTGCTTCACATCGAAGCTGACGTGGGGCAGCAGATCGATCTTTGTCAGTACCATGAGGTCGGCGGCATGGAACATGTCGGGGTACTTCAGCGGCTTGTCGTCGCTCTCGGTCACCGACAGCATGACCACCTTGTGCGCCTCGCCGAGGTCGAAGGCGGCCGGACACACCAGATTGCCGACGTTCTCGATGAACAGCACCGATCCGGGCGGCGGATCGAGGCGTTCCAGCGCGTGGCCGACCATGTGGCCGTCCAGATGGCAGCCCTTGCCGGTGTTGATCTGGACGGCCGGCACCGCGGTTTCGCGGATGCGCTCGGCGTCGAAACTGGTCTGCTGGTCACCCTCGATGACCGAGATGGCATAGCGCTCCTGAAGATCGGTGATCGAGCGGACCAGCAGCGTGGTCTTTCCCGATCCGGGGCTGGAGACAAGGTTGAGTGCCAGCACGCCCCGGCTCGCCAAGTAGTCCCGATTCATCGCCGCGAAGCGGTCGTTTTCTTCGAGGATGTTGCGTTCCACCTCGACGATGCGGCTTTCGCTCATCCCCGGAACGTGAACGCCACCCAGGCCGACGCCGTAGTCGAGCGCGTCTTTGCCGTGGGTATGGTCGTGATGGTGATGATCGTGGTCGTGGCCGTGGTGATGGTCGTGATGGTGATGATGATCATGGCCGTGGTGGTGATGGTGGCCGGATCCGTTCCCGGCGCCCTCGACGCTGCCCTGCCCGCAGCCGCACACCGTACACATCACTCGACCTCCAGGTCCTTGATCCGCAAATCCTCGCCGCCGGTCACCTGCAATTCATAGCCGCCGCACTGGGGGCACGGATCGTAGCGTTCCATCACCGGCACGGTCTCGCCGCAGCTCATGCACCAGGCTTGTCCGGGGGTGCGATGAAGCTCCAACCGAGCGCCGTGGGCGAGCGTGCCGTTGCTGACCGTCCGGAAACAGAAGTCCAGCGCCTCGGGGGCGGCACACGACATCGCTCCGACCTGCAGGCGCACGATCTTCACGCGCCTGAACTTCTGAGCCTTGGCTTCTTGTTCGATGATGCCGAGCAGGCTCTCGCAGAGCGACATCTCGTGCATGGACCTCCTCCCGGATGGCGCCTGGCGGGTTCTCAACGGCTCACGCGACCGCGGACCTGCCTTCTTGGGCGCCCCCTCTCCCTCTATCGTCGGACAAATCGCGGAAGAATTCACCCCTTTTCGGTCGGGGGTCTTGGTGGGTGGCTTAGGAGGATGACGAGCGACGCGCCTCGGCGGCGATCTGATCGGCGACCGAAGCGACGGCCGCGGCGACCTCTTCGGACAGATCGTCGCCGTGGGCGAATGACTGTCCCTCGACGCCGTAGATCACCAGGCCATCGGGGAGGCTGCCCAATGTGCGGCTCGTTTCGACCGCCTCGGCCAGCCCGAACAGGTGCGAAGACGCGAAGAACGTCTTGTGGGGCATGATCTCGAGCCGGGGTTCGAAACGGCTGATGGTTCCTGCGGGCGCTCCGGTCGACGTGGCATCGACGACGAACACGCGCTCGCGATCCTCCCACAGGTCCATCAGCTCGGCGCCGTCGCCGGCATGCTCAACGGCCTCAAATCCGCGGTCGGCCATCCGGTCGCAAACCGCGGGTCCAACGCCGTCGTCCCCCCTCAGACGATTGCCGACGCCGATGATCAGCACGGGGCTGGGTGTTCCTTCATGCACGTTCGACCTTCAGGTCCAGAAAGTGGGTCGCGCAGCTGATGCACGGATCGTAATTGCGGATCGTCTGCTCGCAGCGCCACTTGAGGTCTTCATCGGCGAGGTCGAGGTTGCGCTCGACGACGCCCAGCAGATCGCGTTCGATCTGCTTCTGGTTCTGTGATGTTGGCGGGACGATGGTCGCGCGGGCGATGCGGCCGTCGTCGTCGAGGCGGTAGCTGTGATAGCAGATCCCCCGCGGCGCTTCGGTGCAGCCATGCCCCTCGCCGGCCCCCGGCACCAGCTCGACGCAGGCCTGCGGCGGCGCCTCATATGCTTCGGCCAGCCGAAGCGCTTCCTCGCAGGCGTAGACCGTCTCGACCATGCGCACGACGATGCTCTTGAACGGGTTCCAGCAGGTTTCCTCAAGGCCAGATGCACGCGCCGTTTCTTTTGCAAAATCTGAGAGTTGAGAGAAACTGTTGTTGTACCGCGCGAGCGGTCCGACCAAGTAGGCCTCGCCCGTCGCGGTCATCCCATGGAGCGCGTTGGAATGGCGGACATGTTCCTCATGGAAGTTCGCACCGAACTCGGAAACAGCGATGTCGAGGCCGCGGTTGGAAATGATCCGGCCTTCGTGGATGGCGTATTCGTCCGGATGGCGGAGCGAGACGCAGGTGTAGTCGTACTTATAGTCGGGGAAGGTGAAACCGCCGAACGCCCTGGCCAATTCGGCAGCAGCATCCACCGCCCACGTGAGCGGTTCGACCAGCGCCTTTACCTGCGCCGAATCCGGCACCCGGTAGAAGCCGCCGACCCGCAGGTTGACCGGATGGACCGCGCGGCCGCCGATCACCTCGAGGATCTCATTTCCGAGCTTCTTCAGCTTCAGCGCCGTCTTGACGATCTCGGGATTGCTCTGGGCGATCTGCAGGGCATCGTCGAGCCCGAGGAAGTCGGGAGCGTGCAGCATCGCCGCGTGCAACACGTGGCTTTCGATCCATTCGCCGCAGTAGATCAGCCGCCGCAGGTCACGGAGCGGACCGTTGACCTGGACGCCGAGCGCATCCTCCATCGCCTGGCTCGCCCCCATCAGGTAGGCGATCGGGCAGATCCCGCAGATTCGCGCGGTGATGTCGGGTGCGTCGGTGAACATGCGCCCCTGCAGCAGCGCTTCGAAGAAACGGGGCGGCTCGTAGATGCGGAAGCGGATGTCCTGGACGGTATCGCCCTTGACGCGGACGTACAGCGCGCCCTCGCCCTCGACCCGGGCCAGGGCATCGACCTTGATCGTCCTCGGGCGCGGCTTACTCATGGGCTTCGCTCGTCTTGCGGAACGCCGTCGCCCCGGCGTTGTAGCTGCGGAACAGGTGGCGGATCTCGCGGCGGTCGGCGCCGGTTTCGGCAAACCAGTCGCTCAGGCTCGGAGAATTGGGGCTCTCCATGGGGCCGAAGCAGCCATAGCAGCCGCGCCCGCACGACGGGCACAGGTTGCCGCAACCGGCCTGGGTTACCGGGCCGAGACAGGGCTGCCCGTGGGCAACCATGACGCAGATCGTTCCCCGGCGCTTGCACTCGAAGCATTCGCTGTGGGCCGGGATGTTCGGGCGGCGGCCATTGAGGAAGGCGTTCAGCACTTCGAGAAGCTGGTACTTGTTGACCGGGCAGCCGCGCAGTTCGAAGTCGACACGGACGTGGTCGTGGATCGCCGACGACTTGGCAAGGGTCTCGATGTACTCCGGCTTCGCATAAACGGCGCCGATGAACTCGTCGACGTCGGCGAAGTTGCGCAGCGCCTGGATGCCGCCGGCAGTGGCACAGGCGCCGATGCTGATCAGCGTCTTCGACTGGCGGCGGATCTTGTGAATGCGTTCGGCGTCGTGGGGCGTGGTGATCGATCCTTCGACCAGGGAGACGTCATAGGGGCCGCGGACGACGGCGCGGGTGGCCTCGAGGAAATAGGCAATCTCGACCGCCTCGGCGACATCGAGCAGTTCGTCCTCGCAGTCGAGCAGGCTGAGTTGGCAGCCGTCGCAGGACGAGAACTTCCACACCGCCAGTTTGGGTTTGCGTTTCTTGGCCACGATCACAGCTCCCGGATGGCGAAGATGTCGGCGATACGGTCGAAGCGGAACACCGGTCCGTCTTTGCAGACGAACGCGCCGCCCCACTGGCAGTGGCCGCAGAACCCGATGGCGCACTTCATGTTGCGCTCCATGGATACGTAGATGCTGTCGTTTGCGATTCCCCGGTCGTTCAGCGAAGCGACCGAGAAGCGCATCATCGTCTCCGGCCCGCAGACCATGCAGACGGTATTCTCCGGATCGTAGCCGCCATAGCTGATCAGCTTGGTGACGACGCCGACGTTGCCCCGCCAGTCGGCAGACGCCCGGTCCACGGTGACGTCGACGTAGACGTCGAGACGCGCGCTCCATTTCTCGAGCTGGGCGCGGAACAGGATGTCGTGGGGCGTGCGTGCGCCGTAGAGGATGGCGAACCGCCCGTATTTCTCGCGGTTCGCCAGGACGTGATAGATGGCCGGGCGCAGCGGCGCGAGGCCGACGCCACCGGCGACGATGACCACGTCGGACCCCTCGGCCTCGACCACCGGCCAGGCGCTGCCGAACGGGCCGCGGACACCCATGACGGTGCCCTTCTTCGCCGCCGCCATGGCCTTGGTGACGGCCCCGACGGCACGGATCGTGTGGATCAGCCGGTCCGGTTCGCCGGGATCGCCGCTGATGCTGATCGGCACCTCGCCGACGCCGAACTCGTAGAGCATGTTGAACTGCCCGGCGGCGAACGGAAAAGCCGCGTCGCCGCTTTCGGGCCGCATCTCGACGGTGAACGTGTCGTTAAGGTCGCGGGTCAGCTTCTCGACCCGGAACAGCCGCGGCACCATCGGGTCGGCGGCAAGGCTTTGGGCGGACGCGGTCGAGTCCACGGTCGATCTCATCCGTTCGGGTGGCCGTACATGTCGATCATCTGGTGACGCGCCGCGGCGAGCCGATCGGCGATCACCGGCGCGAACCGCTTGTGCAGCTCGTAGCCGAGCGCGGAATCGTTCTCCATCTTGCCGCGCAGGCAGGTGGCGTCGAGGCTCACCAGCCGCGTCAACTCCACCGCGCGGGCATCGAAGCTCGCCCGATGGGGCGGCACCAGCCACGACCAGTTCATCAAGTCGCCGGCCTTCAGCGTCTCGACGATAATCGGATCCTTGCCGGGGACATGAACCTCCAACGCCACCCGGCCGTGACGGATGAGATAGAAGCTGTCGGCGGCATCGCCTTCGCGATAGACGTAGTCACCGGCCGGCACGACCACATTGGCCGCACAGCCGGACACCAGTTCCCGATACTCGTCGATCATCCCGGCGAAAAACGGATGCTCGCGCAGGATGCGATCGAGCCCTTCGATATGGACCATGATCAATGCCCTCCTTCGCTGTCTCGGAGCGCCCGGGCCTCTTCGGTGATGTCGATACCGACCGGACACCAGGTGATACACCGTCCGCAGCCGACGCAGCCCGAGGTGCCGAACTGCTCGTGCCAGGACGACAGCTTGTGGGTGATCCACTGCCGGTACCGGGCCGCTCCTTCACGGCGGATGCTGCCGCCGTGGATGTAGCTGAACTCCATGGAGAAGCACGAATCCCAGAGCCGCCAGCGTTCCGCCTCGGTGCCGGTCAGGTCGGTGACGTCCTCGACGGTCGAGCAGAAGCAGGTCGGACACACCAGCGTGCAGTTGCCGCAGGTCAGGCACCGCTTGGCGACCTGATCCCACTGGCGGCTCTCTAGGTTCCGAGCCAACACGTCCGCTGCGTCGGGCACCATCTCCCGCCCCATGGACGCGGCAGCGCCCTCGACCGCCGTGCGGGCGTTCTGCAGGTCCGTAGGCGCCGCCGGCCGCCCGTCGAGTCGGTGCAGGACATCTGCGCCTTCTTCGGATCCGGCACGAGCGACGTAGGTAACGTCTTCGCCATTGGCGACCTCGGTCAGGGCGATGTCGAACCCTTCGTCGGCGGCTGGCCCCGTACTCATCGACGTGCAGAAGCACGTCCCCCCGGCCCGTGTGCACTCGACGGCGATAACGAAGGCGCCGGCCCGCCGCCGGCCATAGCCGGGTTCGGAAAACGCCCCGTTGTCGAACACACGGTCCTGGATGGCCATTGCCGAAAGGTCACAGGACCGCACGCCGAGGAATGCGTACCGCGCCGAGTCCTCGGTCTCTTCGTCGATGACGAATCCGGTCCCGTCGCGCCGCGCCCGCCAGAGCCGTTCGCGGGCCGGAAACAGATACCGCTTCCAGGAATGGGGACCGGGACCGTAGGCGAACAGGGCATCGCCGCCGCCCTCGACGAGGCGGTACCGACCGCCATCCTGTTCATCGCTGACGCCAGCGGGCAGATCGTCGGCACCTTCGATGGGTTCGAGTGCGACCGCCCCATCCACCATCCGCGGGCCGATCACCTGAAATCCATCGGCCGAGAGGATTCGGACAAGCTGGTCGAGTCCGGCGCGCTCGATCACCTTCGCGTCAGCACCGGATGTCGCCTGGGATGCCATGACTTCCCCTTTCCCGGCAGAAAGCCGGGGGGAATATTGTCGCGCAAATGCTGCACTGCGTAAATGTCGAATTGGGAATGCCACCAACGCCCAAGGCGCATGGCAGGCGGCGGCTAGCCTATATGTTTCGGCAATTGCCCCCGCCGCGAAACCGTCGCGCGACACGCCGGAAAGGCCTGTGGTTTTGGCGGCGCATCATTTTCCTGTCGAACCTTGGCGCCAGTTGTCCTACGATCCGGCCCACACCGTGGCCGCGGGGGGAACCGGGGGCCGTAGGACCACACCCAGGGGAAGATCGAGATGTCCATCGACCGACGAGGGGAGATCGAAACGGCTGCCTGCAAGGTGGGCTGGCGTGGCGGTCGACCCGTTGCCCTCGCCAAGGCAAAGAGCTGAGTGTTCCCGCTCGCCATGTGCCGCCGCATGCGTCATGATCCCGCCGCCGAAGAGACCGCACCGGAACGCGTCACGTTCCGCTGGGGCCGTGCGGTACACGGCCCGGTCCTGTCCCGGCTTTGCCGCCGGGCCGGACCGCGCTCGCGGGGGAACTCCGTTTAAGGAATGAAAGATCAATGAAACAAGAGCGACTTGAAGCCGCGATCGACCGAATTCTCAATGCCGACTACGGCGACCCCTTCTCCATTCTCGGTATGCACGTCGAAGGCAAGGGGCGCGCGCATCACTTGGTGGTGCGGACCCTGCAGCCGGATGCCGAAAAGGTTGCCGTCGTGGATATCAAGGCGCGCAAGGAAGTGGCCGAGCTTCCGCGCATCCGCGATGAGGGGATTTTCGCCGGAACCATCGAAGGCCGCATGGAGCCGTTTGCCTACCGGCTGAGGGTGACTCCGAAGGGCGGCGGCCAGCCATACGATTGCGAGGACCCCTACCGGTTCGGCCAGGTGCTCGGCGAGCTCGACGTTCATCTCCTGTCCGAAGGCAACCACCTCCGCGCCTTCGACAAGATGGGCGCCCACGCGACGACCATGGACGGCGTCAAGGGAACGTCGTTCGCGGTCTGGGCGCCGAACGCCCGCAAGGTCAGCGTCGTCGGTGACTTCAACGACTGGGACGGCCGCATCCATGCCATGCGCAACCGCCAGGAATGCGGCGTTTGGGAGATCTTCGTTCCCGGCGTCGGTCCCGGCGCCATCTACAAGTACGAGATCCGCGCCGGTTTCGGCGAACTGATGGCGCTCAAGGCAGATCCCTTCGCCTTCGAGGCCGAATTGCCGCCCAACACGGGATCCAAGGTCACCGACCCCAAGAAGTACACCTGGAAGGACAAGGCGTGGATGAAGCGGCGCGGGCATCTGCACGATCGCGACGCGCCCGTGTCGGTCTACGAGGTTCATCTCGGATCGTGGAAGCGTGTGCCGGAGGACGGCAACCGGTTCCTGAACTATCGCGAGCTGGCCGAGCAGCTCGTCCCCTACGTCCAGGATCTCGGGTTCACGCACATCGAACTGATGCCCATCCACGAGCACCCCTTCGACGGCTCCTGGGGCTACCAGCCGACCGGTATGTTCGCGCCGACCAGTCGTTATGGCACGCCGGCCGATTTCAAGTATTTCATCGACTGCTGTCATCAGGCCGGTCTCGGCGTTCTGATCGACTGGGTCGCCGGGCACTTCCCGGGCGACGCCCACGGTCTCTGCTACTTCGACGGCACCCACCTCTACGAGCACCAGGACCCGCGCCTCGGCCGGCACATGGACTGGGACACCCTGATCTACAACTACGACCGCCGCGAGGTGTCCAACTACCTGCTGTCCAACGCGCTCTACTGGATGGAGGAGTTTCACATCGACGGGCTGCGCGTCGATGCCGTCGCCTCGATGCTGTACCTCGATTACAGCCGCAAGGAGGGCGAGTGGATTCCCAACATGTTCGGCGGCCGGGAAAACCTCGAGGCCATCGACTTCTTGAAACGCATGAACGAGCTGGTCTACGGCGAGCACGAGGGCGTGATGACGGTGGCGGAGGAGTCGACGTCCTGGCCCATGGTCTCCCGCCCCACGTACCTCGGCGGCCTCGGGTTCGGGTACAAGTGGAACATGGGGTGGATGAACGACACGCTCCGCTACATCGAAAAGGAACCCATCCACCGCCGTTACCATCATGACCTGCTGACCTTTGGCCTGCTCTACGCCTTCACCGAGAACTTCATCATGCCGCTGAGCCACGATGAGGTCGTTCACGGCAAGGGGTCCTTGCTGTCGAAGATGCCAGGAGACGGCTGGCAGCAGTTCGCCAACTTGCGCTCCTACTATGCGTTCATGTTCACCATGTCGGGAAAGAAACTGCTGTTCATGGGCGCCGAGTTCGGCCAGGGCGACGAGTGGAACCACTCCAGCAGCCTGGATTGGCACCTGCTGGGGTATCCCTTCCAGGGCGGTGTGATGAATCTTGTCCGCGATCTCAACCGCATTTACCGCTCGGAACCGGCGCTCTACGAGACCGATTGCTTCGGTGCCGGATTCGGTTGGATCGATTGCCACGATTCCGACAACAGCATCATCTCCTACCTCCGCTTCGCCAAGGATCCGACCGACTTCCTCGTCATCGTCTGCAACTTCACGCCGGTACCGCGCGAGGACTATCATCTCGGCGTGCCCCGCCTCGGTGCCTATGCCGAAATCCTCAACTCCGATGCCGAGTTCTATGGCGGCAGCGGCTTCGGCAATGCCGGGCAGGTCAATGCCGACATGGATGGCTCCCATGGGCAGCCGCACTCGCTGCGGCTCAAAGTGCCGCCGCTCGGCGCGCTGGTCCTGAAGCCATTGCCCGAGGAGAAGGCCGAGGAGGAGGCCGTAGAAGCAACGGCCGAAGGCACGACCCCTGAAGATGCCGCACCGCTGGCCGGCGAAAGCGAAGCGACGAGCGATGGCGGAAACACCAAGGCTTGAACCGGGCAGCCCCGCCCCCCTGGGTGCAACCTGGGACGGGCGCGGCGTCAACTTCGCGCTGTTTTCGGCCAACGCCGAGAAGGTCGAGCTGTGCTTGTTCGACTCGGCCGGCCGCAAGGAGCAGCAGCGGATCGAACTGCGCGAATACACCAACGAGGTCTGGCACGGCTACGTGGTCGGCCTGCAGCCGGGCCAGCTCTACGGCTATCGTGTCTACGGCCCCTACGATCCGAGGAACGGCCACCGCTTCAATCCCAACAAGCTGCTGATCGATCCCTATGCGCGGGCCCTGGACGGACCGATCCGCTACAGCGACGCCCATCTCGGGTATCGCAAAGACAGTTCGCGCGCCGACCTGTCGTTCGACCGCCGCGACAACGCCCGGCAAATGGCCAAGTGCCGCATCGTCGAGCCGGCGTTCTCGTGGGGCGCCGAACGCCAGCCCAAGGTGCCGTGGTCCGAGACGGTCATCTACGAGCTTCACGTCAAGGGGTTCACCAAATTGCACCCCGAGGTGCCGGAGGCGATGCGCGGGACGTTCTCGGGTCTCGCCTCACCCGCCGCCATCGAGCACCTCGTGAAGCTCGGGGTGACAGCCATCGAGCTATTGCCGGTTCACGCCACCTGCGATGAGCGGCACCTGGTCCAGGGCAACCGCACGAACTACTGGGGCTACAGCTCGGTCAACTTCTTCGCCGCCGATCCGAAGTTCAATGCGGAAGGCCGGGTTCGCGAATTCAAGACCATGGTCGCCAACCTGCACGCGGCGGGAATCGAAGTCATTCTCGACGTCGTCTACAACCACACCGGCGAGGGCGACGAGCTGGGGCCGACGCTGTGCTACCGCGGCATCGACAATGCTGCCTACTACCGCCTGCAGGACGACCGCCGGCGCTACCTCGACTTCACCGGCTGCGGAAACACCCTGGACCTAGCCCACCCGCGGGTGCTGCAGATGGTCCTCGACTCGCTTCGGTTCTGGGTCCAGGAGATGCACGTCGACGGCTTCCGCTTCGACCTGACGTCGGCGCTGGCCCGCGAGTACAACGATTTCGACGTCGGTTCTGGCTTCTTCGACGCCATCGGCCAGGACCCGGTGCTGTCCAACGTCAAGTTGATCGCTGAACCTTGGGACCTCGGCATGGACGGCTATCAGCTCGGCAACTATCCGCCGCTGTGGTCGGAATGGAACGACAAGTTCCGCGACGCCTCTCGGCGGTTCTGGAAAGGTGACGAAGGCATGATCGGCCGCATGGCGTCGCGGCTGGCGGGTTCGGCCGAGTTCTTCGACTGGCGGGGGCGGCGCCCGTGGTCGAGCATCAATTTCATCACCGCTCACGACGGCTTCACCCTCAACGACCTGGTCAGCTACAACGGCAAGCACAACGAGGCCAACGGCGAGAACAACCGCGACGGCACCGACAACAACAGCTGGAACTGCGGCACCGAGGGACCGACCGACGACCCCCATATCCGTGCACTCCGCGCCAAGCAGCGCCGGAACCTGATGGCAACGCTGCTGTTGTCGCAGGGCGCTCCGATGATGGTCGCCGGCGACGAGTTCGGCCGCACCCAGAACGGCAACAACAACGCCTATTGCCAGGACAATGAGATGAGCTGGGTGCATTGGGACAGCCGCGCGCCCGAGGACGAGGAGTTGACCGAGTTCACCCGCCAACTCCTGCGGCTCCGCCGCGAGCACGACGTGTTCCGGTCGCGGTCTTTCGTTCACGGCGAAACCGTCGATGGCAGTGACGTCAAAAACTTGGTGTGGCTGGCGCCCGAAGGCCATGAGATGCGGCGCGAGAATTGGGATACGCCCCATAACAAGACCTTGGGCATGCAGATCTATGGCGGCGCGGACGAAAACGGAATCCTGGGCGAGATGTTCGTGCTGTTGCTCAACGCCCATCACGGTCCCGTGGGCTTCCGGCTCCCGCACACGGGCCTGGGAACCGGTTGGGAGCTGATTTTCGACACGGGTCGCATGGACGGCAGCGGAGCGGAATTCGTGCACGGAGACACGGACCACTACCCGATGCTCGATCGATCATTCGTGCTGTTGCAACGCCGATAAACGCGGAACGCCGGCAAACGCGTCGCGAGGGAGACGCCCATCATGAGTGCACTGGACCACCTCGCCTACCTGGCGGGGATCGAGCCCCACTACTGGGACATCTGGGGCCACTATTACGAGACTTCCGAGGATACAAAGCGCGTCATCTTAGAGGCTCTGGGCATCCCCGCGGCCGATGACGCCGCCGTGGAGGCCGGCATTGCGAAGATCGAACAGAGTCCATGGACCCGCATCGTTCCGCCGGTGATCGTGCTGCGTGAAGGTGCCGAGCTACATGTGCCGTTCTCGGTCCCGTCGGACAGCCTGGAGACCGAAAGGAGCGTCCGCGTCGTCGAGGAAGAGGGCACCACCCACGAATTCCGTTTCGTTCCCGCGCACTTGCCCTCCGAAGGCGTGCGCAACATTGACGGCAAGGACATCGACCGGCGCTGGATGCATGTGCAGGTGCCGCTGCCGTTGGGCTATCACGACCTCGTCGTCGAGGGTGCGGAGTCATCGCCGCTGCGCGTGATCATCGCGCCCCATGCCTGCGGCCTGCCGAAAAAGATGGCCGAGGGCGGCAAGCTGTGGGGGATCACTACCCACCTCTACACCTTGCGGTCGGACCGCAACTGGGGGATCGGCGATTTCACCGACCTCGCCGACCTCGTCGATGTCGCCGCCAAGGCGGGCGCGTCGGCCATCGGCCTCAATCCGCTGCACGCGCTGTTCACCAACCATCCCGAGGAAGCGAGCCCCTATTCGCCCAACAGCCGGGTGTTCCTGAACCCGCTGTTCATCGACGTCGAAGCGGTGCCCGATTTCGCCGAATGCGAAGAAGCCCAGAAGCTGGTCTCCAAGCTGCAAAGCCAGCTGAACACCGCGCGCAAGGCGGACATCATCAAATACCGGGCGATCATGGCCCTTAAAAGCGAGGTGCTCGAGATCCTGCACGACTGGTTCCGCGCCAACCACGCGAAGGACGGGGATGCCCGCGCCGCCGACCTCGAAGAGTTCCGCGCTTTGGGCGGCGATCGGCTCCACCGGTTCACCGTGTTCGAGGCGTTGACCGAGGAGTACGGTTCCGATCCCTGGCAAAAGTGGCCCGCCGCCTACCGCCGCCCCGACACGAAGAAGGTCCGGGAGTTCGCGACCGAGAAGCAGCGGCGGCTGGAGTTCTTCGAATACCTCCAGTGGCAGGCGGACCGGCAGCTGGCCGCCGCCAGGGACCGGGCGCACGACGCCGGACTCGCCATCGGCCTCTACCAGGATCTCGCCATCGGCGCCGATCCCAAGGGTGGCGATGCCTGGAGCGACCAGGAAGCGATAACACAGGCCGGCCACGTCGGTGCGCCACCTGATCCGTACAATATGCTGGGCCAGGACTGGGGCATGCCGCCGATGCATCCGGTGCGGCTGCGTGACCTGGCCTACGAGCCGTTCATCGCCATCCTGCGCGCCAACATGCGCCATGCCGGCGCCTTGCGCATCGACCACGCCATGGGCCTCAAGCACCTGTTCTGGATTCCGTCGGGCAGCCCGCCCGCCGGCGGCGCCTATGTCGAATACCCGTTCGAGGACCTGCTCGGCATTCTGGCTCTGGAAAGCCACCGCAACCGCTGCCTGGTCATCGGCGAGGACCTCGGCACCGTGCCCGAGGGGTTCCGCGAGCGCATGGCCGAGATGAACATCCTGTCGTACCGGGTGCTCTACTTCGAGAAGATGGGCGACCGGTTCAAGGGTCCTGGCGAATATCCGCCGCTGGCCCTGGCCTGCGTCGCGACCCATGACCTGCCGACGCTGAAGGGCTTCTGGGACGGCTCCGACCTGGCGTTGAAACGCAAGCTCAAGCTCTATCCGTCAAAGGACGCCGAAGCGGGGGACGTGGACGGACGCGCCGCCGACCGCAGCCAGTTGCTACACGCGCTGAACTGGGAAGGACTACTGCCCGATGGCATCAATCCCGACGATCCCGACTCCGTGGCGATGACGACAAATCTGGCGGCGGCTGTGCACGGAATGTTGTCCCGGTCACCGGCCAATCTGCTGATGGTGCAGGTCGACGATCTCACCGAGGAGACCGACCAGATCAACGTCCCCGGCACCGTGCACGAACGGCCGAGCTGGCGCCGCCGGCTGTCCATGCCGGTGAAAAAACTGGCATCGTCACGGCTGTTGAAGGCGCTGGCCCCGGCCCTCGCCGAGCGAGGGCCGGAAGCCTGATCGAGTCCCGCGTCAGCCGCCCATGGGCGACATCGGCTCGATGTTCCAGATCTTCTCCGCGTAGTCGCGGATGGTGCGGTCCGACGAGAACACGCCCATGCGCGCGACATTGAGGATGGCCTTGCGGGTCCAGTCCTTGGTGTCGCGGAAGTTGGCATCGACCCGGTCCTGGGTCGCCACATAGTCGGCGAAATCGGCGAGCACCATGAAGTGGTCGCCGCCCGTCGTCAGGGCGTCGAAGATCGGCCGGAAGCGGCCGCCGTCGTCCGGCGAAAAATGCCCGTCGCGGATCATGTCGAGGCCGCGGCGGAGTTCCTCGTTGGCGTTGTAGTAGCTCCACGTGTCGTAGCCGCCGTTGCGCAGGTTCCGCACCTCCTCCGCGGTCAGCCCGCAATAGAAGATGTTTTCCTCGCCGACGGCCTCGGCGATCTCGATGTTGGCGCCATCGCGGGTGCCGATGGTCAGCGCGCCGCTCAGCGACAGCTTCATGTTGCCGGTGCCGGACGCCTCGGTTCCCGCCGTAGAAATCTGCTCTGAGAGGTCGGCCGCCGGCATGATCACCTCGGCGGTGGTCACGTCATAGTTGGGGATGAAGGCGACCTTGAGCAGCTTCGCGCACTTGGGCTCATTGTTGATCCGGTTGGCAACGTCATTGATCAGCTTGATGTGCAGCTTGGCCGTTAGGTAGCCGGGCGCCGCCTTGCCGCCAAAGATGACCGTGCGCGGCGTCAGGTTCTTGGTGTTGCCGTCCATGATGCGGTTGTAGCGCGCCACCACCTGCAGGATGTTCAGAAGCTGGCGCTTGTACTCGTGCATCCGCTTGACCTGGATGTCGAACATGGAGTCGGGATCGACGGTGATGCCGAGGCGGTCGTTGATCAGCCCGGCAAGCCGCTCCTTGTTCTCCTTCTTGACCGCGCGGAACGCCTTCTGGAATTTGGCTTCTCCGGCGACCTTCTCCAGACCGACCAGCTTGTCGAGGTCCTTCTCCCAGCCCTTGCCGACCTTGTCGGTGATCAGCTTCGACAGGCCCGGGTTGGATTGCTTCAGCCACCGGCGCGGCGTAATGCCGTTGGTGATGCCGAGCATCTTCTCGGGAAAGATCTTGGCGAAGTCGACGAACGTGGTCTGACACATCAGGTCGGCGTGCAGCGCCGAAACGCCGTTGACCTTCTGCGAACCGACGATGGCCAGATGGGCCATGCGCACGTAGCGCTCGCCCGCTTCGTCAATCAGCGATACCCGCTGCACCAGGCCGTCGTCGCCGGGGAACTTCTGGCGGACGTACTCCAGCCACTCCCCGTTGATGCGGTAGATGATCTGCAGGTGACGCGGAAGCAGGTTCTCGAACAGCGGCACCGCCCAGGTCTCCAGCGCCTCCGACATCAGCGTGTGGTTGGTGTATGCGAACACGCGGCGGGTGATATCCCACGCCTTGCTCCACTCGACGCCGTGCTCGTCGATCATCAAGCGCATCAGCTCGGCCACCGCCAGCGCGGGGTGCGTGTCGTTGAGCTGGATGGCCACCTTGTCGGGCATGTCGTCGAAGCCCTCGTGACTGGTGAGATACCGCCCGATAATGTCCTGCAGCGAGGCGGAGACGAAGAAGTACTCCTGGCGCAGGCGCAGCTCCTTGCCCATCATCGTCAGATCGTTGGGGTACAGCACCTGGGAGATGGTTTCGGTTTCCATGCGGTCCCTGACCGCCCCCAGGTAGTCGCCCTCATTGAAATAGTGCAGGTTGAACTCGCGGGTCGACTTCGCCGACCACAGGCGCAGCTTGTTGACCACTTCCGAGTCGTAGCCGGCGACCTGGGTGTCGTAGGCCATCGCCAGGACGTCGTCGGTGTCCACCCAGCGTGCCTTGTTGTTTTCCTGGACGACGTGGCCGCCGAAACGGATCGGGTAGTTGACGGTCGGGCGGAAGAACTCCCACGGATTCCCGAACCGGAGCCAGTTCTCCGGCCGCTCGGTTTGCCAGCCGTCTTCGATGCGCTGGGTGAACATGCCGTAGTCGTAGCGGATGCCGTAGCCGTATCCCGGATAGGCCTGGGCGGTAATGGAATCCAATAGGCACGCCGCCAGACGGCCGAGACCGCCGTTGCCCAGCGCCGCGTCGAACTCACATCCGTAAACGGCATCGAGGTCGACGCCGATATCGGAAAGTACGTCCTCGGCGGTGTCAAGAATGCCCAGATTCAGCAGGTTGTTCTTTAGTGACCGGCCGATGAGGAACTCCATCGACAGGTAGTAAACGACCTTGGCGCCCTCGTCGTAGAACTTGCGCATGGTGTGGAACCAGCGCTGCGCCAGCCGGCCGCGCACGTAGAACGTCAGCGCGTAGAACCAGTCCCGTTCGCTGGCGTACTTGGGGTCCTTGCCCATGCCGCTGATGAGGTGGTCCTCGAGGGCGGCGCGTGCTTCGGCTTTGTCGCCGGCTTTGAAGAGACATTCGGTCGTGATGAGTGGCTTGTCCATGAGGTGACTCTGCTCCGCGCACGGGTTGCCGCAGACAGGTGTTCGGTCGGCGCGTACCCGCTTCTAACTGTTGTGGTTACCCAGATGGGGCGCGGGTCCCTGGTCTCCCACGTCCCTCCCCTCGCCGCGGACGGTACCCCAAAACGTCCGGCGGTCAAACCCCCCTATACGGAGGAGCGATCGGGCGATCGCGCGGTCCCCTGTCAGCGGGACCGGCGCCGGGCCGGAAATCAGGCGATCGGGCCCGATGGCGCGGTGCAAAAAATGTCACGTCTCGGGCGCCGCCTAGCGTTGAACTGGCGGGTCCGCTGTGGCACATTCGGCGGTGCAATATCGACGGGAGGTTGAGGGGCCTCCCCCGACTCTTCGCCTACAATTCTTGCTGTTGGGGAAAGAAGCCGTGGATCAGTCAACGGACAGGACGGAAACGAACGTCGACGTCGCGCATGCACTGCGCAACACCTTTGCCATGGTGCTGGCCGGGGGACGCGGAACCCGGCTGATGCAGCTCACCGACCGCCACGCCAAGCCGGCGATCCCGTTCGGCGGCAAGTACCGCATCATCGATTTTCCGCTGTCGAACTGCGTGAATTCGGGCATCCGCAAGGTCAGCGTCGTCACCCAGTACAAGGCCCACAGCCTGCTGATTCACATGCAGCGGGCCTGGGGCTTCCTGCGCGCCGAACTCGGCGAGTTCATCGAGGTGTGGCCGGCGCAGCAGCGCCTGGGAGACGAGTCCTGGTACCGCGGCACCGCCGACGCGGTGACCCAGAACATCGACATCCTGCTGCCGCATCGGCCCGAATACGTCCTCGTCCTCGCCGGCGACCACGTCTACAAGCAGGACTACGGGATCATGCTCGCAGACCACATCGCGCGGGGTGCCAAGGTCACGGTCGGCTGCGTCGAGGTGCCGCGCATGGAAGCGACGGCATTCGGCGTCGTCGGTGTCGATGAAGAGGACAACATCGTCAGCTTCCTCGAAAAGCCCGCCGACCCGCCGGGCATCCCCGACAAGCCCGACAGCGCCTTCGCCAGCATGGGCATCTACATCTTCGATGCCGATTTCCTGTTCGAGGAACTGGAGCGGGACGCCAAGGTCGAGTCGTCCTCGCACGACTTCGGCAAGGACGTCATCCCCGGCCTTCTCGGCCGGTGCAAGATGATCGCCCACCGCTTCGAAAGGAGCTGCATCGTCAATCCGGCCATCGACGAGTCCTATTGGCGCGACGTCGGCACCGTCGATGCCTACTACGAAGCCAACATCGACCTCTGCACGGTGACGCCGACCCTCGATCTGTATGAGCCCGACTGGCCCATCTGGACCTACCAGGAGCAGCGGGCGCCGGCGAAGTTCGTGTTCGACGATGACAACCGCCGCGGCTCAGCGGTGGACTCGCTGGTGTCCTCGGGCTGCATCATCTCGGGGGCGTATGTTGCTCGGTCGGTGCTGTTCTCCAGCATCCGCGCCCATTCGTATGCGGTGATCGAGGACTCGGTGATCCTGCCGAACTGCGACATCGGCCGGCACGTCCGGCTGAAGCGGGTGCTGGTCGATCAGGACGTCCACCTTCCGGACGGATTGGTGGTCGGCGAAGACCCGGAGCTCGATGCCAAGCGCTTCCACCGCACCGCAAACGGCGTCGTGCTGATCACCCCGGAGATGATCGCCAACCTCGCCGACTAGGCGGACGGTTCCGGGCGCTACTGTTCCCGGCCGGCGCGGGCGAAGCTGCGGACCAGCGGTTCGACCATGTAGTCGAGCGCCGTGCGCTCGGCGGTGATCAGAAAGACCTCGGCCTGCATCCCCGGCTTGAGCCGGCGCACATCGAACCCGGCAAACTCGGCCGCCGGAACGACCTTCGCCGCGAAGTAGGGCTCGCCGGTGATCGCGTCGGTCATGCGGTCGGCGGCGACCGAAGCGACAACCGCCTCCAGCATCGGCGTGGTTCGGGCGTTGAAGGCGCTGAGCCGCACGTGGGTCGGCATGCCTGCGTAGACCACATCGATGTCCTTCGGGTCGATACGCACGTCGACGACCAGCCGGTCGCGATCCGGCACCAGGTCCAGCAGGTCGTGGCCCGGCTGCACGACACCGCCGATCGTATGAACCTGCAGACCGACCACGACACCGGCGAGCGGCGCGGTGACGTCGGTGCGGCGCAGGCGGTCGCTGGCAGCAGCGATCTTGTCTTCGAGATCCGAAATCTCAGCGGCCACCGTCTGCAGCTGCTCGGTGACCTGGTTGTGGTCCTTGGCTTCGAGCATGCGAAGCTGCAACTGAACCTCGGTGATGCTCTTCTCGGCACGGGCGATCTGCGCACGGTACTCACCGATGTCGCCGATGATCGCCGCCTTCTTGCGCTTCAGGGCTAGCAGCACGGCGCGGCTGACCACGCCCTTCTCGGCCATCTCGGCGACCGGGCGCAGTTCTTCCTCGATCAGCGCCAGCTGTTCCTCGGAGGCCTTGACCTGTGCGGCGAGGCCAGTGATCTCGCGCCGGTGCTTCTTGATGCGCTCGCGGAGTACCGACTCCTGGCCATCGATCCGCGACCGTCGGGCCTTGAGCACGTCGACCTGACCGAGCATCAGTTCGCTGATGGTGGGGTTGTCGGCTTGCTGCATCAGGGCATCAGGAAATTCGATGTCGTCTTCGCCGTCCCGTTCGGCGATGAGCCGGGCGCGCAACGCCAACGCCGCGGCGTGGCGGTCGCGCAGCAGCTGCAGTGCCGCCCGGGGATAGGTATCGTCGAAGCGGATCAGCACCTGGCCGGCTTCGACCTCGTCGCCCTCGTCGACCAGGATCTCCTTGATGATCCCGCCTTCGAGATGCTGGATGGTCTTGCGCTTGGTCTCGACGCCGACGACGCCGGAGGCGATGGCGGCCCCGTCCAGCTGTGCGTTGGCCGCCCACACCACCGAGCCGCCGATGAACACGGCGATCACCGCCCAGCCGGCGCGGCGCCACGGCGCCAGGGTCACGGACAGGGACTCGGGCGCGATCGGCGGCGCGGTCCGCTCCGCCCGACGGGCCTTGATGGCAGCGACCCGCCGGCTCCAGCTCGGCACCAGAACGTCACGAATCCGATCGATCATTGCCCGCCTCCCGCCTTGCGCCGCGTCGCCCGACGGCGCGGTGTCGGTTTTTCCGCGGTTTCCTGCTCGGCCCGCGGCTCCTCGGTCGGAACGACGGTCAAAGGTGTCTGCCGGTTGCGGGTGACCAGCTGCGTCGCCCGGTCCTCGATGCGCAGCACTGCGTCGGCGTGAGCGAGAATGCTCGGGCGGTGGGCGACCATGATCACCGCCGCCCCGGCCGCGCGCGCATCGGCGATGGCCGCAACGAGGGCCTCGACCCCGGCCGTATCCAGGTTCGAGTACGGCTCGTCGAAAACCAGCAGCCGGGGATCGCCGAACAGCGCCCGGGCCAGGGCGACACGCTGCCGTGCGCCCGCGGAGAGCAGGTCAGCCGGCCCGCCCACCGGGGTGTCGTAGCCGTGTGGCAGGCGGACGATGAGATCGTGAAGACGCGCCCTCCGGGCCGCCTCGATAATGGCCTCGGGCGGGGCATTGGTGAACCGGGCGATGTTCTCGCCGACCGTTCCCGGCAGCAGTTCCACACACTGCGGCACGTAGCCGATATGACGGCCCCGCTCGTCCGCCGGCCACGACGCTAGATCGACGCCATCCAGACGCACCCGCCCGCGATCCGGGATGGCCACGCCGACCAGCATCCGAGCCAGGGTCGACTTGCCGGCTCCCGAAGGACCGGTGATGCCGAGCATCTGGCCCGGCTGGACCGAAAGCGAGAGGTTATCGAACAGCGGCGCTTCGGCTTCCGGCGGCGTATAGGCGATGCCGGCGATTTCCAGCCGGCCCTCGGGTTGCGGCAGCGGCATCCACGGCCCCTGCCCCGCCGCGCGCTCCAATGCCACCCGTACGCGCGCGAACGCGGCGCGCGCACCGACGAGCTGGCGCCAGACGCCGATCGCCTGCTCCACCGGTGCCAGCGCACGGGCGATCATGATCGAAGCAGCGATCATTGCGCCCGGGGTGATCTCGCCGCCGACCACCAAGGACGCAGCGAAGCCAAGGACGACGATCTGCAGGGCGAGGCGCAGGAACCGGCCCATGGCGGCGAACACGCCTGCGCGGTCGCTTGCTTCCGCCTGGGCGGTAACGGCGACGGCGCCGGCACCGGCCCAGCGGTCTGCGGCCACGCCGACCATGCCGAGGCCGGCCACGGCTTCGGACTGACGCGCCACCGTTTCGGCGCCGGCAACGGCATCCGACCACGCGGCGTTGGCGGACGTCAGCCGTCCGCGGGTGGCAACCTCGTTGGCATAGGCCAGCCCGAACAGCGCTCCGGCACCGATCAGCGCGGTCAGCCCGAGCACCGGATGAAGCAGGAAGACAAGGGCGACGAACAGCGGCACCCACGGCGCATCCAGAAGCGCGAACACGCCGGGGCCGGTGAGGAAGCCCCGCACCTGGGCCAGATCACGGACGGCCTGGGCGGACCCGCCACGGCCCCCGCCGAAGGCTTCGGCGAGCAAGGGCCGTCCCAGGGTGACATCGAGCCAGACGCCGATGCGGACCAGCATCCTGGACCGGATCACGTCGAGCACGGCCATGACCGCGAACGCCATCAGCGCGGCGATGGTCAAGACCAGCAGCGTGTCCAGACTGCGGCTGGTCATCACCCGGTCGAACACCTGGATCATGTAGACCGGAACCGTCAGCACCAGCGCGTTGATGACGAAGCTGAACACGCCGATGCCGACGAACGACCGCCGGCACGCACGGACCGCGCCGTCGAGGACCGACGGCGCGACCGTGTGAGCGTCAGGACTGGGACCGTTGGGGTATGGGGTCATGGGGGGATCCGGTCCTCTATGAGAAGGTGAAGTCGCTGGCCTCCAAGTCGGCGGTGGCGACCCCGACGATGGTCAGCGTGTCGCCGCCACCGAGATCGACCACCGCATCACCGTCGACATTGTCGGCGATGTTCAGGTCGCCGAAGCCGGAGAACCCGAAGTCGCTGACATCGATGGTGTCGAACTCGCCGCCGGTCTTGGTGAAGTCGGTGACGATGTCGGCGCCCATGGACCCGGTGGCGAAGAACACGTCGTTGCCGGCACCGCCAGTCAGCACGTCGCCGTCGTCGCGACCGCCCAGCAGGATGTCGTCGCCGTCACCACCGATCAGCGTGTCGAGGCCGGTGTTGCCGTCCAGGGTGTCGTTGCCGGCACCGCCGTCGAGGGTATCGCCGTGGGCACCACCGTCGAGGTCGTCGTCGCCGGCGCACGTCGTTGTTGCTGCCGCCCTTGAGCTCGTCGATCCCGTCCTCGCCGTAGAGGGTGTCGTTGCCCGAACTGCCGTAGAGGGTGTCGTTGCCCGAACTGCCGTCGACGGTGTCGTCGCCGATGCCGCCATAGAGCGTATCGTCGCCGATAAAGCCGAGGACCTCGTCGTTGCCGGCATTGCCGTAGACCACGTCGTCGTCGTAGTAGCCGTTGACGACGTCGTCGCCGTCGCCGCCGTAGATCGTGTCGTCGTCGCGGCCGCCGTCGAGATCGTCGTTGCCGGCCCCACCATAAAGGGTGTCGTTGTCGTCGCCGCCCTCCAGGGTGTCGGCACCAATGCCGCCGTCGAGCGTGTCATTGCCGTCGTCACCCAGCAGCTGGTCGTCGTCGGCATCGCCCGACAAATTGTCGTCACCGAGTCCGCCGTCGAGGGTGTCGTCGCCGGCACCGCCGACCAGCACGTCGTTGTCTTCGCCGCCGTCGATCGAGTCCTGGCCACCGGCGCCGGTCAGCGTGTCGTTGCCGCTGAGGCCGGTGATGTCGTCGTTGCCGTCTCCGCCGGTGAGCACGTCGTCAACGCCATCCGATTCGGTCAAAGTCTGGTTCGCCGAGCCGCCGGCAATGAAATCGGCAAACGTCGCCGAGCCGGTGAAGCCGGTATCCAGGGCGTAGGTCGTGCCGCCGGCCTCCAGGTTCTCGATCGTGCCGCCGGTGAAGAAGCCGGTGAACGTCAGCGAGCCGCCGGCCCCGTAGCTGAACACCAGGTCGTCGCCGGCGCGGACCACCTGCGAGACGGCGGTGAACGGGTCGATGCCGGTGAAGCGGATGGTATCGAAGCCGCCCGAGTCGGATATGACGTCAGCTTCGGTCAGGCCGTCCTGGAAGATGTACAGGTCATCGCCGGTGCCGCCGTCGATGGCGTCGTCGCCGGCCCCGCCGTCGAGGGTATCGTTGCCCGTGCCGCCGTCGAGGATGTCGGCGTCATCGCCCGCGTCGAGGGTGTCGTCGCCGTCGGCGCCAACCAGGGTATCGAGACCGTCATATCCCTCAAGGGTATCGTTGCCGGCCTCGCCATAGATCGTATCGTCGCCGAGGAAGCCGTCGAGAACGTCATCTCCGACGCCGCCGTAAAGCGTGTCCTCGCCGAGCCCGGCCTGGAGATCGTCGTTTCCGTCTCCGCCATAGAGGGCGTCATCGCCGGACGATCCGTTGAGTTCGTCGTTGCCGGCATCGCCATACATGACATCGTCGCCGATCTGGCCGTCGAGGTTGTCGTCGCCGTCGCCGCCGATCAGGGTGTCGTTGTCCAGCCCGCCGACCAGCGTGTCGTTGCCGCTCAGGCCCTCGATCGTGTCGTCGCCGCCGGCGCCGGTGAGCACGTCGTCGACCCCGTTGGCACCGACGATGTGATCGCCCGAGCCGCCGGAACCACCCGAGCCGCCGCTGCCGCCCGAACCGCCGGAAGATCCACCCGACTGGTCGTCGCCGTCGCCGCCCGGCGGCGGCGTGTTGTCCGTCGCCGGAGCGCCACTGCCGGGCGCGTCGACCGGCTCGGAGCCGCGCCGAAAAGCGGTGAGATCGACAACGGTCGCAGCATCGACGGTGCTCGATGTCGGCGGCTCATGGAAATCGCTGCCGGGCGTAACGTCGAAGTCGCGGTCGAACCGTTCCGGCTCCGGCCGGCCGAACCGGTGCTCGCGGACCGGCGCCGTCTCCGGCCGTGAAGCATCGGGGCCGCTCGCGGCCTCACCCCAGTCGGTTTCCTTGTCTTCCTCGTCATCCGCCTCCGGCGGCGTGTCGGTGCCGGTTTTGGCGGCGACCGTCTTTTCGGCATCACCGTCGTCGTCCGATCGACGCTGCCGCTGGGCATCCGCCGGCGCATCCTCTTCGGGCACGGCATTGGTGACGGCGGCGGTCTGGACGACCTCGACGGCCGGTTCGGACACCTTGTCCGTACCGTCGCCTTCCGGCTGAGGTTCAGGGGATTCGGTCCCGCGGACCGGTTTCTGGACTTGCTCTGCCATAACGGACTCCCGACCATCCAAAGCCACCGCGGCTCGGCGCGGATGCTGGAAAACGAGACAGTGAGGTCGGGAAAAGAAACGGAATTGCCTAGTTTGGGGCCTTGATATTTAATTGGTTTCTTTTTCCAGAATCAGTCATCGAAAGGCATCTGTATCGTCTCGTTCGTCTTCGGAAAAGCGCGGTTGAGACTGGCTTTGAAGCGATC
>Ga0209568_1000105_pt1 | contig 30265 bp, 28 predicted proteins | sample WorMetOlspDAHAB2_FD_187406 | JGI IMG/M metagenome (GOLD analysis project Ga0209568, IMG submission 187406) | Marine gutless worms symbiont microbial communities from Max Planck institute for Marine Microbiology, Germany - Olavius sp. DAHAB.2... ...
ACAAATTTCGCCGAGACCTGAAGACATACCTCTTTACCTGATCTTGTGATTCATACACAGCGCATTAGAGGTGTTTCACGTAATGCGCTATACAAATCTACGTTTACTTACTTACTTACTTACTTAAGAACTGGCAGAGCATGAAAAGAACATAGGCTAGTTGAAACTCGTACAACTGTTTTGAATAGATTATAACCTAATAAATTAAAGCTGTCACCAGTAAAAACAGAAAAAGTTGACTTTTTTCCAGGTTGTGAATCTTTGGTAATGTATGTTCTCGGCTAAAGTTAAAAACACTTAAGTTATGTGTGACTGGTGTTACTGATGCGAGTGTGTCACTGTGCTTGTCAGTGGTGAGTCTGGAGCTGGAAAGACCGAAAACACCAAGAAAGTGATTCAGTATCTTGCGTATGTTGCTGCATCGCTCAAATCGCAGAAGCAAACGACGGCAAATGTCATTGCCAACTTGCAGGTAACATGCACAACTTTTTTTTCACCAGGCAAAAAGTATTAAGTAAATAAATAAACTAAAATATTAAAATAAACCACATTACATATGACACAGTGTGACACTATGCAATTACAGCGAACACAATGAAGATATACATACACCTGATTGAAGCTTCCAGTAATCAATCAAGGCTGTTTAACAATAGATATCAGGCCAGATTTCTGGAGTTTTTCACAAGAATACTAAGAGCTAAGAATATGTACTCAGCTTGGATGGTGCTTTTGTTACATAATCTATCCAAAAACATAGAGATAGATGTTACAAGATCAGTGGATATTGCCTGACAGTGATATATGCATATATTATCTGTGTAGGTGTTAGTTGGTATAAGCTATTGTCATTCAGCTGGTGTCAGTACAAAACACAGTAATCTTGTGATTTTTAACTGGAATGTTTAGGTTTAAAATGTTGCTGTGTGAATCCATTGTGAAGCACTGATTTTCTTTTCTGTAGCCTGACACGTACTCATTCGTGTCAAATGACCTATTGTATGTCGGATTGGACTTACTCACTCACTCGGATACATAGTCACATGGTGTGCCTGTTTTTCTCCTAAATTGTATCCACAGACCATACATAGCTGAGGCTGAGTTGCTGCATATTTTAAGCTTAGTTGATGTGAGTGACCGAATACATGCGATGGAGGTGTATTTGCTTGTGGGAAGTCACCATTCATTAGTATATTTACACTTCTTTGATCCAGACTGAGTTGTTACAATGGACCTATACTGCTATCTCATTTGGCTCCACATATCATTATCCTCATTCTTTATTATTTAAATTATCATTTGTAAAGTGCCTATTAAATAAGAACATATGCACCACATGTTTAAGAAAACAACTTGTGACATTTGATGATAACTTGGTTTATAGTGATAGTTTAATTTATAACATTATTTTTTCCATGTGTGCTCAGAAAGTGATGGTAAGATGCACATGATTATCAGTGTGAAATAACTTTGCTATAATTGCGATATGTGCTTTGTCGTGTAACTGCATGATACTCCATAATTGCTGTTTACTCGAATGGATCACGTAATTAATACTTATTTATTAACTACACTGCATGGCATTGCACGTTAATGTACCAATTAATGTACGAATTTGTAACGTCATAGATTGATAACACAGATTTGTGTTTTTGTGTATGTTTGCTAACGTAGTTTAAAGATGTAAACTTGGTGAGTACACTGTTTTTGTTTGTGTTTTTATTTGCTGTGTTTATGTCGCTGCATCTCTGTTGCATCTCTGTTCTCCTTTGCCAGTTCTGTCGAAACTTCCATTCATGGCAGTTGAGATTTTTCTTCACATTCACACTTGTCATTGTTTCTAACAATTCCCAAAAGTAGTGCAGCGAAGACATTGAAGCTTTTAATAATCGTTAACAATAATACTGGTTTGAATAGCAGTAATAAGTGGTGATGGTTATCTTAGCATTTGTTTTATTTTTCATGTGCCATTTTAGCTTTTTTGGTTGAATTCTCCAGAGTGACCTGTTGTGTCATATTGGCTGCTACTCACCCACTTACATAAGGCTTTTGGTGTGGTTTGGTGTGCACACTTTGGTTTGCGTCAGATGTAAATGGTGAATGGTGATATTGTTCTAAAGTTTGTTATGTTACTAATTAATGGAATTTTGTAATCTGTTTTTAATTCATAATGGCAATGCCTGTGTTTTTTGCAAACAACCAAATATAGCTAGAGGTATTATATTCTACCCGCACTATCTGTGTATTGTGAACTTGCTATTAACATATTAACTGCACCAGGTGAAAGTTTTGTCTGTGCAACCAATAAGCTGTTGTTTATGCATCTCCATGCATGTTCTGCACCTACAGCTGTGTAGTTCTTGGCTATGTTTTCTTCCTTTATTTTCTTTTAACGTCATTGTGGAGTTGTGGCAGTGGAGTGTGTAGCCCGTGAACTATTTGGTTGGTAGATGAAGTTAAGTTCTATTGCCGCAGTGACTTCCAATAAACCGAGTGATATGTGCACATGTTCTGCATGGTGTCAACATCCTGCTGTCGATGTTTGTTTTTTGTGTACCATTAACACCTGTTGTCAGTTTTGAGTTGAGCTCCTTGCAAATACTTTTATGCTGCTGATCCATTTGCATGTCCGTTATTATTCAGCATTAGCACTGCATAAACACAGTAAGTAAGTGCGGCTATTCGGTCTCTAAAATGCCACTTCCTTTTTGAATGCATTGATAGGTCTGGTAATTTTCATTATGACACACGGCTGCATTCCGTCATTCATAGACCCTTACATAATTTGTATGACAATGGATGTACATGAAAAATATATATATATACTTTATTGCCCCCCTTAGTGATAAATTCCCTAAAAATATGTTCGTGTCATTACTTGACTTTCCAGAACACCTATACATGACGTCACTGACAGAACCCTTTCCAGTTACTTTGATGCTTAATGTCATTTGCTGTTCAGCCTTTTGTGCCGAAATTCTTGGAACTATCCACTCTAGTCTACTGGTTTCCTGCATAAAAACATGTCACTGTTTTTGCACTAATAGAATTTTATGCAGAAAATTTCTGCTATGTCGGAACATTTTTCACGGAAATATCTGTAATATCGATAACAATGTGTCATCAGATTGTTCTGACCAGGTTTTGTAGGTCTTTGATGATAAGCATTTGTGCACCATAGCTACTGGAGTTACTGTGGATGGACTGTGTTTTGTGTAGGGCGAGTTGGAACAGCAGTTGCTGCAAGCTAATCCAATTCTTGAGGCATTTGGCAATGCAAAAACTGTGAAGAATGACAACTCCTCACGATTTGTACGTGTGTTCTGTTCAATTTTGTTTGTGGAATGCTGTCAAATAATTGGATCATCAACCAGTTGATTTAGTGCCGGACATCTTTGTAATCGAATGTCAGTGCTTAGATATATTTCTCACGTTTTAATGTGTATGTATATATTGAATATTGATTTTGTAACTGCCATATCTTTTCTTCTCTATAGAATATCACAGTATTTTGTGGATGTTGTCATGTGGTGTTGCATGCTAATTTTGTGTTCTGCTTGTCTGTATTTTATTGTAGTTTGTTGTTGTAGGGAAAGTTTATTAGAATCAATTTCGACGTTTCTGGCTACATATCTGGAGCAAACATTGAAACTTGTATCCTTCGATTCTGAAAACACCGTTTATGTTGGGCAGTTTCTCAGCAGTGATGTTCGTCGTGTTGCGGGACGTCACAATACTGTAAACATTTGGAACTCAGTATTTATGTTGCATGTGAATATGAAACGGCTGTGGGAGACATGATAAGACTATTATTCGACCGCTACAGTTATCTACCAGGAATAACGTTGCAAAAATAACCTGAAAAAGAAATATTGAGTAAAATAAAAAATATAGTTGACAGAGGAAAGTAGTGTCCTGGAATTTTGTTGCAGTATAATCTTATAGCTGTTACTGGTGAACATTTGCATAAGTACATGAGTAAATGATTTACATATTGCCAAAGTCTGCTGAGAATTGGGGCCCATTTGCAGCTGAACTGCTAAATGAAGTTTGCTGGAAAAGTGAATTGAAATTAGCGAGTCTTTTGGTTGGTGTTTAAAAGCAGAAAGTGACTTGCAGTCATGACCTCAGGGTGGTAAGGTGTTCAATATTCTTGGGGCAGAGATACGAAAGGTGCATGAAACTACAGTGTAAACTGAGGTTGTGACGTGCAGTATTTTTTATGTTATTGTCGAATTGAAGTTGGTGATTCATGTCAGTTGTACTGTGCAATTTTCCTTAAGTCGTACCTGTTGAAAAGACCTTCTGGAGAAGTCTCGTGCTGTTCGTCAGGCCGCTGAAGAACGTTCTTTTCACATATTCTACCAGATGGTCAATTGCTGCAGTCCTGAGACTAAAAGTAAGTTTGTATGGACATACTTATCTATCGCTGTTGTTAATATGATATCGTTATCAACTTTATACATAAAAACAATCAACAGTCACTTGTCATTTGGAGACGTAATTGTGCCATTTTCTGTTGCAGAATGGTGCATGGCTTATTTTATGTGAAATGAAATGAGCTTTGATTATTGTTTTAAGTTAACTGTTGTATTTTGCAAATGAGTTGATTCGTTTCTATGGTGATCGAATGAATAATTGTCTAATATCACATCTTCTGATATGTGATATATGATGTAACAATAGATCGGACCACGCCTAGTGATAATTGTCTGTAATACGCATACTTTTTGTGAATTTTCCTTGCCTTCTGGCAGCTGGCTTTTCACGTGGGTATATTTTGATTGAATTGATTAACTGTCTGTTGTAGAGGAATGTCTGATTGAGGACATACGCAGTTATCGCTATTTGACTTATGGCAACGTCCCAGTCGCTGGCCAAGATGATGACGAGTTGTATCGTCAGCTGATTGAAGCAATGAACATCATGGGTTTCAGTAAGGACGAGCAACTGGGTGCGTGTACATTGCAGTAAAGCAGCTGAATGTTGTGTACATTTCTGACAAATTTTTTTACTTCTTTGTCTGGGCAGTGGGACCACAATGTTGCAAGAACCAATTCGTACTGTGCTTACAGCTTACAGTAGAAGTACTTTCACTTGTTGCTTTTTTAACTTTTCTTGGTGTGCGTGATATGTGTCAAGTCGAACTGTGGACGAGATATGCTTCTCCTGTTGCTGTAATGCCTAATAATGCCTAGTCTGTTCTAACAGTGAAATGCAATTTACTCTTGCCATTAACAGCCAATCAGCAACGAGTTGAAAAGAAAAGCTGATATGGTCGTTTTTGCTTCGTGCCTGATGGACTGTAGCATATTTGCAACCTCTACCTCGTTTGACTGCACTGCTTTACTTTGCTGTCATGTTTGTACCATGTAGTGCTTGGGATTAGTAGAATAAACCATGCACCTCATTTCCTGACCAAGTGTTGTTGTTGTACGAGACGACAGAATCGAGGTAGTCTGTTGTCTTTAGTTGTTGAGTTTTGATGAGTTGTATTGAGTTGTGTATTTTCCCGTGTCATCACCAGCCAGGCAATCGGTTGTTGAGACCACCTCCGAAATGGCATAAACTGTGTTGGATGAGGCATAGTTACACTGTGCTCACCATTCAGTTTTGTCGTGTTTGTGCGATGTGCAGCAATACAGAGGACAGTGTCCGTGGTGCTGTTACTGGGCAACATGCAGTTCAAACAGGAGAAGAACTCTGACCAGGCTGTGATGCCTGACGACACAGGTACGTGTTTCATGCTCGTGACTTAACAGTGCAATGTCTCATGATGTTATGCTTTTGATTTTAGCCCTGCATTTGTTTATAAGCTGTAGATTAAGCCCATCTTTTTTGTGGCTGAGTGCCACAAGAAGCAACTAGAAGCAGATAGCCGTTTTTTTTTTGCAATTTTGTTGTTATTTGGGTTTATTGATTTGTACTGAGTTGTGTGTGTTCAGTTTTGTCAGTATCAGCCATGTGCAGATCACCTCCACATCGATTAACTGTGTTGGGTTGGAGAATTAAAGCTGCAATGACTCGCACCCAATGCTTTTGATTTAAGACTTATTGCTGCTCTGAATCCAAGACGTTGCAGTCAACTGAACTTTTGAATTATGAGCAGATATATTATATGCATATAACAGATCGGTATATATCCATACGTAATAATAAAATAATAAGTAATAGTAACACACAGGCTGTAAGGTGCCTCACGCAGTGAGAGTCAGAACAAGGTCACCTAACAATGTTAAAACATACTCCAGCCGCAGATATCATAGATCAAACATTGTCTCTTGTATTGATACATGTCATTGTAGTAGATGGGCTTATTGATGTGTGATGAATGATATACAGAGTTAACTGATGGTTTTGTGAGTGTGACGAAATTGATGGTTTTGTGTAGTGGCACAGAAGGCATGTCGGTTGCTGGGAGTGCCAGTGACATCAATGACGAGTGCCTTCTTGAAACCTCGTCTCAAAGTTGGACGTGAAACAGTAAATCGGTCGCAGACGAAAGAACAGGTTTGTTGTTACACGTTTTGACAGCGCTACTAGTAGTGGTGCGTATATGTTAAGCAGTTGCTGCTTTTAAAGAGACTGGATGTAAATCTCAATTGGATTGACACTGTCAGTACTTTCACATTTACTTTACATTCACATTCCTTGTGTTTCATTATATGTGTGTTATAGTGTGTGTGCACTGTGCATGCGCACATGTAGCTGCTTCAGTGTTTATTTGCTGTTGAATTTTGTCTTCTGCCATATGTCCACTTGTGCACCAAGAATCTAAAAAGATATCTGCTTTTGTCGATAACGTATTCAGCCTGTGATGGTTTTTCAGTGGACTGATGATAATTGTGTAGCGCGTGTGGATGGCAAGAATTCCTAAGTGCGGCAGACTAAGTAGGCCAGCTCTCTGGTCAACTTTCGGGCGCACTATAAAATAGTTAGACTTTACTTTTACACAGTTAATAGTTGGTTTAAAACATTGTCGTTGTTTTTCTTGGTATATGGTTATAAAGTAGATTAGGCATGAAACAGTAATACAGTAATATTTGTGATGTTGCTTGTGTATTAGGTTGAATTTGCTGTGGAAGCGATCAGCAAAGCCGTCTACGAGCGAATGTTTAAGTGGATTGTCCAGCGAATCAATCGATCTGTTGATCGCACTAAACGCCAAGGCTCGTCATTCATTGGCATTCTGGATATTGCAGGATTCGAGATTTTCCAGGTTTGCATTGGTGCTCTTTGTATCGCAGTGTTGTGTAGGATGGCTTGACATTTTGTGGGTGTACCGTCTCGGTAAATCATACAAACCACTGATGCCTGCTCTGCCTGGCCATCTAAGAAATATATAAAAATCAACAACTTAATTAATCTGTAAAGTACTAAGCCATACTGGTACCAACAGACTTGTGAGTAAAAGCAACAATTGAAAACAAGATGACTTCTGTAACAACACATTTTAAGAGTGTGTCGTCCAGCAGCAAGGCAGACACATTGAACATTTGATGTAAAAACTGCAGAATGCAACAGTTACTTTAGATAATAACTGAGACAATAAACACGTTGTTTCCTGTTGTTAATTTCTTAAAATGTGTTGTTACAGAAGTCGTCTTGTTTTCAGGTTTTGCTTTTCAGACACTGACATTTCACAAGGTAGTGTAGCTACACACTTGAGGTGTGGCGGAATCTTTAGTGACAATATTATTACAAATGTTCTCCTGATTCAGACAGTGAAATAAGTTTGAAAATCAGTCTATATTTGATGAAGTTAAGGTGTATGAAGTTAAGGCATACAAAAAGTGTGTCAGTTTTTTGGGCGACCCCTGTATATGTACCCAGTGACAGCTGCCTACAAAACTACAATGTAACAGACAAATTAAATGAAATCAGTTCTTTTTAGTTTTTATGAATCAGTGTTGTAGTCAGTGACAGTGACTTTTGTGTTTTGAAGTTGTGATAAGCTATCAGTATTATTGTTTTCAAGTTTCTTTTGTAATTGCAACTCAGTCTAAGTAATGAAAAGTACTTGTGAACTTTGTTGTGTTCTTGCTAAGTTGCTATTACGTTTTCCACAGCTCCTTGATAAGTAGATAAAATGCCCAAAAAAGCTCATACCGTGTTTCTTTCAATGTTCACTATATTTACACAATTTTGTAAATTTACCGTAAATTATGACGTAAATTACGAAATTTTTAATTTACCGTAAATTCACATCCCTAACTGACACATATTAGGTCATTTCGGAGACGAGATAGTTTGAAGAATTTGAGTCATTTATTGGCATTTGCATCATAGCCACCGCAGTATGTCATTGACAGTTGAGTTTGTTGATGGTGTTGAACAGATGAACTCATTCGAGCAGCTGTGCATCAACTACACGAACGAGAAGCTTCAGCAGCTGTTCAACCACACGATGTTCATCATCGAACAGGAAGAGTACAAGCGCGAAGGCATTGAGTGGAAGTTCATCGACTTCGGTCTCGACCTGCAGCCGACAATCGACCTCATTGAGAAGGTGAAAACTCTGGAATTCATGCGCACACATGGACCACAAGTGCTGCTTGCATTCGTCAACATAGCAACCGCAGAATTGCCATTTTGATGGCATTCAGTGGCTGTTGAACTGTCTTACCTCCTTATCATGCTCATTACAGATTGGTCTAACTTGGCAGTCTTTTCCGCCTTCAGATTTTTGGCCCCAACTGCCATGTATTTGGCTGACAGTGCATACTGTTTGTTAGGACATTCGCTTGTCATTGACTGTATAAGGATAAATCACCAGTTTACTTTGCGGAAAGGCTCTGTTGGTCTGTATTGGTGTTGGCTTGAAACCCGACTAGAGTGGCATGGCCTATACCAGTGGCATCCATTCTGCTGTATTAAAGTCCGAATTTCATTTCTCATACTAGCTCATCCACTAAGTATTACAATGTCTGGTGGAGAGACAAAACCAAACAAATAACGTTTAAACAGAGCTTATGTTAAAATCCATTCAGAATAAATATGACATGAGTAATCATTGAAGCGAGTGGTACAAGTCGATGGTGCAGATATCGGGCGGTCGTGAGTTTGTGTGTCCTGTACATGTTATTGAACGTGCAAATGTGTGTGCGCGTGTTAATACGTGCACCAGTATAGGTTGTATACTACGTATTGGCGATTGTAGCCGACTGGACTGTTGGCGTTGGTGGACGAGGAGTGCTGGTTCCCAAAGGCCACTGACAAAACACTGGTCGACAAGCTGCTGTCTCAGCACTCGACACATGCCAAGTTCCAGAAGCCAGCCGATTTCCGCGACAAAGCACACTTCAGCCTGATCCACTACGCTGGCAAGGTGGACTACAGTTGCGATCAGTGGCTGCTCAAGAACATGGATCCGCTCAATGAGAACGTGGTGTCACTGTTGCAGGAGTCGGCTTTTGATTTCATGAAAGCCATCTGGAGAGATGGTCAGTGAAATGTGCCGTGCTAATGATGTGTTTTGGAGAACATGGCTTATGTGAATGGGAAATGATGTGCATGTATTTTGTTTCTTAAGACCAGGGCAGACGTTGTTTGTGATTTATATCAAAGGTCCTATAGTGCCATGATACAAAGGCTATCTGATTTCTGAAGTATTGTGTTAAGGAACCACTGGCTAGCACTGAGTGAGTAGAGTTTAACGCCCCACCCGACACAATATAGGTCATTTCGGAGGCGGGGAACTGGCTAGCACTGATGAATCTGATAAAGATAAATGTATTGGATGTTGAGGCATTCCATTAGTATAGGACCATAGCCAGACTGTGCCTCTGGAACAATCTGCCACTGGACTTCAAACGTCCAGATTTGTTATGCATCCAAATCAGTCGTTGAAAATGTTTATATTTGGGAAGTGGGATGACAGTATGGTTTAAATTATGTTGCATGTTGCATTGTGTGTTACTGTGCTGGCTAGTGTTACCTGTACTTACTTAATAAACTTACATGCTCACATAATACGGAATTGCTTGGAAGTTGTCGCTGATTAATTGCACAGGTAGTTGTTACTCTGCAGCTGGAACTGTCTACCTCCATCTCTTCACCATCCAGCCTTGTTCCCTGGACAATTCCACTATCAGTTTAAGCATTTTCCTTCCAACAGGCCTACGGTCCTGTGCTGTCTTGACTGCTCAGGCCATAAGATATATGCTGTACAAATTTCTGAATGGATCCGAACTGAGTGTACACATATTGTCGTGTATGCTTGTAGCGAATATTGTTGGGATGGCGGCTGCAGTGGCAGAGGCCGGTCCATTTGGCGCCGGCCGAACGGCAACTCGCAAGGGAATGTTCCGAACTGTTGGACAGACGTACAAGGAACAGCTGAGCAAACTGATGCAGACGCTGAACAACACGAATGCCAACTTTGTACGCTGCATCATTCCGAACCATGAGAAGAAGGTTGGCGAAAGTGATCATCATGTGCTGGCTTGAGTTACCTGTACTTATTTACTTAATAAACTTACATGCACACATAATACAGGATTGCTTATTGGACGTTATTGCTAATTAAATGCACAGGTAGTTGTTACAATATTGTGTGATATTGTCAGTTGTGTGAACTATTCTGAGAATAGTTTGATTGACACAGCAAAAAAATGACAGCAACAGCGGCATAACGGTCACTCTAATGGGCTGAAGTTGCCCATCATTTCTAGTGGTTATGCATTATTGAACCCTGCGACTGTCATGGAAACAGTCGTCCAACAGAAGTTGGTGGTCCCTACTCTTGGTTATGGGTCATTAGCATCTATATATCAGATGCCTCCAAACGTGGAGTTTGCAGTTTTGGCCTAGTTCACAATCTCAAACTGCATTGGGTTGTATGCATCTCTGAGGCTTTTGTAAGCCTCGAGAGTAGCAAAGCAGAATTGCCTCAGTTGCCTGATCATTTCAGAATGCGGCAAACCGTTCAAGTTTGCTTTAGTAGCCATTGTGGTCGGTTCATCACTGTGGTTCTGTGTCTGTATCAGAGAAGTTATGAAAATGAGCTGGATTGTTTTCGTGTTTCAGGGTGGCAAGGATTGTTTTCGTGTTTCAGGGTGGCAAGGATTGTTTTCGTGTTTCAGGGTGGCAAGGATTGTTTTCGTGTTTCAGGGTGGCAAAATCGACTCGCCTCTGGTGCTAGACCAACTGCGCTGCAACGGAGTTCTGGAAGGCATTCGCATTTGCCGACAGGGCTTTCCAAACCGCGTGTTCTTCCAGGAGTTCAAACAGCGATATGAGCTGCTCACGCCAAATGTCATTCCAAAAGGGTTTATGGATGGCAAGAAAGCCTGCCAGAAGATGGTCAGTTTTTGTATTAAGTAATCTGTTGTCGTTCTATCGGTTTATTTACCGTTGATATACATGCCTTTATGACAACAAACTCAAACTAATTTTGACGCTTTGTGTCCAGAACAACTCAGTATAGACTGGATTTAGAAATGTTGTCTGCTTGTCCGCTGGTTGAAATCTTTACTGAAGGCTGTAATATTTTTTGTTTTTATTACTAAGGTGTTTCATGTAGGCTATAGAATACACCCACCTAATTATTTGGCCGAATGTCGCAAGGGGTGACTTGAATCAGTGTAATTTGTTAATTTTTTGGTATTAACTTTAGTGGTGGTGTATGTTCTTTTTATTTTTATTTGTTTGAATCACCTGCAGAAGACTTCCTCCATACTGATACAAACTCTATGGATGGGCAAACTATGACCTGTATCACTTTATTTGAGTGTAAAGTTATGGTACCTGTTTATGTGGTCTACCCTTCCTCATAATTTATACATTTTTATTGCACTACTTCTATAATGTTGTCATAGTCAGCCAGTGATTACTTACGTAAATAATTGTGTAGTGGTAAATGGATTTTTTGCAAAGCAGGAAACGTGCAGCATGTTATAATGTGTGATTAATATTTATAGGTTTTACAATAGCATTTGTTGTAAGTGAATATATTTCAAGTACAGAATTTGTGCCAGAGTGATAGACGCTGTTGTTGTGTGGCATGTTTTGCAGATTGAAGCGCTGGAACTCGATCCCAACCTGTACCGCATTGGTCAGAGCAAAGTGTTTTTCCGCGCTGGAGTCTTGGCTCACCTTGAAGAAGAACGTGACCTCAAGTTGACCGACATCATTGTCCAGTTTCAGGCTTATGCTCGCGGTTGCATTGCTCGAAGGTGCTACATCTGTCAAATTGCTAGTCACTGCTTAAGTGTATTGTATTATCTTACTACAGTGGCATATTGGTATAACGTGTGTAGCAATTTACTTTTTTTCCTGGAAAAATGACAACTATTTCTGTGTGTTCGAAGTGTTTCTCGGAGTTTTTTACGTAAATATTTTAAACGAAGTAATAAATTTGAGACATGGAACGTTTAAATTAAATTAACAAGGTACTAATATACAGTGTTCTAATAGTGTAATCTTTCCCATAGTAATTTTCAGAATGCTTTTGCTCCCATGATGTTAATCTTCTTCAGTTATGAGCTCATTTGTGCAGAGACATGAGTAAGTCACTGTCAAGAAGCGAGTTATCTCGTTGTTGGTCACTGTGTTTGGTAGAGCATGCCTCAAGAGGCACATGGTGAGATTTTTAAAAAATGTAAAGAAGCACCATAGTCTAGTTAAAAATTGACAGTAGGCATTAAAATGAATGTAGCTGTAGCTGAGGTCTTGTACTTGTGTAGCCAGTGGGAGTCTGTTCTATAAGTGTGCCCCAGCGACGGTGAATCCGACATGCTGACATTTTGTTACTTGTTAATTTGTTATTGGTTGTACAGTAGATGGTAATCGGCTGTTGACTGAGCCTTGCATATGATTTGGTGCATATGTATACGCAGGCGTTTCCAGCGACGCAGCGGCCAGTCGAATGCAATTCGTGTCATACAGCGAAACTGTGCAGCGTACTTGAAACTACGCAACTGGCAATGGTGGCGGCTCTTTACCAAGGCGAGAACTGACTTTAGTTTGTCTGTTGTCATTCGAGAAGTATTTCTGTTGAACGGTCACATAGTACCAACTTCTGCTAAATAATTCTTGTTGCTATTGCTTCCTGTCTCCTTAACGTACAGCTTATTGTGGCAGCTGACATACACTGTTAATTTGAGACCCTTTAAAAACCTGGAATCTTGAATTTTGTAGTTTCTTTAGCTTAATGGGTTTCTTATCTCATGTGGTGCTCAGGATGTCTTGTTTTCTCTCTCTCAACTTTATCAAATGATGCATTTCCCGATAATAAGAAGTATTTTCAGCGTAATCAACTTGCCATTAAATCTCAGCTGACTGGCATCGGTCAATCGGGCTGTGATGGTAACACATGCAGAAGAAGAAGAAGAAATTTATTTGCCACGAACAATAACAATATTAAACAAGAAAAACACAATATTAAAGTTAGCTCGTAGCAGGCTGCCAGAAAAGCAAAATGCCATCTATGCTGGCCGCCAACATTGTTGATGCTATTACATTAATACAGAAAAATCAATAGAAACAAAACATGAAAATGGTGAAATGCAGGTGAAGCCGTTGTTAGAAGTGACGAACACCGAAGAGAAGATCAACCAACGAGAAGCGGAACTGAAGCAGGTTAGCGACAAGTTTGACAAGCTGAAGTTGGAGCATGACGATCTTGAGAAGAAACACCAGCAGCTGGCGGACGAGCGGATGCAGCTGGCCGATCAACTGCAGGCCGAGGTCGAACTGTGCAACGAGGCTGAAGAGGTAACGTCTTGTTTCTTTTGTTGTCATGTATTCATTGTACAATCGCGTATGAAGTACTTATGAGACGAGTTACACTAGAAAACCAAATTACACAAAGACATTTTGAAAGTAAACCAATTAATGCGCAGGAATAGGACAGCGACAATGAAAAGTTGTAAAAACAGTGCAGTGCAGTAACATTGCCTCGTATGAATGTTTCTGGATATGTAGTATATACAGATAGATTTAATTGAATGCTTACTATTGTGTGCTGTTTAGTAGTAGTGTTACGGTAGGGTTACGGTCAGATTTGATTGAGTGTTTGGCTAGTGAGTGGCATTCCATTCCATTTTCCATTGATGTTGGTACCCATTAACACGTTATTACTATAGCTAACAGTCCACTTTATTTACGGAGGGTAGTGCAGTTGTGTACACAGAAATGTTTATCATCATTTTATTTTATTTTTCTGATGTTGTCATAATTTTTTGGAAATTAGTGAAGTCGTATTGATATTTAGTCACTCGTTTCAGTGTGATTGATGACGTTTCTGTGACAAAGATATTGCTTTGCAGAATGACAAGATGTACACTGTATGCTGTAAGTTGCTCGTGTGTTGAGTGGGACATATGTGACTGCTTTAGGCTCGAGTTCGACTAGCAACTCGCAAGGAAGAGTTGGAAGAAATTCTTCACGAGATGGAGCAGAGGATGGAGGAGGAGGAAGAGAGGCTGAATAACATGACAAATGAGAAGAAGAAGATGCAAGTGACTGTCCAAGACCTCGAAGAACAGTGAGTCTAAGCATGCCATTCTGTTCCATTCTGCTATTTGCGCTAAAGTGCCATCATCATCATGAGCAGTTTTGTCTAATACGCACTGCATGTATAACTTTCTTCAATCTGGTGCTAAGCCCTGATAATGTCAACATTCATACCATTACAGTTTTGTGTCGGAAAAGCCCGGTAGCTGCTGTGATCTCAAACAAAAAAAAAATTGTCTGGAATTTTGGGTTTATCTAGGTGCCAAACCAGCAGCTGGTATAAACTGCATGAAACAGCAACATATTTAGCATATGAATTTGCTAAAGTGTATAGAATGCTTTTTGCCGAGAACACACTTGCACATCTGTTGTTGATGGTGAATTACAGGCTTGAGCAGGAAGAACAGGCGCGACAGAAGCTTCAACTGGAAAAAGTTGCAGTCGACGGCAAACTGAAGAAACTGGAGGAATCGGCTGCCATTCACGAGGACACCAACAATAAGGTGATTGTCATTAAAGTGTAAATTTGTAAAGTTGTCTGTCCTCTGCTTCTGCTGAACACTTTATTTCGTCAGCATAGTGCAGCTCACCGGCTGCAGATCAGCGAAACCCGGCTTACGATCCTCCTCTTGACCAATTCATTACTATGTTTGCAGGCTCTCCACTAAGCTTGGAGAATTCTTTTGCCAATTCTGTCTCATGAACAATCTTAATTTGGATATCTGTCTTGAAGTTGAACAGAACTCTTTTTAAGCGTCTCCTAAAACATGTCTGTTAAAACATTCAGACGATCATTTAATGTTCTTTGATTCCGTTTCGTTCTACTTATTTTCCTGCTTTACAAGTTTAAGGTGTGCTGTCTTGCATTGTAGTGCATGTGTTTTTTATCTAACAGGTGCTGTACAAATTTTTGCCGATAATGAATATGATGATGCTTTTTGAGAGTGCAGCAACAGAAGTCGAACTTTTATCCATGTATCCAAGTTGTACTTGCATTCTTTGTGTTGTACGGCTGTTCATTACAGTTACTGAAAGAGAAAAAGACTCTGGAGGAGCGTTTGAACGAGATGGTGTCGCAGCTCGGAGACGAAGAGGAGAAGGCCAAGCAGTTGAATAGGGTCAAGACCAAATACGAAGCCATCATTGCCGACCTTGAAGAACGCCTCAAGAAAGAACAGGAGGTTGATACTTATGCATTTTGTGGAATATGACTTATGGCATTTGGTATATGCATTTGATTTATAAAATCGTTGACTGATTAACTGAATTAGAAGTGAACCAAATTAATTTTTCCCATGCACTTTAATTAGCCAGTTGAGCTTTTTTAATCACTTTATTCCATATCTGGGCATCCTTTGAGACAGTTCAAAATTATTCGTATTGTCTGCAGCAACAAGTCTTCTCCTCATATGTTCCTGAATGGATTCCCAGTTTCATCATCGCTCACATTTCTTGATTCATTCAACATTTAAGCGTTTCTCATGCTCAACCCGTTTCTTTCTCCCCATCTTAATTACAAAACTGATGGGTTCAAATTAAAAACACCTATAGCTCAAAACTTGTGCATCCAATTGCAGATTTTTTAATTCACTGTTTTCTATATCACATTGTGCGAGCGTTGAATTCATCTCGACTTTTCGATGTCAGGCGCGGCAAGAACTGGAGAAGATTCGACGACGTCTTGAGGCCGAGCTGGCAGACCTTCGTGAACAGCTGAATGAGAAAAGTTCACAACTGGAGGAGCTCCAGGCTCAGATGAACAAGCGCGAAGAGGAGCTGCAGCGTGCCTTGAATCGGTCAGTGTGCCACAAACAAAAGAGCGAACCAATTCATTGTATCTAAGACATTCTGGGTGGGTCAATAAGTAAGTAAATAAATATGTAAATGATTTGTATAGCGCCAACTTTTGGTAAGATTCAGGGCGCATTTGTGGCTCGGTTGCTACGGGTACATGTCTGGAATACAGTTTCCCACTCCAGGTTTTGTGTATGTGAGTTACTGGTAGCTTTTTGTGGAAATATTAACTGCACGCTTCCTTGGATATGCATACAGTTAAGCACAATTAATAAATATATGGTGTTATTATATTCGAAGTTGAATGTTACTGACATCCATTTGGCTTTTGTTGCACATTATCAGTGGTTGTAAAGGTTAGTCTTGTGTCATGCATATAATACACTTTGAGTTTTGAGTTTTGTGACCCTTTTCTGGGAAAATTTGGGTGAGCTGGAGCTCACAATAAATTCTGAGAGAAATGATTTTGATGTCAGCTATGTGTCTGAAGTATCGATGCTGCTTCTTGTGTTAATTTAGTATGTATTTCATGGATTTATTCAGTGAGATTTATTTCAAAGTTTTAATGTGAAAAGTGACCAGCGAATACTGATGCGAGTTTTACAGTGGGAGGTTTCAGACTTGTAAGGGAACCAGGTATTCCAAAAAGAAATCAGAAGAGTCTGTTCAGTGTTTTCTAAAAGATAGACTTGCCTCGCCTGTTGCAGTGTCAACAGACAAAGTAAACTGGAGATCTCGTGTGGCCCAATACATCATCTGGATGTGGGTTGAATCAAATGAAGTTGATGTAGAAAGAGTGGTGTTTGATGATTTGAATGTTCAACATGTGTAGTGTTGAGGAGGAAGTGAGTGGCAAGACGTCAGTGACGAAGCAGGTTCGTGAACTGCAGTCTCAGCTGCAGGAGATACAGGAAGATTTTGAAGCCGAGAAAGCCTCTCGACACAAGGCGGAGAAACAAAAGCGAGACCTTGGAGAGGTTTGTGCATAATCCTGCTGACATTCCTAAGTGATGGTAAAATTCCCATAGATGAGGGTACTCATTTACCATTTCTTAGGCCTTTCGTCCCATAGTAGTGCAAGTAGTTTGTCCAGTGCCATATGCGATAGTGCAGTGAGTGAGAACCGAACCCGTGGCCTGTTGTGTCAAGTCTTGCACTAACCTCTACGCTAACAAGCCACATTAGATGAAGCTAGCTAGTCCACTTATGAGTCACTGCTACATTACGAGTTAAAACTAAATCCGGTGGCCGGTATGGGCCGTAACGCCATTCTGGTACCTCTTGTTGGCGTTCCATAACCTCAGATTTGTGTTCCTGAACTTTAGAAAGTCATTCCTGTCCTCAAGTCGGCATTGGCCTATTTAACACTTGATAAGTTTCGTAATCAATGCTATTAATATTTTTGTTGTCAAAAATAAGCAGTAAAGACTATAATAATATATGCATATTATACCAATTTAATCCGAAAAATATCTAGTAGATACAGACTGCAAAAAATTGTCTTAGTAGGTCTTGCATAATCGTGCCAAGCATTACTAATTTCTTTTTTGTTCTAGTTTTATGTTTAACCGATCATTTGTGAACCATTTGTGTCGACTGTTGTCCGATGATCACAGGAGCTGGAAGCATTGAAGAGCGAACTGGAAGATTCGTTGGAACTGACGGCTGCACAGCAGGAAGTGCGTAACAAGCGCGAGCAGGAAGTTCTGCAGCTGAAGAAGGCATTGGAGGATGAAGTGAAGAGCCGCGAGGTGCAGCTTCAGGAGGTTCGGCACAAGAACAGCCAGCAGGTGGAGCAGGTGAACGTGGAACTGGACAGTGCCAAGAAGGTGAGACCTGGTTTCTTGCGAGGTTATTTCTACTAGTTATTTGGGAGCTGAAAGCTCGTTTGTGGTAGGTAAGTTAGTAAGTAACTAAGTAAGTAAGTAAAATGATGGAGTCGCTGCACGGGCACTGTATTGGATTAGGGGAAGGAACGGTTGAAGAGATGGGTCTTCAGGCATTTTCCTATACACTCTGATTATGATGTTCTTATTGTTTTAGCAAGATATTCTGTGCATTTTATTTGTACTTGGTTTTTCTGCGAGCTGAAGCTATGACTGTGGTTATGAATGATAGTTCAAGGAGGAAGCCTGGGAATTTCCACCTCGCTGGTTTTTTTTACTTTCCAATTTGTTTGTCGGGAACTTCTACCACGGAAGCCTTCACTCCACATCTCTTAATTTAATGACAGCTGGGTGTGACTTTCGCACTTTATTTTACTACAAATACACCCTTTGGACAAAATTTTTTATTTTGGTTCAGTGCCATACAGTGTAGACTGAGTGAAGATATTATATTTAATATGAGAAAGATTGCTGCTGTCACTTAACTGATAGTTTGAACTGTGTAATCGCTGTGTAATACTGTTCCTCATTCATGCAAATGTTTTAATGCACACAAGATTTAAATACTGCTCATTTTGCAGTAATATTTTAATGTATTCCAAAAAATTACACTAAGTACACATGAGCTCATAAGCGATAAATGAACTAAAAGTAATATGAAAAAGAAACTAAAATCAGTTGGAATACAGCTTAAAGTAAACTTGAGACATCAAAGCATTAAGACGGTTTTTTTATTGGTGCATGATTGTGTTGAAGGCTAAGTCGGTGTGCGTGTATGCATTTGGCAGGCAAAACTGTCGCTGGAGAAGATGAAGCAGCAGCTGGAGCAACATAACAGCGAGTTGGATGCAGAACTGAAGCAGGTGTCGTCGTCCCGACAGGAGAGCGATCGCAAGCGAAAACAAGTCGAGCAACAGTTACAGGAAGTGTCACTGAGACTGGCCGAGCTGGAGAAGACTCGTGGAGATCTCGGAGATAAGGCTGCTAAGTATCAGGTTCGATCATGTTTTCTGTTATCTATTTGCTGCTTCTCTTATATGATGTTATATGATAATGATGCTGATCTGCATACGTTATGCACTTTGCACACACTGAGTGAATTGAAGGGCAAGTTGTAGTGGGAGATTGTATTACAGGAAGGTAAGGTAAAGGTTCCATCGACTGTAGGACCAAAGGCATGGGTGATCTTGTCGCTGTTTATAGGCCTCACAGCCATAGATGTCTAGAGTCTGCGAAGTGCAATGCCAGACCTTTGGTTTATGTTTCTGGCTATAGAGCATCTCTGCTTTTTCACTGGTACCAAACTTTGCTGCTCAGTGACACAGGTGCACGTGTGTGAGGTGCTTGTCATGATAGTGCAGTGGGTGAGAACCAAACCCACCACCTGTTGAACATGAGTCCAGTGCTCACTATACTGTTGAGCCGCACAAGAAGTGAATGATTAACGAAGTTGCACAAACCATTTATTGCCACGGCAGATGTAGCTGTCATACACACCTGCTCAGAACACAGCTTTCGGACAACGTGCACCAACTTCGGCGACAGAGCCTTCAATTCAATACCTTGATTCTGGAAAAGGCTGTCAGTGAATGTCAGATTGCCAGACTTGTCATACAGATGATTCAGACATGAAGGCATTTTATTCGGGCAGTAGGATCACCTCGCAGTCTGAACTGTCTTTAACTGTGCTCTTGAAATAATCTTACTTAATTACTTGCTTTACTTACTTACTTACTTACTTTGGTGTTGTGTGGTGGTGTGTTTGCTGCCAGGCCGAGTTGGAAACGATGCAGGGAGCTTATGAGAAGGCGGGCAGCCAAGCCACAGTGCTTGCAAAGCAGGTTGCAACGCTGGAGTCGCAGCTCACAGAGGCACAGGAGAACATCCAGGAGGAGACAAGACAGAAGCTGGCAGCATTGTCACGGCAGCGCCAAGCAGAGGATGAGGTGGCAAACCTGAAAGAACAGATGGAGGAGGACGAGGAAAGCCACAAGCAGCTGGAAAACAAGCTGACGACTCTGACGCTGCAGGTCGGTTTTTGCGTTGTCGAATTGGTAAACACTAAGTTAGGCTCGGTTACTCGCTAATTTCCCTCGACCTTCCTTTGGTTGCTGATCACGAAAAGTTGAGATTTGTAACGTATGTTTGTTGGTCAAACGACTTTTGCGTTACGTGAAAAGTAAACTGCTGTTGTTTCTTCCGCTGACATGTGCACACTTCTCATCAGTCGGATGCAAACAAATTTCAACGACAGCTTTTTGGAATATCAGTGCCGTGGTTCTGCACGGAACTTCAGACAGCCAGGCTTGTTATGCAGTTGATTAGATCTGTCGCTGAACACGTTTTATTTGGGCATTGAAACCACATCGCACTTACTTACTAGTGCGTGTAGCATTTCTGCTGAGGCTGATATTTGTTTCTAGGATGTTCTTTTGTTGTTGTTGCAGCTGAACGAGAGCAAAAAGCGTCTTGACGATCAGCAGGAGACGATCGATGGTCATGATGACGTGAAGAAGAAACTGCAGCGAGACGCTGACGCCCTGCAGCAGCGGGTCGACTCGTTGACGGATGAAAACGACCGAATGAATAAATCCAAGAAGAAAATGCAGACTGAGGTCGAGAGTCACAGAGTTTTTGTTTATATCACATATGTTGCGTGTGCGTTGTTTGGCTATTCGTATGAGCTTGGTGATCGCTGCTGTTGAGTCTTCATTTTTAAACAAATTCTAAACAGGCTTACTCCTCGTTTATGGCACTCCTATTTTCGTTTTTTACTTACTTTGTACTGCACCATTCTTGTTACATAGTGTTTGTAATTGGTCCAGCGTTATAAACTTAAATGATGATGATGATTGTGATTATGATGAGATCAAGATTATCCACTTATGGAGTCAAATTTGAATTCTCGCTGTTGTAGGATCAACTGGTGCCACTTTTATATGTGAGAAGTGAATGTTTGAGTGAATTTTTTTGTCATTTCAGCTGGAGGATGTTAACGTTGCACTCGAAGGCGAGAGGTCAAAGTTTGCTGCGCTTGACAAGAAACAGAAAAAGTTCGATCAGAGCTTTGCAGAAGAAAAGGCCGTCTCAGAAAGGTTACTGTGTGATCCGTACAAACTAGAGAGCAGTGTCGTTTCTGTAGTTGCATTTTCCTTGTTTCCGTGGTTTGCTTTGCCTTTCTGTCTTTCCTCTTGTATATTTACCGTGCCTGGACATAATGTTTCTGGATACAGTTTGTGACCAATCTGGCTTTTTAACTCATTGAGTTAGAGACTTTTTTTACATACTTGACTATAAATAAACCATCGTTCACTGCTCCCGAGCATTGCATCGCAAATACATTCGTGGTCCACAGACTGCAATCTGTTCCACATACAGCAGGACCAACTCAGCTCGTACAGCCATCTGGCTTTTTGCCCATTTCCAGTCTGACAACATGGAGCAGTCTTACTGTCTTGTTTTTAGGCGCTTCTTAATAATAACGTTTCTGCTTGCATGGTACTAGCACGTTGTGTACATTCAGTTGTGATGCACCGTGTGCTATACAAATTTACGTCAACAATTGACTTCAGTTATACCGAGACTCAAGTGTGTTGGAAAGTGATAATATCCTCTGTGTGTGTGTTGCGCAGACTGGCGATGGAACGAGACAGTGTTGAGCGAGAGAGTCGTGAAAAAGAGACAAAAATCCTGAGCTTGAACCGTCAACTGGAAGAACTGCAGGACCGACTGGCAGAGTCTGACCGCGTGAGAGCTCAGCAACAGCGTGAACTGGACAGCTATGCCAACAACCAAGACGACGTCGGCAAAAACGTACAGAAACCTTTCCACCATTTCTTGTTTTACATTTTTATTCTCTATTTTTTTACTTAGTTGATATTTTGGCCATCTTCTGAGAATGGATGACGAAGCAGTGTAACGGTTTTTTTTCCGCGTGGACCAATGAAAGGCTGGAACCACACGACAAAACCTGAATAAGATCTGCATTACCTGAGAAGATGCACATCAGCCGGCAGAGACTATTGGCATCAAAGTGTGTTCCAGGATGTCTGTGGACATAAGATAAACTGAGGTCTGAGATAAGTGATATTTGGTCATCATTTTGTCTATACATTTAAAACGAATGCATCATTTTAACGAACAAGCTAAAATCTTATTGTTTTATTATTAATGAACATCTCTCAGCAATTCAGCATGGTGTGTGTAGGATCTAGTACTTGATCTGTTTTATGTTTATTTCATTTTTTGGATATTGGATGGAATGACATCTGCTGATCTGTTGAATGTGTGCTGGTGCTAGGTGCATGAGCTGGAGAGGGCAAAGAGAGCACTGGAGAACCAGGTTGAGGCACAGAGGGCTCAGATAGAAGAGCTGGAAGACGAGGTGCAAGTGTCAGAGGACGCCAAGCTCCGTCTGGAGGTGAACATGCAGGCACTGAAGGCGCAGATTGAACGTGATCTTCAGAGCAAAGAGGAGCAGGGTGAAGAAGGCAAGCGCGCTCTGCTCAGACAGGTCTGTGGCGTTGTTCACCATTAATTGTTGCATGTACAACAAAGACTTGACATAAAATATTTCAAAGATTGCTAGAAAATGCTGATGCCATAATGGCTTAATGGATGATGCGTTGGTTGATAGGTTGAAAGATGGTACAAGCCAATTTATTGGTTAGTGCATTCTACTGAAAAGTAGCTTTCACTTTCATATAGGAGAGGGCACTTGCTGGTGGGAAAGTGTAACACCGTTATTCTCATGTGTGCCACTGACTCAAATTGTCAGTCAGCGTCGACTTCTGCTTTGGATAAAAGTGTTTCTCGTCCGATAATAAGATTTTAATGAAGTTTTAGCTAGACATAATTTTCGAGTCTTGTCAGCTTAAGAATGGCGCATATAAAGCATTTGATCTGGTGTAATTTTGGTACCCCACTGGCTGAATGTTTTTACCTCGTGTTTTTGTGCATTTTGTGTTTTTGTACATTTATTGTTTTACGTAGATTTTCATGTGTGGATTTTTTAACCATGTACTTGCTGCTTTATGCGTTACTAGATGATGATGATGATGATAGCAACACTGACAAGTTCGCACACATGCTTGTTACCAAGTGTTACCAACGAAAGTGTGCATTTTGGAAGATAACAACACGTTGTGGCAGGGGTTAGGTATACTCTTAATCTAGAGTACCTTTAAACTGTTGGTCATCTGTAAATAAATTCCATATGAAATCTATCTTTTTCCCTCTGCTTTTAATGTTTGACTTTATAATACATCTCTATGTAATCAGTGCAGCATGTACAAGAGTGTTGCTGTATTGCCGACTGTTGTTTGACAGTTGCGCGAGTTGGAGGCTGAGCTTGAGGAAGAACGTCGTCAGCGCTCGGCTGCAATCAGTGCACGCAAGAAGCTGGAAGGCGACATGAAGTCACTCGAGTCGCAGGTTGACACGGCAAACAGTTTGAAAGAAGATGCTGTCAAACAGCTGAAGAAGTTTCAGGTACGCAGCAAGTGGTCGTATTGTGCTAATGGTATTTAGTAGATGATATGTCACTTATTGCTGATAATCATCCACTACATTCATTCATTAGTAAACAGTTATGATCTTGTGAATGAACTTATGGGTGGTCACACAGTTTTATATTTTGCACTCTATCATCTGAGGGATTTGATGGCACATTATACGGTAGCCTTATTGTGCTGAAAGTGCCGTAAAACCCTGTAAATCATTGATGACATGCAGCTGCTGGTTGGTCTTGGTTACCAGTTGCTTTTTTTGCTACTATGCCACTCTAACATGCTGCCATGTTGATGCTGCGATGTTTTTCATTTTCTGAAGTGACAGTTTTATGAGTGTGCTCGCCGTGCCCAGCATGAGGACTGACATTGCCAGGCGGTTTTTGTCGCGACTCCATACATTTGAAACTCACTGCCCGCTGACGTCTGATTGTGCCAATCTGTCACATCTTTTAGACAACATCTGAAAACTCACTTTTTGCACACCAGTAAGCCTAGTCCGCATACTCCCACCAGTGCCTTCTGACTACATCTCGCTATATAAATAATGAATGTTATTATTTTTTAAACTCTTGGTAGATATTTTCCTGAGGGAGTTTAAAAATTGACATACAAAATTGAGTACAGACCATCAGTCTGAGCATTCAGGGGCTGGCAAGTGTCATGTAACAAGACAGCATTGTAGCATTGCACTAGCACCAAAACTCTCTGGAACAGAAAAGCTCCTTGCCTGTCATCGCCCGAGGTTGAGGAGATCTTTCTTCCAAAATTCACAAAGATTTGGCAAACTGACGTGTTCAGAGGGCCCAAGGTTTCGACCACGATGGGTGCAAAGAGGTACTGACCACCAATGTTGGCATTCTTTTCCTCTTAGCGAGAAGCGGCAAGCTCTGCTGCAGCACCTGGCTCGCGGGTGGACAAGTGACATAGGATTCATCTAAGGGCACGTGACAGTTGTGTCCCAGAACAATGACTTGCAGCCCTGCCTCGGAACGAGTTTCAGACCATCAGGTCTCTTCCTATCTGTGCGGAACAATCCGGTTGGCTCTTTTGTCACAGGGGTTCCGGCTGAGGCGAAGCTTCAAGTGACCAAGTCATTCAGTGCGTGGTGCCTCGCCGACCTGCCCGGGGCTCTTCTGCAAACAAAACTGTGAAGCCTACGAGCGTCCACTGGTGAACAGCATTGGCATTGATGTGGAATGCAGAGATCTAAGCCCAGCCTCAAACCATCTGCGCCTCTGACTGCCTCGTCATCTAATTTCAGTCCGCAAGAGGCGATGGGCAGTGCAAACAGCCAATCTCTGCTGTGTTGGCAAGAGACAGCTAAGAATGATGCCGAAACTACCTGAGCTTTGTTTGGAAGTACACCAGGGTGATCCCAGAATGGCTGTTTATTATTATTATTATTATTTTACTATTGTTATTATACTTGTCACTGTATGACTGTTACCAGGCTCAGATGAAAGACTTCCAGCACGAAGTTGACTCGGCAATAGCAGGTCGCGATGAAGCGATAGCTGCAGCACGAGAGAAGGACAAGCGTTGTAAGAATTTGGAGACGGAAATGCTGCAACTCCGTGAAGATCTGGCAGCATCAGAACGCAACCGCAAGGCTCTGCAGTCTGAACGAGATGAACTGAGTGACGAAGTGGCCAGTGGAGGCTCTTCCAAGTAAGTCGATATGTCACGGCTTTGGTTGTAGTCAGTCGGATGCACACCAACACTGGTGACAGAGCTTTTGGCATATCAGGACTACATCTTTGGAACAGTCTGCTACTAGAGCTTAAGCAGCTGGACTTGTCATTGCAGCAGTTTGGAGAAAAAGCCAAAGCCATTTCATTTGTGAAGTGGGACAACTGGCAACAGTGCACTGTGAATGATGTGTAACTGATCTTACTTGCTGACTAATGAATAATAAATAATTAACAAGATATAAAAATATAAAAGTGTAGTAATAAAAATAAAAGTACTAAAAAGTGAAGTAATTAAATGAATAAAAACTGATAATAATAAGTGTGTATGCATTCCTCTGCTTTGTCGTTGGTCAGGACAAGTACTGTAGTAACTGATTGTGATGTCTGTGCGTGGCAGGGCATCTCTGCTGGAAGAGAAGAGACGTCTGGAAGCGAGGATTGCACAGCTCGAAGAAGAGGTGGATGAGGAACAAGGCAATGCAGAGATTGCCAATGACCGAGCACGCAAGAGTGCTCTCCAGGTCACGTGATGTTATTGTTGTTGTCGGTAATCAGCCACCATGAGCTGAAGCCTTCAGTACGCCAATGCTCAAACTGTGGCTATATAGGCAGGGCACAGGTCACGCGTTTTCAGTGTCACCCCTTTTGTTATGGACTCGGTGGCTCAGTGGCATAGTGGTAGTAGAATTGGACTTGGTATTGGAGGTCGCGAGTTCAAATCCCAGTGAATCCGCATTCGAGTACAACCTGTGCAAGTCATTCGCACAAGCTCATACCTCTGTATCCAGCATGCAGTATTATTTGGTGTGAGCATTAGCTTGGAGGTAAGAAGGCACATCATGCAACGCACTGGCCCCATGTCCATGGTGCTGTGGTTTTGGCTGGTTCCTGGCTGGCAGCAGAGCAGTCAGAGGTCAGTGCCACCCGATGTGCTGTGTGGCTCTGGAACAACTTTACTTTTACGTTTTGCTGTTAGTCTAGTCAACTAAAATTGCTGCATTTTGGTTTATGTTTACTCGCTCGCCTGTGGCGAATTTTGTTCATTTTCCGTGAATGTTATTCAGAAGCTTTTGTCCCCGTATCACTTGTTGCAGTCCATTGTGGTTCTTTTTTGGCAGAGTGTTGTTAATACATCTCAACATGTCTGTCGTTTACTCAGGAATTCTGTCTCTTAATTGCTACAGTGTCGATTGACATCCTCATCGGCACACCTCCCGCTGCAGACTGAAAATGACCACTGGACCATTCTTCTGCAGATAAGAGTTCTTGGCTCCAACAGATTGTGGAAGACATTGGCCTTTCCATCTGTTCTGCTAAGTTTGCAAGTCTGGATTGCTCGTTACGGATATTGCTACAATCTTCTGCTGGTTAAGTGCAGCAGTGAGTGAAGAGTATTGTGGTTGCTGGCCAAAACAGTGTTGCAAACTAGTTTCGAAAGTCACCAGCCGTTGTCGGCAACGCTCAGCAGTCGTCACATGCACCTTACTGTACCATGTTATCGCGATTAAGCGATTAAGCGAGCATGTTTGGTCGCCGGTTTTTTCCTGACCACGGTCCGACTTCGTGGAACTCATTACGTTGTATCCAGCATGCAGTATTATGATGTAATAACCATAACCGGCATAACTGCCATAACCAGCAATCCAGACTTGCAAACTTAGCAGAAGAGATGGAAAGGCCAATGTCTTCCACAATCTGTTGGAGCCAAGAACTGGAACGTTGCAGGCGGATCAGCTGACTGCAGACCTCGCTGCTGAGCGCTCCAACTCACAGAAGATCAACACAGAGCGGTCGATGCTCGACAGTCTCTTCAGTCCAACTAGGGATGTGACGAAGTTCGAATTCGAATTCGAACGCTGTCGAATTTTGCATAATTTTACCGCATTTGACATTCGTCGAATGTTGAAATTGCCTAGTCATCGAATGCAAATTTGATATTGTAGATGTAAGAAGTACTGATTTGTCACACTGCGAATTTGTGAGAGATCTGAACGTGAACAATTTCCATTTTGAACATGGTTCATAACTTCATTGTGTTTAAATTTCAGTTGTGCATTCGCATTGACAGTCGTTTGAAGTGGTATTAGTGGATTACATCATGTTGTCAGTGTTAATCGTGTCGTATTTTAGGTTTTTTTCAATATTCGCATTCGCATTCATACAGATTTGTACATCAGAATTCGCATTCGACAAATGCGAATTTTCATGAACTCCGTCACATCCCTAAATCCAACACTCCATTCTGACAGTGTTAGGAAACTCCTTATAACGGAATTATTTGCTAGTTGACGCGCCCAGTGCAGTAGGTATGCTGATTTATAATTATTTGCCAGAAATTCATGATTTACATTGATATTTTGACAAGAGTGAAAGAGTGAACTTTCGATGGAACGTTGCAGGCGGATCAGCTGACTGCAGACCTCGCTGCTGAGCGCTCCAACTCACAGAAGATCGACACAGAGCGGTCGATGCTCGACAGGCAGAACAAAGATCTTCAGGCCAAGTTGTCGGAACTTGAGGCACAGTTGAAGACCCGCACCAAAGCTGCTATGCAGGCTCTTGAGAGCAAGATTGCTAATCTGGAAGAGCAACTTGATGCTGAGGCCAGGTTCGTTGAGTTAGTTAATATTTAGTTGTCAGAGATCATACTAATAATAGTGATGATGATGATGATGATGATGATGATGACGATGACGATGACGATGACGATGATGATCAAGATAATAAAAGATAATATGCACTTATATCCTGCCACAGGTCAACTTCAGAGGTAGTGGCATAACAGGCCCTGAATTGTCACTGTTAGCTACTATATGCTAAGTGGGTTAGTTTGCCTAGATTTAAACACTGTCACTGAGGGACTTTGAAGAACTGTTCTAGGGAGTGAGTTCCAGACAGTGCAGCATAGTCAGTTCTGGTGCTAGGCTAAGACAGTAGAGAAACGTTGGATAAACGCAGGGTATGGCTACAGTTGCGGGTGTGTAAATGTCTGTTGAAATTGGATGATGAATCCCAGTTTATTGGTATAAGGCAATGGATTTCGACCTCTTCTGCTGTCATCCGTAAAAGGCAGCAAAGATTTCTGACCAAAACTGTTGCCATATATCAGAAAAATTCCACTTCACACATGAGCGTTTCTGACCCTTGAACAATGAATTTGTGACATAAAGGGCATGTTGCTGAATAAAGGACTGATTTTTAAACTCTTGCGTACAGAAATTTTAAAACGTCTGTAGGTGCAGAGCAATTTTGCCACCATTAGTGTGTTAGAAAAGTATAAATGTGTGACTAATTAGAAGTATAACTGTATGACTAATTAGTGGTAAAATGTGCGAATAGAAAGTGAAGTCAAGGCTGTTCAGCTGATATTAAGAATAGCATGATTGACACTGCTATTGCATGATAAAAACTGAGTTCCTTTTTCAAATCGTTGTGCACTTCATTCGAGCAAATTGAGTGTCTGTTCTGTGGTAAGACGATACATTTGCAGGTTGGTGACAGATAACTATGAGATATGTGATCGTTTGTGTGCTACAGGGAACGCCAGAATCAAGCGAAGGTAAACAGACGCCTTGATAAGAAGACAAAGGAATACATGATGGTCATTGAGGACGAAAGAAGAAACGCTGAACAGTACAAAGATCAGGTCAGTGGCAGACCGCATGTGTGCGTGCGTTGTATTTTGACACACCGTTTTGTTGTTTTCGTCAGTAGCTCTGGGGAGACAGTGCTGATGCTAGTGAAGACGTCGTGGTGCACACCTGCTTGTGAAGATGCTGCACGCTGCTCTCACCATTCATCACTCCAGCACTCGTTACCTTCAGCTGAAAAAAATACCTTTTCCGTAGATATTTTACACCACCCTATACAGTCTGTAAGGTGCTGGGTGGTAGCTGAACGAGCCGTTGTGGGCAGCATGCTTTGAAGCTGTTATCTAGGCGTACCATCGCAAGATGTTCGCCAGCTCAAGTTGTGCCACAGAATGGCATGTCGTCCCATGCAGCAGCTTCTTGCTGTTTATATGGCGTCTTCAATGGCGCCACTTTTGCCTGTCACAATCTGCCACACTGACTGTCAAAAATCTTTAGACCTGTCATTCAGACTTCTGTGCTCATTGAGTGACCTAATTTTTTTCTTTCTTTTTTGACGATCTTAATCTTTGGCCTTTTGCAGCAGACTTAAGTTATGTTCATGTTCGTCATGTCATGTTCATAGACAACTTTTTGGAATTTCTTTGTGCATTCCGTACTACATTATAGTGCACCGACTCTGGTGTTGTGGCAGGTGGACAAGGCGAACAACCGCGTGAAGCAGCTAAAGAGGCAGTTGGAAGAGTCAGAGGAAGAATTGTCACGCATGAACGCATCGAAGCGTAAACTGCAGCGCGATCTTGAAGAGCAGACGGAGGCGTTCGAGACTGCACAGAGAGATGCTGAACAACTCCGTGGCAAGCTACGATCGGCCGGCGTTGCAGGATCGTCAAGGTATCCCATTGTCTTTCACTCCCTTTAATATATATATGTTACTAGTCTAGATCATATGACTGCATGATAGACGTCTACTGCACTGCTGATATCGAGCAGAGTTTTTGCAGCATTCAGTAATTTAATGTTTTGTAGTAATTTGGTCCAGTGATTAGTTACAGGCTTTTTATTGTTTCATATTTTTGCTTGCCCCTTGTTATGGCACTTGTTTTATTGTACTACACCTTTGATGTCTGTCCGTCTACATATGGTTTCATAAATTGGGAAATTGCCATGTTTATTCCGGCTACAGTGATGGCCTGTTTTAAACTTTTGTTCCTAGATTAATCTTTTGTGTTGTTGTTCGTAACAGGACACGTGGTGTACGCTTTACGCCACGATCACCTGACGACTCGGCGGACGAGCCTTCCGCTGCTGACCAAATCGATTAATAATACTAGCTC
>Ga0209568_1000106_pt1 | contig 30200 bp, 33 predicted proteins | sample WorMetOlspDAHAB2_FD_187406 | JGI IMG/M metagenome (GOLD analysis project Ga0209568, IMG submission 187406) | Marine gutless worms symbiont microbial communities from Max Planck institute for Marine Microbiology, Germany - Olavius sp. DAHAB.2... ...
TCGGGAACCGTCGATAGAATTCTGGGATACTCATACAGTCTTTCATAATCCACCCTCCGTTACCTATAAGATAATTGCACCAAAGATAGGCGTCAAGGGATTTGGTGCAATTATATATATAATTCCCAAAGATGCTGACGACACCGACCCTGACCGACGCCCAAATCCAGACGTTCTATGACGACGGATACCTTGTCGTCAGCGGCGGCTTCGACGCGGCTGATACGGCCCGGATCGACGCCTGGGCGCGCGAGGTCGAGGCGATGCCGGAGGTTTCGGGCCGGCAGTGGGTCTATCACGAGAAGAGCCTCAAGCAGCCGGACCGGCAACTCATCTGCCGGATCGAGAACATCGCTCCGTTTCACGAGGGCTTCGCCGCCCTGACCGACGCACTGCGGGCACCCGTGTCACAGCTCCTCCGAGAGCCGGCCGTGCTGTTCAAGGAAAAGATCAACTTCAAGATGCCCGGCGGCGACGGATTCAAGCCGCACCAGGACTCCCAGGCCGGCTGGGACACCTACGCCGAGTTCTTCATCAGCGCTCTGGTCTGCATTGACGAGGCAACGGTCGAAAACGGCTGCCTGAAGCTGGCGGCCGGCCATCACAATCGGGGTCTGTTCCGTTCCTGGGAGCCGCTGACCGACGACGACATGGCCGGGATGTCCTTCGTCGACTGCCCGACCAGGCCGGGCGATCTGGTGTTCTTCGACTGCTACGCCCCGCACGCCTCCGAGCCGAACATGACCGACTCGACCCGGCGCATGTACTACGCCACCTACAACCGCCTCTCGGAGGGCGACCACATGGCGCAGTATTACGCCGACAAGCACAAGAGCTATCCGCCCGACATCGACCGCGACGCGGGCAAGGAGTACGTGTTCAGGGTGTAGGTTCGGTGTCGTCGGTGTCCGTGCCGGCGCCCGCGGTATCTTTGCACGTTTCCTCGACGATCCAGTTCCGAAACGCCCTGACTTTGGGCCAATCGGCCGTGGCCTCGGGTGCGACCACGAAGTAGCCGAAGTCCGTCGGCAGGGTGAGCGCGAACGGCTGCACCAGACGTCCGGCGGCGAGGTCCGCCCTGGCCAGGTAGTTCCGGCCGATGACCACGCCCAAGCCGTCGATTGCCGCCTGCAGGGCGTGTTCGGACTGATTGAACCGCGGCCCCCTGCGCCAATCGACAACGTCCTCCACGCCGGCGAGGCGCAGCCACATCCGCCAGTCGGGGATGGGGCCGATGGCGTAGGCCGAATCGTCGTGCAGTAGTGTGAAATGGCGCAGGTCCGCTGGTGCGTCGAGCGGCGTCCCGCCGGCCATGAGTGAGGGGCTGCACATGGGCGTGACGCTCTCCGCGAACAGCTTGTCGACCCGCAGGTCGGGGTAGTTCCCCAGTCCGAAGCGGATGCCGACATCGACATCGTCGGTGCGGAAATCGACAAGCGCCATGCTCGCCGAGATGCGCACGTCGATGTCGGGATGGCGGGCGCTGAACCCCTCGATCCGGGGCACCAGCCACTTGCCGGCGAAGGACGGCGCAACGCTCACCGTCAGCATGCCCGCGTCGTCCGTGGCACCGACGGCGGCGGCGGCGCGGGCCAGCATGTCGAAGCCATCGGTCAGCAGGGGGAGACAGGCCTGACCGGCGTCGGTGAGCCGGACCGCACGGTTGAGCCGGCGGAACAGCGGTACGCCGAACCAGTCCTCGAGCTGGCGGACCTGATGGCTGATCGCCGCGGGCGTGACGGCGAGCTCATCGGCGGCACGAGAGAAACTCAGGTGCCGGGCCGACGCCTCAAAGGCGCGGAGCGCGTTGAGGGGCGGAAGCCGACGCATCACACCTCACCGATGTTAAAATTTTTCTAAACCATCTCATGACGACTTCTCGTTTGTCAATCTGCATTTTTCAATAAATTATAAGCATCAGAGCCTGCGAAAAGCCATCCGATCAGGACAGCTTTTTCTAACCCAGGACAGAGGAGTTAAGGACATGCGCAGTATCGGAATTACCCACACGGACATCGAACAGGCGATCGCCCGCGCCCATCAGGAGCGGTCTCGCGTGGCACTGGACCTGCTGGGCCGGGTCGGACGGTGGGTCGGTGAGACCCTGCGTCCGGCCGCCGATCGGTTCCGCCGCTGGAACAGCGAACGCCAGGCCGTCGCCGAGCTTCGCGGTCTCAGCAACCGGACCCTCGCCGACATGGGACTGCACCGCTCACAGATCCGCGCCGCGGTCCGTGCCCTTCAGGACGAGGCGGCACCGACGCCAGCCGTGGACCTCATCGAGGTGCCTGCGATCCGCGCGGAAAACCTCGTCCCCTTCCCGCCGGTGCGCCGGACCCAACGGCACGCCACCTACACAAACGACGGCGAACCCATCCGCGCGGCGGGCTAAGCGATGAGGAAAATCGAAGAGGCGGAGCGTCGGCGGCCAGAATTCAACGTTCTGGCCGTTCGGCGTGACCGTGGCTACTTGGGTTCGAGGATCTGCTTGCCCCGGTACATTCCGGTCGCCAGGTCGATGTGGTGCGGCCGCCGCAATTCGCCCGAGGACTGGTCCTCGACGTAGGTCGCGCGCTTCAGCTTGTCGTGCGCCCGACGCATGCCCCGTTTCGATCGGGTAATTTTCTTTCTGGGTACGGCCATCGTCCTGATCCTTTTCGCATCCGAAGCCGCCACGGGTGCCGGCGGAGCCTCGGAAGGCGGTTTGTATAGCGGTCGAGCCGCCGAACAGCCAACAAAAAAGTGGCCCACCCTTGCCCGCGACACCCGCTTGTGACATATCAAGGTTGCCAACGAACCGACGCGGCGGGCGGAAGACATGTCAGAAAATTCTGAAAAATCAACCAATAGCGATACGATGTTCACGCAACGCGTAAGCGTAGAACAGGTCGAGGAAGGCGTCGACCTGGCGCCGAAGTTCGACGAGCACGGCCTGATCCCCGTGGTCACCACCGACGCCGACACCGGCGAAGTGCTGATGCACGCCTACATGAACGCCGAGGCGTTTGCCCGCACCATCGAATTGGGCGAGGCCGTCTACTGGAGCCGCTCGCGCCAGGTTTTGTGGCACAAGGGCGCCACCAGCGGCCTCGTGCAGGCGGTCGTCGAGATGCGCATCGACGACGATCAGGACGCCGTGTGGCTGCGGGTCAAGGTCGAGGGCGACGCCAGTTGCCACGTCGGCTACCGGTCGTGTTTCTACCGTTCGATCCCCACCGGACCGGGCGCCGCGGAAGGGCCCGTCACCCTCACCTTCGAGGAACACGAGAAGACCTTCGACCCCAAGGAGGTCTACGGCGACGCGCCCAACCCGACGCGCCTCTAGAGACGTCAGTCGTCGGCCGACGCGATGGTCTGCTGCGCCCAGGCGGCGGCACCCTTGACGGTGGCGTCGTCGCCCAATTTGGCGACGACGACCTTGTAGGTGCCCTTGAACGACGGCATCACCTGACCATCGAGTCCGGCAACGACCTCTTCGCGATAGAGCTCGGGCATCTCCTCGACCAGTCCGCCGCCGAGCACGACCTTGTCCGGGGCCAGTGTGTTGACGACCCCGGCCATCGCCCAGCCGACCGTCCGAGCGGCTTCGCGGACGATGGCCTCGACGGCGGTGTCGCCGCCGGCGATGGCCCTGGCCAATGGCCCGCTGCGGATGGCGCCGACGTCCGTTCCCGTCAGTTCAAGCAATTTGGGGGCATCGCCACGGTAAGCCGCGGCAGCGGCCGCCGCCGACACAGCCAGACGTCCTGCGACGGTCTCGAGGCATCCCCGGCGCCCGCATCCACACAGGGCCCCGCCGCGGACCACCGGGATGTGGCCGATCTCCAACGCCGAGCCCCTGCGGCCGCGCAGGATCGTGCCCTCATAGACAGCGCCACCGCCAATCCCGGTGCCGGGGAACACCCCGAGCGCACACCGGGCTCCGCGCGCCGCGCCAAAGCGGTACTCGCCGTAGGTCCCCGCATCGACGTCGTTGGTGATCACCGCCGGGCAGCCGAAGGCCTTTTCCAGCTCCGCACGGACCTTGGCGTTCTTCCAGCCGAGGTTCGGGGTCTCGAGAACGATTCCCTTGTCGAGATCGAGCGGTCCGGGGCATCCGACGCCGATGCCGGCGAGCCGGTCGGACCCCACACCAGCGGCGTCAAGCGCCTCGGAGATGGTCGCGGCCATACGTTTCAAGCCGCCTTTGACGCCGTCGTGGCCGCGTGTCCTTTTTCGCAATCGGGCGAGCGGCCGAAAGCGATCGTCGTAGACGACGGCCAGCATCTTGGTGCCGCCAAGATCGAATCCCACCCAGACCCGTTGAGCCGACTTCTTCGTCATGCCCCCCTCCGCCGCCGCGCCGATGAACTCGGCTAAACCGCCGCTACGTGCCCTGCCGGCGTCGGCCACACTTCGGGAAGTCGTGGCAGTACGCGCGTTTCGGCGTGGCTGACGTCCACCGGGAAATCGATCTCGATCCAGGGCAGGCCAGTGATGTCCTCGACGCCGAAGGCGTCGCCGGGCGCCTCTACGAGGATTTTGCGCATGGCGTCCTCGCACGGCGCGTCCACCCCGTCGCCGTCCATGACCTCTCGACAGGCGTCGGCCATTCGCGCCGCCATTGCCGGCCCCAGTTTGAGGAACCCGGGCCACTCTCCGATGACGTCGAACGCGCCTGAAACCTGCTTACCGAAGTCAACGGGACGGCCATCGCGGATACAGAGCTTCACGGGCTCATCGCCGGGTTCAAAATCGCGGTCGAAGAGGAAGCAGTTTTCATGCGCGGCGCCGACCAGCCGCTCCATCAGCCGCGGATCGTAGAGCACGTCTGCATCCATGATCACGACCGGCGCTCCCGATCTGAGGACCTCCCGCGCGGTCCACAGCGATACGACCGAACCTTCGTGATAGCGGGGGTTGTGCACGGGGTGAACGAAACGGCGTGAAACGAAGCGGTGCGCCTCTGCCAGCAGCTCGTCCTTGCGATAGCCGACGACCAGAGAGAGTTCATCGAAGCCCAGTGCGGTCAGGGTTTCCAGGTGGCGGCGGAGCAGCGACTTGCCGCCGAATTCTAAGAGCGCCTTCGGCGGCCGGTCGTGATCGTCGCCAAACAGTCGCCGGCCGACCCCGGCCGCCAGCATGATCGCCTTCATACGCGCCTGCTCCTTGCATCGGCAGGCGACTAGAAGACGTTTTTTTTGTCGATGTTTCAACATGCCTGCGGCACCGGCGGCAAACGGAGAGTGCTCGGCGGGCGCGCAGTCAGATGCGAGACCGACTCACGAACGTTTGATGTCAGCCTGCCGTGCCGCCGAGATAGCCGTTGTCGCGAAACCAGGTGACGGCATCGGCCAGCGCCTCGCCCGCCGGACGGGGCGCGTAGCCGAGAGCCTTCCGCGCCTTGTCGCTGGAAAAGTACATCCGCTTTCGGGCCATACGGATGCCGTCGAGGGTGACAAAGGGCTCGCCGCCGGCAATCCGGGCCCAGGATTCGGCAATCCAGGCCACCGGCACGATCAGGTCGTGCGGCAGGCGCACGGCGGGCGGGCGCCGGCCCGTGAGGCGGGCGATTTCGGCGAGGATGTCGGCAAGCGCCATGTCCTCGCCGCCGAGAACGTAACGCTCGCCGACGGCGCCCTTTTCGAAGGCCAGCCAATGTCCTTCGGCGACGTCATCGACGTGGACGACATTTAGGCCGGTGTCGACGAACGCCGGCATCCGGCCTGTCGCCGCCTCGACGATCATCCGGCCGGTTGGCGTCGGTTTGACGTCGCCCGGACCGATGGGCGTCGACGGATTGACGATGACCACCGGGGCGCCAGCCTCGTCAATGAGGTCCCGAACCGCTTCCTCGGCGCGGAACTTCGATTGCTTGTAGGGGCCGATCATGTCGCCGAAGGCAACCGGCGAGTCTTCGTTCGCCGGTGTTCCGTCCTTGTGGATGCCCAGCACAGCAACGCTGCTGGTGTAGACGATTCGCCGGACGCCGGCGTCCATGGCCGCGCGAATCACCGTCCGGCTGCCGTCGACGTTGGCGGCAAACATGGGCGCCGGGTCGGGTGCCCACAGGCGGTAGTCGGCGGCCACGTGGAAGACGCCGTCGCAGCCGTCGACGGCGGCGGAGAGGGACTGGCGATCGGTCAGATCCCCCTCGACGACCTCGACGTCGAGACCGTCGACGTTGCGCCGATCGCTTGCCGGGCGTACGAGAACGCGGACCCGGCGGCCATGGGCGAGCAGGCAGCGCGCCACGGCGGCGCCGACAAACCCCGTTGCTCCGGTGACCAGATCGGTCATCGATTGACCCCGCCGAGATGAGCGAAGACGGATACTATCGGATGGGCAGCCGATTAACCCTAAAATATTAAGGATTTATCGGCCCTTTTCCTTTGGCCATATCCACCGTATGTTCCGTCGAGGACGCTTGACCTCTGTTTTCGACAGGTTTGCGTATCTTGTTAGCACGCACTCATGAGCCATTGCGCGTCGTCCTGGCGAACCCGCGCGGTTTCTGCGCCGGGGTCGAACGCGCCATCGAGATCGTCGAACGCGCCTTGGAGCGATTCGGTCCGCCCGTCTACGTGCGCCACGAGATCGTCCACAACAAACGGGTGGTCGAAACCCTGCGCGCCAAGGGCGCCGTGTTCGTCGAGGAGCTCGAGGACATCCCCGATGGCGCCGTCACCGTGTTCAGCGCCCATGGGGTCGCCGAGGAGGTCGAGTCGGAGGCCGGGCGGCGCCGCGACCTGCCGGTGATCGACGCCACCTGCCCGCTGGTCTCCAAGGTCCACAAGGAAGGCCAGAACCACGCCAACAAAGGACACGAGGTCATTCTGATCGGCCACGAAGGACATCCCGAGGTCGAGGGTACGCGTGGGCGCATCCCCGGCGGCGTGCATCTCGTGTCGACAACCGAGGATGTGCCCAACGTCCGCGTCGCCGATCCCGAACGCGTCGCCTACGTCACCCAGACGACCCTCAGCGTCGACGATACCCGCGACATCATCGAAGCGCTGAAGAAACGCTTCCCGAAGATCGTCGGCCCCGACGTCAAGGACATCTGCTATGCCACCCAGAATCGTCAGCAGGCGGTGCGCGACCTGGCCCACGAGGTCGACGTGCTGCTCGTCGTCGGCGCGCGCAACAGCTCCAATTCCAACCGGCTGCGCAAGATCGGCACCGAATTCGGCGTGCCCAGCTACCTGATCGACGACGCCACCGCCCTGCAGGACGCCTGGCTCGACGGCGCCGAAACCATCGGCGTGACCGCCGGAGCCTCGGCACCCGAGGAATTGGTGCGCGAAGTCATCGACAGGCTCGGCGAAGTCATCGACAGGCTCGGCGAAGTCCGCGACGTGACGGTTGACGAGTGGGACGGCGTCGCCGAGCACATGCAGTTCAAGCTGCCGCGCGAACTCGCCGATGTCGGCGCGGCGAGCGCCTGAGGAGTCGGGTCAGCATGGCCATACCCTTGATCCAGAAAGTCCGCATCGGCGGCTACATCCTCGGACGCAAGCTTCGGGGCGTGCAGCGCTATCCGCTGGTGCTGATGCTGGAACCCCTGTTCTGCTGCAATCTTGCCTGCCCCGGCTGCGGCAAGATCGACTACGAGGACTCCATCCTCGACAAGCGGCTGAGCGTCGCCGAATGCCTTGAGGCGGTCGATGAGTGCGGTGCGCCGGTGGTGTCCATTCCCGGCGGCGAGCCGCTGCTGCACAAGGAGATCGTCGAAATCGTCGAGGGCATCATCGCCCGGCGCAAGTTCGTCTATCTCTGCACCAACGCCCTGTTGCTGGAAAAACGCCTCGACCGGTTCACCCCGAGCCCGTATCTCACGTTCTCCGTCCATCTCGACGGTCTCGAGGAGCACCACGATCGCGCCGTCGACCAGCCCGGCACCTTCAAGCGCGCGGTCTCGGCGATCCGCGCCGCCCGCGCCCGCGGCTTCCGCGTCAACGTCAACTGCACCCTGTTCGACCAGATGGACGCCGACGAGGTCGCGGCGTTTTTCGATTTCTGCACCACCGAGCTGGACGTCGAGGGCATCACCGTCTCGCCGGGCTACGCCTACGAGCGGGCGCCCGACCAGGAACACTTCCTCAACCGGTCACGGACCAAGCAGCTGTTCCGCGACGTGTTCAAACGGCAGGGCGACGCCCCATGGCGGTTCACCCAGTCGCCGCTGTTCATGGACTTCCTCGCCGGCAATCAGGAATACCGCTGCACGCCCTGGGGCAACCCGACCCGCAACGTGTTCGGCTGGCAGCGGCCCTGCTACCTGCTGGGCGAAGGCTACGCCCGCACCTTCACCGAGCTGATGGACGAGACCGACTGGGACAGCTACGGCACCGGCAACTACGAAAAGTGCGCGGACTGCATGGTTCATTGCGGCTACGAGGCGACGGCGGTCAACGACACCTTCGCCCATCCGCTGAAGGCGCTCGCGGTCGCCCGAAAAGGTCCCCGGTCGGACGGCCCGATGGCGCCCGAAATCCCCCTCGACAACCAGCGTCCCGCCGAGTTCGTCTTCGAAGGCCTGGTCAAGCGCCTCTCAGAGCAGACAGAAGTGCTCCCCGGCGAGCGCAGCGACGCGGCGTAGGGACGCCAGCGCGGCCCCCGTATCGTTTGCCAGCCGGAACAGCGTCGGCGTCTCCCAGGGCCGCCGCGCCCATCCCGAAAACACCGCGGTGAACACCGGCCGGCCATCGTCGCCGATGGTGTTGGCGAGCCATTGCGGGATCGACCGGCTCTGCGGGTCGGCAATGGCGCGGACCGCGAGGAACGGCACGCCGGCCTCGGCGGCGACTTCGGCCACGGAATGGGTTTCCATGTCCACGGCGGCGGCGCCTGTCGACTGGTGTAAGGTGTCCTTTTCGACCGCCGAAAGAAGCGCCCGATCGCTTCCGGCGATGGTCGCCGCGACGATCATCGGACCACCGGCGGCCTTGGCGATGAGCCGTTCATGCCAGCCGGATTCGGAATCCCATCGGCGCCCGCCAGTGCCGAACACCGATGTCGCGACAACGACCGTGCCCGGTTCGATCGCCGGATCGAGGCCGCCGGCGACGCCGAAGCTGAGCAGCGCCGCGCATCCCTCGCCAACGAGCGCCCGCGCGTGGACGACGGCCCGCGCCGACGACGCGCCGGCGCAGCGCACCACGAGGGCGCCGCCCTTGGCGGCCGGCTTCAAGCACTTGGATTCGCTGGCCAGACCGGTGATGACGCCGAGGCGGGTCACTTGGGGCCGGTCTTACAATCCGAACGCGGGCGCCTTGGCGTTGCCGTGGCTGAGGTTGCGGAACCGCGACAGCGCCCACAGCGGGAAGAAGGCGCTGTACCCGTGATAGCGGAGATAGAAGACGCGCGGGAAACCGACGGCGTTGAAGTACGGCTCCTGCCAGACACCTTCATCGCGCGGCGCGGATATCAGATAGTCGATGCTCGCGCGGACCGCGTCGCTCTCGACTTCGCCGGCCGCCATCAGGGCGAGCACGGCCCAGGCCGTCTGCGAGGGCGTGCTGGCCTTGACCTCGTCGCGGCGCTCCGGCCAGTAGGTGGCGCAGTCCTCGCCCCAGCCGCCGTCTTCCCGCTGGCGCGAGACCAGCTAGTCGACGGCCTTGCGGATGTAGTCCGCGTTCATGTCCTCGCCGACGGCGTTGAGCGCGCACAGCACCGACCACGTGCCGTAGATGTAGTTGGTGCCCCAGCGGCCGAACCAGGATCCGTCGGCCTCCTGTTCGGCCTTGAGGTAGTCGAGCGCCCGCGTGACCGCCGGGTGGTTTCGGTCGTATCCGTCCTGGGCCAGCATGCCGAGGCAGCGCGCGGTGACGTCCGAGGTCGGCAGATCGAGCAACGCCCCGTGATCGGCGAACGGAATGTGCTGGAGGAAGTCGTGGTCGTTGTCGGCGTCGAAGGCGCCCCAGCCGCCGTTCTCGGACTGCATGCCGAGGATCCATTCGATGCCGCGCTCGATGGCCTCGTCGGCCTCCGGGTCGCCGGCACGCTGCAATCCCATGACGACCACCGCCGTGTCGTCGACATCGGGGTAGTAGTCGTTCCAGTACTGGAAGGCCCAGCCGCCTGGCCGTACGCCGGGACGGACCTCGATCCAGTCGCCTTCCACGTCGAGGATCTGGCGGCCGCGCAGCCAGTCACAGGCCTTTTCGACCACCGGATCGGAAACCTCGTACCCGGCTTCGAGCATCGCGTGAAGGGCGAGCCCCGTATCCCACACCGGCGACAGGCAAGGCTGGCAGTACCCTTCGCCATTGTGGAAGACGAGGAGCTTTTCGATAGCGCCCCTGGCGGTGATCACGTCCGGGTGGTCGCGCGGATAGCCGAGCGCATCGTAGGCCATGACCGCGTTGGCCATCGCCGGGAAGATGCCGCCCAGACCGTCTTCGCCATTCAGCCGTTCCTTGACGAAGGCCATCGCCCGGTCGATGGCCTTGCGTTCCAGGAAGCGCGGAAACAACGGTTCGCAGGCACGCGCAACGCGGTCGACCTTGAGCATCATCTCGCCGAGCCAGTGCCCGGTGGGATTGGTGAAGTAGTCCGTTTCTTCCTCGGGGGGCACGACGAACAACTCGCGGACGTCGATGCCGCGCGGATTGCGGGCCTGCGGCTTCAGCGCCGCGAGCGCGAACAGCGGCACCATCACCGTCCGCGACCAGTAGGACACCTTGTCGATGTGGAACGGCGCCCACCGCGGCAGCAGGACGGCTTCGACCCGCGTCACCGGTACCGCCCGCCACGGCACCTGATCGAACAGCGCCAGGGCGATGCGGGTGAACACGTTGCACTTCGCGGCGCCGCCGCGTGACAGCACCGCCTCGCGGGCGCGGCGCATGTGCGGCGCGTCGGGATCGTCACCAACAAGCTTCAGCGCGAAGTAGGCCTTCACCGTGGCGCTGACGTCGACGTCGCCGCCCGGGAACAACGGCCAGCCGCCGTGCTCGCCCTGGATCCGGCGCAGGTAGTTGGCCAGCTTTCCCTCGACGGTGTCGTCGATGTCGCCGAGGAAGTGGTTGAGCAGGATGTATTCGGCAGGGATCGTGGCGTCTGCTTCGAGCTCGAACACCCAATGCCCGTCATCGCTTTGCCGGCGCGCGAGCCACGTCGATGCCTCGGCGATGACAGCATCGAGCGCACCGTTGCCCAGCGGCTCGGCGGTCGAGAAACTCGTCTCAGGCGAGATCCTGCCCGCCTCGCGATCCTGCGGTCCGGAGCGCTCCAAAATGCCCCCCTTTTCGTTTCGGTCTATGTTACGTCTCGCGCGATCCGCGTTTGTTGCTTCGAATCAACACCTTTTGTCAAGTGTTCGCTGCACGTGCGAAGATTGCTTCGGCCGCCGAATGCCCGGATCGAATGCTCCCTTCGATGGTTGCCGGAAGCCCGGTGTCGGTCCAATCACCGGCCAGAAACAGGTTATTCCAGGCCGTCTGAGTCCCCGGTCGGCGGGCGATCTCGGCGGGCGTCTGGGCGAACGTGGCCCGTTTCTCGGTCAAAATCCGGTGAGCCGGCAAGTCCACCGGCCCGAGGCCGAGCAACAGCGAAACCTCGCGCCACATCTCGCGGGCGATCACCTCATTGGAGACGTCAAGCAGGGAATCCGCGGCGCTGACGGTGGTCGAAACGATGTCGCCGCGGACGAACAGCCATTGGACGATACCACCGACGACGCCGAGAAAGTAAACGTGCTTGCTCGGCTGTGCGAGGCGGAAATGGCCGTTGACGATGGCACGGCTGTCGACCGGCGCTTCGAGCCCGGGAACCAGTGCGGTGGCCGCGGTCGGGGTTACGGCCAGGACGACACTGTCGTGGGCGCCTACTGGGACGTGATCACCGCCGCCGAAATCGAGACCGGTGACCCGATCGTCGTCGAAACCCAGCCCGCGCAGGCGCCGGCTTAAGTTGATCTCGCCGACCGATTCGAGGGCGTGAAGGGCGGGATCGACCAGGGCCTCGCTGAGGCCGTCGCGGGCGATCCGGGGCCGGCAATGGGCCTCGCCACGACCGAAGGTCTCGCGCAGCACCGGCCACAACAGCGACGCCGCACCCTCCTCCGCCGGGGTGTTGAGAGCGGCGACGGCAAGGGGCTCCCAGAATCGTTGAAACAGATATCCCGGGCCGCCGAGACACTGGCTCACGGTCGCGCCGTTCGACGCGTTGACCAAGCGCAGCGCGCGCAGGTACTCGGATATCCGGGTTCCCGGAATCCGACGGTGCGGCAGCAGCACCCACCACGGGATCGGCCCCGACCCCGGCCGTACGGTCCACCGACTCCCCGAGGTCACATCGACGAAATCGAACTCGGCCCGGTCGGGCCCGATGAGAGCATCCTCGGCGCCGATGGCGTCGAGATAGTCGCGAGTCGCCAAGTTGCCGCTGAGCAGCAGATGGTTGCCGTTGTCGATGCGGCGATCGAGCGTTGCATCGAAGAACGACCTGCACCGCCCACCCGCTTGCCCCGCTGCTTCGTGGACGGCGACGCGCTGTCGAGCCCCGGCAAAGGAGACGGCGGCGGACAAGCCCGAAAGCCCGGCTCCGACGATATGGACGACGCCGGACACCTAGAGAATCCCGTGGCGCACGGCGATCCAGAGCTTTTGCCACCGCGGCACAGAAACCCTTGCGCCACGGGTCCGCCAGCCTCGGTCCAGCAGACGCCGCAGGACCCGCCGGTAAACCTCCTTCATGACGATGGCCGGCCGGACTTGGTTGCGGTCGCACCCCGTCAACACAGTCTCGGCTTCTTCAAATCGCTGGCCGGCGAGCGCGGCGAGGCGACGGCACACGGTGTCGACACCCGGCTGGGTGAGGATGAACGCGGTTGCGCCGTGAACGGATACGTCGGACTCCTCAAGGAGGGAAAGCGGAAGATACAGCCGGTCCCGCTCGGCATCCTCGTCGAGGTCGCGGAGGATGTTGGTGAGCTGCAACGCCTGACCGAGGCTTCGAGCGAGGTCCGCGCCAATCGGGTCGTCGAGGCCGAACACCCGGTTGCACAACCGGCCAACAGCGCAGGCGACACGGTCGCAATAGAGCTCCAGTTCGGCCATGTCGGCAATACGGACCCGATCGGCGGCGTCCATGGTCATGCCGTCGATGATCGCCTCGAAGTCCTCGCGTGCAAGACCGAACGCCCGCATCGGACCGGCCAGGGCACGGGTTATCGAGTGCCCCGCGCGACCTTCGAACAGGTCGGCGATCTCGGTGCGCCAGCGCTCCAGTCGCTGCCGTTTCGAGTCGGCCTCACCGTCCTCGTCGGCGATGTCGTCAACCTCACGACAGAACGCGTAGATGGCAAACATCGCCCGGCGCTTGTCACCGGGCAGAAGCCGCATGGCCCAAAAGAATGACGTGCCCGATCGCCGGACCACGTCGTCGACGTAGGCGTTCGGATCGTCATGGGTAAGGACATCGGCAGTTGCGCTCATCGCCGCCATGGTTACACCACGTCCTCTCCGGCGTCACCCGCCACGGTAGGCGCAGCGGCATAGGTCCGCCCTTTCCACGCCCCGCCCCGCCCGAGGTGATGTTGGCGAGCCGAGTCGATGGTCATCGCCGTGTAGAGCAGTGCCGCGAGCGGGAGAGCGATCGCCCAACCTGTCGCCTGGCCGTAGAGGCGCAGGGTCGGAACGAACGTTCCCATCATGACGATCCAGGTGAGCCCGCCTGCGGCGGCAGTCACGGCTTCCCCCGCGATGGCTCCAAAAACAACGGCCAACGGCGGTACCAGATAGAGAACCGTCATGCCGAGGGCCGTTCCCAAAAGGTTGGCCGGCCGATAGTCGAGCTGCGTATAGGCGGTCCGTGCCACCATCCGCCACACTTCGGAGAGCCTGTCGTAGGTCCGGAGACTCGCCGAGGTGGTGGTCAATCCCAACCAGATGCTTCCTCGGGTCTTGATCTGCGCGGCCAGCGCGCAGTCATCGATCAACCGGTCACGGATGGCCGACAGTCCACCAGCCTGCTCCAGGGCCTCGCGCCTGACCAACATGCATCCGCCGGCCGCCGCCGCTTCGGGCCGCCGGGGATCGTTGACGCGGGGAAACGGATACAGCTTCTGGAAGAAGAACACGAACGGCGGAATCAGCAACCGCTCCCAAAACGTTCGGCACCGAAGCAGCACCATCAGAGAGACGAGGTCCCGCACCTCGGACTCGGCTTTGGCGATCAACGCGGCAACGACGTCCGGCCCGTGCTCGATGTCCGCATCCGTGAGCAGCAGGTAGCGGGCGTCGGGCCAGCGCCGGGCCGCCTCGGCGACCCCCTGGTTCATCGCCCAGAGCTTGCCGGTCCACCCTGCGGCCAGTGGAAGCCCGTCGATGACGACGACGTCCGGGTCGCCTTCTCCCGCCGCCCGCGCCAATTCTCCGGTGCCGTCGTCACTGCCGTCATCGACAACGACGATACCAATGCCACCGACGGCGTCCTGGGCGCGAAGCGAAGCGATCGTTCGGGCAATGGTTCCGGCTTCGTTGCGCGCGGGGATGACGGCGACGACACCCGACGCACCTCCGACGCCGGACGTTTCGTTCGCCAACCGCTGATCGGCCCGCCAGAATCCGCCGCGACCGAACAGCAGCACGATCCAGGCGGCGAGCGACGCCACGGCCAGCACGGTCAAGACCAACCCGACCATCGGCGTTCAGACCAGTGCCGACACGGCGCCGCGGGCGCAGCAGCAAAGGTAGTCGATCTTCGACAGCACGATCCGTCCGGCGAGAGGATCGCCCGTACGGAGCCGCCGGCAGAGCGTCCAGGCGATGTCGAGGATGGCGCCGGATTCCATCGCCGGCCGCCGGCTGGACAAACCCTCCGGCAGCGGCGCGGCGTCATCCAACAACGCCTCCGTGGCAGTGAGGGTCCGGTCGATGACGGCGCGCATCGGCGGCCCGGTGACCGTCCCGTCGAGGTCCTCGACGCGGGCACCCGCCTCCTTCATCCAGTCCATCGGCAAGTAGACGCGGTCAAGGCTGCGGTAGTCGTCCTGGCAGTCCTGGAGGTGGTTGATCACCTGCAAGGCCATGCAGAGCGCATCCGAAGGCCCGTAGCCGTGCTGCGAGCCGCCATGAAGGTCGAGCAGATAGCGGCCGACCGGCGCCGCCGAAAGACGGCAGTAGCCCATCAGGTCGTCCCAGTCCCGGTAGCGGAGCTTGGTCGCGTCCTGTTTGAATGCCGCGACGAGGTCGACGCAATGATCGGCAACGACGTCGGTTTCAGCCAGGCTTCGGCGTATGGCCGCACCCTCGGCGAACGCCGGCGACAGGTCCCCGAGGCCGAGCACGGCCTTCTCGAATCCGTCGAGCCGGTGAACCTTCTCGTCGGGCGACAGGTCGGGATTGTCGGCGATGTCGTCGATCGCCCGGGCAAAGGCGTAGAACACGGCGATGTGGGGCCGCAGGCGCGCAGGCAGCAGCCAAGAGCCGACGGGAAAGTTCTCGTAGGCCGCGTCCTTGCCCGACGGCGTTTCGATGGCGGTCGCGCTCGAGGAAGTCATTTCGCGCCCAGGCCGGACGCCCGTCAGGCGTCGCCCCCGAGGCGGCGGCGCAGCTCGTCGATCAGGCTGGAGACCTTGCCACCGTTGCGCCGGATCACCGAACCGAACTCGGAACGCTGCGTCTGGCCCATGCTGACGCCCTCGACGATGACGTCGACGATCTTCATGTCGCCGTCGTGAATCCGCACACGCCAGGCCACCTCGATCGGTTGGCCGCCGGTCGGCCGCGAGATCTCCGAGAACACAAGGGCGTCCTTGCTCTCGTCGCTGAACAGCGTCTTCGTCACCGAGAGCTGTTCGCCGGAATACTGCGTAAAGCGGTCGACATAAGTGAAGACGATCAGGTCCTCGAACAGCTTCAGGTACTCGTCGCGCTGGGCATCGGTCGCCCGGCGCCAGTGCCGGCCGAGCACCCACCGGCCGATCGTATCCACGGCGAAGTGGTCGGTGAGCAACGAGCGGAACCGGGTGATGCGCTCGTCGCGCGACATGTCCTCGACGGTCAGCGCGGCGACCGCCCTGTCTCACGATGCTGGCGAACATCGTGGAGACTGCGCCACCATGCGTATGCACGTGCCGCGGAAACGACCCTTCAATGCCGCAACGCCCCTATCCGGGTCAAGAACCTCTGGCAAGCCAAAGGTGGAGCGACCAGAATGAAGTGGGGAGTCCGTCGCCATGGACAATACCACAGATCGCACCGATCGGCCCGAGGACGTACACCGCCAGGCGGTCCAGACCCTGTTCTCCCTCCTCGATTCCATTTGCGAGGGAGCGATGACCGTCGATCGCGATGCCCGCATCGTGTGGATGAACGAGAAGTATGCCGTGCTCCTCGGACTCGAGAACATGGAAGCCGCCCTCGGCCGCGAGGTCGAAGAAGTCATCCCCAACAGCCTGATGAGGCAGGTCGTCCAGCAGGAACGGCCGATCCTGCTCGACATCATGCAGTTCGGCGAACGGTGGTTCGTCGTCACCCGGTTGCCGCTCCGCGACGAGTCCGGCGCCGTCACCGGCGCCGTCGGGTTCGTTCTTTACGACCGTCCGGACTACCTCAAGCCCCTGGTCTCCAAGTTCACGACGCTGCAGTCGGAACTCGCCCGTGCCCACAGGGAACTCGCCAAGCACCGGCGAGCGAAATACAGCTTTTCGCAATTCGTCGGCAGCAGCCCGGCCACACTCGAAGTGAAACGGCAGGCGCGCCGGGCCGCCGGTCTCGACTCGACGGTGATCCTGTTCGGTGAAACCGGCACCGGAAAGGAACTCCTTGCCCAGGCGATCCACGCCGCCTCGGCCCGGGCCGACAAGCCTTTCGTCGGCGTCAACGTCGCGGCGATTCCGGAAACACTGCTGGAAGCGGAGTTCTTCGGCGTCGCTCGGGGTGCCTACACCGGTGCCGACGCCAAGGGCCGGCCGGGCAAGCTGGCGATCGCCGACGGCGGCACGCTGTTCCTCGACGAGGTTGGCGACATGCCGCTGTCCCTGCAGGTCAAACTGTTGCGGGCGCTGCAGGAAAAAGAGATAGAAGCGGTCGGATCCAACGAGGTCCACAGGATCGACGTCCGGGTGATCGCGGCAACCAGCCACGACCTGGAGCGGCGCGTGGCTGAGGGCGCCTTCCGCGCCGATCTGTTCTATCGGCTCAATGTCATTCCGATCTCGATCCCGCCGTTTCGCCAACGGCTGTCGGATCTTCCCATGCTGGCCGAGGTCATGCTCGAACAGATCGCCGTCTCGGCGGGCGCCGTTCCTTATGAGCTTTCTCCCGACGCCCTCGACGTGCTCGCGGCGCATACGTGGCCGGGCAACGTACGCGAACTGCGCAATGTGCTGGAGCGCGTCTCGGCGTTGTGTGAGGGCTCGCGCCTGACCGCATCCGATGTTGCAAACGTGCTTCCCGGCGGTGACGGAGTCAGAGGCGGCACAATGCCGAATGCCGCTGCCGTTCGGACCCTCGGCGATGCGACAGCCGAAGCCGAGCGCAGCGCCATCCGGGCAGCGCTCCACGTCGCGGGCGGCAACAAGTCCGAGGCCGCAAAGCTGCTCGGCATTTCTCGCGCAAAGCTGTACGACAAGATCGGGCGGCTCGGCGAAATGTCTTAAAATCCGACGCTTGTCGTAATTTCAAGACACTCCACCAACGTATTTTAATACAATAGGTTATCGCTTCTCTCTGGCCGCTGGTGTCGGAAACACCGACACTTGCATCCTGCCCGCCAATTTTCTGCCCGCCCGAAAGGTCGGAAATCCGGGCAAAAATCCCTCCGCATAGGCGTTGGCATGGCCCTTGCGTCGGTCAGGCCACGCCACGCCCGCCCGGACACGGTGACGCGCGACACGGCGCACTGCGGCCGAACTAAACCCGGCGTACCCGGGATGGCCCGGAGGAGGAAGCGACCCGATGCTTGGAGTTCCCTGCATCCGGCAGAACGTCGGCCGGCCGCTGGCCCCGCGCCATCCGCAGTTACGGATTCATCGTTCCGAGCCGGCGCCGCGAGCGCTTCTCCCGCGCCGTGTCGCGAACGCCTTCGCGCAACGTCGCGACGACGAAACCGAGGTGGGTGTGGGCGGCCTCGCGCGCGGCTTCCGGGTCGCCCCCCATGACCGCCTCGAACAGTGCCGTATGCTGGGCGCGGATGACGTCCTTACCGCCGGCCTCGGCATAGATCCGCCCGAGGTTCTCGCGGATCGTCGCGTGGATGACGTTGAACAGGCCGCGCATGACGTGGACCAGCGCAGCGTTGTGCGAGGCGTCTGCGACCGCCATGTGGAATTCGACATCCGCATTGACGTTCTCGGCCCGATCCCCGTCGTACGATGCTTCGAGAGCCTCGAAGCGGCGGCGCATGATGTTTCGGTCCGTCTCATTGGCGCGAAGTGCGGCGAAGAAAGCCGACACCTCCTCCAGGGCCAGCCGCAATTCGAGCACGTCGAACGCAGTGTCGGGACGGCGCTGCAGCAGGTGGACCAGCGGATCGGTGAAGCTGTGTGCCAGCGCGTCGGAAACGAATGTTCCGCCGCCGCGCCGGGCATGGACCAGCCCCTTGGCCTCGAGGATCACCAGCGCTTCGCGGAGCGACGGGCGCGAGACTTCCAGTTGCTGGGCGAGCTCCCGTTCGGGAGGCAACTGGTCCCTCGGCTTCAACGCCCCATCAAGGATCATTTCCTCGATCTGACTGACGATCGAGTCGGAGATCCTGGCGACTTTGACGCTCTCGAATCTCATGGCAACCGGCCTCCCAGACTGACTGCACGAGACGGCGACGTTAACACATGGCCAAAGCCTCGTCCATGCCATCGTTCATTTGGACAAACCACATGACCAAGAAGGCATATGTATTTTATTTCTTTAAAAACAATATATTATAAATATTCTTGACTCTCGGCACATTGGTGTTATCAAATTGGTCTTACCAAATGGCGCCCTGACCAAAGGCCAGGAAGCCCACCGCGCACAAAGAACGCGGTAGCCAAAAAATCCGGGAGGTACGCTTGCACCAGCACCAGCTATTGCGCGTCCGCTGTCTGTCGCCCGAGCCCACGCCTCGCGCGGCTGCACCGACGCGCCGACGCCTCGACATCGAACGCAAGCCAACCTCCCCCGGGGCGGGTGCGTATCGCCTGACCCGACTGCCGGCGCCGCTGCCATCGGCGGTAGCGCCGGCATTCTTTTTCTCGAATGGACGGCGTAGAAATCCGTTGTTTCCGCATTGTGGGACGGGTAATGCTTTCGGTACGCGAAGAATTGTCCGCTGGCCGGGACGCCTGGCCGACAACAAGCGAACGCGTGGGATGGATGCCGGTCCGAGACATCGCTTTTTCCGATGCCGCTCTCGGTTTGGTCGAACGACAGGCGATGTGCGCCCGTCGCCATCGCGCCGATTTGAGATGCGGTCGTCACCGCATCGCTCCCGGTTCTCCTATACCGATCGTGCCGTGAGCGTTTTTTTCCTGTCCACACATCAGCAGTAGGGGAGATCGTCTGCTATGTCCTTGAGCACCTTTACCCGCCGGTTCGCCGGTCGGGCCATTCTCGCGGTCGCGGCCGCCGCCTTTGTCGGCGGCTTGGCGGCCACTCCGGCCAGTGCCCTCGACAAGGTCCGCTGGCGCGTTCCGATCGCCTTTCCGTCGACGCTTCCGGCGCTCGGCGACAACGCCCCTTGGGTCGCCAACACCTTGAAGAATGCCAGCGGCGGCATGATCCAGTGGAAGATCTCCGAGCCCGGCGACATCGTGCCAGCATTCCAGATCATGGAAGCGGTCAAGAACAAGAAAGTTCCGGCCGGCTACACCTGGGTCGGCTACAATCAGGGCCAGATTCCGGCCGTGCCGCTGATCTCGGCGGCGCCGTTCAACATGGAGCCGTGGGAGTTCATGGCCTGGTGGTACTATGGCGGCGGCCAGCAGCTCGGCGAGGAACTGTATGCCGAGCACAACATCCATCCGATCCTGTGCGGCCTCATCAGCCCCGAGACGGCCGGCTGGTTCTCCTTCGAGATCAAATCGCTGGACGACATGAAGGGCCTTAAGATCCGCTTTGCCGGTCTCGGCGGCAGGGTGATGGAAAAGGTCGGCGCCTCGGTGACCATGCTGCCGGGTGGCGAAATCTTCCAGGCCCTCGAGAAGGGCGCGATCGACGCCACCGAGTTCTCGCTTCCCGAGGTCGACCAGAAGCTCGGCTTTTCCCAGATCGTCAAGAACAACTACTTCCCGGGCTGGCACCAGACGTTCACGTCGCTGCACCTGCTGGTCAACAAGGAGATCTGGGACGGTCTCGGCGACGACACCAAGGCGTTCCTCGACCTGGCGTGCCAGGCCGGCGTCACCAACAACCTGGCCAAGTCGGAAGCCAATCAGGGCCCGGTCATGGCGGACTTCCCGTCGAAGGGCGTGACGCCGCGCAAGCTGCCGGAGCCGATCCTGCGCGAGTTGCAGAAGATCACCAACGCGGTCATGGAGGAAGAAGCCGCCAAGGACGCGTGGTTCAAGAAGATCTTCGAATCGCAAAAGGCTTTCCGGGACAACTACGCCCTCTGGAAGGAGTTCGGCTACCTGCCGCGCGACTTCTAGTCGATCCGTTTCGACACGGTCCCGACAGCCGGCGGATGGTGCCTGCCATCCGCCGGCCTCAGGGCGGTCTTTTTGAAAGGCTCATCTCGCAGATCGGGGGCATGCGGTAACGGGTGTTCGCACGCCGAACGCCTTGCTCCTTTTTCTGCGTAGCGGTGTGATCAAAGGAATGAGGATGCGATGAGCGACCAGACGCAACCCCCGGCCGACGAGCCGCACATCGATATCGAGCAATTGATCCATCACACCGAGTTGCCGCGGACCCGGCTGTCCGATGCCCTCGACGGCATCGTCAAGCGTGTTGGCGACGTGGTGTCGTGGATCTGGGTCGTTCTCGTTCTCGTGATCGTCACCAACGTGACGATGCGCTACGTGTTCGGTGAAGGCCGCATCGAGTTCGAGGAGCTACAGTGGCATCTGTACGCGCTGGGCTTCCTCGTCGGCCTCTCTTACGCCATCCAGAACGACAGCCATATCCGCATCGACATCCTCCACGACCACTTCAAGATACGCACCAAGGCGTGGATCGATCTCATCGGGATCGTGGTGTTCCTGATCCCGTTTTCGATCATCGTTCTTTGGTTCGCACCGAACTTCATCATCTATTCATTCGAGACCATGGAAGCGTCGAGCTCGCCCGGCGGGCTTCCCTATCGCTTCATCGTCAAGTCGTTCCTGTTCCTGGGTTTCGCGTTGATTCTGATCGCCGCGTTCTCCCGTGTGGTGAGGGCCTGCGCACTGCTGTTCGGCGGCGCCGACCCGAACCCGCAGCGATAAGGAGGCGATCGACATGGAAATCCAAGACTACCTCTCGATCGCCATGTTCGTGGCGTTCATCGCGCTGGTGTTCACCGGCTTCCCCGTCGCCTGGGGCATCGCCGGCATCTCGATCATTTTCGCCATGCTGGCGATGGCCGCCGATCACTACTTCGACGCCTTCATCGGCATCGACTGGAACTTTATGGCGCTGATCGTCGACAACATCTGGAACGTGATGAACAACTGGGTGCTGGTCGCCCTGCCGATGTTCATCTTCATGGGACTGATGCTCGACCGCTCGGGCATCGCCGAGGAGATGATGGCGAACTTCACCCACCTGTTCGGCCGCATGCGTGGCGGCCTCGCGGTGACCATCACGGTGATCGGCGTGCTGCTCGCCGCCTCCACCGGCATCATCGGCGCGTCGGTGGTGTTGCTGACGCTGCTTGGCCTGCCGATCATGCTGAAGAACCACTACCAAAAGGAGCTGGCGGTCGGCACCATCTGCTCGGCCGGAACGCTGGGGATTCTCATTCCGCCCTCGATCATGCTGGTCATCATGGCCGACCGTCTGTCGATGTCGGTCGGCGACCTGTTCATGGGCGCGGTGTTTCCCGGCCTGCTGCTGGGCGGCCTGTTCATCTTCTACATCATTACCATCTCGACGGTCCGTCCCAGCGTCGCCCCGCTTCCCAAGGAAATCCCCGAAGTCACCGGAAACCTCGTGTTCGGCGTGCTCAAGGCGGTTCTGGCCCCGGCCGGGCTGATCCTCGCCGTGCTGGGCTCGATCTTCTTCGGCATCGCCACGCCGACCGAAGCGTCCGGCGTCGGCGCCGCGGGCGCGACCCTGCTGGCGTGGTGGAACAAGCGGCTGAACAAGACGGTGTGGCGCGAGGTCGTCCAGCAGACGACGACCACCAACGCCTTCATCTTCGGCATCCTCATCGGCGCGTTGATGTTCGCCCTCGTGCTCCGCGGACTGGGCGGCGACGCGCTGATCGAGCGGTTCCTGCTGGGTCTTGACCTGGGTCCCAACGGCACGGTGATCCTGGTGCTGGGCATCGTCTTCCTGCTCGGTTTCGTCCTCGACTGGATCCAGATCATCCTCATCGTGCTGCCGCTGGTGGCGCCGGTGGTCGAACAGTTCGGCTTCAGTCTCGTCTGGTTCTCGGTGTTGTTCGCGGTCGCGCTGCAGACCTCGTTCCTGACTCCACCGGTCGGGTTCGCGCTGTTCTACCTCAAGGGCGTCGCGCCACCCGAGATCACGGTGAGGCACATTTATCGAGGAATCGTGCCGTTCATCATGATCCAGTTGATCGGGCTGGCCATCGTGTTCCTGTGGCACGACATCGTACTGTGGCTGCCGAAACAGGCGTACGGCGGCTGACGATTGCCGCCGGCCGGCGTGTCGGACGGACGCGGCGATGAAGAACAAGATCGTCTCGGCGGATGAAGCCGTCGCGCTGCTGCGCGACGGCGACACCCTCGCCAACACCGGCTTCGTCGGCAACGGCGCCCCGGAGGAGCTTCTGCTCGCCCTGGAGCGGCGGTTCGTCACCAGCGGCGGACCCCGCGATCTCACGCTGATGTTCGCCGCCGGTCAGGGCGACGGCAAGGAGCGCGGCCTCAACCGGCTGGGCCACGCCGGCCTTCTCAAGCGGGTCGTCGGTGGCCATTGGGGCCTGATCCCCAAGGTCGGCGCGCTGGCCCGAGAGAACCGCATTGAGGCCTACAACCTGCCCCAAGGCGTGATCTCGCATCTCTACCGCGATATCGCCGCGGGAAGGCCGGGACCGATCACCAAGGTGGGCTTGAGGACCTTCGTCGACCCCCGGGTTGACGGTGGCAAGGTCAACGAAGCGACGACCGAGGATCTCGTCCAGGTGATCGAACTCGGCGGTGAGGAGTGGCTGTTCTACAAGGCCTTCCCCATCAACGTCGCCTTCGTCCGCGGCACCACCGCCGATCCGGCCGGCAACATCACCATGGAGAAGGAAGCGCTGGTCCTCGACAACCTGGCGATGGCCATGGCGGCACGCAACTCCGGCGGCTTCGTCATCGCCCAGGTCGAACGGATCGCCGAAGCCGGCTCCCTGAACCCCCGCCAGGTGCAGGTGCCGGGCGCGATGGTCGACTGCATCGTCGTCGCCGAGTCGGAGAACCACGCCCAGACCTATGCGGTCCAGTATGACCCGGCCTATGCCTCCGAGATCCGCGTGCCGCTGGAGTCGCTCGAACCGATGCCGCTGGACGAACGCAAGATCATCGCCCGACGCTGCGCCTTCGAGCTGCCGGCGGGCGGCGTCGTCAATCTCGGCATCGGCATGCCCGAGGGCGTCGCCGCAGTGGCCAACGAGGAGAAGATCCTCAAGTTCGTCACCCTGACGGCGGAGCCGGGCGTGATCGGCGGCGTGCCGGCGAGCGGATTGAACTTCGGCGCCGCCGTCAACACCGACGCCATCATCCAGCAGAACCAGCAGTTCGACTTCTACGACGGCGGCGGGCTCGATATGGCCTGCCTGGGCCTCGCCCAGTGCGACCGCGAGGGCAACCTCAACGTCAGCCGGTTCGGCCCCAAACTCGCCGGGGCCGGCGGCTTCATCAACATCAGCCAGAACGCCCGGACCGTGGTGTTCGCCGGAACGTTCACCGCGGGCGGCCTGGAGATCGCCGTCGAGGATGGCCGCCTGGTGATCGTCCGCGAGGGCGCGTCGCGCAAGTTCATCGACCGCGTCGAGCAGATCACCTTCAGCGGCGCCTACGCCGCCGAAATCGGCCAGCGGGTCTACTACGTCACCGAGCGGTGCGTGTTCGCGCTCACCGACGCCGGGCTTTCATTGATCGAGGTCGCGCCCGGCGTCGACGTCGAGCGTGACATTCTCTCCCACATGGACTTCCAGCCAATCGTGGACGCGCCGGGATCGATGGATCCGCGGGTCTTCCTCCCGGAGCCGATGGGGCTGGAGAAGGATCTCGTCGGCGAACTCGGCCTCGACGAACGCATAGGCTACGACGCCGCCCGCGAGATGCTGTTCCTCAACTTCGAGGGGCTTGCGGTCCGAAGCGAAACCGACGTGGACGCGATCCGCGATGCCGTCGAGCAGCGGTGCCGTGAAATCGGCAAGCGCGTCGCCGTGGTCGTCAACTACGACTCGTTCCGCATCGAAGAACCCGTCCTCGACGCCTACGCCCGCATGGTCCGGTACATGGAAGCCCAACATTACACGACGGTCACGCGCTACACGACGAGCGCGTTCATGCGCATGAAACTGGGCGAAGCCCTGGCGAGGCGCGACGTCGCCCCACACGTGTTCGAGACGGAAGCGGAAGCCCAGCGGTTCCTGGATCGAAGCGGGCCTTAGGCATACAGCCCACTCTCAGGCAGCTCGACCGCTCGGCGGCTGCCCCAATCCTCTCCCCACAAGATGGTCGGCGCCTTAGTAGCGCCCGCGCATTACACCCTGAATGACAAAGCCGTCACGTGGTGGAAATCGCTGCGCAATCAACGTCCGGGCTTCACCTTCATCCCGGGCGACGACGTCTCTGACCTGAACCTTTGCCCACTGATCGTCGAAATAGGAATGGCTCTGGTTCTGTTTGACGAGTGCCCGAACCTCTTTGTTGTAGATTGCGACCTCGAAAACCTTGTGGCCGGTATCCGGCAGGTGCAACATTCCCTAGACCTTTGTTTTTTCGCCGCTTTTTGTTTTTATTCTTGTGGCTCGTGCCTCCGCCGGCCGCCGTTCCCCCGCATCCGGCGACGGACGGATACACTGCCCATCTTAATATAATCATAAAAAGGCATGCGTTATCAAAATGTTTCTAATACTACTTTCAAGTCACGACGCAATGCTGCACTGCAGCATTGCGCTCTGCGGCACGGAAAGGCTCTCTCGATCATTCGAGGCCCGGCCGAAAAACTGATTTTGTTACAGTGGGTTACTTCCTTGGGCCAACGCGGAAGTCAAAAGGCCACTCTACGTGCAAACCCAGGTCAGGGTGACGCCAAAGTCCTGTGGCAAGCAAAGCTGCCGTAACGAACACGGGGACAACCATCAGCCAGAGCCAGGGCGAAACCGAAACCGCCAGCCAGCCCAGCCAGGCCGCAATCGCGAGGGTTCCCGCTACATAGGCCCAACCGCAGGCCTGATCGACGATCCGCAGAGCGGACCCCGCCCACGAGGCCAGCGCGGCACGCTGTCGACGACGGTCTTCTACTCGGTGCATGACGACCACGACGTCGGCGATACCGGCCCGACCGGCACCCTAGTCCAGCGCCGGTTCAATACTCTCGATCACGTAGCCCTGATCCGAGGGATATCGTCGGTTCAGTTTCTCCTGCGCCTCTTCGAGCGAGTCGGCGCTGATCTCGATGTAGTGCGTATCCGCCCAGGCTTCGGAAAGGTCGCGGTGCCGGTCGCCCGAACTGACCATCCGGCGAACGTCGGCATTGTGGACGGCGGCCTCGAACTTCTGAACCATGCCCTGACTCTCCTCGCCCACGGCAGTTGCAAAAAAGTATGCGCTAACAATTCCTCACAAGCTACTGAAAACGATAATGAATCAATTGACTCTCCTATTCGCGCGCTGACACAACCGAGCGCGGCACGGGCGGGCGTGCGGCGGATTGCGGCTCACCAGTCCCGGCAGCGGTCCTGCAACTGAGCGTAGCTTGCCGGCGAGTCGAGCTGCGCATGCAGCCTCTCGCGCGCCGCTTCGAAGCGTGCCAGGTGGGGTGCGAGTGCGTCGTCGACGACGGCTCCGTAGACGCCCTGCGCGGCATCTTCGTCGCGCACGGCGATGACTTGCTTGGCCCTGAGTGCCCGTTCCAGCCCCCGGCGGACTCGCGGGATAAACTGCCTGAATGTTCTGTGGTTGATGGCGACGTGTTCGTTCTCGTGCTCGAGGACAGCCTCGTAGGCACAGCTTCCCCGGCGATACCGGCGGTCGAGGTAGATGGTCGTGCTCGCATACCCGAGCCGCAGGTCCAGCTTGCGCAACCAAACGCAGACCACCCCCCGCCGGACCCGCTGCAGGGTCACACCGATTTCGTAGGCGACCTCGAACTCGCCGACGTCAGGCCGGAGACACGCCATCGCCCCGCCGACCGGGCCGGCGACCGCCGACCCGAGAGCGCCGTGATCGACTCCGTATCCAGGGAGTGGTCGATGCGTACGTCGGCGTTGTGCTCGACAATACTGATCGTGGGCGGTGCGTCCGGCGCCGGACAGATCTCGTTCCCGGACGCCGCAATCGGCGAAACGGCCACAGCCGCGACGGCCAACGCAACAGACCAGCAGGATCGACGAGCCGTCATGCCGCAGGGCCGTCAGCCGTTGCCGATGACCGTCACTTCGATCGGCCGCCGACGCGCACGGTTGTCGTGGTTGACCGCGATGACCTGCTGCCAGGTGCCGAGCGCGACGCGTCCACCACGGACCGGGATAACCAGCGACGGCCCCATCAATGCTGCCTGGACGTGGCTGTGGCCATTGCCATCGTGCCATGTCATCTCGTGGGCATAGGTGGCGTTTTCCGGGGCCAACCGGCTGATCGCCTGCTTCAGGTCCTCAACCGCCCCCGGCTCGTATTCGATCGTCGTCAACGAGCCGGTCGACCCCACGGCTGTGAGATGCGCCGAGCCGTTCCGTACGCCGGACTCGGCGACGATACGCGCGAGCAGTCCGGTGACATCGGCGAGCGCCGGGCCGACGCCGAGCGAAACCTCGAACGAATCACAGTGCACAACGACGGCCATCGACAATCCCTCCTTGCCGGCAATCCCTGTCCCGCCGGCGACCGTACCACGTTCGCCATCGGCGGCCCAATCTCGCCGCGTCCCACCCTACGGTGACAATCCGACCCTTGGCGGCTAGAATTGGACGCAATCGCAGGTTCGGACCGAACACGGACCACGAAGACGGGGAGACGCATGCGCGCGATCGATTGGCACGAAGCCTTCGAAATCGGACATCCGTCGATCGACGACGGGCATCGCGCCATCGTTGCCGGTCTGAACGAAGCCATCCGGGCGCTCGACGGCAAATCCGGTGAGCGCCTCGCCGCCGCCGTCGCCGTCGCCATCGAAGCTGCCCGCCGCCATTTCGAGCATGAGGAAGCGCTTCTGACCGACGCCCATTTCGCCGGTGTCGAGCGCCATATCGCCTATCATCGGCGGCTTCTGGCGGAAGCGGAAAAGATCCTCGAGATCTGCCGCTCCGAGCGATTCCCGAGACTCCTTGAGCCGCGCCTCGCTGAGCTGGTCCATTTCCTGATGGCCGAAATCCGCGACAACGACAAGGAACTGCGGGCGCATCTGGGCGGACGGAACGCAGACCAGCCTGCCACCAATGAGTCAGGGCAAAATCCCGAATGAGCGTTGCGGAAGGACTGGCGCTGGCTTACCTCAAGGTCGGCGTGTTGGGTGTCGTCATCATCGTCGCCGTGATGCTGCTGGTGCGCGTGATAGAAAACCGGGCGAAGGCGCGCGAGGATACGGCGGGGCGCTCGGGTCCGAAGGGGAATGACGGGGTTCCTCGATAGTCTTGTCGGCCGCTATCGCTCGCAGGCGGAACGGAACCGCAATCGGCCGTTCCTCCGCGGCACCATGGCGGCCTGCGCGCTGGTCGCCACGGCCGACGGTCAGGTGTCCTTCGGCGAACGCGTCCGGGTCGACCAGGTTATGCAAACCCTCGACGCCCTTCGCGTCTTCGATCCTCATGAAGGGGTCGACCTGTTCAACGACTTTACTGACGCCATTCTGCGGGCCCCCTCGGAAGGACGGCCGCACGCCATCGAGGCAATGCGGGCAGCGGCAGCGAACCGCCAGACGGCGGAACTGCTGATCCGTATCTGCCTTGCTGTCAGCGAAGCCAACGGATCGGTCAGCCTCGCCGACCAAATCGAGATCGTCACGCTCTGCAGCTTGCTCGGTGTCGAGCCGACCAACCTCGGGCTCTATCCGGACCGGCCGACGACCGACTTGATCGGGGAATAGCTGCATCGCGAATGCGACTCGTTGCCAATGCCGTGTCCAGCGAGTACATAGGCAACAACGTCCAGATAAGGACGAGCGTGAGGAGGCGATTGGCATGAACAAGAGTGCCGACACGTACTACGAGGCCCGTTGCGGCGACTGCGGGCAAACGGTCACCGTCGTCGACGAACCGTCGCGCCACCGTAGCGACGACCCCCATTGGGCGGAACGCTATACGGCCTCCGACCCCAACTTCCAGCTCTGCTGGAACTGCGGCCGGGTGCTGTGGTCGCCCATTCTCGGCGCCTCCTGAGCCCGTTGCCGGCGGGCCGACCACCACGCGATTCCTGAGCCGCGGGCGTGTGCGGTCGCTTTTCCCTCACTTTGGCCTGGTCGGACCTTGCGGCGCTCTATCGGATCGGCGACCGATCAATCCCGCGCAATCTTGCCCCACGCTATAACATCGCACCGACACAGGGCGTGACCGCCGTCAGAACCGACCCGGTGAGCGGCCAACGGGAGTTGGTGGAACTTCGCTGGGGGCTCGTGCCATCGCGGGCCCGGGACACCTCGGTCGGCGCCCGGATGATCAATGCCCGCGCCGAGACCGTGGCCGAGAAACCGGCCTTACACCAGGCGTTGGCACGGCGCCGATGCCTGATCCCCGCCGACGGCTTCTACGAATGGCAGGCCCGGGCGACCGGTCCCAAGCGCCCGTTCTTGGTTGCCATGTCGGATGCGTCGCCCTTCGCCTTCGCCGGATTGTGGGAGCGCTGGGACCGCTCAGCCGACGGAAAACCGGTCGAGTCCTGCACCATCATCACCACGACAGCGAATGATTTGGTTCGCCCGATCCACGACCGCATGCCGGTGATCCTTGCCGCCGAACACCACGAAGCCTGGCTGGACGTCGCTGGCCGTCCGCCCGAGGCGGTTGTCGGCCTGCTGACACCTTTCCCGGCGGACAGGATGGCGGCGCGGCCGGTCAGCACCTACGTGAATACCGTTGCCCACGACGACGCCCGCTGCTTCGAGCCCGCCGACGACGCCGACACCGATCTGTTCGGTACGTGACCCGGTCATCCCAAACGCAAACGCCTTCCAAATGGAAGGCGTCTCACATCAATCGTGGAACTTCTGGTTAGGCGACGATATCGAGGACCGTTGCCCGCCCCGTCGATGGATTCGGCGCGGTGCTGGTCGTGGCGGTCGCGTTTGCGTTCGCGCTGCCGTTCACGAGCCCGCCGCGCGTTCCACCATCGCCGGACCGGTCGGCCGCGGCACGATCAGCCGCGCGTTGATCCCGCTGGGCCTGCTCGGCCCGGGCGCGATCCTCGGCTTCTCGCTCAGCGGTCAGGGCGCGCTCGCGGAGCTCACCAACGATCTTGCGCTGTTCAGCGGCGACCTGCTTGGACGCGGCGACAGCAGCGTTCGTCGGCACGGTGATCCCGCCCGTCCGAGACGCCGATACGGAAATACTGTCGTCAGCCACCAAGAACCTCCATGCGCGCTCTGACCGCCTCCGCTGCGGCCAACCAAGCGGAAGTCCTCCACCCTCGCCGGTCAGGATACCTCAACGGGCGTGAACCTTCAACAGTAAATATCGCAGGCCAATATCTCGCTCTACCTGTGCGCGCATTTTTTTACTAAACATCGTATCGATTTCAATTTAACTTTGGTGCTTCCTCGTCGCTGATCGTCTCGCCGGCCATCCGATGTGCTGCAGCAACGGGCTTTAAACGGACGGTTATACCAAGCTGCATTGATCAGAACCCATGGGTCCACTGGCGCATGCCGATGGACATGATCTTCCAGGGCTGTTCGACGAGCCTGTTCCAGGCCTCGCAGCATAGGGCGACGATTTGGTCGTCGGATTGGAAGATCCGGTTGGACAGCCAGTTGTCGCGC
>Ga0209568_1000107_pt1 | contig 30091 bp, 25 predicted proteins | sample WorMetOlspDAHAB2_FD_187406 | JGI IMG/M metagenome (GOLD analysis project Ga0209568, IMG submission 187406) | Marine gutless worms symbiont microbial communities from Max Planck institute for Marine Microbiology, Germany - Olavius sp. DAHAB.2... ...
GGGTAATCTCCTTCACAGGGTCGCTATGCCCTAAAAAGACATCCAGCCTGTAGCCTATCCGCCTCTCCCAACACTCTATCAGAGCCAGGATGCATGGCCGTTCACGCCCCATTCATACCGCCTCCTTCCTTGTCGGCGGGGGTGGGGGCGGCTATCGATGGTGCCAGACGATATTAGCAGGCCGCGCCGGTTTTTGTAGAACGCGCCCCCGCACAAGTCTTGGTCGCCTGCGGAAACATTACCAGCCGGGGCCCCGAACGGAGACACACCACCATGACCAAACCCTTGCTGCACCTGGTATTCGGCGGCGAAGTGGAGGACCCGCAGGGGCTCGACTTCACCGATTGCGACAACCTGGACGTCGTCGGCATCTTCCCCAACTACGCCACGGCGCTGGATGCCTGGCGCGGCGCCAGCCAGACCCACGTGGACAACGCCGCCATGAAGTACGTGATCGTGCACCTGCACCGGCTCATGGAGCCGGACGGAGACGGAGAGGGCGGCGAGGGTTAACCGGGCGCTGGGCCCGGCGAAAGCGGCTTCAGGCGGCGACGGCGCTCAGCGGCCGTCGGCCGGATCTTCCTCCAGGCGTTTGCCATCCAATTCTCGCGCCGCGCGCGAGGCAAGCTCGTTGTCGCGGGTCCGGTCTTTCTTGGAACGGCCGAAACGGCTGCGGTTGGCGGCTTTTCGCTGTTCTTTCTCGGCCTTTTTCTTGGCCTTGCGGTAGTGGTTGAGACTGACGATCTCGGCCGGCATGGATGCACCTCCTGACCCCGCAAGGTTACCCGAAGGGCGAGCGCCAGGGAAGGGGGCGGCGGTCTATTTCTCGGCGTTTTCGTGCAGGCGCCGCCCGATCAGGCGGAACACGTCGGCGAACATCTCCGGCGTCAGGCGGCCGGTATTGGTGTTGTAGCGCGAGCAATGATAGCTATCGATGAGCAGCGGCGCGCCGGGCAATGCGTGTTCCGCCCCATGCCCGAACTTCCAGGCACTCTTGCGCTCGCCCAAGGCCGCCAGCACGGCGCCGTGGGCCAGGCCGCCCAGGGCCAGGATCACCCGGAGATCGGGCATGGCGGCGATCTCGTCAACCAGGAACGGCCGGCAGGCGGCGACCTCGGCGCCGACGGGCTTGTTTTCCGGCGGCACGCAGCGCACCGCGTTGGTGACCCGGCAGTCGACCAGTTCGAAGCCGTCGTCGGCCCGCGCCCCGTAAACGCCCCGGGCCAGGCCGAAATCCTTCAGGGTGGCGTAGAGGAGATCCCCCGCATAGTCGCCGGTGAACGGCCGTCCCGTCAGGTTGGCGCCCTTCAGCCCCGGGGCCAGGCCGACGATCAACAGCCTGACCGCCAGCGCGCCGAAGGACGGCACCGGGGCGTTGTGCCAATCGGGTTGGGCGGCCCGGTGGCCCATGCGGAATTCCACCAGGCGCGGGCAGAGCGCGCAGTCCAGCCCCGGTGCGGAAGGGTGGGGATCAACGGGCATGGGCGGGCCGGCCGACGGCGCCTTCAGGCGATTTCCAGCTCTTCGGCGTCATCGAAATCGTCGTCTTCGTCGGCCGCCGGTTCCTCGTCGCCGGGCGCGTCGGAGCCCTCCTGGACGCGCTTGCCGGGCGCCCGGGCGATGGCATCGCGCAGTTCGTCCAATTCAATGAAATTGTCGGCCTGACGGCGCAACTCGTCGGCGATCATGGGCGGCTGCGAGCGTACCGTGGATACCACGGAAACCCGCAAGCCCTTGCGCTGCACCGCGTCCACCAGGCGCCTGAAATCACCGTCGCCGGAGAAGATGATGGCGTGTTCCAGGTGTTCGGCCATCTCCATGACGTCGACCGCCAGTTCGATGTCCATGTTGCCCTTGATCTTGCGGCGTCCGGCGGCGTCGGTGAATTCCTTGGTCGGCTTGGTCACCATGGTGTAGCCGTTGTAATCGAGCCAATCCACCAAGGGCCGGATGGGCGAGTACTCCTGGTCCTCGATCAGGGCCGTGTAGTAGAAGGCCCGGACCAGGCGCCCCTTATCGGCGAAAACCTCCAGAAGGCGCTTGTAATCGATGTCGAAACCGAGCGCCCGGGCGGCGGCGTAGAGGTTGGATCCGTCGATGAATAGGGCGATTCGCTCCTGCGGATAAATGGTCATGGGAAACATCCTTTTTAAAAATCGTTTCACCGGCTAAAAATCGTGACGCGGTGGGAGTCCGGTGTCGGTCCCGGCCGCCGGGCAGGGCTTGAGAAAAGGGTCCGCAAAGGGACCATTGCCCTGTTCATTAACACATATGCCTTCTCCATCGCCGCGACAAGGGGCGAGCCTCCAGGCGAAAGGGAACCGTGCCCCCCATGATCCTCCTCGGTATCGGCGCCAACCTGCCCAGTGAGACCTACGGCCCGCCCCGCGCCACCTGCGGGGCGGCGTTGCAAATGCTTGAAAATGAAGACCTTTCCGTAACCGACCGGTCGCCCTGGTACGAAAGCGCGCCGGTCCCCGTGTCGGACCAGCCGTGGTACGTGAACGGCGTCGTCGCCGTCGCGACGGCCTTGCCGCCAGCCGACCTCATGGGCCGGTTGTTGGAGGTGGAGGCACGCATGGGCCGGCGGCGTACCGAACCGAACGCCGCCCGGATCATCGATCTGGACATCGTGGCCTACCACGACCTGGTCGTGGAACTGCCCCTGGAGACGGCGGGGACCCTCCTGGTTCCCCATCCGAGAATGCACGAAAGATCATTTGTTATCAGGCCTTTGCATGATATTTCTAAGACATGGTCTCACCCCGTCGACGGGCGCCCCATCGGCGAATTGCTGGCCCAACTGCCGGCCGATCAGGAGACCCGCCGCATGGCCGACGCCGGCGGCCTTTACGGCACCGAATGGACCGGCGCCAAACCTTAGTTAAAACAGCCCCTTGGCGTGCATTTGTCTTGCACCCGGCGATGCCCGCAAATATATAAGGCCGGTTAGCCACGTCGATTTCGGAGGACTCCATGGCCCGCGTGACGGTTGAAGACTGCGTAGACAAGATTCCCAACCGCTTCGAGTTGGTGATGATGGCGGCCCAGCGGGCCCGCGGCATCTCCGCCGGAGCTCAGTTGACCGTGGATCGTGACAACGACAAGAACCCGGTGGTGGCGCTGCGCGAGATCGCCGAGGAGACGGTCGGTCCGGCCGAGTTGGAGGAAGAGGTGATCAAGAGCCTGCAGACCTTCGTCGAGATGGACGAGCCGGAGGACGAGGAGATGGACCTGTTGGCCATCCAGCAGGACCTGAACGCCGAAATGGGCGGCGAGGCCGGTGCCGCGGCCGTGTTCAGCGATGCGGCGGCGGGTGACGATGGCGCCGCGGCGGCCGATGCCGGCGGCGACATCATGGCGGTGATCGGCGAAACCTCCGAGGCCAAGAGTTGACCGGAAAGAGGTGACTATGACGCGGCGCCCGGTTTTGATCATCGCCCCGACGAAGCGGCGCGCATTTCCCCTACCTGAATTCCATCACCCGGGAGCCGCCCGGTGATCCGCCAGTTCGAACTGGTCGAGCGGGTCCGTGCCTACGACCCGTCGGCGGACGAGGACATCCTCAACCGCGGCTACGTGTTCGCCATGAAGGCCCACGGCTCGCAGACCCGGGCGTCGGGCGATCCCTACTTCTCGCACCCCCTGGAGGTGGCCGGCATCCTGACCCGCTACAAACTGGACGCCGACACCATCATCACCGCGCTCTTGCACGACACCATCGAGGACACGGACGTCACCATCGAGCAGATCAACGATCAGTTCGGCCCCCAGGTGGCCCGCCTGGTGGACGGGGTCACCAAGCTGACCCGCATCGAGTTCCAATCGGACCAGGCCAAGCAGGCGGAGAACTTCCGAAAGTTCGTGCTGGCCATGTCCGAGGACATCCGGGTGCTTCTGGTCAAGCTGGCCGACCGGCTGCACAACATGCGGACCCTCAACTTCATCAAGCGCCCGGAGAAGCGCCACCGCATCGCCGTCGAGACCATGGACATCTACGCGCCCTTGGCGGAACGCATCGGCATGCAGGAGATGAAGCAGGAACTGGAGGATCTGGCCTTCGCCGAGATCAACCCGGACGCCCGCCAGTCCATCCTCAAGCGCCTGGATTTCCTGCGCTCCAAGGGTGAGGACCTGATCGACCGGATCATCGCCGAGATGCAAGAGTTGCTGGAGGAGAACGATATCCAGGCGCGCATCTCGGGCCGCGAGAAGACGCCTTATTCCATCTGGAAGAAGATGCAGAAGAACGAGGTCGGCTTCGAGCAGCTTTCCGACATCATGGCCTTCCGGGTGATCGTCGATAACGTGGACGATTGCTACAAGGCGCTCGGCGTCGCCCACAGCGCCTATCCGGTGGTGCCCGGGCGGCTCAAGGATTACATCTCGACGCCCAAGCCGAACGGCTATAGGTCCCTGCATACGGGCGTCTTCGGGCCCGAGCGGCACCGCATCGAGCTGCAGATCCGCACCGAAGCGATGCACCAGGTGGCCGAACACGGCGTCGCCGCCCATTGGAACTACAAGCAGGGCGGCCCGGCCGCCGAGGGCCCGCAGTACCGCTGGCTCAGGGAACTGCTGGACATCCTGGAGCACGCCGCCGGGCCGGAGGAGTTCCTGGAGCACACCAAGCTGGAGATGTTCCAGGACCAGGTGTTCTGCTTCACTCCTCGGGGCGACCTGATCAACCTGCCGCACGGCGCGACGCCCGTGGATTTCGCCTACGCGGTCCATTCGGAGGTCGGCGATCGCTGCGTCGGCGCCAAGATCAACGGCCGCATGATGCCCTTGCGCACCCAGCTTCGGAACGGCGATCAGGTGGAGATCATCACCTCCAAGGCACAGACCCCGTCGCCCACCTGGGAGCGCTTCGTGGTCACCGGCAAGGCGCGCTCCAGGATCCGCCGCTTCATCCGCCTCCAGGAGCGCGAGGAATACGAGAAGCTCGGCCGCTCCATCCTGGCTCGGGCCTTCAAGGAGGAGGGCTACGAGGTCACGGACAAGGCGCTTTCCGGCGTGCTCACGCATTTCCACCAGCCGGCGGTGGAGGATCTTTGCGCCCAGGTGGGCGCCGACCACGTCACCGGCCGCGCCGTGGTCGAGGCCGTCTATCCCGGCGTCAAGAAGAAGCCCGGCAAAGCGGAGAACATCGTCTCCCTGGCCCAGGCCCGCAAGCGCCAGCCCAAGGGCCCGGCCGACATCGATCCGGACGCCGTCTCCATCAAGGGCCTGATCCCGGGCATGGCCATGCACATGGCCGGCTGCTGCCACCCGCTGCCCGGCGACCGCATCGTCGGCATCGTGACGACGGGCAAGGGGGTGACGGTGCATACCATCGACTGCGAGACCCTGGAAACCTACGCCGAGGAACCGGAACGCTGGATCGACCTGGCCTGGGATATGAAGGACGAGCACCCGGACACCCACGTGGGCCGGGTCACCTTGAGCGTCCTGAACGCGCCCGGCAGCCTGGGCGATCTTTCAACGGTGATCGCCAAGAACGCCGGCAACATCTCGAACCTGAAGATCACCCATCGCTCCGAGGACTTCTTCGACATGCTCATCGACATCGAAGTCCGGGACCTGAAGCACCTCACCGACATCATCGCGGCACTGCGCGCCACCCCATCCATCAATTCCGTGGAACGGGCCCGGGGGTAGGGAAGACCTCAACCCCGGTGCTGACAAACCGGAACCGTCGGTTATATTTCTGTCATGTTCAACCGGCGCGAAAAACCGAAACCGCACCATAGGGTTATGGGCTTTTTCTGGCCGGCCATGGGGTGGCGCAGGACGGCGCATTACTTCCGCCACCGGGTCGGCCGGCTGCCCGGCTCGCCCTATGAGATCGCCGGCGGCTTCGCCTGCGGCGCGGCCATCTCGTTCTCGCCCTTCGTCGGCCTGCATTTCATCCTGGGCGGCGTCTGGGCCTGGTTGATCCGGTGCAATATCCTGTCGTCGGCCATCGGCACCGCGGTGGGCAATCCATGGACCTTCCCCTTCATCTGGGTCTGGATCTACCAGGCCGGGCAATGGATGGGGGCGGGAAGCGGCGCGACGGCCCAGGACGTCACCGAACTGGATTTCGGCGCGCTGTTCGGTAACATGCTGGAGGCGACGCTGGCCGGCGACATGGAATTCCTGGTGCAAACTGCGGCACCCGTGTTCTGGCCCATGCTGGTCGGCAGCCTGCCGACCATGGCGGTGATCTGGGTGGGTTTCTATTTCCCGCTCAAGGCCATGGTCGCCGGATACCAGAAGGGCCGCGTGGCACGCCGCGCCCGCAAGGCCCGCGAGGCGGAAGCCTCCATGGCGGCGGAAGAAAAGGAGACCATGCCATGACCACACTCTCGGCCCCGTATCTGCGCCTCGGCGTCAACATCGATCACGTGGCGACCATCCGCAACGCCCGCGGCGGCGGCTTTCCGGATCCGGTGCGGGCCGCCAAGCTGGCGGAAACGGCCGGCGCCGACGGGATCACGGCGCATCTCCGCGAAGACCGCCGGCATATCTCCGATGAGGACATCGAACGGCTCATCGATCAGCTCACCGTCCCCCTGAACTTCGAGATGGCGGCCACCGACGAGATGCTGGAGATCGCGTTGAAGCACCGGCCCCATGCGGCCTGCCTGGTGCCGGAAAAGCGCGAGGAACGGACCACGGAAGGGGGCCTGGACGCGGTCAGCGGCCACAACCACCTGAAGCCTTACGTGGATGAACTGTCGAAGGCGGGCATCCGCGTCTCGCTGTTCGTCGAGCCGGACCCGGCCCAATTGGACGCCGCCGTGGCCTTGGGCGCGCCGGTGGTGGAACTGCACACGGGCGCCTACTGCGACGCCCGCCAGGTGGAACGCCGCGACCATCTGGAGCGCATCGTCAATGCGGCGGCCCATGCCGGCGACGTGGGCCTGGAATGCCACGCCGGCCACGGGCTGACCTTCGACACGGTGGCGCCGGTGGCGGCCCTGCCGCAGGTGGTGGAGCTCAACATCGGCCATTTCCTCGTCGGCGAGGCCATCTTCGGCGGCCTGGAGAGCGCCATCAAGCGCATGCGGGCCCTCATGGACCAGGCCCGGGCCGAGGCCGGCGACCAGAGGAGCGCCTGATGGCCCGTTGCCGCCCATGATCCTCGGCATCGGCACCGACCTCTGCGACATCCGCCGCATCGAGAAGACCCTGGAACGCTTCGGTGAACGGTTCCTCATGCGCCTGTTCGCCGAAAGCGAACGGGCGAAGGCGGCGCGCCGGCCCAATCCGGCCTCGTCCCTGGCCCAGAGCTTCGCCGCCAAGGAGGCCTGCGCCAAGGCGCTGGGTACCGGTTTCCGCCAGGGCGTGTTCTGGCGCGACATGGTGGTCGCCAACCACCCGACGGGGCAGCCCTACATGCGGATCAGCGGCGGCGCGGAAGCGCGGCTGCGGGCCCTGACGCCGCCCGGCATGACCGCCCACGTGCACGTCACCCAGACGGACGAGTATCCCTTCGCCAACGCCGTGGTGATCATCGAGGCCCGGGGCACCGAGACCGCGTCCCATGATGATCCTTGACAGGGCCAGGCCCGGCTGGCCATATCGGCGGCGTTTTCCGCCGGCCCGAGGGCCGGTTTCCGCATTGAACAGAGACCCATAGGCGGCGCCCCGCATGGCCGACATCGACCCCAGCGACCTGGTTCCCGACACCAAGACCGACACGGATGCCGAAACCGGCGCCGACGACAGCCAGGACGGCAGTTGGAAAGACACCGCCAAGACGGTGATCATCGCCGTCGCCATCGCCATGGTCATCCGCACCGTCGCCTACGAGCCCTTCAACATCCCCTCCGGGTCCATGAAGCCGACGCTCCTGGTCGGCGACTACCTGTTCGTTTCCAAGTTCTCCTACGGCTACAGCCGCTATTCGCTGCCCTTTGGGCTGCCGGTGATCCCGGGCCGGATCCTGTTCTCCGAGCCCGAACGCGGCGACGTGGCCGTATTCAAGCTGCCGTCGGATAATTCCACGGACTACATCAAGCGCATCGTCGGCCTGCCCGGCGACAAGCTGCAGGTGGTCCAGGGTATCCTGCACGTCAACGGCAAGCCCGTTGAGCGCCGTCACGCCGGCGAGTTCGTGGAACGCGACGAATGGTCGGGCCGGTTCCGCCGGGTACCGCGCTACATCGAGACCCTGCCGGGCGGCAAGAAGCACTTCATCCTGGAGGAGACCGACGGCGGCTTCGGCGACAACACGCCCGTCTATACGGTCCCCGAAGGCCACTATTTCGGCATGGGCGACAACCGGGACCGTTCCAAGGACAGCCGCTATCTCGACGATGTCGGCTTCATCCCGCGCGAGAACCTGGTCGGCCGGGCCGAGTTCAAGTTCTTCTCCGTCGACGGCGCCGCCTGGAAGATCTGGCAGTGGCCCACGACGCTCCGCTTCAGTCGCTTCTTCGAGGGGATCGAATGAGCGGCGGCGGTATTTCCGAACTGGAGGGCCGCCTCGGCCACCGTTTTCGGAACCCCCAGACGCTGCGCCATGCCCTGACCCACGCCTCCATGACCCAGACCCGCATCCAGTCCAACGAACGGCTGGAATTCCTGGGCGATCGCGTGCTCGGCCTGATCATCGCCGAAATGCTCTACGAAAACTTCCCGGACGAGCCGGAAGGCGATCTGGGCTACCGGTTCACGGCCCTGGCCCGGCGCGAGTCGCTGGTCCGGGTGGCCCAGGAGATCCGCCTCGGCGATCACATCGTCATGTCGGAGGGCGAGCGCGAGACCGGCGGCGCCAGCAAGGACGGGCTGTTGGCCAATACCTGCGAGGCGGTGATCGCGGCGCTCTACATCGACGGCGGCCTGGACGCCGCGGCCCGGTTCGTGCGCGGCCATTGGGCGCCGTTGCTCCGGGAAGACTTAGCACCTCGTAAAGACGCCAAGACGGCGCTCCAGGAATGGGCCCAGGCCAAGGGCCTGGCGCTGCCCAAGTACGAGACCCTGGCCCAATCGGGGCCGGATCACCGGCCCGTCTTCCGGGTCCGGGCCAGTGTCGACGGTCATCCGTCGGAAACCGGGGAAGCGGGCTCGAAACGGGCCGCCGAGCAGGCCGCCGCCGAGCAGTTGCTGGCCGCCCTTGGCGTCGATACATGAACGGGCCGGCGACCCGGGCCGGCTTCGTCGCCGTGGTCGGCGCCCCCAACGTCGGCAAATCCACCCTGATCAACCGGCTGGTGGGCACCAAGGTGTCCATCGTCTCGCCCAAGGTGCAGACGACCCGGACCCGGGTGCTGGGCATCTGCATGGCCGAAACCGCCCAGGTGATCTTCATCGACACGCCGGGCATCTTCCAGCCCCGGCGGCGGCTGGACCGGGCCATGGTGGCGGCCGCCTGGGGCGGCGCCGCCGACGCCGACCATGTTCTGGTGCTCATCGACGGGGCGCGCGGCCTGGATGACGACAGCCGGACCATCATCGAGAAGCTGAAGGCCAACAAGCGGCGCGCCATCCTCGCCATCAACAAGGTGGACCTGGTGAAGAAGCCGGATCTGCTGACCCTGACGGCGGCGCTCGATGATCCCGACGTGTTCACCGACACCTTCATGATCTCGGCCGTCTCCGGCGACGGCGTCGACGATCTGCTGGCCCACCTGGCGGGAATGCTGCCGGAAGGCCCCTGGCTGTTCCCCGAGGACCAGGTCTCGGACATGCCGGAACGCTTGCTGGCCGCCGAGATCACCCGCGAGAAGCTGTATCTCGAGCTGCACCAGGAACTGCCCTACGCGGCCACGGTGGAGACCGAATCCTGGGAGGACAAGGACGACGGCAGTGTGCGCATCGGCCAGGTGGTCTACGTGGAGCGGGACTCGCAAAAAGGCATCGTGTTGGGGAAGGGGGGCCGGCAGATCAAGCGCATCGGCGCCGCCGCCCGGACCGAGCTGGAGGACATCCTGGGCACCAAGATGCATCTCTTCGTGTTCGTCAAGGTGCGCCAGAAATGGGGCGACGACCCGGACCGCTACCGGGACTGGGATCTGGATTTCAACGCCTGAGGGGGCCTATTCGGCCGCCTCGGCGTAGGGCGTCTCGACCCATTCGGGGCCGACGATCTCGGCGATGGCGTCGTCGTGGCGGCCCGAGCGGCGCAATTTCTCGAAGACACGGATCACCGTGTTCGCCGTGTAGAAGGGGGCCCACCAGGGGAACACCGCGTGCACCACGCCGGCCAGTCCGGCCCAGATCAACAGCAGGCTGTGGCGAAAGGCGAACCAGCCGTGCGCCCAATATCCCTGGCCGGCCCTGGTTTCCCGCGGATGGATGGTAAATGGGTTTCGCATGGAATCACCTCCTTTCCGATGAGGCCTCCCCGTCTGCAAACCCTTTATTAATCAATAGGATACGACAAATGAGAAGAAATATGGGATCGAATCCGGCCCCCCGGAAGCCAGAATGTTTCCTCTCCCGGCCGATCCGGTAAACTTTTGAAATGGAATGGCACGACGACGGTATTGTCCTGGCGGCCCGCAAGCACGGCGAATCCAGCGCCATCGTGACGCTGCTGACCCGCGACCACGGCCGGCATCTGGGCCTGGTCCGGGGCGGCGCCGGGCGGTGCAAGCGCGGCCTGTTCCAGCCCGGCAACCGGGTCCGCGCCACCTGGCGGGCCAGGCTGGCCGAGCATCTCGGCAGTTACAGTTGCGAGATGCAGACCGCGGTGGCGGCGCCGCTGCTGGATCATCGACTGCGCCTGGCCGCCTTGAGCGCCGCCTGCGCGGTGGCCGACGCGGCCCTGCCGGAGCGCGAGCCGCACGCCCCCGTATACGAAGGTTTGGGCATCCTGTTGGCCGCCCTGGAACACGAGTCCTGGCCGACGGTCTACGTGAAATGGGAACTGGGGCTGTTGCAGGAGCTGGGCTTCGGCCTGGATTTCTCCCAGTGCGCGGCCACCGGTTCGGTGGAGAACCTGACCTTCGTCTCCCCGAAGTCGGGACGCGCCGTCTCCGAGGCGGCGGCGGAACCTTACCGCAATTCCCTGCTGGCCCTGCCGGCCTTCCTTTTAGAGGGCGGCGCCGCCGGGTCGGCGGCGGAAATCAATGACGGGCTGAAGCTGACCGGGTTCTTCCTGGAGCGGCATGTCTTTCAGCAAACACGGGAGGGCACCGCGCCGGCGGCGCGGGCCCGGCTCATGGACCGCATTCGAAGATCGACGGGCTGACTACTCGGCGACCGCCGCCAGTTTTTCCCCGTTGCCGATCGGGTTCAACTGGTCGGCCATCATGCGACCGTCGTCCAGGGGCACCAGGTCGTATTCGATCCGCTGTCCCTCGTCGAGGGTCATCAATCCGGCGCGTTTCACGGCACTGATGTGCACGAAGGCGTCCTTGTCGCCCTCGTCCGGCTCGATAAATCCGAAACCGCGCTTGCGGTTAAACCATTTCACCGTACCAACGTTCATCCTGTTCACCTCTCCCAGAACGCCTTCATTGGTAGCTGGGGATTCGGAAAACCGGTTTCAAGCCCGAAAATGCAACTGCGGGGCACCTACTGATTGACGGCGGCCGTTCCGTGGATACTATATCTTGTGGATTTCATCCCTCCCATACGGAACCAGGATCATGAGCAAACCGGCCATCGCCGAAGACATCCGTGAAACCAGGCTCGCCGACGCGCTGAGCGAACGTTATCTCTCCTATGCGCTGTCGACCATCATGTCGCGTTCCCTGCCCGACGTGCGCGACGGGCTGAAGCCGGTGCACCGCAGGTTGCTCTACGCCATGCGGCAGTTGAAGCTGGATCCGGAGACCGGGTTCAAGAAATGCGCCCGGGTGGTCGGCGACGTAATCGGCAAGTACCACCCGCATGGCGACGCCTCCGTCTACGACGCCCTGGTGCGCCTGGCCCAGGAATTCGCCCAGCGCTACCCGCTGGTCGACGGGCAGGGCAACTTCGGCAACATCGACGGCGACAACGCGGCGGCCATGCGCTACACGGAATCCCGGATGACCGCCGTGGCCAAGGCGCTCCTCGACGGCATCGACCAGGACGCCGTGGATTTCCGGGAAACCTACGACGGCGAGGAGGAAGAGCCGGTTGTCCTGCCGGCCCGCTTCCCGAACCTGTTGGCCAACGGCGCCGCCGGCATCGCCGTCGGCATGGCCACCAACATCCCGCCCCACAACGTCGGCGAGCTTTGCGACGCGCTCGCCCATCTCATCAAGTATCCCCGGGTCACCTTCGACAAGCTGGTGGACCTTATCCCCGGCCCCGATTTTCCCACCGGCGGGGTGCTGGTGGAGTCCCGCGAGAACATCGTCGAGGCCTACAAGACCGGCCGCGGCAGTTTCCGCATCCGGGCCAAATGGGTGCGCGAGAAACTGAGCCAGGGCCGCTACCAGATCGTGATCACCGAAATTCCCTACCAGGTGCAGAAATCGCGGCTCATCGAGAAGGTCGCCGACCTGATGAACGCCCGCAAGCTGCCCATGCTGACGGACATCCGCGACGAATCGACGGAAGACATCCGGATCGTGCTGGAACCCAAGAACCGCACGGTGGACGCCGAGCTGCTCATGGAGCACCTGTTCAAGCAGACGGACCTGGAGACCCGCTTCGGGCTCAACATGAACGTCCTCGACGCCAACAACACGCCGGGCGTCATGAACCTGCGCGAGGCCCTGCAGGCCTTCCTCGATCACCGCCACGAGGTTCTGATCCGCCAGACCAAGCACCGGCTGGAGAAGATCGACCACCGCCTGGAGGTCCTGGGCGGCCTGTTGGCGGCCTATTTGAACCTGGACGAGGTGATCCGCATCATCCGCGAGCATGACGACGCCAAGCAGCAGTTGATGAAGGCCTTTGATCTCACCGACGTGCAGGCCGACGCCATCCTCAACATGCGGCTCCGCCAGTTGCGGAAGCTGGAGGAAATGGAGATCCGCAAGGAAAACGAGGCGCTGACCGGTGAGCGCAAGATCCTGAAGGCGCTGTTGAAGGACGAGAAGAAGCGCTGGAAGTCCATCGCCGCGGAGATCGCCGAGATCAAGAAGGCGTTCGGCAAGAAGACGGACTTAGGCCACCGCCGCACCGAGATCGGCGCGGCGCCGACGGCCGTCGTCGTGCCCCTGGAGGCGATGATCGAGAAGGAGCCGGTCACCGTCATCTATTCGGAGAAGGGCTGGGTGCGCGCCGCCAAGGGCCATATCGACGATACCGCCGGCCTCAAGTTCAAGGAAGGCGACAGGCTGCAGTTCGCCCTGAAGGCGGAAACCACGGACAAACTGCTGGCCTTCGCCACCAATGGGCGCTTCTACACCATCGGCATCGACAAGCTTCCCGGCGGGCGCGGCCACGGCGAGCCCATCCGGCTGATGATCGACCTGCCCAACGGCGACGACATCATCGCCATGTTCATCTTCGCCGGCCAGCGCAAGATGCTGATCGCCTCCGACGCGGGACGCGGTTTCGTGGTTTCCGAAGACGACCTGGTGGCGCAGACCAAAAACGGCAAGCAGGTGTTGAACCTGAAACCGGACCAGGAAGCGGCGGCGCTCGCCTTCATCGGCGAAGGCCACGACCACGTGGCGGTCATCGGCACCAAGCGGAAACTGCTGATCTTCCCCTTGGACGAACTGCCCGAGATGAGCCGCGGCGCCGGCGTCATACTGCAGAAATACAGCCAGGGCGGCCTGGCCGACGTGACCACGCTTAACCTGAAGGAGGGGTTGTCCTGGCAGACCGGCGCCGGGGTGCGCTGGGAGACCAACATCAAGACCTGGGTCGGCAAGCGGGCGCAAGCCGGGCAACTGCCCTTCAAGGGTTTCCCCAAGGCCAGCCGATTCAAATAGGAAATTGTAGGGGACCAGACGAAGCGGGGCGGCCCGACATGGCGGGCCGCCCCGAATTCGTTCGAACGCTGGGCTCTTAGCCGGCCATGGCCTTTTCGATGGCCTCGTTGAGCTTGCCCTGCTCGCAGAGCTTGACGGCTTCCGCCGGGGGCTTTCCGCCGGTCATCTCCTTGATGGTTTCCTTGCAGATCTTGACCTCTTCGGGGGACGCCTTCTGCGCGGAAGCCGGGCCGGCGGCCGTGGCGGCGATAAAGCCGAGGGCCAGGGCCGCTGCGAAAATTCTCTTCATGGTCATCTCCATTTTTTGGTTCGTATCTACTCAGTAACAGATTTCGCTAATGGGTTCACGTGACGGTTTCGGATTTTTTCCGTTTTCGCCGCGAAAAACGCACATTCACCCCCAATCATGGCAGCATCAGGGCCGGTTTCCGCCGGCCTCACCGGACCAGGCTGAACCGCTGGTTGCGGTCATTGTGGCAGCCGTGGACGATGAGCCGCTGGCCGTCGTGGCTGTTGTTGCGGAAGACGTCGATGCACTTGCCGTTGCCGGCGTTCTGAATGCGGTTGCCGCCGATCAGCCGGTACTTCATGGCCGGATGGCCGGTGCACTTGTAGGCCCACAGGCGGTCCTCTTCCTGCGGATCCAGGCAGAGCCCGTCCACCCCCTTCAGTTCACCGTTGGGATGCAGGGTGAAGCGCTGGTTGGCGTTGCCGTTGCAGCCCCAGAGCACGACCTCGCGCGCGCCCCGATGGTTGCGCCCGGAACTCACGTCCAGGCAACGCCCGGCGTAGTCCTTGATCATCACGTTCTGGTACGACGGCGCCGAGGCGGCCGAGGCGGCGGCGCCGCTGGAGCCGCGCAGCACGTAGCCGGCGATGCCCTCGGGATTATAGCGGGGCGGCCGGCCGCTCCGGGTCGTGAAGAAGTGGTCGCTGATGCCGCCTTCGCCCGAGTGGCTGAACCGGTAGAGGGGCACGGTGCCGGGCGCCCGGTCCGGATAGATGAAACCGGCGTCGCCCTCGGCCCGCCAGGAACTGCTGCGCCTGAGGTTGTTGGCCTCGCCCTCGCTGATCGTGTAGTGGTGATCGGCCCGCCGCGTGCCGGTACCGGCGACGTAGTTGAAGCGGTAGAATTTCCGCAGGTTGTCGATCTGCGTCGGCATGACGAAGTCTTCGATGCCTTCGAAGGTCCAGGTGTCGTTGCCGTCGCGGAGTTCATCGAAGTTGGCCGTATAGAGGTGGTTGGCCTGGGCGGGGCGGTAGTAGCGGAAGAGGGCTCTCGGCATCTGCCGCCAATGGGCGGGAAGCAGATGCGCCCGGGCCTGGGCGACGACGGGGCGCTTGCCGTCCGTCTGGCAACTGCCGCGGAAGACATTGCGGCCCTGGGCGCGCAGGCATTCGTTGTTGCCCTGGTTGCGGAGTCCGCCCAGATAGGGCTGCCAACGGTGGTTACCCGAGTTGGCGCAGTTCTGCATGCTCACCGAACTGTCGCCGTTGACGGCCATGCAGCGGCCGTTGAGATCGGTGATCTCGGCGAAGCCGCCCGAATCGGCCCGCACGAAGCGCTGGTTGTCGGCGCCGGAGCAACCGCCGTAGGTGACACGGGTGCCCTCATGGGTCAGGCAGGTGTTGTCACCGACCAGGATGACGCGGCTGTCGCGCTTGCGTTGCTCGCGTTCCTGGAACTGGCGCTGCACGGCGACGATGGCGTCCTCGTAGACGCGGTTGGACGTACTGGAGGCGACTTGCCGGCCATCGGAGAACACCTCGACCTCGGCGATGTTCAAATACTCCTTGCGCGGCAGCACCAGCCGTACGTAGCGGCCCGTGCGGTTGTTGAAGTTGAGGGTCCGGACCCGGCCGCCGCTCGGGACGTCGTGGAGCTCGATGGCCGCCTTGGGCGCCGGCGAGAACAGCCGGCCCATGTTCCGGATGTAGTCCTTCTCCATCCACCACTGGATCGGCCAGTCGGCGACGATGACCTTGCCGTCGTTGAGGCGATCGCCGCAGCAGTCGGTACGGTTATGGATCCTGATCTCGCCGATGCGGTAATGGGCGCCCAGGTCCACCTCCCACCAGGCGTACTGGTCGCTTTCCGTATGCATGCCGTTGACGGCTCTGAAATTACCGTCGATGACGCCGTCGATGGCCTTCTGGGCGCCGAACTTGCCGACGTCGTTGGCGTAGTTAGACGACTGCCGGGCCTGCTTGCCGAAGGCGACATTGACGCCCCGGTTCGGTGTGCTCGGGCTGACCCGCTGGTTGGTGGCGCCCACCACCTGGATCTCCAGCATGTTGAGGAAATGCCCGCTGGTCAGTTGCAGGCGCACGTAGCGCGCCGTGCGCCCCACGGCCATCTCGTAGACCCGCTTGGTGCCTTCCAGACGGTGGCGTTGCACGCCGTCGTCTGAGCGGGGCACGACGGAATAACCCTGCAGGGGCCAGTCGGAGACCATCACCGTGCCACCTGCCATGCGCTCGCGGCAGCAGTCGCGTCGGTTGAAGACCTTGATCTTCTCGACGTTGTAGTGGCCGCCGAGATCGATCTCCCACCACGGCCGCCTGTCGTTGTCGGCCGTATGGGCCAATGGCCCGTCGTGGCTGCGGCCGTTGATGGCGTTGGTGGCGGCGTTGTTGCCGGGGAAGGTCGAGGACTGGGTGACCTTCGAGCCCGGTGCCAGGTTGACGTAGTTGGTGAACTTGGTGCTGGGCTTCACCGGCCGGTTGGGGCCGCTGACCACCACTTCGGCCAGTTGCATGTATTCGTCACGCGGGTGCTGGATGCGCACGTAGCGCCCCGTGCGCCTCACGCCGATGGGATTGACCCGCTGCGAGGCGCCCATGTGATGTCGAAACACGTTGTCGCCGGCCTGGGCCTGGAGCGGATTGTTGCCGAAGGGCCAGTCGGAAACCATGACCACGGCGTTGTCCAAGCGGTCCGTGCAGCAGTCCGTGCGGGTGTAGACGGTGATGGAATCGATCTGGTAATGGGTGCCCAGGTCCACCTCCCACCAAGCACCCTGCGTCCGCCGGGTATGGGAGATTTGGCGTTCACCGTTGCCCTCCAAGTTGCCGTCGGCGGCCAGCCCGGCCTTCGAATGGCCGTTGCCTTCCGACGACTGGTGCGCCGGCTTGCCCACCGCGAGGCCGCCCGACGGCCACCCGGACCCGGGCTCGACCCGGTTCGGCTCGCCCCAAACCTGGACCTCGGCGACGTGCAGGAACTCGCGGCGCGGGATCTGGATGCGCACATAGCGCCCGGTGCGGCCGCCGACCTTGACGAAGTTCTGCGGCGCCGCCTTGGCGATGGTATGGCGCTGGATGTTGTCGCCGGCCCGCGCGCTCAGGGGATTGCCGATGAAGGGCCAGTCGGAAACCATGACCACGGCGCCGTCGAGCCGGCCCTGACAGCAGTCGGCGCGGTTGTGGACGACGATCTCGTTGATCTTGAAGTGGCCGCCCAGATCGACCTCCCACCAGGGGTCGGCGTCGTGGTTGGTATGCATGATGGCGCCCGACGTGTTGCCGTCGGTGGCCTTGTCGGCACCCAGGCCCGAATCGTTCTTGTAGTTCGACGATTGGCGGGCCCGCTTGCCGCGGGCCAGGTTGCCGCCAGCGGCGGCCAGGGCGGCGGTGCGGCGCTGGGCCTCCTCGCGCGCCAACTGGGCCTTGCGGGCCGCCTCGCGTTTGATGCCGGCGACCACGGCGGCGGCGATCTCCGCCTTGGTCACGGTGGCCACGGGCAACGCCGGTGGCGGCGGCAGGCTGTCCGCGTTGGAATTGACCTTCTCGCCCTTGATCAGCGAGGTGACCATGACGGAAAGCTCGCGCAGGCCCGCCTCGGCCGGTTTCCTGAGGTCGATCTTGAGCCGCTGGAACAGGTTCTTCTGGTTCAGGACATCCAGGTTGATGTGGAAGTCGGCCTTGGCCTGGCGGACGGAGCCCGTGAACACGGCCTTATTGACCACCAAAACCTTGGTTCCGGCGACGGTGTTGATCAGCGCGTTGGTGACCTTCTTGAACTCGGAATTGATCGCCTGGGCGCCCGAGAAGGCCAGCTTGGCCCCTTGCAGCACACCGATGGCGACGCCGCGTGCGACGATCAGGGGTGCGACCCGGGGGTGCAGGTCGAGGGGCACCTTGGACAACCCCTTGTCGATGCCGTCGAAGGCGGCGTTGGCCGCCTTGTGGGCGACCTCGGCGGCCCGGAAGGCCACGTAGGCGCCTTTCTCCAGCGCCCAGGTGGCCGCCACCTTGACCCATTTCCAGGGCGACCAACTGCTGTCGCGGGCGTCCTCGTGCTTACGCTGGAAGTAGCGCCAGGTGCGTTCCGCCTTGTCCATGAGCCACCTGGAATGGTCGAGGGCCTTGCGGGCCTCGCGGATCAGGCGGCGCAGGTTTTCAAGTTCCTTGCGGGCCTTTTCGCGGTTAACTTTAATCAAGTTATCAATGCTGCGGACCTTGTTCAGCGCCTTGTCCAGGTCCCGCTGGGCCGCCTTGTAGGCGCCGTCCACGTGGCTGAAGCTCTTGTTCAGATCACCGCCCACCTTCTTCTGCAGCCACTTGTAGAAGTCGGAACTCAGCGATCCGTAGAACTTGATATCGTCGGGCTTGAGGGCGGTGCCGCCCACGGACCAGGCGCGCAGGTTCGCGTCCCAAAGCCCGCCGGCGATCTTGTCCTTCAGTTGGAAGGCATAGCCCTTGTCGGACAGCGTCACGTCGACGGCGCGCGCGCCGCCGAGGAAATTGGAGACCTTGCCGCTGAGCACGAATTGCGGCTTCGCCGGGTCGGTGAAGATGGCCGTCAGCTTGGTCTTCTCGAAATTGACCAAACCCAGATTGACCGCCTGGATGTCCACCGGATTGGCGGCCAGATAATGGACGAAGCTCTTGGTCATCTCCTGGGCGAGCACCACATGGGGGATCGCCTTCGCCGGGTCCGACCAGACCGGCTTGACCTTGAGCACCGCCGGCGGCACCCGGTCGCCGAACCATTCATGATCGATCTTGTAGACCACGGGCTGGCCCTTGAGGAACTGGACCAGGGAGCCCTCCATGGTGAAACCGTCGATGTTCAGGGGCACGCCTTTCCGGACGATGTCCGTGACGATCTTCGGGATGCCCAGCTTGCCCGGGATTTCCTTGGTCAGGAGCGTCGTGATCTGCTGACTCGCCTTGCCCGTGACGATGAAGTCGCGGGCCCGGAAGATGTCCTTGCCGACGGTCCGGGCGTCGAACTTCATGCCGCCCAGCGCCCCCAGCTTCTTCTCGAACCCAAAGGAGATCCCGTTGATGCCGAAATTCATGGTGATCCGGTCGCGGAACCCGGGCAGCACGGCCGCATCGCCATCGATCTTGAAGAAGGGACCCTTCGACCAGTCGGCGCCGACGTCCAGCTCGGCGTTCTTCAGGCCGACCCCGCCGATGGCGATATTGGCCAGTTTGCCGTGGAACCGGAGGCCTTCCGAGAGGGTCAGCACCTGGTCGATCTCGAAGAACTTGACGGTCTTGCCCATGACCTTCATCTCGGCCTTGCCCGATGAACGCACGCCGATGGTGTTCAGCACTTCCTCGCGGCCCGGGATGACCGCGCCGGGGGTGGCGAAGAACAGGTCCACGTCCGTGTAGATCAACTGCGGCAAAGGGATCTTGTCGATGTGCATGATGTCATAGAGGCTCGCCTTGCGGAGCTTGTCCTGGAGCATCAGCGCCACCTTGCGTTCGTTGGGCGGCAGCACCTGAAGCACACCCTTCGCCATGGGACCGGTGAACACGCCCTTCATGAGCGCTTCCTCGATCTCCAGCAGGGTCAGCGCGTCGATCTTGTTGATCTGGAACACGGTGGCCAGCTTTTTGGGCAGCGGGATGGACGACGAGAAGTTGATGTTGATGAGGAAATCGCCCTTGACGACGATGGTCCGCTTGCCGCCGCGGGTCTTGAAATGCATGTTGCCGCCGACGCCGAACTCGACGGAGCCTTCCGAATCGACGCCCATGACGAAGGCCGGGTCCTCCAGCGCGCCGTTTTCCGTATAGCCGAAGGGGGACTGCCACTTGCCCTTCATCAGGCCGCCGGCCTTGAAGCTGCCGGCGAAGGAGACGGCGTCGATGTTGCCGTAGAGCTCACCGCGGAAGGTCAGTTTGTCCACCTTCTTGGGATTATCCAGGTGCGGCACCCGCACCGTCATCTCGCCGCCGATACCAAGCTGGAAAACCAGCGCGGCGACGTTGGCGCGGACGAAGAAATCGGCGCTGCCGCCGTCGAAGGAAATGACGCGTGAGAGGGGCTGGTCCTTGGGCAGCTTGACGCCGGGCAGCTTGGCGTAAAGGCCCACCTTGGGTGCCGCCTTGAAGAAATCGGTGATGCCGCCGGCCAGGATCAAGGGGCCGTCGACCACGTCGAAGACGCCGGTCTGCTTGGCCATCTTGCGGAGCGGATCGGGGAAGTCACGCTCGCCGACGGCGGCAATCAGGCTGACCCCGTCGAAAACGGGGACGAAGCCGTTCGGTTCGGTGACGATACCGTCGAGGATTTCTCGGAAGGGCCGGGGCAGGTCGGCCAGCTTGAGATCGTCGAAATCACCGGTGGCGAAGGAGACCACGGCGGTCGGAAACTGGATGTCGCCGAAGGGCGCGGGGACCTGTTTCACCAGCTTGCCCAGTTTCTCGCCCTTCACGCGGAAGAACAGGGCGTACTTTTTCTTCACCGGCATCAAGGCGACCTGGCTGGTGATGCCGATGCGCTTCCAGGTCATGGAACCGTGCATGGTACCGAGGCCGACGGTCATGTCCTTGAAGGCGAACTCGTTCATGCCCGGGATCTGGCCGAGGCCGGGCAGCTTGGCGAGGTTGATGGAGCCGGGGAGCGACAGGGAAACGTCGACGACGGCGCCCTTGACGATCTGCAGGCGGGCGATGGACTTGAGCTTCTGGCTGCCCAGCTTGATGTCCGAAAGCAGCCCGCCCTCGAACAGCGGCTTGCCTTCCGGGTCGATGCCGAGGGCCACGTCGAGGCCGATGTTGTTGAGATTCAGGAACGGCAGGCCAAAGGCCTTCTGCCAGGAGACCTTGGAGACACCCAGCGCCCTGATCTTATAGGACTTGTCGGCGACCCCCTTTTGCAATTCCAGGGTCGAGGTCATGGCGATGGTCTTGCCGAGCACGCGGACCTTGACCGAATTGGTGATGTCCGTGACCAACTGCAGATCACCGCTGGTAGTGCCGTCGACGGTGCCGCCCAGGAACCTGAGCGTGCCGCCGCCGAACTCGAAAATCTTCTCCAACCCTTTGATGCGCGGCTTCGGGATGCGGGTGGCGATGCGCAGCGTCTTCAGGATTTGGTGGCCGATGCGGTCGTCGTCGCGGAACCGCATGCCCGGCTTCGGTGGCAACAGGCCGAACACGGCCGGGTTGACGGAACCGACGAGGACCAGGGCCTTTTCCTTGATGCCCAGCTTGTCGAGCATGAAGTTCAGGGTGTTGGATTTCTTCACGTCGACCCGGGTATAGAGATTGACGCCGTCGTGGATGGGAACCTTGTTTCCGTAGTCCCGCATGGTCTTGGAATCGATGACGCCTGAGATCTTGTCGGCGACCAGCTTCGGCAGGTCGCGGAGCGCCATGGGCTTGCCGCCGCGGACCGGCGTGATCATCAGCGCCGCCTTGTCGATCTTCGCCGCATCCAGGGCCGAGCCCTTGACCCCGGGAAGCCAGGCGCCGGGATCGAAGGTCTTGGGGATCAGCGCCAGGTAGGGCTGTTTGGCGCGCTTGTCGGGCTTGAAGACGAAGGCCTCGTTGTCCTGGCCGACCAGTTTGACCGTGCCGGTGATCATCTCGCCGACCTTCTTCGGGTTCTGGAAGGGCACCTTGTCCAGGGCCTGCATGGAATACCCCAACAGGTCCTTGACCGTCAGGTTCTTGGCGAAAGCCTCCTCGAGGACGATCTTGCCCTTGTCCAGCTTGGCGGCGACGGTGAACGGCTTCTTCTTGTCCGTGGTGCCGGAAAAGCCGACGGTCAGGCTCTTGTTGCCCATGACGGCGGAATTCAGGTTCAGCACCGCCGCCCGGTGGCCGCCGAAGTCCTCGGCCTTCTTCAGGGGTTTCTCGAGCGGCCCAAAGATGGTGATCATCTTGGTATCGGCGTTCTTGGCTTTCGGGTCGAACCTGAGCCCCGCCTTGAACACCAGTTTGCGTTTGCCCACCACCGCGGTGATGGTGGCCGCGCCGATCAGCCCGACGGTGCCGTCCTTGGATCCCCGGAAGGAAACCAGGGTGCTTTTCGAGGTGAAGCTTCTTGATGCCGTCTTCGGCTTGATCCCCTTCAGCATGCTGGCCAGAGACACGGCGGCCAGGTCGGTTTTCTGAGTGGCGGCCTTGCCGTTGGCCAGGTAGCGCATGAAATCGGCGCCCATGGTGCCGGCCATGGGGGCCTTGGTGGTGGCGACGCCGAGCGCCGTCTTCAGGTTGGCGAGGCCGGGGGTCTTGGTGACATCCAGGGTGAAGGAGAAATTGACCCCGGCCGGATAGGTGACTGACTTGATGGAGGTGCCGAAGACGGCCTTGATGCCGTCCTGGACCGGCTTCGGCAGGGCCGTGAACTTGACCGTGCTCTTGGCCTGGGACATGACCACGGCCGGTTTGCTGAGTTTGATGCCCGCCAATGGGGCGCCGCCGCCGGTCTTGTAGACCCTGTCCAGTTTCAGGGATTTCGGATAGTGGGCGACGTTCCAGACGGGTTTCTTTTCGGTGCCCGTGTTGAACACGACGATGGGGATCTTCTTGGTGCCCAGCTTCGCCGTGTAGTGCTTGTCCTGGGCCTTGAACTCGGCCAGCTTCAGGCCCTTCATCATGGCCGTCTTCGTCAGCGACGCCTGGGCCGTCTTCGCGTCCTGGGCCTGGGCCGGCGGGCCGAGAACCGCAAGCGAAAGGAAAAGCGCGGCCAATGCCGCCGCGGGACGGGAAAAACAACGATCCTGAAGCATGATAGACCTCTGTCCGCAACCTCGCCGTGGGGGAAGGCGACGCCAAGGCGTCGCGACTACCCCAGATCATTCGATCCCCAACGGCGCCGGCCTTACGGTTGCCGACTTGGTCCCAATTCTATGTCGCATGGGGATCGGATTGGTTCACCCCAATGCCCGGCCATTTTCCTTGTCGTGCCGAACTTATACGGATTCTAAGCGCCGGAAATCCGCTTGATCAATCCGGCTTAGACCTGAGTAAATCCGGCCAAGACCTGAGAAAATAGTACCAAATTTTCGATTTTTTCCGCAACAGGCCGAATCCTTGGCCGCAAACCGGGTGTCGCTTAACTGACGATCCCCACCCGGTGGGCCAGCGCCGTGATCTCGGCGGCGTTGTGCACGTCCAGCTTGCGCATCAGGTTGGTGCGGTGCGTTTCCACCGTCTTCAGGCCCACCTTCAAGGTGATGGCGATCTCCTTGTTGCGCTGGCCCTCGGCGATCAATTGCATGACCTGGCGCTCCCTGGGGGTCAGATTGGCGAGGATCGTGTCGTTCGAGCCGCCTTCGCGCACCGAGCGGGCGATCCCCTGGGCGTCCAGTTGCCGGCTGATGTATTCATAACCGCGGGCCACCTGGCGGATGGCGTCCAGCAATTCCGCATGGTTGGTCTTTTTCATCAGGTAGCCCTTGGCGCCGGCCGTGAGACAGGCGGCGGCCTGGGCTTCCGTTTCGGTGATCGTCAGGATCAACACCCGGGCCTGGGGAAAGCGCCGCGAGATCTCCCGGGTCGCCTCGAGGCCGTTCATGCGCGGCATGGCGATGTCCATGACCACCACGTTGGGGCGCTCGTGCTCGATGATCTCCAGGGCTTCGAGGCCGTCGCCGGCGCCGTCGCCGATCACCGAGAATCCCGGCGTACCGGCCAGCAGCGCGGTCAATCCCTCGCGGATCAACTCCTGGTCGTCGACGATCAAGATGCGGATCGGCTCCACCTCGTTCGGCCCCTCAAGTTCCCGACGCGGCACGCGCGCCATTTTCCCCATCCGTGGCTATCTGGCCAAGGAAAGTTTCAACTCTTTCGGCGCCCCGTTCGACGGCTTCGAAATCGGCGTTCTCCGCCGCCGCCTCCATCTCCGCCAGGCGCCCGTCGATTTCCAACAACCCGAACAGCCCGGCGTGCCCGCGGGCGGCGTGCAGGACGGCGCCGAGGGAATCCACGTCGCCTTCCGAAAGCGCCGCGCGGACCCGCCGCATGTCGCCGGAAACCTGTTCGTATAATCGCGGGATCAGGTGGCGCAGTCGTTGATCGGCGTCAAAGCCGTCGGCCGCCGCCGGTTCCGGGTCCGTCTCGGCGCCCAGCATCTCGGCCAGGGTCCGGATCAGTTCCGGCACCGGAACCGGCTTCGTCAGGTAGGCGTTGCAGCCGGCCGCCAGGGCAGCGTCCCGGTCTTCGCTGAAGGCCGCCGCGGTCAGGGCGACGATGGGCATGGCCCGGGCGCCGGCCTCGGCCTCGCGGCGGCGCACCTCGCGGACCAGGGAAAACCCGTCCATGCCCGGCATGCGGATGTCCGTGAGCATGGCATCAAAGCCGCCTTCGGCCAGCAGATCGAGGGCGACGCCGGCGTTCACGGCTTCCTCGATGGTGCAGGGCGAACCTTCCAGGACTTCCCGGATCACCATCCGGTTGAACTCGGAATCGTCGACCACCAGGACCCGCGCGCGGGGCAGGGCGGCCATGTCGATCCCGGCCGCCGGGTGGGCCAGGGTCTGCATGGGGGCGCGGCGCAAGGGCAAATGGACCCGGAGCGTGGTGCCGCGCCCCGGTTCGCTGTCGATGGCGATCTCGCCGCCCAGCGCCTCGACGATGCGCCGGGAAATGGTCAGGCCCAGGCCGGTCCCGCCGTGCTCGCGGGTGATCGAGGCGTCCTCCTGGGTGAACGGTTCGAAGATGGCCACCTGGCGGGCCGGTTCGATTCCCTTGCCCGTGTCCGAAACCGTGAAGACCAGGCCGTCGTCCGCGCCGTCGGTATCCACCTGCAGCGTCACCTGGCCTGCGGCCGTGAATTTGACGGCGTTGCCGAGGAGGTTGATGAGGACCTGGCGGATCAGCCCGGAATCGCCAAGCCAAACGCCCTCCGCCGCCGGTGCCACCCGGCAGGCCGTTTCCAGGTCCTTGGCGTCGGCGCCCGGCTTGATGATCTCCATGACCCCGTGGACCACCTCGTAAAGCTGGAACGGCGCCTGCTCGATATCCATGCCGCGTTCCTCGAGGCGGCTGAAATCCAGGATATCGTTGAGCAAACCGGCAAGGTGGTCGCTGGCGGACTTCAACTGGGCCGTATAATCCCTCAGCTTGCCGGCCGGATTGAGCCGCTCGATGAGATAGATCATCCCCAGGATGCCGTTCATGGGGGTGCGGATTTCATGGCTCATGACCGCCAGGAAGTCCGATTTGGCGGCATTGGCGCGTTCCAGCTCGGCACTCTGGGAGCGCAGCTTGGCCTGCAGTTCGAACTGGCGGCGCAGGATCGCGTGATAGCCGTAGACGATGTCCGTGCGCAGGAACAGCCAGATGCTGATGATCACCACGACGGTGAAGACGGTCATGTCGCCGGCCTGGTAGACGCCGATCCAGGCCCCGGCGAAGGGCGGGATGATCTTCGCCACCACGTAGCCGGGCATCGCCGCGTAGGGGCCGTAGATCACGTAGAAGGCAAAGAAGAACAGGATCACGGCGCGGGCGTAGGGCGAGGCTTCGGCGTAGAACAGTACCGGCGCGGCGCCCCAGATGGCGCCGTAGAAGACGCCGATGGCCAGAAACACGACGGCCCGGTCCGTCGGTCGGACGAAGAAATCCGGGTCCGTCTTGGCCCGTTTCGCATAGGCCCGGACCAACAGCCCGCCGAACAGCACGAAAGCCGCCCAGATGACCACCGGCACGCGCGGCAAGTCGTTCCAGACCAGGGCCACGACGATGACGATGGTGGCGAAGTTGGAGATGATGGACTGCGGCTTGATGGCCTCGCAGAAGGCACGCAACAGTTCGACCCGGATCTCATGGCTGGTGCCATGCCACCCGACCAGTCTGGCAAAAACCTCGGACCTGTCCCTCACCCGGTCTCCTTTTGGCGTTGCCGAGAACCTTGGAGCGTTCTAATCATATCCCATTACGCAGTCATACGCTTATACTGATCGCAATAGGCGCGGAGGAACCGAACGGTGCCTGATGCCGAAAAGATCGCTTCCCTGCTTGAGCGCGTACGTCAGCAATCTCCGCTGATCCATAATATTACCAACAACGTAGTCATAAATGATTCGGCTGACGCCATCCTTGCAGTGGGCGCCACCCAGGCCACCGTGCACAACGTCGAGGAAGCCCGCGAACTGGCGAGCCTGGCCGCCGCCGTGGCGATCAACTTGGGCACCCCGTCGGAGCTCTGGACCACCTGCGCGCGGACGGCCGTCGATACGGCCACGGAACTCGGCACGCCCTGGGACCTGGACCCGGTGGCCGTGGGGCTGCTGCCGTACCGGACCGACCTGGCCCACGAATTCCTGGCCAAGGGCCCGACGGCCATCAAGGGCAACGCCTCGGAAATACTCGCCTTCGCCGGCGAGGACGCGACCACCCACGGCGCCGACAGCCAACACCATCCGGACCAGGCCCTGGAGGCGGCGGTGCGCCTGGCCAAGTGGTCGGGCAGTGCGGTCGGGGTCACCGGCGCCGTCGACGTGGTGACCGACGGCGAGCGGGTCATCCGGCTTTCCAACGGCGATCCCATCATGCCCCACGTGGTCGGCACCGGCTGCATGCTGACCTCCATCAGCGCCGCCTTCCTGGCCGTCGCCGACGATGCGGTGGACGGCATGGTGGCGGCCATCTCGGCGATGTCCGTGGCCAGCGAACTGGCGGCGGCCAAGGCGGCCGGGCCGGGGACCATGAAGCCGCTGTTGCTCGACGCCCTTTACGGCCTGGACGCGGCGACCCTGGCCGGCCGCATGAAGCTGGCGTGAGTCCGGTGGACCTGGCCCCATGAGCATGATCCGGGTCGAAAACCTGTTTTTCGACTACCCGACGAAACGGGCCCTGTTCGGGCTGGACACGGTGATCGAGCGGGGCACCATCACGGCACTCGTCGGGCCCAACGGGGCCGGCAAGACGACGCTGATCCGCTGTCTGGCGGCCCTGGAGCGCCCGAACGGCGGGCGGGTTTTGTTCGACGGCGAGGACGTCCACGACGCGCCCCGCAGCCTGCACCGGCGCATCGGGTACCTGGCCGACGTCTACGGCCTTTACGAGGAACTGAGCGTCCGCCGCTCGCTCGCCTACGCCGCGGCCAGCCAAGGCATGCCGGCGGGCGAACGGACGGCGGCGGTGGAAAGGGCCGCCGAACGCCTGAAGATCGCCGACCGGCTGGGTGAGAAGGTCTCGGCCCTCTCACGCGGCCTCAAGCAGCGCACGGCCATCGCCCAAGCCATCGTCCATGACCCGGAATTCCTGATCCTCGACGAGCCCGCCGCTGGCCTCGACCCGGACGCCCGCTACCGCCTGGCACGGCTGTTCCGGGAACTGCAGGAAGCGGGAATGACGCTCTTGGTGTCGTCGCACATCCTGGCCGAACTGGAGGACTACGCCACCCACCTGATCGTCATCCGCGAGGGCCGCATCGCCGGCACCCGGGCCATGGGCGACGTGGGCACGGAGGAAAGCCCGCGCCGGGTGCTGGTCAAACTGGCCGCCCCGGACGACCGCCTGGACGGGCGCCTGCATGAAATGGAGGGCGTCTCCTCGGTGCGGGTCGACGGCCGTTACGCGCGGTTCCAGATCATCGGCACGGAAGCCCGGCTCGGGGCGGTGCTGGCGGACTTGATCGGCGCCGGTTTCGCCGTCGTCGAATTCCATGAGGAGACGGAACGCCTGCAGGACGCCTACATGGCCACCGCGTCGGACGAGGCGGGGCGGGGGGCGGCGCCGTGAACCCGGAATTCGCCCGCAACCTGGCCCTCGAATTCACCCCGCGCCGGCGCCTCGGCATCCCCCTGGTGGTGGGTTTCCTGCTGGGTTCGGCGTTCATGGCCAATGATTATGAGTTCGGCCCGACCACGGCGGGGCTCTCGCTGTTCATCTTCACCGTCATCATCTACCTGTGGGGCACCCGCCTGGCCGCCGAATCGGTGGTCGAGGAGATCAACCAGCGGACCTGGGACCGCCAGCGTATGTGCGCGCTGACGGCCTGGCAACTGACCTGGGGGAAGCTGCTGGGCAAGACGGCGCCGGCCTGGACCGGCGGTCTGATGGCGCTTTTGGCCTACGGACTGTCGATCCATGAGTGGACGGGAACGGGCGGCACGCTGCTGGTGGTGGCGCTGTATGGCGCCAACGGCGTGCTGGCCCAGGTGGCGGCCTTCGCGGCCAGCCTGCTGGCGGTGCAGCGGCGCCGCAAGTTCGGCCGCATCCAGTTGATTTCCTATCAGGTCATCGGTGTCGTCTGTGCCGCGCCGACCCTCTATTTGGGGTTCTCGTCATCGGGCCTGACGGACTTCATGAACACGGTGGCCTGGTACGGACGGCTGTTGACGCTCAGCCAGTTCCTGTCCCTGTGGGTGGGTAGCCACCTGCTTTGGGTGGTGGCGGCGGCCTGGCTGTTGATGCGGGTCGAGTTGCAGCAACCGCACGGACCCTGGGCCTGGCTGGCTTTCCTGGCCTTCTCCTGGGTCTTCTGGAACGGCCTCGAGACCCTGCCCATCGGCATCACCCTGGAGGCCACCGGGACCGTGCCGGAGCTGCCCGACGCGCCGGCCATGGGTTTCTGGGCGGCGGCGGCGGCGGTCTATCTGCTGGCGGCCATCGAACCGAAGGACCGGGTCACCCTGGAGCGGCTGGTCTTCTACTGGCGGGAAAAACGCTGGCGGTGGTGGCTGGCCGCCGTGCCCCGGGCCTGGGTGACGCTGCCGGTGGCCGCCACGGCAGCCCTTTACGCGGCGCTTTACGACGGCACCTCCTGGGGCGGCCAGACCAACGTCTTCTTAGTCCGCCAGGCCTTCCCGGTGATGTTCCTGCTGGTGATCCGCGACCTGGCGGTCTTCCACGCCATCAGCCTGTTGCGCCCGGACGGCCGCGGCGAGGGGTTGGCGGTGCTTCTGCTGATCGTCGTCTACGGCTTGATGCCGGGGCTCATGGAGTACCTGGGCATCGGTTTCCTGGCGCCGCTGTTCGCGTCGGACCTGAAGACGGCCGGCGGCACCGAGCTGTTAATCGCCGCCGCCGAGGCGGCGGGCGCCGTCGCCCTCGTCTGGTGGTTGTGGCGAACCCCCCGGCGCCGTCCGGATCAGGCCGCCGGCGTTTCCTCGTAGCGGTACCAGCCGTCGGGGCGCTTGATCTCGATGGGCAGGAAATTGGTCTTGTAGGACATCTTCGAGCATTCATCGATCCAGAAGCCCAGATAGACGTGCGCCAGCCCCAGTTGCCGGGCCCGCTCGATCAGCCAGAGGATCATGTAGGTGCCCAGCGAACGCCCGTTGAGGCGGGGATCGAAGAAGCTGTAGACCGCCGAGAGCCCCGTCTCCATCCGGTCCGTCAGGCAGGCCCCCAGGAGCCGGCCGCCGGGGCTGCGGAATTCCACCAGGCTGGTCTCCACCGGGGTGTCCTCCACCAGGGCCTGGTAGTCGAAGAAATCCATCCTGGACATGTCGCCGTCGCCGTGACGATGCTGCTGATAGGCGTTGAACAGGGTGTATTGTTCGTTGGTGGCGACGGCCGGCGTCTCGTCCACCTCCACGTCCAGGTTCTTCTTCCAGATGCGGCGCTGAGAGCGGCTCATTTGGAACTCGTCGGCAAGCACCCGGACCGCGACGCAGGCATCACAGCTCGGACAGGCCGGCGCATAGGCGATGGAGTGGCTGCGCCGGAACCCGCCGTCGGACAATTTGTCGTGCAGGTCGGCCGCATTGCGCCCGATCAGTTCGGTAACCACCCGGCGTTCGACGCGGCCCGGCAGGTAGGGGCAGGGCAGGGGCGAGGTCGAGAAGAAGAACCGCGCATCCAGGTATGGCTTGTGCTTCATATTCCCCAACCGTCCGGCTTGGTGTCTCCCGGCAAGGTTACGACAGAGTGCCGCCGCAGTTCAATTGTCAACGGCGCCTACTGGGTTTGAATCTGCAGTTGCAGTCGCGGCACGGCGGTGGCCGGCGCCGCCGGTCATCCACGCCCAGCTCGATCGCCGCCAGCGAGGCCGCCCCCTCCGAAGGCTCCGACAGTACCGCCGCAACTTCGTTGCGCTGCGCCGCCGTCAACTCATCGACACGCGAGAACCA
>Ga0209568_1000108_pt1 | contig 29734 bp, 34 predicted proteins | sample WorMetOlspDAHAB2_FD_187406 | JGI IMG/M metagenome (GOLD analysis project Ga0209568, IMG submission 187406) | Marine gutless worms symbiont microbial communities from Max Planck institute for Marine Microbiology, Germany - Olavius sp. DAHAB.2... ...
ATCGTCGCAAGTGAAGTCTGTGCGTAGGGGAATGCCGCGTGCCATGGAAAAACTCCTCTGTTTTCCATGTTGAATCACACCCCGCCTAACAGTCCCTTAATGAGTCAAACTTTTTACAGCTTGGTATTACAGGCATCGACCACCAGCTCGCTGTGCCAGGTGTCGACCCGCAACAGCACCCGCTCGCCGGGCTGGATGTCCCAGCAGGCATGGAGACCCTGGTTGTAGGGCCGCTTGGCGACCACCTCCAGGTAGGGCAGCAGCGCTTCCGCGTCGGAGATCTCGATATAGGGCGGGCAGCGGGGCGGGCGTTTCTCGAGAAGCGGCGGCGCGTCGAACTGGGGTTTGCCGGAAACGGTCATCGGGCGGGGTCCTCCTTGGGGTGTCGGTCCAGGATAATTTTGCATGCAATTAATAATGAAAACAAGCTGCCAACTGGTTATCATGTGGATATTGCATGCAATAATCCGGGAATCGATCATGTCGACGCAATTCGAGGAAGTCACCGCGACGCTCCGCCAGCGCATCCTGGAGGGCACCCACGGGCCCGGCGAGAAACTGGCGGAAATCCCGCTGGCCCGGGCGCTGGCCGTCTCCCGCACCCCGGTGCGCCTGGCCTTGGCCGAACTGGAGAAGGAAGGCCTGGTGGTCCAGCAGCCGCGCCGCGGTTTCAGCGTGCGCCGTTTCAGCCGCCACGACGTGGCCGACGCCATCGCCGTGCGTGGCCTGCTGGAGGGCACCGCCGCCCGGCACCTGGCGGAAGCCGGGCCCGGCGAGGAGGTTCGGCGGACCCTGGAGGCTTGCCTGGCCGAGGGCCGGGCCCTGCTGGCCGCCGGCACCTTCAACACGGACGAGCGCCAGCGCTGGGTCGACAACAACTGCCGATTCCACGCGGCGATCATCGACGGCGGCGGCAACTTCGCGCTCCGTACGGCCCTGGACCAGGTGGCCCGGCTGCCGCTGGCCTCGCCGGCGGCGATCCTGTTCGACGCCGGCGACGAGGCGACCCTGGTGGACCGCTTGCGCGCGGCCCACGAGGATCACCAGCGGATCACCGACGCGGTGATGCGCGGCGAGGGGGCACGGGCCGAAGCGCTGATGCGCGAGCACGCCTACGCCAGCCGCGAGAACAAACTGGCGGCCTTCGACGACCGCCGCGCCAGCCCGGAAATCCGCCGCCTGCCGGGGGCGGAACTGGTCATGGCCGGGTAGTCTGTAATTCCCCTTCACCTATAGAGCTATATAGCTCTTGATTCATCGTCGCCGATGCCATAACCTGTCTCCCGTGGGCAGAGCCGCGCCCAGCGGCCGACGCCTCCGGGAGGACACGTGGAACTTTCCAAACTGGCCGATTCCCTGCATGTGGACGATGTCCCCGGCACGCCCAGGGTGCCCAAGTACCTGCGTCTTTCCGACGGCATCATGCGGGCCATCGAGACCGGCGAGCTGAAGACCGGCGACCGGCTGCCCGGTGAATCGGAGCTCGCCCAGGTGCTGCCCTTCAGCCTGGGCACCGTGCAGAAGGCCTTGTCGCACCTGGCCGACCGGGGTGCGGTGGTGCGCCGCCACGGGGCCGGGACCTTCGTCGCAGGCGCCCCTGCGCAACTGCACGACGTCTGGCATTTCCGTTTCCTGGGCGACGACGGCCAGGCCGTGCTGCCGGTGTTCACCCACGTCACCCAGGTGATCCGCGCCGAGACGGGCGGGCCGTGGACGGATTTCCTCGGCCACCAAGAGTCCCCCTGGGACCATCACGTGCGCATCGACCGGGAAATCAACATCAACAACGAGTTCACCGCCGTGGCCCGCATGTTCCTGGACGGTCAGCGCTTCCAGGAACTCTTGGACGGTCCCGCGTCGGCGCTGGACAACCTGAACATCCGCGGGCTGCTCAGGGAGCGGTTCGAGGCGCCGACGCTCCGGGTCGTCGAGCAGGTGGGCACCGAGACCCTGCCCGACGACGTGGCCCCGGTAATGGGGCTTCAGCCGGGGACGGCCGGGCTGGTCCTGCACATCCAGGGCTACGGCTTTCACGACGCGCCGCTCAGCTATCAGGTGGTCTACATCCCGCCGGATTTCCGGCGCCTGGAACTGCAGCCGCAACTGCCATGATCATGGGGGAAAACTGAATCATGCCGCATTCGACATATCTTCCGCACAAAATGGGCTCCGCCGAGGTCAGCCCCACGGGTGCCTTCGAGGCCGGATCCTTCCAGGAGTTCACGCTCACCTACACGGCCGGCTACTTCGGCATCGACGACACGGGCTCCATCAAGGTGGTGCACCGCTTCGCCTCCGACATGGGCCGGCCCCAGTTCACGGACCCCACGGCCCCCAACTACACCACCGTGGAGGCGTCCAACGGCGCCGTGCTGCATGTGGAATACGACATGAAGCGCAACATCCGGCCCTGGGACAAGACGCTCTACATCAAGGTGGTGCGCGGGTTCCTGCGCGAAGGCGACCAGATCACCGTGCGCTTCGGGGATCGGCGCCAGGGCTCGCCGGGAATCCGCATCCAGACCTTCTGCGAGGAGACCTTCGAGTTCCGGGTGATCGTCGACGCCATCGCCACCTACAATTACGTGGAATTGCCGAAACAGGCGGAGATCGCCATCGTGCCGGGCCCGCCGGTCCGCTGGAAGGCGATCCTGCCCACCGAGCGCCCGGCCGGCAGCCCCTTCCGGCTTTGCCTGAAGGGCGAGGACAAGTGGGGCAATCCATCGAACCAATGCGATCAGATGTTCCAGCTCAGGGCCAACATGGCGGTCACCGGCCTGCCGGGCGCCGTGGACTTCACCAAGGGCGAGTTCTCGGTGGTGATCGAGGACTTGAGCGTCGCCGAGTCCGGCGACCTGATCATCGAGCTGGTGGATGAGGACGGCAACGTGGCCTGCGCTTCGAACCCCTTGCGCATCAACGAGGACGCCGGGCTGCTGCCCTACTGGGGCGACCTGCACGGCCAGTCCGAGGAGACCATCGGCACCAACTCGGCCCGGGATTTCTATGATTTCGCCCGGGACAAGGCGTTCCTGGACGTCTGCGTGCACCAGGGCAACGACTTCCAGATCACCACGGCGTTCTGGGAATGGCTCAACGAGCTGTCCGCCGAGTTCAACGAGGACGGCCGGTTCACCGTGTTTCCGGGCTGGGAGTGGTCGGGGAACACCGGATTGGGCGGTGACCGCAACGTCCTGCACATGCACGAGGGCCGCCAGATCCACCGCTCGTCGCACGCGCTGGTGGACGATCTCACCGACGTGGAGACGGATTCCAATTCGGCCGCCGATCTGTTCGAGGACCTGAAGGGCGAGGACTGCACCGTGTTCGCCCACATCGGCGGGCGGTACGCCGACATCAAGATGGCCCACGACGACCAACTGGAGCGCTCCGTCGAGGTGCATTCCGCCTGGGGCACCTTCGAGTGGCTGATTCACGATGCCTTCGAACAGGGTTACCGGGTGGGGATCCTGTCCAACTCCGACGGCCACAAGGGCCGCCCCGGCGCTAGCCACCCCGGCGCCACCAAGTTCGGCTCCTACGGGGGACTTTCGTGCATGCTGGCCCCGGAACACAGCCGCGCCGGCATCATGGAGGCACTCAGGAAGCGCCACCACTACGGCACCACGGGCTGCCGCATGATCCTGGATACCCGCGCCGTGTTCGATAATCCGGCCGAACAGTTCGCCGAGGACCCGAACCTGGGCGAGACCTCCTCGGAGATGGTCTCGGAAGCCATGATGGGCGATATCCTGAAATCCGGCGACGCGGAGGTGACCTTCCGTATCGACGTCCATACGGCGAGCCCCATCGAGCGCATCGACATCCGCAACGGCCTGGAAACCGTCGAGGTCTACCGGCCCTACGCCGAGGCCGATCTCGGCCGGCGCATCCGGGTGCTCTGGGAGGGGTCCGAATACCGGGGCCGGGGCCGCGGGACCATCTGGGACGGCGGCGCCGAGTTGACGGGAAACAGTTTTGAACGCCTGGACGTCATCAACCGCTACAACCTGGACAAGCGCTTCGACCAGACCGGGCCGGGGTCGCTGGAATGGACGGCGCTGACCACCGGCGGCTTCGGCGGCTTCGACGCCTGGCTGGAGGACGGCCAAGCCGGCACCCTGAAGATCGACACGGAGTTGGTGAAGGAGGAAATCAAGATCGCCGACATCGGATATGACGAGACGATCTTCGCCAACGGCGGCATCGACCGGCGCATCCGCATCTTCCGGCTGCCCGACGAGAACCCGCACACCACCGCCACCATCGAGCGCCGCATGACCCTCGCCGATGACAGGGACAACGCGCTCTACGTGCGCATCACCCAGGAGGACGGCCACTTCATCTGGTCGTCGCCCATCTACATCTTCCGCTGAGGAGCAACGCCATGGGAACCATCGCCAGCCTGCACGGCACGACCCCCGCCGAGATCTTCCAGAGCGGGCTTGAGAACCTGAACGACATCGAGGGCGTCGCCGTCTCGGTCCTGTGGAAGGACGGCTCGGTGACGGCAGGCTGGTCGAACATGGACATGGCGCGGCTTTCCCTCCTGGTGCTGGCCTTGGATGAGCAGCAGCGGCGCATGAACTTCCGCGAGGGGGAGGACTGAGGCATGCGGCTTTCGGAACACGAACTGGCCATCCAGGGCGGCGCCTTCGGGGAGGCGCGGCGCCGGGCGTTGGCCATCCAGACGGAGATCGGTCGTTTCTTCGACGCGGACGACTTCGTCGAGGTCTCCCAGGCCCACATCATGGCCGACACGGAGAGCCTGGGCGAGGCGGGGGTGCAGTTCCTGGAGGAACTGGCCCAGGGACCGGAAGAGGAAACCCGGGTCATCGTGCCCACCATCACCGATCCGCGCGGCGCCGATTTCAACGCTTATCAGCGGATCAACCACGACGAGGCCTACGTTGCCCTGGAGCGCCGCGCCGATCAGGCCTTCCGGGCCCTGGGCGTGTTGATGACCGACACCTGCATCAACTACCAGACCATGATGGCACCGGTCCGAGACGAGCACCTGGCCATGGGCGACACGGGCGTCACCATTTACTGCAACTCGGTTTTAGGGGCGCGCACCAACTACGAGGGCGGGCCTTCGGCGCTGGCCGCCGCCATGACCGGACGGACGCCGCGCTACGGCTTCCACCTGGACCAACACCGCCGCGGCACGGCGCGCTTCGTGGTCGAGTATCGGCCCGGCGACTGGGCCGACTGGGGGGCGCTCGGCGGCATGATCGGCCGGCAGATGGGTTCCTATTTCCAGGTGCCGGTGATCGAGGGCATCAAGGGCACGGGTCCGGCGCCCACCTCCGATGATCTCAAGCACTTCGGCGCGGCGCTGGCCAGCTTCGGCTCCACGGCGCTCTTTCACATGACCGGCATTACGCCCGAGGCGCCGGACCTCGCAGCGGTCTTCGACGGGACGCCGCCGGACCCGGTGGTCATCACCGAGGCCGATTTCGTTCAGTTCATGGACGAGTACGGCGGCGCCGACGACCAGTTGGACGTGGTGGTGTTCGCCGCGCCGCAGTTGTCGCTGCTGGAAATGGAGAAGCTGGCCGGGCTGTTGAAGGGCAAGCGGCTCGCCGACGGCGTGGCGCTTCTGGTGGCCACCAACCCTGAGAACAAGAACGCGTCGGACCGCATGGGCCTTACGGAAACCATCGAGGCGTCGGGCGCGGTGGTCCTGGAAGGGGTCTGCTTCTACCAGATGCATGCGCGCGAGTTGGGCGAGGCCAACGGCTGGACCCGGCTGATGACCAATTCCGCCAAGCTCACCAACATCATCGGCGGCTACGGCTACGAGCCGACGTTGGGCACCATGGAAGGCTGCGTCGAAAGCGCCGTGGCCGGGAGGGTGGTGCGATGAGCAGCCAAGTGATCAAGGGCCACCTGGGCATCGGCCCGACCGTTTCGGGAGAAGCGCTCGCCGCCCACGACAACTTCTCCGCCCGCTACGACCTGGACCGGATCAAAGGCGTCTTCTCGCGCCCGGCCCATAAGCTTTACGGCGAGAACTACGTGGGCAAGATCCTGGTGCTGAACATCGCCAAGGGCGGCGTGGCCACGGCCTGGATGCTGCGCGAGATGGTGTCCCGGGACATGGCACCGGCGGCGCTGTTGCTCAACTACGCCAATCCCATCATCGCCCAGGGTGCGGCCTTCGCGGAATTCCCCCTGGTCGACCGCTTTGATGTGGACATCACCCAGGCCATCAAAACCGGCGACCATGTCCGCGTCGACCCGGCCACGGGGACGGTGACGGTGAGCGGAGGTGCTGTGTGACCCGGGCCTTCGATCATCTGGTGCTGGCCGTGGACGACCTTGAGGAAGCGGCGCGGTTCTACGAGTGCCTGGGCTTTACGCTCACGCCCCGGGCCCAGCACCCCTTCGGCACGGGCAACCGCCTGGCCCAGTTGCAGGGTTGTTTCCTGGAGCTGCTGGCGGTGACCGAGCCGGAGAACGTGCCGGAAGCCGAGCCGGGCCATTTCAACTTCGGCGCCTACAACCGGGATTTCCTGAGGAAACGCCAGGGCATGAGCATGATGGTGCTGGCCACCACGGACGCCGCCGCCGACCGCGAAGACTTCAAGGCCGCCGGGCTCGAGACCTATGAGATGTTCGAGTTTTCCCGCATCGCCCAGTTGCCCGACGGCAGTGAGGCGACGGTGGGCTTCACGCTGGCCTTCGCTTCCGTGCCCGAATTGCCGGAAGCGGTGGCCTTCACCTGCCAGCAATGGCGCCCGGACCTGTTCTGGAAGCCGGAATACCAGAGCCACGCCAACAGCGCCGTCGGCATCTCCGAGGTGTTCCTGGTGTCCGATGACCCGGGACCGCCGGCCAGGCTGGTGACCGGCCTGCAGGCCGATCCCGTCACGGCGCGGGTCAAAGCCATGCCGCCGGCCAGGTTCACTGAGCGGTTTCCCGGCACCAACGCCGCCGCCGGGTTGTTCGCCGGTTACCGGATCGCCGTCGCGGACATCGAATCGGCACGCATGTGCCTCGAGGAAAACCAAATCACCTATGAAGACGCCGCCGAAAGCCTCTGGGTGCCGCCCGGAGCGGGCTTCGGCTGCGTCATCGAGTTCAGCGAGCGAAAGGAGTTGGCCGCGTGAGCCAGGAAATTTTGAAAGTCGCGGTCTGGCGCGGCGACGGGGAGACCGGCCGCTACCAGGAATACGATGTGCCCCGCCAGGAGAGCCAGACGGTCCTGGACGTGGTCACCTATATCCAGCGCCACATCGACCCGGGGCTGAGCTACCGCTTCGCCTGCCGGGTGGGGGTCTGCGGCTCCTGCGCCATGACCGTCAACGGCCGGCCCCGCTGGACCTGCCGGACTCACGTTTCCAAGGTGGCCGGCGACGGCCGCCTGGAGGTGGCGCCCTTGCGGAACCTGCAGGTCATCAAGGACCTGTCCGTGGACATGACCGACTTCTTCGACAAGTGGGCGAAGGCCAAGGGGCAGTTCCACGGCAGCCAGACCCGCGACGATGATTTCGCCCAGGTCTCCCCCGATGATCCGAAGCGCCAGCGGGCCAGCGCCGGCATCGAGTGCATCGGCTGCGGGGTCTGTTATTCCACCTGCGACGTGGTCGCCTGGAACAAGGACTACCTGGGACCAGCGGCGCTGAACAGGGCCTGGACCCTGGTCAACGACGAGCGCGACACCCTGGGCGCCGAACGCCTCAAGGCGGTGGCCGGCGACGACGGCTGCCAGGCCTGCCACTCGCAACAGGGTTGCGTCGAGCGCTGCGTCAAACACCTCAACCCGACGGCCGCCATCGCCGGCCTGAAGCGGGGCACCGCCTGGGCGGCCCTGAAAGGGGACCTGGAATGAGCAACGCCAACATCCAGACGGAAACCCGGCTGTGGCTGGCCCAGCGCCTGAGCGCCATGGTGCTGGCGGTCTGCATCGCCGTGCATTTGGGCACCATCGTCTACGCCGTGCAGGGCGGCATCTCGGCGGCCGAGATCAAGCTGCGCCTCGCCGGCAGCGAAGCCTGGTTCGTCTTCTACTCGGTCTTCGTGCTGGCGATCACCGTGCACGCCCCCATCGGCTTGCGCGCCGTGCTTGCGGAGATGACCAAGCTTCCGAAGAAACGGGTGGATCTGTTGTGCTTCCTGGCCGCCGTCTTGATCGCCTACCTGGGCCTCAAGGTGGCCTGGCGGTTCTATGCGCTCGGAGGTGGATCATGAAGGCCGGACACCGCGACCACCCCAACTACTGGGCCTTCGTCGTGCACCGGGTTTCCGGCGTGCTTCTGGCGCTGTTCCTGCCCGTCCACTTCCAGGTCCTCTACCTGGCCATCAAGGACGGGGCCACGTTCGACGCCTTCATCGACTGGACCCACATGCCCATGGTGAAGGCCGCCGAGACCGTGTTGATCATCTTGCTGGCCGCGCACCTGACCGGCGGGCTTCGGCTGCTGGCCATCGAGTTCCTGCCCTGGCGGGACACCCAGAAGACCATCGTCGCCGTTACCGCCGGGGTGAGCCTGGTCATTGGATTGGTGTTTTTGTTGAATGCCGCTTGAACTGGTCATGATCGTCTTGGGCGCTTTCGCCGCCGCCTTCGCCGTTGGCGCGGCGGGGTTCGGCGATGCCCTGGTGGCGACCGCCTTCTGGCTGCCCATCTTCGCGCCGCAAGAGGCGGTGCCGCTGATCGTGTCCCTGGGGCTCACCATCCAGATCATTACCCTCTGGCACCTGCATTCGGGGCTGGATTTCCGGCACGTGAAACCGTTTCTCATCGGCGGTGCGCTGGGCGTGCCTTTCGGCTCGTTCCTGCTCACCTATGCCAACCCGGACCTGTTCCGCCTGGTCATGGGCCTGTTCCTGGTGGCCTACAGCGGCGTGCTGTTGTCCTTGAAGGTGTTGCCCACCTTCACCCGCGGCGGCGCGGCCCTGGACGGCTCCGTCGGCGGCGTCGGCGGAGTGCTGGGCGGGCTTGCCGGCTTGAGCGGCTTCATCCCCGCACTCTGGTGCGCCCAGCGCGGTTGGCCGCCGGCCGAACAGCGCGGCGTCATGCAGCCCTACATCCTGACCATGCACGGCATGGCCTTGGGGTGGGCCGCCTTCGCCGGCCTGGTCACCTGGGAGACCGGCGAGAACTACCTCTGGACCCTGCCCGGCATCGCCGTCGGCCTGTGGCTGGGCCTCAAGCTTTACGGGCGGCTGGATGCCGCGAAGTTCCGGCGCATCGTGCTGGTCATGCTGATGATCTCCGGCGCCCTTTTATTGTTCCAAACGGGAGGAAAGGTCCTATGAAACTGGACACCCAAGCCGTCGAGGAGGCGGCCAAGCATCTCTACATCCAGGCCCTCAAGGTGTTGCCCGACGACATCAAGAAGGGCTTCCAGCGCCTGGACGCAGCCGAGACGGACGACACCGGCAAGTCCATCCTGGCGACCATGATCAAGAACATCGAGGTGGCCGAGGACACCAACAACCTGCTCTGCCAGGACACGGGCATCCCCATCTACAACGTGACCATCGGCCGCGGCGTCGAGGTTGACGGCTTTGCGCTGAAGGAGGCGATCCGCCGCGGCTGCACCCGGGCGACCCAGGAGCACCCGATCCGCTCATCCGTGGTGCATCCCATCACCCGGATCAACGAGCACACCTCGTGCGGCCGCCGGATCCCGGTGATCAGCATCGATTTCTCCGACGCCGAGGATGAGGTGGTCATCGAGATGGTGCCCAAGGGGTCGGGCTCGGAGAACGGTTCGTTTTTGAAGATGTGCATCCCGGCGGAAGGGGTGAACGGCATCAAGGCCTTCGTCGTCGACAAGGTCATGGAGGCCGGCGGCAAGGTCTGCCCGCCGACCATCGTCGGCGTCGGCGTCGGCGGCACGTCGGATCTCTGCACCAAGCTGGCCAAGACGGCCTCGACCCGGCCCTTGGGTTCGGTCTGCGCCGATCCGGAGGGCGCGGCCCTGGAGAAGGAGCTTTCGGAAGCCGTCAACAGCCTCGGCATCGGCGCCCAGGGGCTTGGCGGCGACAGTACCGCCTTCGCCGTCCACGTGGAGACGGCGGCCACCCACATCACCATGAACCCGGTGGCCGTCAACATCATGTGCCATTCGGCCCGGCGCGCCCGGGCCACCTTCACGCCCGGCGGCGTGGACTTCGGATTTTAAGGGGAGACGGACCATGGCCCATTACGAAATCACCATGCCGTGCACGGAAGAAGACATCCGCCAGCTCAAGGCCGGCGACACGGTGACCTTGCAGGACTGGCTCTACGGCATCCGCGACGCGACGCAAATCCACATGTTCGACCACGACCGGGAAACCCGCATGGACCTGAACGGCCATGCGGTCATCCACACCGCACCCAACGTCAAGAAAGTGCCCGTCTCCAACACCTGTCCGGCCGGCTACGAGAGCATCTGCATCGGCACCACCACGTCCATGCGCATGGAGCGCTTCACCCGGCCCTTGATGGAGCGCGAGGGGGTACGGATGATCATCGGCAAGGGCGGCTTGGGCGAAGACTCGCGCGCCGCCTTCAAGGAACTGGGCGGCATCTATCTCGCCATCATCGGCGGCACGGCGGCCCTGGAGACCACCTGGATCGAGCAGATCACCGACGTGGACCTGGACGACCTCAACCCGGAAAGCCTGTGGCAGTTCAAGATCAAGGACTTCGGGCCGCTTCTGGTGGCCATGGACAGCCATGGGGGCAGCCTCTACGACAAGGTCAAGGCGACCACCGAGGAGCGCCGGGCCCAAGCCTTGGCCAAGATGGGAGTCCCCGCATGAGCCGCATGGACATCGCCACCATCGAGACGGATGTCTTGATATTGGGCTCCGGCGGGGCCGGCCTGTTCGCCGCCTTGCATACCCTGCAAGGCGCGCCGGACCTGGAGGTTACTGTCGCCGTCAAGGGACTGTTGGGCAAGACCGGCTGCACCCGCATGGTGCAGGGCGGCTACAACGTGGCCCTGGCCGAGGGCGATTCCGTGGAGCGCCATTTCATGGACACCATCGAAGGGGGCAAGTGGCTGAACAACCAGGAACTGGCCTGGACCCTGGTGACCCAGGCGCAGGTCCGGATCCGCGAGCTGGAGAACGAACTCGGCTGCTATTTCGACCGCAACCCGGACGGCACCGTGCACCAGAAGGCCTTCGCCGGGCAGACCTTCGACCGCACCGTCCACAAGGGCGACCTGACGGGCATCGAGATCATCAACCGCCTGGCCGAACAGACCTGGGCCCGGGGCGTGCGGCGCCTGGAGGACCACCGGGCCGTGGCCCTGATCCCGACCAAGGACATGGCCGCCATGGCCGGCGTATTGATGATCGACATGCGCACCGGCGAATTCACCTTCGTCCGCGCCAAGGCGGTTCTGGTGGGCACCGGCGGCGGGCCGACCATGTACAAGTACCACACCCCATCGGGCGACAAGAGCTGCGACGGCCTGGCTATGCTGCTGCGCGCCGGCCTGGCGCTGCGGGACATGGAGATGGTGCAGTTCCACCCCACGGGCCTGATCGCCGGCGACGACACCCGGATCACCGGCACCATCATCGAGGAGGGCCTGCGCGGCTTCGGCGGGCACCTTCTGGGCGGCGACGAACAGCGCTTCATGCACAAGTACGACGAGCGCAACGAACGGGCCACCCGCGACATCGTTAGCCGCGCCATGTTCACGGAGATGCGGGCCGGAAACACGACGCCCCACGGCGGCCTCTACATCACCATGAAGCACCTAGACGAGGCGGAAGTGCGGCGCATGTTCAAGGGCATGGTGGAACGCTGCGCCGATTGCGGTTTCGATCTGGCCACCGGTAACGTCGAGGTGGTGCCGACGGCGCACTACATGATGGGCGGGGTCGAGTTCGAGGTGGACTGCACCACCGCCATCGAAGGCCTGTTCGCCGCCGGCGAGGATACGGGCGGGGTGCACGGGGCGAACCGGCTGGGCGGCAACGGGGTCGCCAACTCCACCGTGTTCGGCGGCCTGGCCGGTGATTCCATCGCCAAATGGACGCCCGGCGCCGGCCCCCTGAAGGACCCGGACCTGGCGGCCATCGAAGCCGCCATGGAGGCCTGCCGCCATCCCCTGGGCCGGAAGCCCGGCGGCCTGGAAGGCATCCGCGAGAAGATGTTCGACCTCATGTGGGAGGACGGCGGCATCATCCGCGACGCCGCCAGCCTGCAGCGCGCCACGGCGGGGCTAGGGGACTTGGAGGCGGAACTGGACGAGACCGGGGTCGCCGCCGACAGCCTGGCCTACAACCTCACCTGGCACGACTGGATGAACCTGAAGAACCTGATTTTGGTCAGCCGGGCCATCGTGCTGGCGGCGGAGGCCCGCGAGGATTCCCGCGGCGCCCACTTCCGGGAGGATTTCCCGGAACCCCGCGACATCGAGAACTCCTGGTTCACGCGTGTGCGGCTCACGGACGAGACCATGTCCGTGGAACGCCAGGCGGTGGACTTCACCCGGGTCAAGCCGGGGGAAACCCTGCTCAATGAGAAGGTGGCCTGACGGTGGCGCCAGGGGGGCGCCGCCGGCCGGCTCAGGTCACATCTGCAAAAGCGCTTCGTCGCGGATTTGCGCGGCCAGCCGGGCCACTTCTTCCGGGTCGCTGGCCAGTTTCGTGTCCTGGGCGACCAGGATGCGGGCCGCCGCCTGGATGCAGGCGGCCATCAGCACGGTGGGATCGTAGGTGAGTTGGTCGTCGGCCATGGTGTTCTCCAGCCCTTTCTGTTCCGTCGGAATTCACCAAGGCTAGCCCATTCCAACCGCCCGCCGCTTGATGTCGGTCATTGCGGGAATCCGTCCCTTGTTCCTAACTGGAGGGGTCCCGGAAGAAAGGAGAACCGCCATGCCGCATCGCAAGTTGAAGGAGATCGTCGGCGACCAGGAGCTCCTCCGCGTGACCTCCGATACGCCGGTCCGCAAGGCCTGCGAGAACATGCAGGAGCGCCACGTCACCGCCGTGCTGATCATCGATGACGGCGCCCTCAAGGGCATCTTCACCAAGCGCGACCTGTTGCGCCGCATCGTCGTCGCCGCCCGCGATCCCGACACCACGCCCATCGGCGAGGTGATGACTCCGAACCCCTTCGCCATCGACGCCGAGCGCACCGGCTTCGAGGCGGTGCGCACCATGCGCGAGGAGAAGACCCGGCATATCGTCGTCTCCGGCCTGGACGGCGACGGCTACGGCGTGGTTTCCATGCGTGACATCCTGAGCGGCGAACTGGCCGCTTTCGAGAACGAACTGGAGTTCGAGAAGCGGGTCTGGGAGGAGATCTAGAAATCCTTCCTCACGACGGCTGGCGGTCGATGACCACGCGGCCGTCCAGGGCCGCCTTCTCCAGCCGTCAGCAACGGGCCTTGCGGAAGTGGGGGCAAACCTGGCGGACGGCGGCGACGTACCAGTGCCGGGTCATGCGGCCGGTCACCGCCTTGGATTGGAAGGCGCCGACCACCGCCCAGTAACCGCCGCCCGGCTGCGGATGGATTTCCGCCGGCCCGAAACTGGCCCGGGCCAGGTCGCCCAACTCGGCGACCATCAGGTGTTGGGCCATGGCGGCGACGAAGGGATGGTCCGGCGCGTCGCCGGCCATCGCCGGGGGCGGCGGCAACAACACCACCAACAGGAACAGGGCGAAGCGCATGGGCGAATCGTCACGGGCCCGGGGGGCCGGCGGCAAGACACGATTGCGTGACGGGTGGCGTCGGTTCTAGGCGGCGCAGCCGGCCGCAGCCAGGGTAACGCGGCGCCGCTCGGCCCAGCGCGCGCCCAGGTCCGTCAGGGTGGCCTCGTCCAGGAACTCCTCGGCCATATGGAACAGCACCGCCTCCTCCTTCTGGAAGTGGCCGTTGACCAGGGCCAGCAGCTCGCCGAATACGGCACCCATGTCCGTCTCCGGCCCGGCGGTGCGGAGTTCGTCCAAGAGCGCGTCGATGCGCTGGTGTTCTTGGCGCATCACCGCCAGCGGGCCCATGTCGCCCAGGTGCGGGTCCAGGGCCGGGAACAGAATTTCCTCCTCGGCCTGGGCGTGGGAACGCAGAAGCTGGTCCAGGGTTTCCGCCAGGGCCAGCCGGGCCGCCTGGTCCGGGTGGTCGAGCTTTACCGCCAGGATGTCGAAGAAGGTGTAGAGGACGCCGTGTTCGCCGAGCAGCGCGTCGGTAATTTTCATTTCGGTTCCCTGTCCGCCCAGTGTTGAAGGATCGTTTGCGGGAACCTTAGCGGCCGGTGTCGGAGAGGGCTTAACTTTTGTCAATCATCGCCCGCCGCGACGATGGCGGCGATGGCGGCGGCGGCGAGGCGCGCCTCCGGGGGGTCGGCCCGGGAGGTCACCACGATGGGCACCTTGGCGCCAAGCACGACGCCGGCGGCCAGGCCGCTCATGAAGAACACCATCATCTTGAACAGCGAATTGCCGGTCTCGATGTTGGGCACCACCAGGATGTCGGCGCGCCCGGCGACGGCGTTGTCGATGCCCTTCATGCTGGCGGCTTCCGGCGAGATGGCGTTGTCGAAGGCGAAGGGGCCTTCCACGTGGGCGCCGCTGACCTCGCCGGCCTTGGCCCGGGCCACCACTTCGGCGGCCCGCACGCTCGACGGCATGGACTCGATCACCGATTCCGTGCCCGACAACAGCGCCACCCGCGGGTCCGGATTGCCCAGCGCGTGGGCCAGGCCGACGGCGTTGCGGATGATGTGCAGCTTGGTCTCCACGTCCGGGGCGACGTTGACCGCCCCGTCGGTGATCATCAGCACGCGGTCGCTTTCCGGGACGGTCATGTGGAAGACGTGGCTAAGCCGGCGCCCGTCGCGCAGCCCCCTTTCCCGGTCGACGACGGCCCGCATGAGGGCGTCCGTGTGCACGTGGCCTTTCATCACGGCGTCGGCCTCGCCATTGCGGGCCAGCGCCACGGCGGCCGTCGAGGCGGCCTGTTCGTCGGGCGCGTCGACCACCCGGTAGGCGGAAATGTCCCAGCCCAGCGTATGGGCCAGGGACCGGACCTCGTCCTCGTCACCGACCAGGATGGGCTCGATGAGGCCGGCGTCGGCGGCCTGCCAGGCGCTTTCCAGGGGGACCATGTGGTCGGCCCCGGCGATGGCCATGCGGGCCGGGGGGTTGCCCTTGGCGCGTTCTAGGAGGTAGGGCGGGACCTCGAAGGGCTTGGTGCTGAGCATCTTGGCAATCTCTCACGAACGGGGCCGGGAAGCCAGCCGGCCGCCCGACCCCGTTTCGCAGTCCCTTAGGTTCGATACGCGGCAGCTCAGGCGGGGCGCTGCGGCTGCATATCCTTGGCGTCGATGCCGGCCACCTCGACCGGAGCGGTCATGGCGTCGCGGCGGAACGGCTCGCCGAGTTCCTGGTTGAGGATGACCTCGATGAAGGTCGTGACCCCATTCTTTTGGGCCGCACAGGCGGTCGACAGGAGTTCCGTCAGTTCCTCCATGGTGGTCGCCTGGACACCCTTGACGCCGCAGGCTTCGGCGATCTTGGCGTAGGAGACGCCGCCGTCCAGTTCGGTGCCGACGAAGTTGTCCTCGTACCACAGCGTGGTGTTGCGCTTCTCGGCACCCCACTGGTAGTTGCGGAAGATGACCATGGTGATGGCCGGCCATTCGTCGCGGCCGCAGGCGGTCATTTCGTTCATCGAGATTCCGAAGGCACCGTCCCCGGCGAAACCGACCACCGGCGTGTCCGGGTTGCCGATCTTGGCGCCGAGGATCGAGGGGAAGCCGTAACCGCAGGGACCGAACAGGCCCGGCGCCAGGTATTTGCGGCCTTCCTCGAAGCTCGGATAGGAGTTGCCGATGGCGCAGTTGTTGCCGATGTCGGTGGAGATGATGGCGTCTTTCGGCATACCGGCCTGGATCGCCCGCCAGGCTTGGCGTGGGCTCATGCGGTCCGGATGCGCGTTGCGCGCCCGTTCGTTCCAGGTGATGCCCGGATCGTCGTCCTCGTGATCCATGGAAGCCAAGGTCTGCAGCCAACGGGACTTGGTCTCGGAGATCAGGTCCTCGCGCTCCTTGCGGCCGGCGTCGCCGGCGGTGTCGGAAAGCTGCTCGAGGATCTGCTCGGCGACGAGCTTGGCGTCGCCCTGGATCGGCACGGTAACCTTCTTGGTCAGGCCGATGCGATCGGCATTGATGTCGACCTGGATGATCGCCGCGTCCTTGGGCCAATAGTCGATCCCGTAGCCGGGGAGCGTCGAGAAGGGATTAAGCCGTGTGCCCAGGCAGAGCACCACGTCGGCCTTGGAGACCAGTTCCATGGCCGCCTTCGAGCCGTTATAGCCGAGCGGCCCGGCGGAAAGCGGATGCGAACCGGGGAAGGCGTCGTTGTGCTGATAGCCGCAGCAGACGGGTGAACTGAGGCGCTCGGCCAGGGCCTTGGAGGCCTCGATGGCGCCGCCGATGACCACGCCGGCGCCGTTCAGGATCACCGGGAACTTGGCTTCGGACAGGAGCTTCGCCGCCTCGGCGACGGAGTTGCGCCCGCCCGGGGCCCGCTCGAGGCGAACGATGGGGGGCATTTCGAAGTCGAACACCTGAGTCCAGAAATCACGCGGCACGTTGATCTGGGCCGGTGCCGAACCGCGCCAGGCGTTTTCGATCACCCGGTTCAGGACCTCGCAGATCCGCTGGGGGTCGCGGACTTCCTCTTGATAGCAGACCATGTCCTCGAACATGGCCATCTGCTCCACTTCCTGGAAACCGCCCTGGCCGATGGTCTTGTTGGCCGCCTGCGGTGTCACCAGGAGCATCGGCGTGTGGTTCCAATAGGCCGTCTTGATGGGGGTGACGAAGTTGGTGATGCCGGGGCCGTTCTGGGCGATGGCCATGGCCATCTTGCCCGTCGAGCGGGTGTAACCGTCGGCCATCATGCCGGCGTTCACCTCGTGGGCGCAGTCCCAGAAGGTGATCCCGGCGGCCGGGAAAAGATCGGAAATCGGCATCATGGCCGAGCCGATAATTCCGAACGAATGTTCGATGCCGTGCATTTGCAAGACCTTCACGAAGGCCTCTTCAGTTGTCATTTTCATGGTCATGGTCCTTCATATCCGAGGGTTATAATTCTCAGTAATGATACAAAAACTGACGTCTAGTGAGATATTTGCGATAAAGAAGCATGAATCCTTCCCTGCGTCAAGGGGGAATTAAGTTTTATGAGGCGAAATGTCCGGTTTTTTAAAAAATTGCACTTTTTAACCGGACATTTCGTACTCTTGGTGGTTTTTATGCCGCCAGGGCGGCCTCCGCGGCGTGGTATTCGTAGCCCAGATCCCGGGCCACCGCCTCGTAGGTCACCTTGCCCTCCATGACGTTGAGGCCTTCCAACAGATGCGGGTCGTCCAGGAGCGCCTGCTTGTAGCCCTTGTCGGCGATGGCCAGCGTAAACGGCAGGGTGACGTTGTTGAGCGCGTAGGTCGACGTGCGGGCCACCGCGCCGGGCATGTTGGCGACGCAATAGTGGACGATGTCGTCGACCACGTAGGTGGGTTCCGAATGGGTGGTCGCCTTCGAGGTGGCGAAGCAGCCGCCCTGGTCGATGGCCACGTCCACCAGCACGGAGCCGGCCTGCATTTCGCTGACCAGTTGCTCGGAGACCAGTTTCGGCGCCGCGGCGCCCGGCAACAGGACGCCGCCGATCACCAGGTCGGCGGCCCGGACCTGCTCCTCGATGGCCAGGGCCGTGGAGTAGAGCGTCTTGATGGATTGCCCGAACCGCACCACCAGGGCCCGCATGGTATCGACATTCCTGTCCAGGATGGTTACGTCGGCGCCGAGCCCGACGGCCATGTAGGCGGCGTTCTCGCCGACCACGCCGCCCCCGATGATCACCACCTTGGCCGGGGCCACGCCGGGCACGCCGCCCAGCAAAACGCCCTTGCCGCCGGCTTCCTTCTCCAGGCAATGGGCGCCTGCCTGGATGGACATGCGCCCGGCCACTTGGCTCATGGGGGCCAGCAGGGGCAGCCCGCCATTGGCATCGGTGACCGTCTCATAGGCGATGCAGACGGCGCCACTATCAACGAGGTCCTTGGTCTGATCCGGGTCCGGGGCCAGGTGCAGGTAGGTGAACAGGATCTGGCCCTGGCGCAGCATCTTGCGTTCGCCGGCCTGGGGCTCCTTTACTTTGACGATCATGTCGGCCTTGGCGAAGATCTCTTCGGGTGTTTCGAGGATTTCCGCGCCGGCCTTGACGTAGTCTTCGTCGCTGGCGCCGATGCCGCCGCCGGCCTTGGTCTCGACGATCACCTTATGGCCGTGATGCACCGCCTCGCGGACGCTGGTCGGCGTCATGCCGACACGGTACTCGTGATTCTTAATCTCCTTGGGGACCCCGATCAGCATTTTTTCGTCTCCTGACAATGAGATGCTCTTATCCGATCAACACGAACCTCGCCGGCCCGCTCACGGGCCCACGTGGACCCTTATGAACTACGCCCGGCGCTGGTGCCATGGTAGCACCAGATGGCCAGATTCCACCGGGCCAGGGCGGCCGCGGCGGCCCGTCTTTCAGGTTCCGGTCAGTTTGATCATTTACATATTCATTTTATTGAATATGTTGGCGCATCGCGCTATACTCCCGAGCGTTGACCAACCGGAGCTGACCATGCTGACCGAAAAGGAAATTCTGGACGCCGTCATCGCGGAAACCGACCTTCCGCCCGCACAAGCCGAGGAAATTGTCCACTCGGTGATGGATTCCGTGCTGCGCGAAGTGGAGACCGGCGAGCCGGTCGTCAACTTTGAGACCGGCACCGTCGACCTGATGATCGAGAAGGAGACCCTGCTGAGATCGCTGGTCGACAAGGCCCACGTCACGGCGACGGAAGCCCAGCCGGCCCTGGAAGCCATCCTCGAGCTGATCGTGCGTCTCTAGAACTGATCCCGTTTAGGCGCCGGTCTCGGCGGCGATCACTTGTGCTAGTTTCTCGATGCCCGGCTCGATCCTGTCCGTGGGAATCGACGAGAACCCCAGCCTGAGGAAATTGCGCGGCGGTTTCTTGGCGCCGAAATGCACCGTGCCGGGCTCCACCAGGACGCCTTCCGCCTCCGCCGCCGCGGCAAGCGCTGCGGAGTCCACCTTCTCCGGGCCCCGGAACCAGATGGAGGTGCCGCCGAAGGTCGGCATGCGGGTCGAATCGGGGAAGTGCTTGCCCAGCGCCTCGCCCATTTCCTGCCAGCGCTCCCGGTAGACGCGCTGCAGGCGGTGCACCAGGGTGTCGTGGTGGCCCAAGGACAGAAACAGGGCCGCCGTGCGCTGGTTGTTGTTGGGGGCGTGGCGGAGCATCAGGCGGCGTAGCGCCCGGGCCTCGGCGATCAGTTCCGCCGGGCCGATGACGTAGCCGAGCCTGAGCCCCGGGAACAGGGTCTTGGAGAAACTGCCCACGTAGATCACCCGGCCGTCGGCGTCCAGGGTCTTCAGGGCCGGCGTCGGGTCGCTGACGTAGTTGGTCTCCGCCTCGTAGTCGTCCTCGATGATCACGAAGTCGTTCTCGGCGGCCCGGTCCAGGAGTTTCTTGCGGCGCTCCAGCGGCATGGTCACGGTGGTCGGGAACTGGTGGCTCGGCGTGACGTAGACATAGTCCACGTCACTGAGCCGCGCGTCCACCGGCAGGCCGCGTTCGTCCACGGGCAGCAGTTTGATGCGCCCGGTCTTCAGCGCGATGATATTGCGGGCATCCGTGTAGCCGGGCTCCTCCACGGCCACCTTGGTCTCCGGCGTCATCAGCAGGCTGGCCAGCAGGTAAAGGGCGTTCTGGGCGCCCAAGGTGATCAGGATTTCGTCCGAGTTGGCGTAGATGCCGCGCCGGGGCAGGAGCCGGGTGCGGATCTGCTCGACCAGCATGGGGTCGTCGTTCTCGCGGGCATCCGAGGTCCAGGCGTCCATGCCCTTGCGGCCCAAGGCCTGGCGCGAGCATTCCCGCCAGGCGCCGATGGGGAACAGGTCCTGGTCCACCTGGCCGTAGATGAACGGGTACGGATAGGCCCGCCAGTCGAGCGGCTTGACGATGTTCTCCTGCAAGGACGGCCGGACCCGGAAGCGGGCCGGCCATTCCGGCGCGTGGGCCGCCGCCATGTCTCGCTTCGGCGCCACTAGGGCGCGGCCCTCGAGGATGGTCGGGTCCACGTAGAAGCCGCTGCGCTCCTTGGACAACAGGTAGCCGTCGTCCACCAGGCCCTGGTAGGTGAGCACGATGGTGTTGCGCGAGACACCCAGGATCTGCGCCATGCGGCGGCTCGACGGCAGCGGCTCGCCGGACGGGATGCGGCCCTCGAGGATGGAGGAGACCAGCATCTCGCGGATCTGCGCCTGCAAGGACGCATTCTCGACCCGGCGGAGATGGAACAGGCTGTCGCGCATGATCTTCCCAGGACATGTAAACGGCGCGTTGGCACACCGTAATTCGGCCAATTGGCCCTACGGTGGAGCCAGGAAAACAGATTACGTTTAATCCGGCGCCGCGTAAACCCGGGGCCCTTTCGGCTTGGCCGAAAGCCAAAATAACGGGCCGAACCGGCGGCAGGGGCAAGGACACCTGCGAGAAACCGTCAGGCCACCCGCTGATGGAGGACCAAGATGCAGTTCACCGCGAATTCACTGGAGCAGCACTGGATGCCGTTCACCGGCAACCGGGACTTCAAGGAAAGTCCCCGGATCATCGTTCGCGGTGAGGGCGTTTACTTGACGGACCACGAGGGCGGCACGGTCATCGACGGCTCTTCGGGTCTGTTCTGCTGCCCGCTGGGCCACGGCCGCAAGGAGATCGCCGAGGCGGTCCACAAGCAGTTGCTGGAGAACGATTACGCGTCACCGTTCCAGACGGCGACGCCGGGCTCCTTCGAGTTGGCCCAGAAGGTGGCGCGGATCACCCCTGATCCCATCAACCACGTGTTCTTCACCAACTCCGGTTCGGAATCCATCGACACGGCCCTGAAGATGGCCATGGCCTACCACCGGGCCCGCGGCGAGGGCCAGCGGACGCGCTTCGTTTCGCGCGAGCGGGCCTACCACGGGGTCAACATCGGCGGTGTCTCCTTATCCGGCATGGTCAAGAACCGCGAAACCTTCTCCGGCGTCATGCCGAACGTGGTCTGCATGCGCCACACCTGGAACCCCGAAGAGCTGTTCGTCCGCGGCCAGCCGGAAACCGGCGTCGAGACCGCCGACGACCTGGCCCGGTTCTGCGAGACCTACGGCGGCTCCACCATCGCCGCCGTGTTCGTCGAGCCCATCGCCGGATCCACGGGCATCCTGGTGCCGCCGAAGGGCTACCTGGAGCGCCTGCGCGAGATTTGCGACGAGCACGGCATCCTGTTGGTCTTCGACGAGGTGATCACCGGCTTCGGGCGCACGGGCTCCGCCTTCGCCTCCCAGGAATTCAACGTGACGCCCGACCTGATGACCATGGCCAAGGCGCTGACCAACGGGGCCCAGCCCATGGGCGCCGTGGCGGTGCGTGACGAGATCTACACCACCATCACCGAGGCTTCGCCGGAGAACGCCATCGAGTTCTTCCACGGCTACACCTATTCCGGCCACCCGGCGGCCTGCGCGGCGGGCATCGCGGTGCAGGACATCTATGAGAACGAAGGCATGTTCGAGAAATCGGCGGCCTTGTCCGAGTACTTCCTGGACGGCCTGTTCAGCCTGCAGGACATCGAGGCCGTCAAGGACATCCGCGGCTACGGGCTGATCGGCGGCGTCGAGCTGCACCCCAAGGGCGGCCCCGGCGCCCGCGGCACCCAGGCCCAGAAGGACCTGTTCTGGAACGGCATGCACGTGAAGTTCACCGGCGACACGGCCTGCGTGGCCCCGCCCTTCATCACCGAGAAGGCGCAAGTGGACGAGATGATCGACAAGCTCAGGATGACCTTGGAAAAGGCCTGAGCAGGAACCTCCCTGAATGTTCAGCCTGGGGCGGCTCCGGCCGCCCCGTTTTTTTTTGCCGCCCGCGATCTCAGAACAGGACGAAGGCGGGCCGGTCCAGCCAATGGTGGATGCCGGCGATGACCGCGAACAGGACCACGGCCAGGACCCCGATCTTGGCGTCGTTGCGCAGGCTGCCGGCGGCCGGCACCTGCCAGGGCCCCTCGGCGCGGTTGATCAGCGCCATCTGGACCCCGGCCCAGAGCGCCAATCCGCCGAACAGCACCAGCGCCGCCGTATTGCCGTTGACCAACAGGTGGGCTGCGGCCCAGACGACCAGCCCCAGCAGCATGGAATGACGGATTTTCGTGCGCACCACGCCCTCGACCCGGCCGGCGTCCATGAGGAACAGGGCCACGAGCATCAGCAGGTTGTTCAGATACCGGGTTTCGTAGGGGAGCGCGTAGAGTTCGACGGCGTCGGTCTCCCGGTAGCCGACGATCATCAGCACGACGCTGAGCGCGATGAGAACGGCGACCAGGGGCCGGCCCTTGGCGCCGAGCCGGGCGCGCTGTTCCGGCAGGACCCGCTTGAACAGATGCGCGGCGGTCCAGAGCAGGACGCCCATGATCAGCCAGGTCATTCGCCAGTGCCCATAATCAATGGATTTCTGGACATTCCCTATACCTTCGTGGCGATGATGAACACGGCCTTACTGTTGTCCGGTTGCCAGCGATGATCAATGCGGAATCCCGCCTCTTCCAGGCAGCCGGCCAGGGCGTTGGCGGTGAAGAAGCGCACCAGCGGCAGCAACCCGAAGAACCGCCCGATGGGCAGCACCACCTGCAACAGCCGCATGGCGCCGCTTATGCATACCGTCGACGAGACGAATTGGCCGCCCGGTTTCAGCAGCCCATGGACCTTGGCGATGGCCGCTTCCTTGTCTTCCAGGAGATGCAGGATGCTATGGCCCATGACCACGTCGTAGGTGGCGTCGTCCGCCCGCAACTCTTCGATGCTCGATCGTTCGAAGGTGACGTTGTCGACCTTTTCGGCTTTCGCCTTGGCGCGCGCGATCTGCAGCATGTTCTTGGAGATGTCGACCGCCCGGATGTGTTTGACGAAGGGTGCGTGGATCAGGGCCGTGGTCCCCGTGCCGCAGCCGAACTCAAGCACCTGCATGTGCGGCTGCAGGTATTCCTGGGTCAGCTCCAGTTTTCGCCGATAGGCCGCTTCGTCGGCCACGGGCCGCTTGGCATAGCCTTCCGCGTGCCGATCCCAGAACCGGTTGGGTTGCGCCATGATCATCTCCATCGGTGTCCCTCCGTTGTTGGTGGAGGGGTCTTACATATGCGTGAAAAAAATATAAATTGCCAAAATTCGTTCATTTGATATGCATTTATGCATGGATTGGCAGGCCGTCTCCTTCGATTGGAACCACGTGCGGGCCTTCCTGGTGACCGCCGAGGAAGGCTCCTTTTCCGCCGCCAGCCGCGCCCTGGGACTGACCCAGCCGACGCTGGGCCGGCAGGTGGCGGCCTTGGAGGCGCGGCTTGGGCGTGACCCTGTTCGAGCGGCTGGGGCGATCGCTCTCGCTGACCGAGGGCGGCTTGGAGTTGCTCGAGCATGTTCGGGCCATGGGGGACGCCGCCGGCCGGATTTCCCTCACCGCATCGGGGCAGTCCCAGAGCGTCGAGGGCCATGTGCGGATCACCGCCACGGATGTGTTTTCCGTCTACCTCCTTCCCGATGCCTTGGAGCGGCTTCGAGACGAGGCGCCCGGGATTACCGTCGACGTGGTCGCCTCCAATGATGTCCGCGACCTGCGTCGGCGCGAGGCGGACATCGCCATCCGCCACGCCCGTCCCGAGCATCCGGACCTGATCGCCAAGCTGCTGCGTGAGACCACCGTCCATCTGTACGCCTCGGTTTCCTATCTGGATCGTCACGGCCGTCCGTCCCAGCCCGGCGATCTTTCCGAGGCCGCGTTCATCGGTTTCGATCAGACCGACAGGCTGGCGACCCGGCTCAACGAATGGGGCCTGGCGCTGAGCGGGGAGAATTTCAAACTGACGTCGGAGAGCGGCCTGATGGCATGGGAAATGGTCAAGCGGGGGCTCGGTGTCGGCGTGATGGCCAAGGAAGTGGCCGACCGGACGCCCGGCATCGAGCCGGTCCTTCCCGAGCTCGGCCCCATGACCATCCCCATATGGCTGGTCACCCACCGGGAACTACACACCAGCCGCCGCATCAGGCTGGTGTTCGACGTGTTGGCTGAGAGCCTGAAACGCGGTTGAAATCGGTTTCCCGCCGAGGAATTCGGGACCATTCAGGGGGCCGGTAAGAGAATCCGCCGGACCCCCTCGCGGACCTCCCCCCGGCACCATTGCTTGTGGCCCCCAAGGCCGCGGTTGTCGTATTCCCTTTCGGCGGCCACATAGGCCCGGATGCGGATCTTCTTCAGGGCGTCCGGAGCGAGGCTCGAGGCCGCGTCGGCGGCGGCGCGCTTTTTCCGGAAGGCCCGTTCCACGGCGGCCGTCACCAGCCCGCACTGGGCCGCCGCCTCGTAGTCGTAGTGCAGTTGGTAGTAGGTGTCCGCCGGCTGGGCGGCGAGCATCAGGCCGGCCCCGGCCGCCAGCGGGAGCTTGAAGCCGATCACTCGGAAGCGCGGGAGAAGAACTCGCCGATGATTTCCTTCTTGGTGTCCAGGGACACGTCCGTGACCTCAACGTTGGGGCCCATCTTGACCAGATGGTACTTCCAATAGAGCTCGTCCTCGGTGCGCAGGATGTCGATGAAGGCCTCGTAGAAACTGACGTCGAAGTGGGCGGTGACCCGCTCCCCCTTGGCGTCCGCCTGCGGGAGCTCGCCGGTGTCCGTGGCGTAGTCCTGGAACAGCGCGATGCCGCAGTTCTCGTCATTGTCATTGTAGAGATGGACGATGATCGCGCCGCGCCGGTTGCCCTTGCGCTGGTCGAGGACCTGCACGGAGTAGCGGGCGATCTTGTGAACCGTTGAGGTCATGGTTTGCTCCTAGGCGGCCTCGGCGGCCGGTTCCATCTTCACCTTCTTCATGCGGGCCCGCGCCTTGGCGCGCTCCTCCTCCGCCTCCTCGCGGCGCTTCTTGATCTCGTAGACGACCGCGCCGGTCAGCGTCAGCGCGATGATCACCACGGCAAGCGCGCTGATCTCCGGGTTGATGCCGAAGCGGTTCATGCCGGCGAGTTCGGTGGTCAGGGTGCCCTTCGAGACCATGGTGAAGATGGTCGTGTTGTAGTTCTCGAAGGACGTCAGGAAGGCCAGCACGATGCTTGAGAGGATGGCCGGGCGCAGGAACGGGATCAGGATCTTCCAGAACACCTGCACGTGGGTGGCGCCCAGATCCAGGGCCGCCTCCTCCTGGTTCTTGTCGAAGCGCTGCAGGCGCGCGATGAACACCAGCATGCAGTAGGCGGAGATGAAGGTGCTCTGGCCCAGGATGGTCAGGAAGAAGGGATCGTTGGTGGTCTCGTAGGCGAGGCCGAAGAACTCACCCAGGCGGTCCCAGAAGATCACCGTCGAGATGCCCAGGATGACGCCTGGGATCAGCACCGGCGAGACGACGATGGTGTAATAGAGCGGCCGGGTCCGTTCCGGCACCTGCATCATCATGATGGCGCCGGCCAGCCCCGTGGGCACGGCCAGCGCGCAGACCCCGGCGCCGATCCACAGGCTGTTGATGAAGCCGTCGATGATCTTGTCGTTGTTGGCCAGGTCCGAGAACCAATGCAGGGTGAAGCCCTCCCACGGCGTGATCGTCGGGTAGTTGGAGGTGTTGAAGGCGGACGCCGACATGATCACCAACGGGCCGAAGAGATAGAGGAAGAAGACGAGGATGTATCCCCGCACCACCCATTTTTGAATGTCCGAGGATGTCATCGCTGGGCAATCTCCCCGAGGCTGACCTTGAAGACCCGCATCATGATCTGCACGAAGATGATGCACACGACCAAAAGCACGAAGGCGTAGGCGGACCCTTGAGGCCAGTTGCCGCCGGTGTTGTACCACTGCTGGATGATCTGGGTGAACCAGAGGCTCGACGGGCCGCCCAGGATCTGCGGCGCCGCCAAGGCGCCGGCCGAAAGCATGAACACCATGGTGCAGCCCGACGCGATGCCCGGCTTGGCGTGTGGCATGACGACGCGCAGGTGGATCTTGGTCCAGCTGGCACCCATGTCCCGGGCCGCCTCGATCTGGTTGTGGTCGAGGCTTTCGATGGCGTTGTACAAGGGGAAGATCATCAACAGCAGATAGGCGTAGGTTAACCCTGTATAGAGCGCCACGTCCGCCTTGAAGAAGTCGAAGGGCTGATCGAGGATCCCTAAGCCCATGAGCACCGTGTTCAGCAGGCCCTGCTGGGCGAAGATCAGTTTGAAGGCGAAGGCGCGCAGGATCTCGTTGACCCAGAAGGGCAGCAAAAGGCAGAGGAACAGGAGCCGCTGCGAGGACCCGGACACGGACTGCGCCATGTAGTAGGCCAGCGGGTAGCACATGGCGAAGTTCAGGGCCGTGACGATGACGCTGGCGACGATGGTCTTGAAGAACACCTGCAGGTGCAGCCAGTTGAGCCATTCGTCCGAGCCTTCGCGGCCGAAGATCAGGTACTTGTAGTTCTTCAGGGTGTAGACGTCGTTGGGGCCGCCCACCTGGTCCGGCGGCAGCGAGTAGCGGAACGAGAAGTCCAGCATGTTGAGCTGCGGAAGCACGATCATGAAGACGATCCAGCCGACGGTGAACACCACCAGGTAGGTGGAGACCACCAGGCCGTTCTTCTTGACGAATTCGATGGCGTTGAGGCTGCCGAACCACTTTCCGGCTTCCCGTTGCGCCCAGGGGGCGACGATGAGCGCCGCCAAGAGCGCGATGAACACCTCCAGGAAGCCGATGCCGGAATCCTGGGCCACCGGCGGCGCCGGTTCGTCCTTCTGGATCACAAACTTCAGCTCATGCTGGCCCGGCGGCAGGGTCGGCAGGTTCTCCGGGTTGGTGATGGTGATGTTGAGGCCGCTGCCGCCGCCGGCCGCGGGGGCCGGCTGGGGAGGTGCCGCCGCCGGCGCCGATGACCCGGGCAGGGACGGCGAAATGCTGGGGCCCGATCCCGGCAGGGAGGGCGTGATGGACGGTCCGGACGATCCGGGCAGGGACGGCGTCACGGCCGGCCCGGACGATCCGGGCAGCGACGGGGTTATGGTCGGCGCGGGCGCCGGGGCCGGTTCCGGGGTGCCGGCGCCGGGGAGCTTCGGTTGAATCTGCAGTTGCGCCTGCAGCACCGCGCCGGGCGGGGCCGGGTTACTCATCGGCGAGCTCCCCGAAGGGCAGCGCCGAGGCCAGGTCCGGGTTGAACCGCACCTTGACACGGTCGCCCGGGTTGAGGGCCGGCACGCTGCCGTCGTTGGTGATCGCCAGCTTGATGTCCTTGTCGTCGGTCTCGCCGCGCAGGAACACGTGCGCGAAGTTGCCCTCGAACTCCTCCTTCAGGACGTCCGATTCGAAAACGTTGTCGCCGGCGTCATCGGCGCCGGCCAAGGCCAGGCTTTCCGGGCGGATGAAGATGAAGGCCTCGTCCCCTTCCTTCAGCCCCTGGCGGTTGGCGCCCCGGAGCGCGCCGAAATGGGTGTCGATGACGGCGTGGCCGTTGTCGGCGCGCGAGACCTTGCCCTTCAAGGGATTGTTCTCGCCGACGAAGGAGGCGACGAAGGCGGTGGCCGGCTCGTTGTAGATCTCCGAGCCGTTGCCCACCTGCTCGACGATGCCGGCGCTCATCACGGCGATGCGGTCCGACATGGTCAGCGCTTCGCCCTGGTCGTGGGTGATGTAGATGAAGGTGATGCCGACCCGCTGTTGGATGGCCCGGAGCTCCGTGCGCATGTGCTGGCGCAATTTAAGGTCGAGGGCGGAAAGCGGCTCGTCCAACAGAAGCACGCCCGGCTCGACGGCGAGCGCGCGGGCGATGGCGACCCGCTGGCGCTGGCCGCCGGAAAGCTCGGAGACCATCTTGTCGCCCTGGCCGGGGAGCGCGATCAGGTTCAGGAGCTCCTCGGCGCGACGCCGGCGTTCCTCGTACTTGATGCCGCGCACCTCCAGGCCGAAGGCGATGTTGTCGGCGACGCTCATCAACGGGAAGAGCGCCAGGTTCTGGAAGATCAGGGCCGTCGGGCGCTGGTTCGGGCCCTGGCCGCGCATGTCCGTGCCGCCGATGCGCACGTTGCCTTCCGTCGGTTCGTTGAAGCCGGAAACGGCGCGCAGGATGGTCGTCTTGCCGCACCCGGACGGTCCCAGGAAGCTGAAGAACTCACCGGATTCGATGGTCAGGTTGCAGTCGTCGACGGCGGTGAAGTCGCCGAAACGGATGGTCACGTGGTCTAGTTCAACGCTGCTCATGAACGCCTCCCGCTGGCGCCGCCGCGGCGGCGCCGTTTAACCCTGTCTTCATTTATTCTTATTGGGGCCGAAGCCCGAGGCCCCGAGGCGGCCCCGTTCCCGGGACCGCCTCCAGCCGTGTGACCTTAGGCCGCGACGAACTTGTCGCGGTATTCGGCGCGGATCTGCGCGTACCAGGTGGGCTCGTCCGGCCACCACCAGAGCTTGGAAAGCGCGTCGCCCGGATAGGACGTGTTGAAGGCGTCCTTGGACTTCTTGTCCAGCTTGTCGGCGGTGCCCTTCACGGTGCCGTTGTAGCCGGTCTTGATGGCCGAATCGGCGGCCGCGTCGGCCGTGTAGATGGCGTTCACCAGCTCGTAGGTCTGCGCCTTGTTCTTGGCGCCGGTGGGCATGCACAGCCCGTCCAACCAGGCAAAGGCCCCTTCCTTGGGCGCCATGTACTGGACCGGCTTGCCTTCCTTCATCAGCTCGATGGCCGGGCCGTCCCAGGTCTGCCCCAGAACCACGCCGTTCTGCATGAGGCCCGACTTCTGGGTGTTGTGGTCGTTCCAGAACTGCTTGATCCAGGCCTTGTGGTCGACGGCGAACTTGGTGATGCCGTCCCAGATCTTGCGCATGTTCTCTTCGTCCTTGTAGGCGTTCTCGAAGGGCGGCAGCTTGCCGACCTCGGCGAGATGGCGGCCGATGCCGGCCATCAGGGAATGCGGCCGGCCCTGAATCTTGCCCTTCACGTCCTCTTTCCACAGATCTCCCAGGGACAGCTTGCCGTATTCGGTCTTGTAGAGGTCCGTGCGGTAGGACATGGCCTCGGTGCCCCAGATGTGCGGCAGGTGATGCTGGCCGCCGCCCCAGGTCCAGGCCTTGGACGCGTTGACGAAGGCCGGCTCGACGTTGGACAGATTCGGAATCTTCGAGAGGTCCCAGGGCTGGGTGAGCTTCAGTGGCTGCCACTGGCCCTTGCGGTTCAGGGTCGGCGTGATCAGATCGAAGCCGCGGCCCTTGGTGGCCTTCATCTTGTTCAGGAGTTCCTCGTTGGAGCCCAGTGGGGTCATGTTGACCTTGATGCCGGACTTCTTGGTGAAGCCGGTGAGGAATTCCTTGGTGAGGTAGTTGGTCCAGACGATGCAGTTGATCTCGCCGGACGACGAGAAGGCGTCCTCCACCAGCCACGGTCCGGCGGCGGCGACGGCGCCCGCCGCCGTGGTGCCCTTCAGCAGGGTGCGGCGGCTGAAAGCCCGAGCCGCCCGCTGGGTCATGGTGGAGCTATTCTTGACTGAATTGGTCATCTGTTTTCTCCCTGACATTGAGCCACTTAGTTTTTATTACTGGCTCAATTCGCGATTCGTAGGCATTGTGGTAGAATCCCTCTCGATACGCTTTGGGAGTCAGAGAGATGGATCACGAGCGCTTTCGGGACTGGTTCTCGCGTGTCGATGAGTTGACGGCGGCGCA
>Ga0209568_1000110_pt1 | contig 28628 bp, 30 predicted proteins | sample WorMetOlspDAHAB2_FD_187406 | JGI IMG/M metagenome (GOLD analysis project Ga0209568, IMG submission 187406) | Marine gutless worms symbiont microbial communities from Max Planck institute for Marine Microbiology, Germany - Olavius sp. DAHAB.2... ...
TCGCCTATCGCTTCAGTCGGCGCTTTGATCTGCGCGCGCTGCCCAACCGACTCTTGGTGGCTGCGGTGGCCTGTGGCCCACGCCCGGAAGGCTGGATTCGGATGGCTGAATCTCATTGCTAATCAGGTTTGGGATAGGTTCCAAGGCATTCGAGCTTGCTCCTGCCCCGATCCGATTGGATACTATGGCGATGGCCTTCACGACGTCCCTGACCAATCACTTCCTGATCGCGATGCCGGGCCTGCGGGACCCGAGCTTCGCGCGCACGGTTACCTATGTCTGTGAGCATACGGAGCATGGGGCCATGGGCATCGTGATCAACCGGCCCATGGACATTCGCCTGGGCGAGATGCTCGGTCAGCTCGATATCGCAAGCGGCGACCGCCGGGTGCTCGAGGCCTCGGTGTATCTCGGGGGACCCGTGCAGCCGGAACGCGGATTCGTGCTCCACTCCACCGCCGAAGGATTCGATTCGACCCTCAGCATCACCCCGGAAATCAGCGTAACCACCTCCCGGGATATCCTCGAGGCCATCGCCGCCGGCACGGGTCCGGCCCACAGGTTGATCGCCCTGGGCTATGCGGGCTGGGGCGGGGGGCAGCTCGAACAGGAGATCAGCGCCAATGCCTGGCTGAGCGGTCCCGTGGACAAGGAGATTATCTTCCGCCTGCCGGCCAGCGCCCGTTGGCGGGCGGCGGCCCAGGTGCTGGGAATCGACATGAACCTGATGAGCGGCGAGGCCGGACACGCCTGAATGGGCGCCCTGCTCGGCTTCGACTTCGGTCCGCGCAAGATCGGTGTCGCCGTCGGCCAGCTGGTCACCCGCTCGGCCTCGGCCCTCACCACCATCCGCAGCCGCCGGGACGGGCCGGACTGGGCCAGGATCGAGCGGCTGGTGCGCGAATGGCAGCCGACGGATGCGATCGTCGGCCTGCCTTTCAACATGGACGACACGGAGAGCACGGTGGCTCCGGGGGCCCGGCGCTTCGCCCGTCAGCTCGGGGAACGCTGTGAGCTGGAAGTACACCTGGTGGACGAGCGTCTTACGTCGCTTGAAGCGCGTCGGCAGCTCGGTCGGGACGCGACCTGCCTGGAGGCAATCGATGCCATGGCGGCCAAGCTGATCCTGGAGACCTGGCTGACGGACACGGCGAGTTAGGAAAGGTTGGGCGCGACCGCCGTCCAATGATGCGGTTCGCTGCCTGCCTGTCGGCAGACAGGTAACCCGACAACCGAGGTGTCAAGGAAAACTACGAATCGCGCGAATCAACGCAAATCAAGATTCGTGCGGATTCGCGTGATTCGTAGTTCTTTTCTGGGTAGTGGTAAATTTTTAAATGGCTAGCGTAGACTTGTTTGATCCCCTCTCCCCAGCCCTCTCCCGGAGGGAGAGGGAGTGCAGCCTGCGGTGCGCCAAACCCACTGCGAGTGGCGGTATTTCCATTTAAACACTAACCACTACCCTTTTCTGAATGCTGTGCCATGTGGGGTTAGGAGAAAGATGTGGCGGTGGCAGGCCATCGGCGGTAAGAGCATCCAAGAGAGGATATACGGATGGATTTAAATGAAATCCATAGACTTCGGTAACAGATGCAAGCGGAGCTTTGGCCAAAGTTCATCAACAGTGTCGAAATCAGTGGTCTCAGAGGATGGGCGGGACAATCCGTCCACTTTCGTTTTCCGATAGTTGCCGTAGTCGGTGAGAACGGAACCGGAAAGACAACCTTTAACGATGCTCGATAAACTGACGGACCTCTATTACCGCCTTACCCTCGACCGACCGCTGCCGGTCCTGTTCGTGGTCGCATTGTTCATGGCCGCGGCGGCCTACTGGGCCCAGGGATTCAAGCTGGACGCGTCCGCCGATTCTCTGATCCTGGAGAACGACGAGGATCTGCGCTACTACCGGGGGGTACTTGCCCGTTACGGCTCCGACGAGTTCCTGGTAGTGGCCTACAGTCCCGAGGCGGACCTGATGTCCGACCAGGTGCTCGTGGACATCGGCGAGCTACGCGATGAGCTGGCCGCGCTGAAGGGGGTGGAGTCCGTGACCACCCTGCTCGAGGTGTCCCTGCTGGATAGCCCCCGGGTCACCCTGAGCGAGCTCCGAAAGGGACAGCGCACCCTCGAGACGCCGGGCACGGACCGGGAGCTGGCGCGCCGGGAGCTGACCACCAGTCCTTTGTACCGCAACCTGGTGGTGAGCCCGGACGGACGCACCACCGCCATGCGGGTGAGCCTGCGCCGTGACGAGAAGTACCGGCGCCTGCTCGAAAGACGTGAGGCCCTGCGCCTGACACAATCCCAACGCGCCCTCGATCCCGCGGAGAGCGCCGAGCTGCGGGCCGTATCCGAAGATTTCAAGGCACACGCCGCCCGGCTTCAGGACCAGCGGCAGGAGGACATCGCGTCCGTGCGCGCCGTCCTGGACCGACACCGGGATCTGGCGGAGATCCATCTGGGGGGTGTCCCCATGATCGCCTCCGACATGATCGACTATGTGCGCAACGATATCTGGGTGTTCGGCGTCGGCGTGGCCCTGTTCCTGATCGGCCTGCTGGCGGTGGCTTTTAAACGCCTGCGCTGGATCCTGATCCCGATGCTGATCTGCGCCGCTGCCGCCGTCGGCATGATCGGCTTTCTGGGGTTGGTGGACTGGCGGGTGACGGTGGTCTCTTCGAACTTCATCTCCCTGATGCTGATCACGGCCCTGGCCCTGACGGTACACATGGTGGTGCGCTATCTGGAGCTGCAGACGCTGCACCCCCAGGGCGAGCAACGCGCCCTGGTCAAGGAGACCATCCGCTCCAAGTTCCTGCCGTCGCTCTACACCGCCTTGACCACTCAGGTCGCCTTCGCCTCCCTCATCATCAGCGGCATCCGCCCGGTCATCGACTTCGGTTGGATGATGGTGGTGGGCATGGGTCTGGCATTCATCCTGTGTTTTTTGCTCTTCCCGACGACTACCGTCCGGCTCGCGCCGGGTAAGCCGGTGTTCCGTCACCACGACGTGACCGCCGCCATCACCCACTCTCTGGTCCGCGTCATAAAACGTTTCAGAACCCCGACCCTGTGGCTCTATGCCCTGCTCGCGGCCCTGAGTATCGCCGGCCTCTTTCGGCTCACGGTGGAGAACCGCTTTATCGATTACTTCAAGGAGAGCACCGAGATCTATCGGGGCATGCTCCTCATCGACCGCCAGCTGGGGGGGACTACGCCCCTGGACGTGATCGTCGGACCGGACCGGACCTTCCTCGAAATGACCGCCGAGGAGGAGGTCGCCGAAGAGGATGTCGTGGGCGCGGATGAATTCGATGACCCCCTGTACGAAGACGAACTGGACGAGGACGCCGGGATCAGCGGGAACAGCTACTGGTTCAACATGTTCCAGCTCGCCGTCGCGGACAAGATCCATGCCTACCTGGAGGGGCTGCCCGAGACCGGCAAGGTGCTCTCGATCTCCACCACCATGGCCCTGGTGACCCTCCTCAACAACGACGAGCCCCCGGACAACTTGACCCTCGCCGTCCTGTACCAGCGGCTCCCGGAGAATATCCGCAAGACTTTGTTCACGCCCTATATGTCCGCCGACGGCAACCAGCTGCGTTTCTCGGTGCGGGTCATCGACTCCGATCCCGATCTGCAGCGCGACGAGCTGATAAAACGCATCCGCGCGGAGCTGGTCACCAAGCTGGGGCTGGAAGCGACGCAGGCACGCCTCTCGGGCACGTTGGTACTCTACAACAATGTGCTCCGGAGCCTGTTCCGCTCCCAGATCCTCACCCTGGTGGTGGTCTTCCTGGCCATCGGCGCCATGCTGCTGATCCTGTTCCGGAATTGGATGCTGGCCGCCATCGGCATCGTGCCGACCATGGGGGCGGCCACCGTCATCCTCGGCGCCATGGGCTGGCTCGGGATCCCGCTGGACATCATGACCATCACCATTGCCGCCATCTCCATCGGCATCGGGGTGGACAACACCATCCACTACACCCACCGGGTACGCGAGGAGTTCGCGCGCGACGGCGACTACTGGGCCGCCGTCGAGCGCAGCCACGGCAGTGTCGGCAGGGCCATCTACTACATCTCCATCACCGTGACCCTGGGCTTCTCCATCCTGGTCCTGTCGAATTTCATCCCCACCATCTACTTCGGCCTGCTCATCGGTCTGGCCATGCTGATCGCGCTGATCGCCAACCTGACCCTGTTGCCGTTGCTCATCGTTCGCTTCGAGCCGCTGGGGCCTGAGGTAGAGCAACCGAATGATCATTCGATCGAATAGCATTTTTTTGGGACCTATAGACGTGACTAGCCACGGAGGGCGGTGTTTTCCTTACGCTGGAAGGCTCCCAGTCCCGTAGGCGCAGGCTTGCCCGCGCTTTCGTAGGGTTCGACTGGCTGGCTTGATTGCCTTCCAGCCCAGCGCCGCCAAGCCGGACTTGAGCGCCGGCAAGCCGGCGCCTACCGGTCATGGCGAACCACCGCCAGTGCGGCTGACGACCCGAAGCTGGCAGCAACCTGTTAATCGACAACAAATTTATACGCGCTCGCCCTGGGTAGATCGCTACTTCCAGAACATCGAGAAGGGATGATGCATCCTGCCGTCGGTAGGTCCCGCGGCGCTGGTTAGTTTCAGGGTCTCGGAGGCCTGCTGCTCGACCTCGATGCGGGTCTCCGGCGTCGGCTCGGCGATGGGTAAACCCTCCATCCTGAAGTCCTCCGGGATCAGCGCCTCATCCTTCATGTGCGGCAGATAGCGCCAGTTGTGCCACCACAGCAACGGCGAGTTCAGCACCGCGAGCATGTAGAGGTCATCGGTCGGCAGCAGGAACACCTTGTTGTTGCCGTAGAGCGGGCGCTCGACGTAGCCGAGCAAGGCGCCGAGGACCTCGGTCAGGAAGTTGTGGGTGAGTGCGCCATGAATGCGCCACGGGCAAAAAAGAGGGGTTAGGCTTTCGCCTGACCCCTTGCTTTAATTGGTGGGCCGTCAGGGATTTGAACCCCGGACCAAGGGATTATGAGTCCCCTGCTCTAACCGCTGAGCTAACGGCCCTTGGGCTCATTATTCCGAATCGAGGAAGCTCTTGAGCTTCTCGGAGCGTGTCGGGTGGCGTAGCTTGCGCAGGGCCTTGGCCTCGATCTGACGAATCCGCTCGCGCGTGACATCGAACTGCTTACCGACCTCTTCCAGGGTGTGGTCGGTATTCATGTCGATGCCGAAGCGCATGCGCAGGACCTTGGCCTCCCGCGAGGTGAGGCTGGCCAACATGTTCTGAGTCGCCTCGCGCAGGCCTTCGACGGTAGCAGACTCCACGGGGGCGATCACCCCGGCGTCCTCGATGAAATCACCCAGATGGGAATCCTCGTCGTCGCCGATGGGGGTCTCCATGGAGATGGGCTCCTTGGCGATCTTCAGGACCTTGCGCACCTTGTCTTCGGGCATCTCCATCCGGGCGGCGAGCTCCTCCGGCGTGGCCTCACGCCCCATTTCCTGGATCATCCGGCGGGAGATGCGATTGAGCTTGTTGATGGTCTCGATCATGTGCACCGGGATGCGGATCGTCCGCGCCTGGTCCGCGATGGAGCGAGTGATGGCCTGACGGATCCACCAGGTGGCATAGGTGGAGAACTTGTAGCCGCGCCGGTACTCGAACTTGTCTACGGCCTTCATGAGGCCGATGTTGCCCTCCTGGATCAGATCCAGAAACTGCAGACCGCGGTTGGTATACTTCTTGGCGATGGAAATGACCAGGCGCAGGTTGGCCTCGACCATCTCCTTCTTCGCGCGGCGGGCCTTGGCCTCCCCGATGGACATCCTGCGGTTGACGTCCTTGATCTCACCGATGGTGAGTATGTTCTCCTTCTCCACGTCCCGCAGCTTACGCTGGGCTCGGCGGATATCCCGGGCACCTGCCGCAAGTCGCTCGACGTAGGACCCGCCGTCGGCAAGCTGCCGGTCGATCCAATTCGGATTGGTCTCGTTGTCCGGGAAGGTATCGATGAAGACTTTGCGCGGCATGCCGGCCACTTCCACCGCCAGGCCCATGATCACGTGCTCCTGGGTGCGGATTTGCCTAATGGTCCGACGCAGGATCTCCACCAACACCTGGAAGAGGTTGGCCACCAGCTTGAAGTGCAGGAAGGCCTCGGAGACTTCCTGCGTGGCGGCACGGGTACGCTCATCGTCCCGTCCGAACCGCTCCAGGCAATCGCGCATCACTGCATAATGGTCGCGCAGCAGCCGCACCCGGCGGGCGACCTCTTCCGGATCCGGGCCCATATCCACCGCTGCTTCCTCGTCCTCGTCCGTGGCTGACTCGGTTTTGCCGTTCCTGGCCGCGGCGGGGGACGCCGGCACCTGATCGTCGGCATCGGCGAACCCCGAGATGACATCGGAGAGGCGAACCTCTCCGTTCTCCACCCGGGTGAAGATATCCAGCAGCTTTTCGATCGTGCGGGGGTAAGTGGAGAGGGCGGAAAGGACCTGATTGAGACCGTCCTCGATGCGCTTGGCGATCCGCAGCTCGCCCTCACGGGTCAGCAGCTCCACCGTACCCATCTCCCGCATATACATGCGCACCGGGTCGGTGGTTCGCCCGAACTCGTTGTCCACCGATGCCAGCGCTGCCGCGGCGGCCTCGGCGGCCTCGTCGTCGGAGACGGTGGAATCGCTCAAGGTCTGATCGATTTCCACTGGCGTGGTCTCGTGCACCGTGATCCCCATATCGTTGATCATATGCACGATATCTTCGATCTGCTCCGGCTCGACGATACCGGGGGGCAGATGGTCGTTGACTTCGGTATAGGTCAGGAAGCCCTGCTCCTTACCCTTGGCGATCAATTGCTTGAGCTGGGATTGTTGCTGTTCTTGATCCATAAGGGATCTGCGGCCTCCGGGCGCCGTGCCAATCGCAAATGCTTAATTTCCCAGTTTATCATAAGTCGATGAGAATTTTTTTACCGATCCGAAGTAAAACTTGGAAGGGAGTGCAACCGGCGCTAAAGTAGCAACCAAGGGTCAAGGCGCCTGGTTGGGAACGCGATCCCGAACGGTAGTCAGGTACCGCCGACACCTCACGAGCTACAGGCGAGAAAAACGCAGATGGTAACGCCGAATATGCCCCATGCCCTGGCGGCGGGGGAGATGATCGAGGAGTTTCGCATCATCCGGGTCCTGGGTGGGGGAGGCTTTGGTGTCATCTACGAAGGTGAGAATACCCATCTCCCGGAAACGGTCGCGATCAAGGAATTTCTGCCCCCTGAGCTCGCGTACCGTAGCGCGGACGGCCGCGTGATACCCCTCTCCGATCAGACCGAGGAGACCTTCAACTTGGGCGCGTGACCGTTTCCTGCAGGAGGCCAAAACCCTCTGGGAGCTGGCGCGCCCGGAGCGCCATCCGAACATCGTACGCGTAACCCGCTATCGGGAGGCGAATGGAACCGCCTATACGTTCATGGATTTCGAGCAGGGCCGGCCCCTCTCGGAGCTGCTCGAGCAACAGGGCCGACTCCCTCCCGCGGAGCTCGATGCCCTCTTTTATCCCCTGCTCGACGGACTGGAGCGGATCCACGGCGCCGCCATCCTGCACCGGGACATCAAGCCGGCGAACATCCTGATACGTGCCGACGGCACGCCGGTATTGATCGATTTCGGAGCCGCGCGCCGCGTGATCGCCGGGCAGCAGCACTCGATCGTATCTTCCTATACCCCTGTCTATGCCGCCCTGGAGCAATACCATAACGTCGGCGATCAGGGACCATGGACGGATATCTACAGCTTCGGTGCCGTGCTTTACCAGGCGGTGACGGGTCGTAAACCATTGAGCGCCATGGAGCGACTGTGCGGCAGCGACCAGGGGGCGGTTCCTGGCCGCAATCGACCGGGCGCTGGCGATCAAACCGGAGGAGCGTCCACGGTCCGTGGCCGAGTGGCGGCAGTACTCGGCAACGGCCGCCGACACACCCCGAACGGATGAGGCGACTATCGTCAGCGCCACTTGCGACCCTGCTGTCCCTGCCGGCGTCTCGCCACCGGAGGACACCGCACTTACCCCCGCAACCTCCCAGGTTGCAAAGGAGCCGGTGCCGCAGGCGTCAGGAAGGCGCAGTGCACGCGCCTGGCTCGCAGCCGGCATGGCGATAGCGCCGAGGATTATAGAGCCGGCTCGTTCGGCGCTCGGTAACGCACGCGTCCGGCTCGCGGTCGGCATGGCGGTAGTCGTCTTCGTGCTTTCCGCCCTTGGTCTGTACTTCATTGGGGATAAGCCCGACCTCGATCCGGGTACCCAGGACCCAGATCCGGGTACACCGGTTGAACCAATAACCCCGCAGTCTTCGGAGATTGCCGGCAATACCCCACCTCCGGACAAACCGGTACAACGACCCAAGCCCCTACCCATACCTGGAACGCGCTTTTCGGATCCTATGAGCAGCGGCGGCTCCGGCCCCATCATGGTCTGGCTGCCCGCGGGAGAGTTCCGGATGGGCTCTCCGTCGGAGGAGGCGGGCCGCAATCTCGATGAACGACGCCACCTGGCGCGGGTCGTGGACCCGTTTGCCATGGGTGAAACCGAGCTCACCCTGGGGCATTATCGGCGCTTCATCGAGGAGACGGGTTACCGATCCGAGACCGACAGCGGATTGCCCTGCCGGAAACCCGACCGGGATTGGCAGCGGTTGGTGGAAGATAAGAACCTTACCTGGGAGCATCCGGGGTATGAGGCTACGGATCGACATCCCGTGGCCTGCGTCAGCTGGAGCGATGCCGGTGCCTATGCGAACTGGTTGTCGGAACAGACCGGTCACCGCTATCGCCTGCCGACCGAGCTGGAGTGGGAGTATGCGGCACGTGCCGGCAAGGCGTCGAGCCGTTTCTGGGGCGATGACCCCCGAGCGGGCTGTCGATACGCCAATACCGCCGATTGTAAAGATACGCCTACCTATGCGGCCATGGCCGGGATCTTTCCGCCCAATCCATTCGGTCTGCGCGAAATGCTGGGCAATCTGGCCGAATGGACCTGTTCCGCATACGAAAAGGATTACGACGGTGGCGAGGCGACCTGCAGCGGACGCTCCGGCGAGGCACCGCAGGTCTTTCGCGGCGGCTCTTGGCTCGATGCACCGGCGCTGGTACGATCCGCGGCACGGGACGGGGCCCCCCGGAGCGCTCGTTTCAATACCGTCGGATTCCGACTAGTGCGCACGTTCGATCCCGCATCGGGAAGCGATACCCGGGAGGAGCCCGAATCGCGGGAGGCCGATAACCGAAAGGTGAGGAGGTAGTCATGAGGCAGATACAGGGGTTAGCCTGGCTCATCCGGGCGTGGGTAGCGGCCGCTGCCGTGATGCTGCTCGCCGCCTGTGCCCCGGAGGGAGTGTTCGTCTCCATGGCCGAGACGGGCGGTCCCGAGGAGCAGTTCTCCCTGGGCAAGCGCTACGCGGGAGGAAGCTTCGGGACACGGAGCTACGAGCGCGCGGCCCGTTGGTATCGCAAGGCCGCGAGGCAGGGGCATCAAGAGGCCCAGCTACGGCTCGGTGACCTCTATGAGACGGGTCTCGGTGTGGAGCGAGATCTGCGTCAGGCACGCGATTGGTATGTCAAGGCCGCGAGGCGTTCCAAGGATCGGGATATCCATCTCTGCCTCGAAGCCGAACGTAAACGCACCAATGTAGAGAAGATTTACCGGACGGAGCAGAAAGCAAAGAAGCGGTGAAAAGCAAAAAAGCGGGGAAAGGCAGGAAAGCGGGCGAAGACAGGAAAACGGGGGAAAACAAAAAAGCCGAAGAAGGCAGCAAGGCCGGTGAAGACAGGGAAGCCAAAGAAGGCAGGAAAGCTGAAGAAGACAGCAGAACCAACGTCGTCCACCCGTGGTCGGGAGATACGGACAATCGATCAGTAACCGCCACTTTTACTCGACCACGACACCAGCTGTTCGCCGGCCGGCGGCAAAACAAAACCCAAACACGGGCAAGCCGCCGCCTCAGGCGACGGGATCGGTGGAGCCCGATTGCTGCAGGGAGCCTTGGATCTGCAGGTTCAGCACCCGCATCGTGGCGTTGATGGCCGCGAACACTTGATCGCCGTGCACACCGCGGGTGCGGACTTCACCGGTCTCGTCGGTCCGCCAAGTGATGATGCACTCGGTCAAGGCATCGGAGGAGCCGCCCTTGGGTATCCGCACCTCATAGTCCAACAGTTCGGGCCGGGCAAATCCCTTTTTCTTCCAGATCTTGGCAATCGCCCCGGCGAAGGCATCGAAGCCGCCGTTGCCGTCGCCGGTGGTGACAAAGACTTCGCCCTGCAGTCGGACGCGAATATCGGCGAAGGATTGCTTACCCAGCTCGCTGGTGACGGTGCATGAGAGCAGCTCCACATGGTTGTAGTCTTTGCTCTCGAGGACTTCGGCGATGATAAAGGGCAGGTCGTCGCTGGTAATGGTCTTTTTGGAATCCCCGAGCGCTATAATCCGCTGGAGTACCTTGTGTTGGTCCCCCTCCGAGAGGCTGATGTCGAGGCGCTCCAGGTTCTTGAGCAGGGAGGCCTTGCCCGCCAGCTTGCCCAGGGCGTAGCGACGCCTGCGTTCAAAGCGCTCCGGGCTCAACCGGGTGTGGTAGAGGCTGGCCTTGTGGTCGCCGTCGGCGTGGATACCGGCGGTCTGGGTAAAGACGTCCTCGCCCACGATGGGGGTATTGTGGGCGGTGCGTTTGCCCGAAAAATGCTCGACCAGCTCGCCGACCCGGACCAGGTGGGTCTCGTCGATCCTTAAATTCAACCCGAGCTGGTCACGCAGGTTGACCGCCACCTCCGACAGAGAGGCGTTCCCGGCCCGCTCCCCCAGGCAATTGATGGTGCAATGGACCGCCGCCGCGCCCGCCCGGACGGCCGCGATCACGTTGGCCGTAGCCAGCCCATAATCGTTGTGGGGATGGAAGTCGAACCTGAGGTGGGGAAAGCGTCGGATCATGTCCGTGATGGCGGCGGCGACCTGCTCCGGGGTCATCACGCCCAGGGTGTCCGGCAGCATGAAGTGGCCGACGCCCGTGTCGGCGAGCTGTTCTACCAGGCGATAGACATAGTCCGGGTTGTCGCGATAGCCGTTCGACCAGTCTTCCAGGTAGAGGTTGACGGCCAGGTCCTGCTCGCGGGCGAGCGCGATGTTCACGCGCAGGTCACGCAGGTGCTCATCCAACGTCTTGCCGAGCTGGTGCCGGCAGTGTTTTTCGCTGCCCTTGGCCAGCAGGTTGATCACGCGTCCATCGGCTGCGCGGACCCAGTCCACGCTCTTGCCGTGATCGACGAATCCGAGCACCTCGACCCGGTCGGCCAACCCTGCCCCCCGCGCCCAGTCGATGATGCCCGACACGGCCTCGACCTCGCCCCTGGACACCCGGGCGGAGGCCACCTCGATCCGGTCCACCCGCACCAGCTCCAGCAGCACCTTGCCGATATTGATCTTCTCCGCCGAGGAGAAGGAGACGCCATGGGTCTGCTCGCCGTCCCGCAGAGTGGTGTCGAGGATCTCGATATTAGGCGGTGTTGACATTTGGTCCGTAGGATGGGCAAAGCAAGCGGCCGGCAAGAAAACTCAAGGCTGCGGTCATGCCACGCGGATTTCCAAACCGCGATGGGGTGGGAAGCGGTGAGAAGCGGCCATCTGCGTTGTTGCGCAAGACTTTCGGAATGCCACGGAGGACTCTCGGAACGCCACCGAGGGCGTTCCCTACAGCTCATGGCCGATCACCGCTCGCCGCCAAGGTGGCTTGGATATGTTCCCGCACCGCTTCTTCCGTGGCGTCCAGCAGGATGCAACGGGTCTCTTTTTCCATTAGTCCTTGCAGACAGGGTGGAGGAGGGGCCTGGATGCCGACGGCTCGGTGTACCGCGTCGTTGAACTTGGCCGGGTGCGCCGTGGCCAGGCAGACCATACCGGCACGCTGCCGGGCGGCCTGTACGCCGACGGCGGTGTGGGGATCCAGGATGTAGCCCTGACGCTCGTAGGTCTCCCGGATCCGGTCCAGGATCCGAGTGTCGGTGACGGCCGCGGCATCGAAATCCTCGGCCAGGGCCCCCCGCTGCTCCGCCGTCACCTGCATGTTCCCGGTACGGTCCAGGTCCGAGAACAGGGTGCGCACTATCTCCGGGTTTTTGCCCACGAGAAAGTACAGGTAGCGCTCGAAGTTGGAGGCGATCTGGATGTCCATGGCCGGGCTCAAGGTCGGATGGACCTCCCCCGCCGCGTAGGGACCGCCGGTAACGAATCGGGTCAGGATATCGTTGCGGTTGGTGGCGATCAGGAGCCGGTCGATCGGCAACCCCATACGCTTGGCCATATAGCCGGCGAAGATGTCGCCGAAGTTCCCGGTGGGGACCGCGAAGCTGATCCGGAATCCGGGGTCGCCGCCACTCAACCTGCCCCAGGCGTAGAAGTAGTAGACGATCTGGGCCAGGATGCGGGCCCAGTTGATGGAGTTGATCGCGCCCAAGTGGTATTGCTGCTTAAAATCCAGGTCGTTGAACAGACCTTTGACGATGCGTTGACCGTCGTCGAAGGTGCCGCGGATGGCGATGTTGTGGACATTGGCATCCAGCACCGTGGTCATCTGCCGTTCCTGGATCGGAGAAATCCGGCCCGCGGGGTGGAGGATGAAGATTCGGATCCGCTCCTTGCCGCGCACCCCGGCGATGGCCGCCGAGCCCGTGTCTCCCGAGGTCGCCCCCAAGATATTCAGTTGGCCACCGTCGCGTGCCAGCAGGTATTCGAAGACATTTCCGAGGAACTGCAGCGCCACGTCCTTGAAAGCCGCCGTGGGGCCGTGGAAGAGCTCCAGGATCCATTGCTCGCCGACCCTTACCAGCGGCGTGACTTCCTGGTGGGAGAAGGTCGTGTAGGAACGGCCGATCAGAGCGGCCAGATCGGCGCGTGGGATGGCGTCGCCGACGAAGGGCAGCATGAGCTCCACGGCCAGGTCCCGGAAGCTCAGGTCGGACCAATCACGGAGCTCGTCGGGACCGACCTGGGGCACCGTCGTGGGCAGAAGCAGCCCGCCGTCGGTGCCGAGGCCCATTATCACGGCCGCGGAGAAATCGACGGGCTCAACCCCACCACGGGTACTGAGATATTGCATCGGTCTTGGGGGCTGTCGCCATTGATCCGGGCGCGTATAAATTCCTTTTTTTGTTAACCGGTTGCCGCCGGCTCCCGATCGTCAACCGTGGCCACGGAGGTTCACTTATGAACGGTAGGCGCCGGCTTGCCGGCGCTCGAGTTGGCCCCGGAGCCAGATTGCAAACCACTGAATTATAAGCGCGGGCTCATCCCGCACCTATCGCCGAGAGATCCAGTGACACCACAGGGTGCGCCCAGGCGATAGGTGCGGGGCCTATCCCTCGGTTACTGACCTGATCGCCACTCGAGCAACCCCGCCAAGGTCATGTTTTCGGGCGGATTTATACACGCTCGCCCGGCTTCGCCCACCTCGATTCCGGGTCCGGGCCGGCCGGGCCGTATCGGCAAAGGCTCAGCCGTTCCCTTTCCGGTACGACTTGGCGCCGACGTAGTAGCTTATGGGATTGACGGCCTTGCCGTGCTTGCGGACCTCGAAGTGAACGTGGGGACCGGTAGAACGGCCGCTGGAGCCGAGCCTGGCGATCATCTGCCCCCTCTTGACCAGGTTCTTCTGATTGTGGGCGTAATAGGTTACCAGATCATTCATGTGACGGATTTTCACGATACGGCCGTATCCCGATTTCTGACCGCTGAAGGTGACGACCCCGTCGGCAGTGGCAAATATGGGGGTTCCCCGTTTGCCGGCGAAATCGACACCGGTGTGGAGGTGGTGCTTTTTGAGGATCGGATGCATGCGATGTCCGAACCCGGAGGTGATGTAGCCGGAGCGAACCGGCCACCCGGAGGGGATAGCCTGTTTCCCGAGGCTCTTCTCCATGACCATCTGCTCGAGCTGTTTCAGCTTGTGCCTACGGTCATCGATAAGACCGAACAGATCGGCGACCTCTCTCAATACTTTCGATAAGTCGATTTCGCTGGTCGCCCAGGCATCGGCGGGACCGTCCAGGGGCGGTGAGTTTTCGAAATCGAATTCCTCGGCATCCAGCCCGGCCATCCCCACCAGGCGCCCACCCAAGGCATTCAGGCGGAGGACCTCGGCACGCAGCTCGCCGACCTGACCGGCGAAAACATCGAGCCGGGCCCGGGACTCTTGGCGGGCCGCTTCCAGTCTCCGGTGTTTCTCCTTGAACATCACCTCGAGCACGGGGACCATCTGCGGCGTTATCAGGCTCGATGGTACGGTCACTCGACCGTACCGGAAGCCGACCCCCGCCGCTGTGGTAACCAGAACACCGAGAACGATTCCCCAGGCGGCAACGCCTTTCCACCCGTCTCTGCGTCGTAAGGAGGTCTGAATCATGACAATGTCCTGCCATCAAGCTGCACAACTCAATTATTTTAGCATACTGTCAGAAATACTTTCCATTCAAGCCTTACTTGCGTTCGTGCCTGGGTAGTGGTAAATTTTTAAATGGTTGGCGTAGAGGGGTTCATTCACCACGCCCGATTGCTTCTTTTGCTCCCTTTACCCCGCACCTATCGCCGGTAGCTCCAGCGGCATCTCTACTAGCTCCCCCCCAGCGATAGGTGCGGGGCAAGCCCCTCTCCCGGCAGGAGAGGGGCTTTGCGATGCCCTCAGAGGGAGAGGGGGTGCAGATGATGGCGTGCCCAACACCCTGCTATTGGCGATGTTTTCACTTGAAAACTAACCACTACCCGTGCCTAAACACTTCCAACACGCCTGCCGCTTTCTGCAACACGACAGGAAAATCGCCGATTGTCTCGCTGCGATCGAACACCACACCCGGTTGTTGCATGAGATCCGAGCCGTCCTGCCCCCGCCCCTGGACGAACACTGTCTGCATGCCGTCCTCGATGCCGGCGTGCTGACCTTGCTCACGGATTCCCCGGTCTGGTCGTCACGCCTGCGCTTCTTTGCCCCGGAGCTCGAGCATCATCTTACCCCGCATCACGGCCCCATCGCCACCTGCCGCATCCGCGTCCGGCCGCCTGCCTCCATCCCCTCCCCGAAGACCTCAGGCAATAGATTACCCGCAACGACGGTACGGCATTTGATGGACGCCGCCGCAGGCATCGAAGATACCCGGCTGGCAGCCGCACTCCGTCGGCTGGCGAAGGCCGGCGCGGGGAATTAGGGATTGTTGACACTGGCGAACGTTATCAGCGGCTGATATTATTGAGCTATGCAAAGGGATCCGGGCATCGAAACCCTGCTCGATCTTCATGCCCAAGTCATCGACCAAGGCAATGGGTATTGGCTCAAGATCGAGGCATGGCAGATTGATCCGACCCCTGAGATTCCGCACGGCATTCGTTACTCGCTCACGCTCCACGAGCCGTATGGAAAGCGAATACTCGGTTATGACAATGCACACGCTGTCAAACCGCTGAGGGGTAATGGTTAAGGTATAAATGGAAACATCGCCTCTGGCAATGGGTAGGGCGCGCTACAGGCTACACCCCCTCTCCCCCCGGGAGAGGGAGTGCAGCCTGCGGTGCGCCAAACCCACTGCGAGTGGCGGTATTTCCATTTAAACACTAACCACTACCCGCTGAGGAAGCTCAAGTATGCCGGACGCATCCTGGCATATGACCACAAGCATCGCCATAGCTCAGATGTGGGCGTACCCTACGAGTTTCAGGATGCCTATCAGTTGTTGACAGACTTTTTTGCGGAAGTCGATCGCGTGCTGCGGGAGGTTATGAAGCGATAAAGGCCATTGTGATCGGCATCATGCCGCAAGAGAAGATCCGCGCACGAATGTTGGCCATCGCGCGTGGCGAGTACAGGCCCAAGCCGGGAGAGCCCAGGATTTGGTTCACTTCGATGAAGTCGCTTGCCGAGGTTTTGAGCGACGAGAATCGTGCACTCCTGAAGATTATCGCGGAAATGAAGCCGGAATCGATCACTGCTCTGGCCGGGGCTACCGGCCGCAAGCCCGGAAACCTGTCTCGCACCCTGAAAACCATGTCCAATTACGGCATCGTCGACATGCGGCGCGAGAAGCGACACATGCGTCCGATTGCCAAGGCAACGGAATTCCGGATCATTGCGGCGTGACGGGAGTTACCAGTCAGGGGTTGGCTGTAATAGGGGGATGGGCGAAAATGGGGTCCACCTCACCAGTCAGTGAGGTCGCTTTCGAAAAAATTGGAAAGGAACATGCTCTTTTCGACAAAAGCCCTCTCCATGTCGATGGCGAATCCTCACCACGAGCCGCAGGCCGCCGCGGAACAGGCCAATCTCTATTCACAACCGCATGCGCTTAAAAAGCCGTTCCGGGATCGACAGGATGAGCGCCATAACCGGGCGCCAGAATGGAGGGGCATAGCTGACGTCGATACCTTTGGCGACGGCAGCGGCGATTCGGTCGGCGATCTGTTCGGGGTGGCCCACAGGACGCCTTTCTCGAACGCGCTCGTCATCGGCGTGTCGACGAAACCCGGCTTGATGGTAATGACATCGACGCCGGACCCGTGGAGCCGATTCCGAAGCCCCTGCAAGAAGATGGTCACGGCGCCCTTCGCGGAGCCATAGACGTAATTGCTTTGTCTTCCGCGATCACCGGCTACCGAGCTAATCACGGCAATGGTTCCCTGCCTTCTCCCCTCGATGTAGTTTGCCAGGTGCGTCAAGAGCGAGAGCGTGCTCAGGGCATTGACCTCGAACGCCTACCGAGTCGCATCGAAGGATCGCTCACACGCCTGCTGGTCCGGCAGGGTTCCGTGGGCGATGAGTACCAGGTCGAGGCCGCCGAGGGCCTCGATAGCCATAGCGATAATCGCCTGGTGCCGGTCGTAATCGAGCACGTCGAGCGCCTGCACTTGAACCTTCGATGCGCCGCGTACTCGCAGGTCGTCGGCAATAACCGGAAGCCTGTCCGCATTGCGGGCGACGAGGAACAGGGCGTCTCCCGCTTCGGAGAAGCGCCTTGCGGCCGCCTGCGCGATGGCGGATGTCGCCCCGATGATGAGTGTCTTTCTCATGCTCATGCCCTCACGCGCCGCAGAAAACCGGATGAAATGCGTGGATCCAGGCAGGGCTCCATGGTCTTCCAATGGGGGTAGCCGTCCCGGAAATCTTGCGGCCGCATGCGTGCGTCCTTGGCAGGATTGAGGCGTCCGCCGACCGCTCCGGTGACCGCGTCCAGCTGGTCCAGCAGGCGCAGCGTCCGCTCACCCTGATTGGGAAAGTCCAGGGCCAGGGTCGCGCCCGGCAGGGGGAACGACAAAAGTCCCGGTGACGGCTTGTCGCCGAACAGCTTGAGCACGGCAAGAAAAGAGCCGACACCGGCCTTGGCGACGCGCTCCAGGATTTCCCGGATGGCGTCTTCCATCCGCTCGGTGGGCACGGCGCATTGATACTGAAAGAATCCTTTGGAGCCGTAGATCCGGTTCCAGGCCCGGATCGCATCCAGGGGATAAAAAAAGGGCTCGTAATGCACCACGTCCTGTACGCGGTCCGAGGGTTGCTTGTGGTAATACAGGCGATTGAACAGCCTGAGCGTCAGGCCGTTGATCAGGCTGAAGGGGAGATCGACAGGGAATCTCGTCCGCCGGGTCGGTGGTCTCGGGGGTTTTTCGACCATGGACCCGGCGTGGTTACCGCGGATGAACAGGCCCCGACCAAGCCGGGTCCCGGTTGCCGAACAGTCGATCCACGCCACGGTGTACTCGTAGTCCCGGTCCGACTCCCGCGCCAGCGCGAAGAATTCGTCGAGGTTGCCGTAGCGAATGATTTCCCGCTCCAGGTACGGATTGCGGATATGCTTCAGCTGGAGCTCGGCCCAGGTAATGACCCCCGTCAACCCCAGCCCGGCAATAGTCGCCTTGTAGAAGGCCGGGTTGTCGTTCGGCGCGCACATGAGCCGCTCGCCGTCCGAGCGCAGGAGCTCGAAGCGGCGGATGTGGCGACCGAAGGTGCCGGCCCGGTGGTGGTTCTTGCCGTGGACATCGTTCGCGATGGCGCCACCAACCGTTACGAACCGGGTGCCCGGCGTGACCGGTGGAAACCAACCTTGGGGCACCGTCAGGCGAAGAATTTCCGCTAGCAGAACGCCCGCCTCACAACGCAGGATGCCGGTCTCGGCATCGAACCGAATGAAGCGATCCAGCCGCCGGCAATCCAACAGGATACCCCCGTCGTTCAGGCATACATCGCCATAGCTCCTGCCGTTCCCGAACGGCAGGAAGGTCCTGTCCCCGATGCTTTTTATCGGTAAGGGGTCATTGCGCCAATAGAGCCGGCATGCCTCCTGATCGGCTCCGGGATAACGTCCCCAGGATCGATAGCCCTTGGCTGCCATGTCATACCGCCAGCCATAGCAGGATCGCGCCCATTCCCACCAGCCATTGGCCGTACCGATCCCGGATCATGAACACCACGGGGTCCTCGTGCAGCTCGCCACGACGGGCCAACAGCCAGATCCTGGTCAGCATATACAAAAGCAACGGACACAATAGCCAGATAACCTCCAGGTGCGTGTAGAGATTCCGCACCGCCTCACTATCTATATAGAACGCAAGCACCAGCACGGCACCATAGGCACTGGCGCTGCCGAACTGGGATAGCGTCTCACGATCGGTGGTCCGGTAACCCCGTCCGAAGGTGGTGGTTTCCTCCCGTTGCCGCATCGTCAGGAGCTCGGTGAAGCGTTTGACCAATGCCAGACTCAGGAACAGGAACATGGAGAAGGCCAACAACCAGAACGAGAGCGTGACCGACACCGCGGCGGCGCCGGCGATGATGCGGATGAGGTAGAGCCCGGTCAGCACCATTACATCCACCAGGGCGACACGTTTGAGCCATAGCGAGTAGGCCAGGGTGGTGACGTAGTAAAGCGCCAGCAGACCCATGAACGCGAGGGGCAGGAAAAGCGCGAGGCCGAATGCGCCGATCAGCAGTCCGGGGATCAGCATCACCCCGTGGACGATCGAGATGGCGCCGGCGGCGAAGGGGCGATGCCGCTTAGTCGGGTGCCGCCGATCATCCGGCAGGTCCAGCAGGTCGTTCAGTAGGTGGTAGTGGGTTAGTTTAAAGTGGTAACCGATTCGATCCCCTCTCCCCAACCCCTCTCCCGGTGGGAGAGGGGCTTTTCGTGCCCACTTGAAAAACTACCACTACCCAGCAGGTAAACGCCGGATGCACACAAGCCGAACGCCAGGAAGGCCAGCAGCGCCTGTCCTACCAAGTGCGGGTCGCCGAACCGATGGGCCAGCAACAGCGGGATGAAGATCAGGAGATTTTTCGATCAATGGTGTACCCGCAGTGCCCTGAGGTAGCGCTTGAGCGGGCTCCCGGTACGCTCTTCGAAGACCCGCGTGACCTTGCCCCGGCGCTCCACCGCCGCCTGCACCCCCCGCTCGGGATTGACCAGCAAGGCCTCCCCGGCCCTCTCCCGGCGGGAGAGGGCCGGGGAGAGGGTCGGGGAGAGGGGGTCAAAGAAAAGTCTATGCCAGCCATTTAAAAATTCACCACTACCATCCATCGGTCTATCTCGCTTTTGCGAAACCGCCACGCGCTCCCTACCTTGAAACCCGGAACCTTACCCTCAGACGCAAATCGATAGGCCGTCTTCTCAGCAATCTTGAGGTAATCAGCGAGTTCTTTCACGGTCATAATGTCGTCATTGGGCATAGCTTTAATATCCTTCTCGGGACATATGGATTGAAAATAGTAGAAAATGGATGTATAATCAAGTAAGTTAATGAGGAAATCAAGTTATAAGACAGGGTCATGCAGCAATACGGTAACGATCAGATTCTCTACTCACCATCGGACTTGGTCACTTTCTTCGGGTGTCACCATGCGAGCTTCCTTGATGTAAAGGCGTTGAGCGAGGATATGGACAAGGCTGAGGCCAGCACCACGGGCCAGCTGCTGCAGAAAAAAGGCTTGGAGCATGAGGCGGCGTATCTCCAGCAACTCAAAGATGAAGGCAAATCCGTCGTTGAAATTCCCAAAGATCGCAATTTGCAAGACCGCGCCCAGCTGACACTGGAGGCGATGCAATCCGGTGCGGATGTGATTTATCAGGCTGTGTTCTTTGCTGCACCTTGGCGAGGCGATGTGGACTTCCTAATCAAGTGCGATACGCCATCCGACTTGGGTGATTTCAGCTATGAGGTGCTGGACACCAAACTGGCGCGGACGGCTGAGCCCAAGCACATCATGCAGCTCTGCGTCTATTCTGAGCTACTGACTGACCTGCAAGGATTGCGCCCGGCTGATATGCATCTATTTCTAGGCGATCATGCAAAACACAGCTTCCGTGTGGCCGACTTTTTCTATTACTACACCCGCGTCAAAGGCCGCTTTGAAAGCTATCTGCAAAGCCTGCCTGCGGACTCATATCCTGAACCTTGCGGCCATTGTAATTTCTGCCCATGGCGTGAAGGCTGCAAAGCACAGTGGGAAAAAGATGACCATTTAAGCCTTGTCGCCAATATCCAGCGCTCACAGATGGATAAGCTGCGGAAGGCTGACATCCGTACCGTTGCTGAGCTAGCTGCCACTGCGCCCGACACCAAAATCCCTGATTTGAGCCGAGACGTATTCCTACGCCTGCGCTCACAAGCGGTTTTACAACATCACAAAGCAGCCACTGGCGAAGATAAATGCGAGATCATCCCGTTTCCTCCGGGTAAGGGCTTTACCCGTATGCCTGTGCCGGATGATGGCGACCTGTTCTTTGATATGGAGGGCGATCCGCTATACCCGAATGGGTTAGAGTATTTGTTTGGGGTCTATTATTTCAAAGGCGAGGAAAAGCTGTTCAAGCCGTTCTGGGCACATGACCATGAAGAAGAGAAAGAGACCTTCAAACGCTTCATGGGCTTTCTGGCTGATCATCTAGCCGAACATCCACATGCCCATATCTATCACTATAATCATTATGAAACCACGGCCCTAAAACGCTTGGCTTGCCGTTATGCTGTGTGCGAAGAGCAGCTCGATAATCTGCTCCGCAATCAGAAATTCATAGACCTCTATCTGGTGGTGCGTGAAAGCATCCGCACTTCTGAACCCGGCTATTCCATCAAGAACATGGAAACCTTCTATATGGATAAGCGGGCCAATGCGGTGGCAACCGCAGCCGATAGCATCATCGTTTACAATGAATGGCGCGAAACGGGTGCCGATGAACTCCTGCAGGAGATTTCTGATTATAACGAGGTGGATTGCGTCTCCACCCACTTGTTGCGCGATTGGCTGCTGACGCTTAAGCCGGAAGATGCACCTTGGTTTAAGGGCTTGCCTGAATATGCCGAGGAAGAAGAGCTGCAGCGCAAGGATTGGGAAATTGAATATGAGGATTACCAAACCCAGCTTGGCGTGACAGAAGAAAACCCGCCACTCATCAATGAGCGGCTGTCGCATCTGCTGGAGTTTCATAATCGGGAAGCCAAGCCACAATGGTGGAGCAGCTTTGAGCGGCAGAACAAATTTGAAGATGAGCTGATTGACGATACTGAGTGCCTTGGCGGTCTGCAGCAGGTTGGCAGCACCGAGCCTGAAAAGCGCTCCCTGATTTACAGTTACCGTTTCCCATTACAGGAATACAAGCTGAAGGTCGGCACTCAGGCCGTTGATATTGCGGTCATGGAAAGTGCTGGCACCATTGTCGAGATTGATGAAGATGCCTGCATCGCCAAAATTAAGCGCGGAGCCAGCAAAGAGCGATTGCCGGAAAGCCTGTCTATTGGCCCACCGGGTCCGATTGACAGCAAGATCATCCGCTCAGCCATTTACCGCTATGCCGATCACGTTTTGGAAGCACCGGAAGGCACTCACGCTGCTACTGAACTACTGGCGCGAAATGTACCGCGTATTCAGGGCAAGCAGCCGGGAGAAGCGGTTATCACTTCTGATGATCTGCAAAGCGATGCGCTAGAGGCCATAGCAGCCCTTGAAAACAGCTATCTCTTTATCCAAGGCCCACCGGGTGCAGGTAAGACTTATACCAGCAGCCACATCATTGTGGACTTGATCAAGCGCGGCAAGAAAGTCGGCGTTACCTCCAACTCACACAAAGCCATTCATAACCTGTTGGAAAAAGTGGAAAGCGTTGCCGCTGAAAAAGGCGTGAATTTCCACGGTATCAAAAAAGCCAGTGGCGGGAATGATGAAACCATCTTTGATGGACAATTCATCCGTTCAGAAACCAAAACCGATAATATGAGTCTTGGTGCTGATCTATTTGCTGGTACCGCATGGACCTTTGCCAGCCCGCACTTTAATGGCCAGCTGGATTATCTGTTTATTGATGAGGCTGGGCAAGTTGCCACAGCCAATGTGGTGGCCATGGCCACGGCAACCAAGAACATCATTCTGGTTGGTGACCAGATGCAGCTGGGTCAACCCATCCAAGGCACTCATCCGGGTGAAGCCGGACTATCAGTGCTGGAATTCTTGCTAGGCGATCATTCCACCATACCGGCTGAACGTGGCATTTTCCTTGGTCAAACCCGCCGGATGCGCCCGAGCATCTGCCAGTTTATATCTGATGCTTTTTACGATGGTCGTCTGACAGCCCATGAAAGTACCGCTGAGCGCAGCCTGAATCTGCAAGGCGTTGATCTACCCAATGAAGGGATTGTTATGATCCCGGCAGCGCATGAGAGCTGTTCACAAAAGAGCGTTGAGGAAGGCGCTATTATCAAAGCTAAATATGATGCTTTGCTCGGCCAAGAGTTTACCGACCGTGATGGCACCACACGTCTGATCACTGAAGATGATATTCTGGTCGTCACGCCATATAATGTGCAGGTGAATTATCTGCGCTCCATCCTGCCAGACAATGCCAAGGTCGGCACCGTTGACAAGTTCCAAGGCCAAGAAGCACCCATCGTGTTGATTTCCATGGTGACGTCCAGCGCCGAAGATCTACCGCGCAATATTGAGTTTCTGTACAGCAAGAACCGCCTGAATGTTGCCGTCTCCCGCGCACAGTGTTTGGCGGTCGTAGTTGCTAATCCAAAGCTGTTAGAAATCCCATGTGGCACTGTGGAGCAGATGAAGCTAGTCAACACATTCTGTTGGCTGGATGAGTATGCTCAAACATCTACCTGACCATATTGCTGGCATCGGCAAAATGGTTATTCAATCGGTATGCGGTGAATATTTGGCTTAATCACCGCATATTTTGCGGCGATTACCTGTTTCCAATGAAGGTAAGCGGGATTCGAACCCTCGGTACAGTACCGTATTAATCTGCATTAAGGGGTTAATGCTACCCAGTATCGGAAAAACGAACCATCAGTACCGTAGCAACAAAAACCTTGATTTTAGTGATTTTCAGCAGGATTGTTGTTGCAACTCAATGGTAGGTGTAGAGGATTCGAACCCAAAGGGGTTTAATACACCGCCAAATTTCATTATAATCGATTGATTTGAAGGGATATTTTCATTGATCCTCTTGCATGGAACACCTTGACCATTGTCGAGGTGATGGTGTGACCCATCCGCTCTGCTCCATCATCGCCGGGCCGAACGGCGCGGGCAAAACGACGTTCGCGCTGAGTTATCTGCCGGAATACGCGCATTGCCGGAACTTCGTCAACGCGGATCTGATCGCCTCTGGCCTTTCGCCCCTGTCGCCGGAGCGGGAATGGTTAGCGGCCAGCCGGCTATTTCTTCAGGAAATAGAAAACTACATCACCCGGCGCGAGGACTTTGCCTTCGAAACCACCCTTGCGGGCAGGACCTACCTGCGTCTGATTCGGCGTCTGCTGGCCGATGGTTGGCGGGTCGAGCTTTACTATCTCTGGTTGCCTAGCATGGAGATGTCTATCGGGTAGTGGTAAATTTTCGGTAATGGTTAAGGTATAAATGGAAACATCGCTTCTGGCAATGGGTAGGGCGCACTACAGGCTACACCCCCCCCCGGGAGAGGGCCGGGGAGAGGGGATCGAACAAGTCTACGCCAGCCATTTAAAAACTTACCACTACCAAATTTTCAACTGATCGCGTGAGCGCCGGCAAGCCGGCGCCTACATCCGACACAACCCGGATACGCCGTAGGCGCGGGCTTGCCCGCGCTCTAGGTGCTCGACCAGTTTGAAATTCACCACTACCGTCTATCGAACGGGTGGCTGAGCGCATCTCACACGGCGGGCACAAGATTCCGCGCGAGGACATCGTCCGTCGCTATTCGCGCAGCATCCATAATCTGCTGGAATACTACGCGCCGTTGTGCAGCGCCACGGTCTGCCTGGACAACTCGCAGGAAGCGCCCGAAGTGATATTCGTCCAGGATGCACAAGGCCGAGGCGTCGAGAACCAGACCCTGTTTGAACAGCTATCGAGGACTACCCCATGACGGAACTGCAACGACATTCGCAACAGGTCCGCGAGGCATTGCGGCAGGCCGTGGCTAGAGCTATGGAAACCAAGCGGCGTTTGGGGCAGTACGCCGTAATCTTCAAGGATGGCAAGCCGGTTCGGGTGCCTCCCGAACAATTAGGGACCTTGAGAGATCAATAGCCGTGGCCTTGCACAAGGACTTTCCCGCCTCTTGATAAATATTCCCTCACAGGTCGCAACCATACTGTCAAGAAATGGTTTTCTGATTTCGGCTTCGGATGAACTGTTGTTGGACACCAATGTCTGGTTGTTTGTCTTTGCTGAATGTCAATGGATGACTGATGGCGATATCCGATCCGCGCCGGATCCTGAAGCAGATTCCACCGCGTCCGGGTGTCTACCGGATGCTGGACGGATTGGGCACCGTCCTGTATGTCGGCAAGGCCAAGGACCTCAAGCGTCGGGTAGCGAGCTACTTTTCCCGTGCACTGAATCGACGCCTCCAGGCGATGATCTCGCAGGTCGCGGACATCGCGCTCACGGTAACCCGCACCGAAGGCGAGGCCCTGCTGCTCGAGAGCAACCTCATCAAGTCCCTCCAACCGCGCTACAACGTCCTGCTCAGGGACGACAAGAGCTATCCCTACATTCGGCTGACGGTCCGCGACGCGTTCCCGAGATTGGCCTTTTATCGCGGCCCGCGCAAAGGCGGCGACCGCTGCTTCGGGCCCTACCCGAGCGCCTGGGCGGTGCGCGAGACCCTGCAGCTGCTGCAGAAGCTGTTTCCCGTCCGCCAATGCGAGGACAGCTTCTTCCGCAATCGCTCCCGGCCCTGCCTGCAATATCAGATCAGGCGTTGCAGCGGTCCGTGCGTCGGCCTGGTAACCGCGGAGGACTACGCGGATGACGTGGACCATACCATCAAGTTCCTGGAAGGACGCACCGACGAGGTGGTCGAGGCGCTCGCGGCGCGCATGGAGCAGGCATCCGAGTCCCTGGCGTTCGAACGGGCGGCGGTGTTGCGCGATCAGATCGCGACCCTGCGCCGCATCCAGCAGCGCCAGTTCGTGAGCGGTGAGGGGGGGGACCTGGACCTGGTGGCCTGCGTCCAGGAGGGTGGGCTCTCCTGCGTTCAGGTCTTCTTTATCCGCTCCGGTCGCAACCTGGGCAACAAGACCTTCTTTCCCAAGACGCCGGAAGGGGTGGATCGCTCCGGCGTGATTTCGGCCTTCCTCGCCCAGTTCTATGCCGACAAGGAAATTCCGTCGCAGATCCTGGTGAGCCCGAACCCGGAAGATAAGGACCTGCTGGAGAACGCCTTCAGCGAGCGGTCCGGGCGGCGGGTGGCGCTCAAGGCGCGGGTACGCTCGGAGCGGGCGCATTGGCTGGAGATGGCACGCGGCAACGCGACCCTGGCGCTCCACTCCCGGCTTGGCAGTCAGGCAGGCTACGCGCAACGCCTCGAGGCCCTGCGTGAGGCCCTGGCGCTCGAAGAGCTGCCGGGGCGCATGGAGTGCTTCGACGTCAGCCATACCGGCGGCGAGCGCACCGTGACCTCCTGCGTGGTGTTCGACCGGGAGGGACCATGCAAATCGCACTACCGACGCTTCAATATCGAGGGCGTTACTCCGGGCGACGACTATGCCGCCATGCACCAAGCCCTGATTCGCCGCTACACCCGGATCAAACAGGGAGAATATCCACCGCCGGACCTGCTGTTCATCGACGGCGGGCGCGGTCAATTGAGCGCCGTCCAAGAGGCCCTGCAGGAGTTGGCGGTCTCGGGCGTGACCCTGGTCGGCGTTGCCAAGGGCCCGGATCGCAGGCCCGGCACCGAACAGCTCTGGCTGCCCGGCCGCGGCACGGCTCATATCCTCCTGGCGGACTCGCCGGCGATGCATTTGGTGTTGCAGATCCGGGACGAAGCGCACCGGTTCGCCGTTACCGGACACCGCCGGCGGTGCGCCAAGGCCCGTACCGGATCCGTTCTGGAAGAGATTCCCGGCCTGGGACCCAAGCGCCGTCAGCGTCTACTACGCCAGCTCGGCGGTCTCCAGGGCCTAGCCCGAGCTGCGGTGGAAGATATCGCCCGCATCGAAGGTATCAGCCAGACGCTGGCACAACGCATCTACGACGCTTTCCATCAGTCCCGCTCGGATGCCTAAGTGTATTCGGCCTCCGGCGCACGACCGGGGCTTTATCTAGGGGCTGTTGACATTCAACCCGTAGGATGGGCAAAGCGAAGCCTGTTCATCCGAAAGGCCGCGAGCGCCGGTCATTCCGCCGGGCTTTCCGAGCCGCGACCGCTGGTCGGAACACAAATCAGGCTTAGCGTGCCCATCAACTAGCGATGGGCACGCGGCGCGCTGTGCATTTCATTTTCCTACGCCATCGCGGCTTGAGATTCCGCGTGGCCTGACCGTTGTCTTGGGTCCTCTTGCCGGGCGCTTGCTTTGCCCATCCTACTCAATAGGCATCGACCGAGCGCCGCCGGTCATACCGTCCAGTCCTCGATCGCCAGGTCGGGGATTTGTCCGAAGGCCTGGTCGTTAGTCACCAGCACCGCACCGACGCCAAGCGCGTGGGCGGCGATCAGCAGGTCAAGCGGCGCCAGTGTCCTGCCTCGACGTTCCATAGCAGCACGCACTTGTCCCATAACGCTGCGCGATGGTGTTGTCCCAGGGCAGCGCATCGACGCGCCGTAGAAACTCCGTTACCACGAGGCCAAGCCGCTTCGCGTTCGGCCGCTTCGCCAGACCGAACAGAAGCTCGCCGGCGGTGATCGCAGACACACAGAGGGATGCCATTGGTGCCGCTTGCACCCGCGTTGCCACCATCGGATGTTGCCTGAGCAGGTGACTCACTGTGTTGGTGTCGAGCATATATCGACTCATTCTATCCACCCCGCAACGGGATCACGTGCCTGGAGTCCCTGCCGGCGCTCGTCCGCATCCAGGAAATCGGCCGGCACCTCGGTTCCCTTGAGCGCGATGAAAAAATCGTCCCAGGTCGATGGCTTGCGCGACAGGATCACATCGCCGGTCGCCGGGTCGCGGCGGATGAACACCTCTTTGGTGTCGAACCGATAGGCGGCAGGCAAGCGCACCGCCTGGCTGCGCCCGTTGGTGAACAGTTTGGCGACCTGACTCATGGCTGGACCCTCCCGCGTGGATAGAGGCTAAGAGACTGTCTAAAAAGGCAGCCGGGTAGGTCGGGTTAGCCGCAGGGATGCGGTGTAACCTGACATGACGAAACCTGCCGGCTCTTCGTCGGGTTACGGCGCGCCCCATCACAACGACAGACCCCGCTTCCCAGGGCGCGCGCCTAACCCGACCTACCTGGTCACCGAAATCTTCGGTTTTTTTGTTCCTTGAAATCAATGGATTAGTTCTTAGACAGCCTTTAAAGTCTATGCCGGAGAACGTGATAGATCAAGGCATATGCCAGGCTGCAGCGCGCATCCCAGCGCGAGAATGCCATCAAGTTATTCGATATACCCACAGGTTATAAAACAAATCCGGCTCGCCCTTAGGTAGGCCCTGGAATTGCTCGGTCTTTTCTTCCAAGGTCCAGCTTCCGGCTGTTGCGAGCTCCAATTGTTTTGGCTTAAAGCCGAATCGGCTGTCCGCATAAAACTCGGGACGTAGGGTGAAAATAAAATATCCACCGGGCCTTATAATACGGACCAGCTCATCGAAGGCCGCGGCCGGGCCTTGTCCCGGCGAGAAAACACCGACCCCGATGACGGCATCGAAGGAATCCGACGGAAAACCCAGCGGTTCACCCAACACCTTTCGATGAAGCTCGAGGTAGACCCCTTTCTTCCGCGCTTCTTCCAACATACCTTCGGAGATATCCATGCCCACGATGTTGCGGTAGCCGCATCGATGGAGCAGTTGCCCGAACAATCCCGTGCCGGCACCCACATCCAGGAGCCGGGCATCTTTGGAGGGCACGTATTTCTCCAGGATATCCAGACACCTTTGCGGCGCCACATAGTCGGAGTCCTCGATCAGATCCGTATCATAGGTCTCTGCCCACTGGTCGTAGATTCCGGCTATTTCCTGAGGATTTTCGGCATCCTGATTAGCAATGAGATTCAGCCATCTGAATCCAGCCTTCCGGGCGTGGGCCACAGGCCACCGCAGCCACCAAGAGTCGGTTGGGCAGCGCGCGCAGATCAAAGCGCCGACTGAAGCGATAGGCGATGGCACCGAGGTAACGTGCGGCGTACT
>Ga0209568_1000111_pt1 | contig 28559 bp, 23 predicted proteins | sample WorMetOlspDAHAB2_FD_187406 | JGI IMG/M metagenome (GOLD analysis project Ga0209568, IMG submission 187406) | Marine gutless worms symbiont microbial communities from Max Planck institute for Marine Microbiology, Germany - Olavius sp. DAHAB.2... ...
AACCGAAAAGGAAAAACCTTCCTGCCCAATCGTCCGCCGCGCCATCTCCAAGCCTCCCGTTCAAATTCCAGAAACGAGAGAATCAAAATCCGCGATCCATGTAAACCGCTATCCGCACACAGGTCTCATTAATTAAACCCAGCGGCAGCCGGCTACCGCCCGGATGGTTTTTATTTTGCCCTTCAATCGCCAGGCGCACCCCTCCGGGGTGCTTGGCTTTCGCGCATTCGCGCGGCGCCCTTTGGGCTTGCCTCCTCGCTGCGCTCGTCGGTAACGTCCCATTCACTCGCAGATGGTCGCGGCCCGTCCCATACGAGCCTTGGAATGGGACGTTACCGACGGGACGCAGTCCCGGAGGCAAGCGCGACCGCGCGCCGGCGCGAATGCGCCGAAAGCCAAGCACCCCGGAGGGGTGCGCCTGGCGATTGAGGGGCTAAAAAAACTTCACGAACTCACTCTCATCCGCACCACAAACAACCGGCTTGCACCTATCCGGCACTTGCAGGACTACTCCTAAACCTCCATCACCATCCCATCCCGCCCGGGATCGGCGCCGCCATCCCATTTTCCGTCACTGATGCGAACCGCGTGGACGCCGGCGAAGTGGTAGCTCAAATAGGTGCGGCGCACGGGATAACCGCGATCGGTGAGTTCCGCCTCGACGAAGCGGGGGATCCGGTTGGCCACGTCGATGGTGTTGGACGTGGTGCAGAAACGGGGTGCGGAAACCGCCTGCTGGGCGTCCATGCCGAAATCGATGACGTTCAGGATCGCCTGCAGGACCCCCATGGTGATGAAGGTGCCGCCCGGCGCGCCGACCACGAAGTAGGGCTTTCCATCACGGAACACCATGGTCGGCGACATGGCCGTGAACCGGGACTTGCCCGGGGCCAGGGAATCCGGGTTGCCGGGCCGGGGGTCGAAGACCCCCATGCAGCCGTTGTACATGAAGCCGAGCCCTTCCGTGACGACACCCGACGGCATCCCCAACGAATGGGTCATGGCGACGCAGTTGCCCATGGCGTCCACCGTGGAGACGTGGGTGGTGTCCTTCGATTCCGGCCCGCCGCCGGCTTCATCGGCGCCGAGCCTGGGCACGTGGGTCTTTTCGCCGGACTTGATGCGGGCCGCCATCTCCCGGGCGTAGTCCTTGTCCAGCAACTGGGCCACGGGAACCTCGACGAAGCGGGGATCGCCCAGGTGCTTGTCCTTGTCCACGGTGGCGATCTTCATGGCTTCCGAGACCGTGGTGATGTAGTCCGCCGAGTTGTGGCCCATGGCCCGAAGATCGAAGTTCTCCAGGATGTTCAGCATCTCCAGCACCATGACGCCGCCGCCCGGCGGCGGGTTGGTGGCGATCTTCAGGCCCCGGTATTCGCCCCAGATGGGCTGCGAGTCCTCGGGCTGCACGGCGGCCAGGTCTTCGGCGGTGATCAGGCCGCCGTTCGCCTGCATGTCGGCGACCATGTCGGCGGCGATGGCGCCGGTGTAGAAATCGTCGACGCCTTCGCGGGCGATGCGCCGGTAGGTCTCGGCCATGTCCGGGTTTTTCAGAATCTCACCCGGCACCCTGAGCGTGCCGTCGTCCTTGAAGTAGATCTTCTTGCTCGCCTCGCAGCACTTGAACTTCTCGATCTGCGGCACCCGTCCGGCCCCTTCGTGGACGTTCCAGAAGTAGCTCACGTGGGGCCGCACCATGAAACCGTCCTCGGCGTAGCCGATGGCCGGCGCCATGAGGTCGGCCAGGTCCATGGTGCCGTAGCGTTCCAGCGCCACGGCGAAGGCCTTCAGGCTCATGGGCGTGGTGATGGATTGGTAGCCCACCTCGTTGACACGTCCCTTGAGAATGAATCCGAAGCCGTCCTCGGCCTCGTGTTCGATCAGATCCGCCCACATGTCGTCGGTGACGGAAAGCGGCGCCCGGCCGTGGAAATCCAGGAGCAGGTGCTCATCCCGTTCGGCCATATACAGGTGCATGGAGCCGAAGCCGGCGATGCCGCACATCTGCGGGTCCACCGCCGTTTGCACCAGGGCACAGGCGATGGCCGCGTCGACGGCGTTGCCGCCGGCCTTCAGCGCCAAGGCGCCTGCCTCGACGGCCTCCGGTTGCGGGGCCGATACCATTCCGTGGGTCATTAGGAGTTGCCTTCTCTAAACGTCGTCGTGTGGGTCGATCTTCAATGTGCGTAAGTGCTGCCTTCGTCGTCGAGCATGCGCTTCAGGGCGGCGAAGGAGGCCTCGTTGCCCCGCTGGTTGCCACCGAAGGTATCGAACTGCTTGGCCGTGTGCTCGCAGACTTCCGGAGAAGGCGTCACCAGTTCGCCGCCGGCTTGAGCCGCCAGTTGGGTGGCGCAGGAATGCTCCAGGTAGGCCATCTGGGAGTAGGCCTCGGCCACCGAGCCGCCGACGGTCAAAAGCCCGTGGTTCCTCAAGATCATCGCCTTGTGGGGACCCAGATCGGCGACCAGGCGCTCGCGTTCGTCCAAGTCGTCGGCGATGCCTTCGTAGTCGTGGTAGGCGATGCGCTTGTAGAAGCGCATGGACTTCTGGGTCAGCGGCAGCAGGCCCGCCTTCTGGGCCGAGACCGCCATGCCCGCCGTGGTATGGGTGTGCATGACGCACTGGGCGTCCTCGCGGCTCATGTGCACGGCGGAATGGATGGTGAAGCCCGCGGTGATGATGTCCACGTCCTGGCCCAGCGCACCGCCGTCGACGATGCGCCCGTCCGTGTCCACCTTGACCAGGTTCGACGCGGTGATCTCCCGGAACATGAGGCCGTAGGGATTGATCAGGAAATGATCGTCGGCGCCCGGCACCCGGGCCGAATTGTGGGTGAAGATCCCGTCGTCCCAGCCGTTGCGGGTGACCAGCCGGTAACATGCGGCGAGGTCCACGCGGACCTCCCATTCGGTGGCGCTGACGCGCTCGCGCACGCTTCCTGCGTCGGAAGCCCCCTCTTCGGAAGCCGTTGACAAAGCCATGTCCATTCCTCCCCTGTCGAAGCCGGGATTTTGCCTTCTCGGCGGCCCTGGCGCAAGCTAGGGCGGCAAACAGCGGAGTGAACGGGTTCGTGAGCCGATCCGAACGGGATGCCGAGCGCCTGGAGCGGCGCTACCAGCGGGCCGTCGCCGACCAGCGGGCGGGCCATCATCGGGCCGCCGCCGCCGGCTACGGCTACGTGCTCAACAAGCAGCCGGACCACCTGGCGGCCCGCAACAACCTGGCCGCGGCGCTGGCGGCGCTGGGCTGGCGCGACGCGGCGGCGGCCACCTACCGCATGGGCCTGGAGACCCATCCCGATTCCCCGGAGCTGCACGCCAACCTGGGCCACCTGCTCAGCGAGGACGGTGACTTGCAGGCCGCGGCCGACCATTACGGCGCCGCCCTGGACCGGGCCCCGGGGCTGACCGAGGTGCGCTACATCCTGGCCCTGGTGCTGAGAAGGCTGGGCCGGTCGGACGAGGCGCGGGCCCATCTCCGCTGGGTGGCCGCCGAGGCGACGGCGGATCCTCGCCCGGGGACCGCCCTGGCGGCCATGGCCGTCGACGCGGGCCGGCCCGAAACCGCCCTGAAGCACGCCGAGGACGCGCTCAGCCGGGCCCCCGATGATGCCGCCGCCCTGAACATGCGGGGCGTGGCCTGCAAGGAACTGGCCCGCTTCGACGACGCCCGGGCCGCCTTCGACGCCGCCATCGGGGCCGATCCGGGGCACGCCGAAGCCCGCTACAACCGGGCCGTGGTGCGGCTTTTGAAGGGCGAACTGCCGGCCGCCTGGGCCGACTACGAATGGCGCTGGCGGGGCGCCGGCCGGCAGCCGCCGGGGGCCGGGCTGGGCCTGCCCACCTGGCGGGGCGAGCCGCTGGACGGGCGCACCGTGTTAGTGGTCGGCGAACAGGGCTTCGGTGACACCATCCAGTTCATCCGCTACGCACCGCTGATCAAGGACCGCGGCGGCCGGGTGGTCCTGCAGTGCCGGCCGGAACTGACGCGGCTGATGCAAACGGCCCCCGGCGTGGATGCCGTCTGCGGGTTCGGCACCGCCCCGGCGGAGGCCGACCTCACCGTGCCGCTGCTCAGCCTGCCCGGGATCTTCGAGACCAAGGCGGACACCATCCCCTTCGCCGCCGGCTATCTGGAGGCGCCGTCGCCGGCCGCCCATGCGCGGCCGCTGCCGCGGGTCGGCCTGGTCTGGGCCGGCAGCCCGACCCACGAAAACGACCGCAACCGCTCAGTGCCGCCGGCCGCCTTCGGCCCGGTGCTGGCGCTCGACGCGATCGACTTCGTCAGCCTGCAGATGGGCCCGGCCCGGGATCGGCTGGAGGGCGCCGGCCTGGCCGGGCGGGTCACCGACATGAGCGCCGGGATCACCGATTTCGCCGACACGGCGGCCGCTCTGGCCGGGCTGGACTTGCTGATTTCCGCCGACACGGTGGCGGCCCACCTGGCCGGTGCCATGGGCCGGCCCGCCTGGGTGCTGTTGCCGGCGGTGCCCGACTGGCGGTGGATGCTGGGCCGGGCGGACACGCCCTGGTACCAGACGCTGCGGCTGTTCCGGCAGACCCGGCCGGGCGACTGGGACGGACCCCTGGCCGCTATCGCGAGGGAGCTGCACGCCCTGTAAAGCGCTATCCGGCCAGTGAGAACACCAGCCGCTTCATCCAGGCGCGGATCACCGCGAAACGCCAATCCTCGTCGAGGCGGCGTTCGCTGCGTCTTCGCCGTTCACGGGGCTGATGGAAGCCGGGGCTCTGCCGCCGGCGGCCGCCGGAGCGGCGGTCCGTTTCATATGGCCTTCTGGCCGGGATGTCGCCGTCACGGGTCTCCACGTGATCGAACATGACGTCAACTCCTATTCTCGGGTTAACGGGTTCGCGTATGTTGGTTTATAATGGAAGCCATATATGCAATTCGTCAGTGACCTTCGTCACAACCCCGCCGTAATTGACGGCCTAGGATGAATGCGACGGAAACCATGGCCGAGTTTGAGATGCCCGCCATCGACCCGAAACAACAGCCGGACCCGGCGGCCTTCGCCTTCGACCTGGAGACGGCGCTGAAATCCGTGGTCGCCCTGCAAAGCAAGGTCCCCGAAAGCGCCTACACGGCCAGCGTGCTGGGCACGGAACGGGCCGGCCACGGGGTGGTCATCTCCGAGAAGGGCCTGATCCTGACCATCGGCTATCTGGTGGTCGAGGCGGAAACCATCTGGCTGGTGGATCATACGGGCGCCGCCGTGCCCGGCCACGTGGCCGGCTACGATCACGAGACCGGCTTCGGCCTGGTGCAGGCCCTGGGCCAGACCGCTGCCCCGGCGCTCCCGATCGGCAGCACCCGACGAGTGAGCGTCGGCGATGATGTCGTGGTCGCCGGCCACGGCGGCCGGGCCGGTGCCATCGCCACCCGCCTGGAGGAGAAGCGCGAGTTCGCCGGCTACTGGGAGTACCTTTTGGAGGAAGCCCTGTTCACCTCGCCGGCGCATCCCTTCTGGGGCGGCGCGGCGCTCATCGGTCCCGACGGGACGCTTTGCGGTATCGGCTCGCTCTATGTGCAAAGCAACCCGGAGAGCGGCCAGACCTACGACGGCAACATGATCGTCCCCATCGATCTCCTGGAGCCGATCCTCGACGACCTTCGGCGGTTCGGCAAACCGCAGAAGGCGGCGCAGCCCTGGATCGGCGCCCTGACCGCGGAATCCGACGGCCGCATCGTCGTCGTCGGCCTGTGGGACGACGGGCCCGCCGATGATGCGGGGCTGCAGCCCGGCGACCTGATCGTCGGGGTCGACAAGCATCCCGTGGGGACCCTGCCGGAACTGTTCCGGGCCATGTGGGGCCTCGGCGATGCCGGCACCCGGGTGCCCCTCAACGTGCTCAGGGCCGGGCAATTGGCGGAAGTGGTCATCCATTCCGGCAACCGGGCCGATTTCTACCAGACCCCGCAGTTGCACTGATCCCATGACCTTACCGAGACTCGCATGGATCCGCTAGGTGTCCCGCCGGCCCTGGCTGCCGGGCTCGGCGCGGCGGTGGCCTTCGCCGTTGCCGGCGTCGCCTACCTCATGTTGCTGAGGCGCCATGGGGATGCCTTGATGCGCGAACGCCGCGATGCGGAAAGCCGCCTGCGCGAAGAACAGAAGAAGCTGCTGGATTTCGCCGAGGTCTCGTCCGACTGGTTCTGGGAGATGGACGCGGAACTCAGGTTCACCCGCTTCTCAGGCCATATCCTGGACACCCTCGGCATCGACGGTTCCACCTACATCGGCAAGACCCGGCGCGAGATCGCCGCCGCCGCCGGCCTCGACGATGAACGCTGGCAGAACCATCTGGCCACCCTGGACCACCACCTGTCCTTCCAGGATTTCCGCTATGACCTGCGCCTGCCGGACGGCGGCACCATGTTCATCAGCGTCAGCGGCCGGCCGGTGCATGACGATGACGGCCGGTTCATGGGCTACCGGGGGACGGGCCGCGACCTGACCGCCGAGGAGCACATGCGCGCCGCCTTGAGCGAAAGCCAGGAGCGGTTCCGGGCCGTGGTCGAGAACTCACCCTGGTCGATCTTCATGAAGGACCTGGACGGCCGTTACCTGCTGGGCAACCGGGTGTTCCTGAAATGGCACGACACCACCGACGAGAAGCTGGTCGGCGAGACGCCGCGCGACCGCTTCGACCCGGAAATCGCCGCCCTGGTGGAGCGCCAGGACCGGGAGGCCCGGGAGACGGATTCCATGCTCGAGGAGGAAGCCCGCATCCGGTTTCCCGACGGCCAGACGCGCGACCTGCTGGTCATCAAGTTTCCCGTTCACGGCCCCTCAGGCGAGGTCACCGCCATCGGCGGCATCAACATCGACATCACCGCCCGCAAGACCGCCGAGGCCACCCTGCAGGCCGCCCAGGACCGCTTCGACCTGGTCGCCGGCAACCTGCCCGTGGCCCTCTACCGCCGCGTCCAGTCGGCCGACGGCCGTGTCCAATATCCCTTCGTCAGCGCCGGCATCCGCGATTTCCTCGGCTTCGAGGCGGACGAGGTGAAGCGCAACCCGTTCATCTTCCAACAATCCGTGCACCCGGACGACATGCTGCGCTGGCAGGAGGAGAACCGCGTTTCGGCCCGGGGCGAGCGGCCCTTCGACCTGGAGTTCCGCCGGGTCCTGCCGACCGGGGAGGTCCGCTGGAACCACGTCATCTCCCGGGCCCATAGGGGCCCCCAGGGGGAGACCGTCTGGGACGGGGTGATCCTGGACATCACCGAGCAGAAACGGGCCGAGGAGGCGCGGCGCCGGACCGAGGAACGCATGTCGGCGGCCATCGACAACCTTCAGGAGGGCTTCGCCCTGTTCGACCGGGACGACCGGTTGATCGTCGCCAACGAGGAGTACCTGCGCATCGTGCCCGTGGCGGAGGAGATCCTGGCCCGTAACGGCACCTTCGAGGAACTGTTCCGGAAAGCCGTTGAGACGGGACTGATCCCGGTCACCCAGGAGGCCCGGGCCGACTTCATCGCCGCGCGCTTGCACCGGCACCGCAACCCCGGTGAGCCGCTGGTCCTGCACCATTCGGATGAACACTGGTATCTCCTGAAGGAGGCCCGCACCCCGGAGGGCGGCACGGCGCTGACCATCACCGATATCTCGCTCTTGAAGAACGCCGAGGAGGCCGCGCGGCTGGCCAAGGAGCGGGCCGAACTGGCGAGCCGCAGCAAGTCCGAGTTCCTGGCCAACATAAGCCACGAGCTCCGGACCCCGCTCAACTCCATCATCGGCATGTCGGACGTCATCCGCAGCGAACTGTTCGGCGACCTGCCCAACGCCACCTACCGGGATTACGCCGGCGACATCAACGCCTCGGGCCGACACCTCTTATCGGTGATCACCGATATCCTCGACATCGCCAAGATCGAGTCCGGCGAGATCCGCCTGGTGGAGGGCGACATCGACATCGCCGCCGTGGTCGATGAATGCGAGCGCATGCTGCGGGACCGCATGGACGCCTTCGAGCTGGCCTTCTCCGTCGAGGTGGGCATGCGGGCCGGGCACCTGCGCGGCGATATCCGGCGCTTCCGGCAGATCGTCCTTAACCTGTTGTCCAACGCCATCAAGTTCACGGAACAGGGCGGCCAGGTGACCGCCTCGTCACGCATCGAGCCCGGCGGCGAACTGCAGTTCCGGGTCGCCGACACGGGCATCGGCATCGCCGAGGCCGATATCCCCAAGATCCTCGAGCCCTTCGGCCAGGTGGACGGGATCATGACGCGGCCGCACGAAGGCTCCGGTCTCGGCCTCAGCCTGGTCAAGTCTTTGACCGAATCCCACGACGGCGAGCTCTCCATCGAGAGCGTCGTCGGCGAGGGCACGGCGGTGATCCTCACCTTCCCGCCGGCCCGCGTCCTGGACCCGGAATCCCGTGCTGCGGAGTAGCGGCGGCGAGGTAATCCCGCTCTCGGACGCCCGCATGGCGCTTTACCGGGACGTCCTCGGCCAAGCCCCGTCGGACACCCTGTTCCAACACCTGCGGGTCCGCTGCCCCTGGCAACAGGCGAAAATCAAATTGTTCGGCCGGCGCGTCGCCTCGCCCCGGCTGACCGCCTGGTACGGCGATGCCCCCTATACCTATTCGGGACTGACCTGGCCGGCCCGGGCCTGGCCGCCGGAACTGGACGCCCTGCGGCGCCGCGCCGAGGCGCTGGCCGGGGCCGCCTTCAACGGGGTCTTGCTGAACCTCTACCGGGACGGCCGGGACAGCATGGGCTGGCACAGCGACGACGAGCCGGAACTGGGGCCGGACCCGGTGATCGCGTCGTTCACGCTCGGGGCGCCGCGCCGCTTCGTGCTGCGCCGCAGGGACGACAAATCGCAAAAACAGGAACTGGACCTGCCCCACGACAGCCTGCTGGTCATGGACGGCGCCACCCAGGCCCATTGGCAACACGCCGTGCCGAAGACTTCGAGGCCCGTGGGCCTGCGCATCAACCTGACCTTCCGGTTGATTCTCTCCTAGGGCGTCAATCCAGATCCAGGGGGAACACGGGCCGGCGCAGTTTGGTGTAGGTGAGCGTCTTGTAGTTCCCGGACGTCAGCCCGCCGCCGCCGTCGACGACGATGATCTCGGACGCGATGGGCTGGAAGGCGGCGCGGAAGTGCTGCGACGACTTCACCGCCAGCACCCGCTTCGCCGCCGGATCGATGCCGAAGCTCTTGAAGTACATGCGGTCGTGGGCCTGGAAGCGGCCCGAGACGACGACGATGTCGATGCCGTCGACCCGGAGCACGGCGCAGGGTCCCATGTCGATGCGCATGCCCGCCGCCATGGGGCCTTCCAGGGCGAACTTGCCCCGGGTCAGGGCCTGGACCGTGCCGCGCACGCCGATGGGGGCGCCGTACTTGGGATCGATCTTGCCGCCCAAGTCCAGGTGCACGATGGCGCCGAGGCCGTTGTCCCAGCAGGTTTGGGCTGCTTCGGGATCGTAGATGGTGGCGAAGGCGGCGTCCGTGAGGCCGGCCTCCAACATGGCCTTCAGGAGCCGGGTCGAATCGCCGTAGCCGCCGCCGCCCGGGTTGTCGGCGAAGTCGGCGAGCACCACCGGGCCCTTCGCCGTGTCGGCGGCCTGGGCCCGCATCACGGCCTCGTCGATGGCCGCCGTCTGCACGGTCTTGCGATGCCGGCTTTCCCAGACCTCGTCCATCAGGCCCGTGGCCATCTCCCGGTAGCGGTCGGCCTCATCGCCGTCGCCGACGACGATGGCCGACGGTCCCGTCTCGAAGGTGTCCGCCTTGGCGAAGCCGGCGCAGACGCTGGTCGACAGGACGCCGGGCTGGTTGAGCAGTTTATCGGCGCTGAACAGCACCTCGGTCATGGGCCCCGGCGCCGTGGTGCGGCCCGCGTCGACGCCCTCCAGCATGGCGCCGCGGACCACGTGGCTGGTCGGTTTGATCTGCCCCGCCAGGGTCCGCTTGATCAGTTCCGCCGCCTGGGTGGCGATTTCGTATTGATCCACGTGCGGATAGGTGCGGTAGGCGATGATCACGTCGGCCAGCTCGGCCATGCGGTCGGTGACGTTGGCGTGCAGATCCAGCGTGATGGCCACCGGCACGTCCGGGCCGATGGTCTCGCGCAGCCGCGCCAGCAGCGCGCCCTCGCCGTCGTCCGTGTGTTCGCAGACCATGGCGCCGTGCAGCGACAGCAGCACCGCGTCCACGGGCTCGGGCGCCCGCGCGGCCTCGCTGATCAAGCCGGCCATATGGTCGAAGGCCAGTTCGGTCACCGGGCCGGACGGCGAGGCGTCGCCGTAGACCGGGGTCACCGTCTGCCAGCCCTCCTTGGCGGCGAAATCCAGGAAGGCGGCGGGCTCCGTCTTGGTGCCCCGGAGTTGCTTGCCGACGGCCTCGTTGTAATAGAGCGCCCGGGCCTTGTAGGCGTCCAGGTCCGTGGGCATGGCGCTGAAGGTGTTGGTCTCGTGCTTGAAGCCGGCGATGAGGACGCGGGTCATGGTCTTGGCTGCCTACCAGGGCCGTTCCCGGCCGTCCGCCCAGGGATCCTCGTCCAGGGGCCAGACCGGCCGCGCCGCGCGGTCGATGGGCAGGCGGCGGATGTCGTGGTCGACGACGCCGGGCGTCGACACATAGAACACGTTGTCGGAAACGGCGGCGTAGTTGGAATAGAAATGCTGCATGGACTTGACCACCAGCACCTTCTTCGCCCGCCAGTCGATGCCGGCGTTGGCGAAGTAGCTGGGGTGGAAGTTCTGGGTGCGGGTGGCGTGGACCACGAACTCCATGCCGTCCGCCTCCAGGGCCACCGTATCGCCCATGCGCCGGGTGGAATTCCCCAACCCCTGGGCCAGCATGTCGTCGAAGACGCCCAGCACCCGGACCTTCAGGTCCAACGGCGGGCCGGACCAGGGGCCGGCCTTGCCGCCCAGCCGAAGTCCCAGTTCGGCGCCCACCCCGGCGCCCTTACATATCTGCACCGCCATGGGGTCCCAGATGCCGCCGATGGCGGCGCCTGAGATGCCGCGGTCCAGCAGGGCCCGGGCGATGAAGGTGGAATCCCCCGCGCCGCCGCCGCCCGGGTTGTCGGCGATATCGCCGAAGACCACGGGGCCCGTATCGATGGCCAGGGCCCTCTCGATGGCGTCGTCGAGCTCGACGAATGCCGGCGTGATCTCGTCACGCAGGGACCAGAGCTCGCGGCCGAGCTTCTCCGCCAGGGCGTCGCCGTCCGTCTGCCCATCATCGGTGATCACCACCACCCGGGTGCCCACGTGCGGGATGTTGGCCCAAGGAAAACCGTGCCCCAGGGAGACGGACAAGACGCCGTCCTTGCCCTCCAGCCCGGCCATGCGCTTAACGAAGCCCTGCATGGGTTCGCGGGTGGTGTGGTAGAGGCCGATCATGCGGCAGTCGAAGACCGACACCTTGGGCGTGATCTCGCCATCCAAGGTACGTTCCATGATCGACCAGACCTCCTCGGCCCGCTCGGCGAAGTCCACGTGCGGGTATTCCTTGAAGATCACCATGTGGGTCACGTCGTCGGCGAACTTGCGAGAGATGTGGCAATGCAGGTCCAGTTCGCAGCCGATGGGTATGTCCGGGCCGGTGATCTCGCGGATCCGCCCCACCAGGTCCGCCTCGCAGTCGTCGTAACCGTCGGCGACCATGGCCCCGTGCAGGGACAACAGCACCCCGTCCACGGGCATGGCGGCCCTTAATTCATCGAGGATTTCGTCGCGCAGCGTCTCATGGGTGCGCTTCACCGTGAGCCCCGACGGCGTGGCGAAGGCGCAAAGCCCCTCGATCACCTGCCAGCCCTTGGCTTCGGCCCGCTGGCGCCAGATCTTCAAGGGCACCCCGAACATGTTGACGGCCTCCGGGTGGGCGCCGCCGCGCACCAGGTAGGTGTCTTCGTAGGCCTTGGCGTCCGTCGGCAGCGGCGCCCAGGTATGGGTCTCCGTGCCGAGGCACGCGGTGAACAGGCGTTTGCTCATGCGCCGGCCGCGAGCTTCTCGATGTCCGGCAGGGGGCGCGCCGTCTCCGGGTCGCCGGCCAGCACCTGCTCGATGGCCAGCGCCGCCTCCAGGACGTGGCGGTCGGACCCGGTGGGTCCGGAGACCTGGAGCCCGAAGGGCATGCCGCGATGGTCGAGGCCGCAGGGGATCACGCAGGCCGCCGGCAGGGTCACCGTCAGGCAGTAGGCGGCGGCCATCCAGCGCATGTAGTTGGGCAGCTTCTCTGAGTTGATCTCGTCCATGTAGAGCTGATCGTGGGGGAACGGCGAGACCGCCGCGGCGGGGCTGATCAGGATGTCCACGTCAGCGAACATGCCGACGAAGCGCCGCTGGATGGCGGTCTGTTCCAGGAGCGCCCAGGAGACATCGGCGAAGTCGTATTCGGCCGCCATCTCCACGTTGGCGATGACGTTGGGGCCGAGCTTGTCGCGGTGCTTTTCCAGGCGCTCGCCGTGCGCCGCCAGGTAGTTGACACAGCGCAGCACCTCGAAGACCCGGTGCACGTCGGCGCCCAGCGGCGGGTCCCGGTCCTGGGCTTCTGAGAAGATGTGACGGAACTTCTCCGTGCGGGCGCGGAATACCTTGCGGATGTCGTCATCGATGGGGGCGACGCCCAGGTCCTCGGAGACGGCGACCTTGAGGCTCGCCGGATCGGCCGGCACCAAGGGCTCCAACAGCGACGGATCGACGCCGACCCCGAAGGCGTCGCGGGCGTCGTCGCCCACCTGCGAGGCCAGCAGCAGGGCCGCATCCGAGACCGTACGGCCCATGGGGCCGAGCACCGAGAAGGGGTTGAGGCCGACGGGGCGGGCCTCCGCCGGGACCACGCCGGGCGAGGGGCGGAAGCCGACCACCCCGCAAAACGACGCCGGCGTCCTCAGGCTGCCGCCGTAATCGGACCCCGACGCCATGGGCACCATGCCGGCGGCCAGCGCCACCGCCGAGCCCCCCGACGATCCGCCGCAGGTCAGGGTCGGGTCGAGGGGGTTGCCGGTGGCCCCGTAGACCCGGGTCTTGGTGTTGGCGCCGGCGCCGAATTCCGGCGTGTTGGTCTTGCCCAGCACGATGGCGCCGTCGGCCCGCATGCGGGCCACGGACCCCTGGTCGGCGTCGGGCACGTTGTCCTCATAGATCAGCGAGCCGTAGGTGGTTCTGAGGCCTTCCGTGGCCTCCAGGTCCTTGATGCCCAAGGGCAGGCCGTGCAGGGGGCCGAGCGGCTCACCGGCCAGCACCGCCTTCTCCGCCGCCTTCGCCTCGTCCCGGGCCCGATCCGCACAGGTGGCGACCATGGCGTTGAGGGCCGGATTGACGGCGTCGGTGCGGGCCATGCAGCTCTCCAGAAGCTCCACGGGGGAGATCTCCTTGGTGCCGATGCGGCGCCGGGCCTCGACGGCGGTGAGGTCGCAAAGTTCGGTCATGAGGTGAAGGTCTCCGGATCCGGTTCGGGGCGCGCCAGGCCGGGCAGCCCCTTCAGGTGGTCTTCCAGGGCCAGGGCCATCTGAACAAGTTCAAGGTCGCCCCGGCGCCTGGCCACAAGCTGCAGCCCGAAGGGCAGCCCCAGGTGGTCCCGGCCGGCGGGAAGGGCCAGCACCGGGTGGCCGGTCAAAGTCAGCGCCGAGCGGATCAAGGAGGCGTCCATATAATTCTCCATGGGCTTGCCGTTGACCTCTTTCGGGATGCCGTCCTCGATCAGGAAGGGCGGTGTCGCGTTGCCGGGCACGATCAGCAGGTCGATGTCGTCGAAGAAATCCTGGAACTTGAGATAGAGCCGGCGCCATTGGTTCTCCGCCTTGGAAACGTCGGCCAGGCTCATGGCGCGGCCGGCTTCCACGTTGGCGATGATGTTGGGCGACAGCTTTTCCCGGTGGTTCTCGAAGCGCTCCGTGTGGGTGGCCAGGTAGTTGACGCAGCGGAGCGTCCAGAAACAGTCGCGGGCCCCGGTGAAATCCGGGTCGCGGGCCTCGCAGGATTTCAGCGCCGGGCTGATGGCCCCCATGACCCCCTCGAAGGTGGCGCGGATACCGTCGTCCATGGGGGCGACGCCGCCGAAGTCCGTGCTCCAGGCGACCCGGAGCGTGCTCAGATCGGCCGGCTTCGGGTCGGCGAAGGCCATGGGGTCGCAGGGCGACGCCAGGGGGTCGCGGTGATCGTCGCCGGCGCAGCCGGTCATCATCAGGGACACGTCGGCGACGTTCCGGGCCATGGGGCCCTGGACGTTGAAATGGGTGTAGTTCAGCGTCCGCTGGTCGCGGCCCACCAGTCCCGGCGTCAAGCGGAAACCGACGACGCCGCACCAGGTGGCCGGGTTGCGGAGGCTGCCGCCCGTGTCGCCGCCCTGGGCCAAAGGCACCATGTTGGTGGCCAGCGCCGCCGCCGAGCCCCCCGACGAGCCGCCGGAGGTGCGTTCCGTGTCGAAGGGGTTGCGGGTCGGGCCGTAGACCCGGTTGGTGGTGTTGGTGCCCGACCCGAATTCCGGCGTGTTGGTCTTCGCAAGAACGATGGCCCCGGCACGGCGCAGCCTGGCCACCAGGACCTCGTCGGCGTCCGGCACGTGGTGCTCATAGAGCAACGATCCGTAGGTGGTGCGCAGGCCCTCGGTGGCGTTCAGATCCTTGATGCCGACGGGCAGGCCGTGCAGGGGTGGGAGCGCGTCACCGGCCCGCACCGCCTTCTCGGCCGCCTCGGCCTGTTTACGGGCGCGCTCGTAGTCGGTGGCGACGACGGCGTTGATGGCCGGGTTCACGGCCGCCATGCGGGCGATGCAGCTTTCCAGGAGTTCCACCGGCGACAAGTCCCCGGCGCCGATCAGCCGCCGCGCCTCCGTGGCCGTCAGGTCGCATGCGCCGGTCATGGCCGGTAGGCGGTTTCCGGGTCGCCCAGGTCCCAATAGACGCCGGTCACCAGCTCCATGCCTTCGCGGGTCAGCGACCAGATGATGTGTTCGTTGGGCGCGTGCTGGGAGCATCCCGTGTAGCTGAGCGGCATCCAGACGAAGGGGATGCCGAGCACGTCCTGGAACACGTCGTTGCAGATGGAGCCCCCGGAATTGGGCATCACGTCCGGCGGCCCGCCGATGGACCGGGCCACGGCGCCCATCATCCACTGGGCCCAGGGGTGGTCCGGGTCCGTGCGGGCGGCGGCGAACTTGCCGTCGTTGGCGGGCGGCGGTTCGTGGATCTCGATCATCCCGAAGCCGTGCTCGTCCAGGTGCTGGCGGAGCGCCGGGAGGATGTTGTCCGGGTCCGTGCCCACCACGTAGCGGAGCTGGCAGTTGGCGTGGGCCCGGGGCGGCACCGCGTTCACCGGGCGGTCCGGGTTGCCGGTGACGAAGGCCAGGACCTCGAAGGTGTTCCAGGCGTAGACCTTTTCCGGCGCCGTCAGGCCCGGCTCGCCCCAGTTGGGGTCGATCTCAGGCGCGTTCTCGCCGCCCTCGCGCTTGACGTTCTTCAGCGCCTCGCGGATCGAGTTGCTGATGGGCGGCGGCCGCCAGCCCTCGACCAGGATCTTGCCATGCCGATCGGCGATGGAGGCGATGGCATGGCCCAGGATGATCCCCGGGTTGGCCAACAGCCCGCCCCAGTTGCCCGAATGGTGGCCGCCGGCCCGCATGTCGAGCACCAGGTCGAAGCCCCTCGTGCCGCGGCAGCCCAGCGTCAGATTGGGCTTGGCGATGTCCACCCGGGGCCCGTCGGAAGCGAAATAGACGTCGGCGGCGAAGTCCTGCTTGTGGGCGGCGACCAGTTCCTTGAGACCCTTGGAGCCGTTCTCCTCGCCGGTCTCGATCATGAACTTGGAATTGAAGCCGAGCCGGCCGCGTTCCTCGATGACCGCGTTCAGGGCCGCCATGTGGACGGAGTGCTGGCCTTTGTTGTCGGCGGTGCCGCGGCCGTAGACCTTGTCGCCGTCGCGCGTGAGCGTCCAGGGGTCCCGGTCCTCTTCCCAGCGGCCCTCCTGGCCGCGGACCACGTCGCCGTGGCCGTAGCCGAGGACCGTCGGCAGGCTTTCGTCCTCCGTGCGGGTGGCCAGCAGCACCGGCCCCAGGCCGTCGATGGGGTTGTCGTAGACCCGGCACTGGTAGTCCATGGCCTCGAAGCCGGGGCGCATCTCCTCTTCCAGGTATTGGTAGAGCTCCGGCCTGCGTTCCGGTTTCTGGCATTCCGTCGGCACGGCGACCCGGCGGGCCAGGTCCGTCCAGTAACCCGCCTCATCATCGAAGTAGTCCAGCGCCCGTTTCACGGCGGCTTCGCGGCTCATGTCCCTGTCCTCGTCGCGTCTCTAGCTAATGGCTCTTCTTGCCCGGGGTGTCGCCTTCGCCCAGGTCCCAGTAGACGCCGGTCATGATGGTCAGCGCCTCGCGGGCCTCGCTGAGCAGGATGTGTTCGTTCGGCGCGTGCTGGGAGCAGGCCGAATAGGAATGCGGAATCCAGATGGACGGCAGGCCCAGCGTCACGTTGAACAGATCGTTGCAGATGGAGCCGCCGAGGCTCGGGATCACCGCCGTCTTCTTGTCCGTGGTGCGTTCCATGGCGGCCGCCGTCCAGGCGGCCCAGGGATCGTCCGGCGGGGTTGCGCTGGCGTTGAAGTCCGGCGCGTTCTCCGGCGGCGGCGGCTCGATCAGGATTTCCTCGAAGCCGTTGTCGTCCAGATGCTTGCGGAGTGCGGGCAGGATGTTTTCGCGGTCCGTGCCGGCGATGAAACGGAGCTGGCAGTGGGCCCGGGCCTCCGGCGGCACCGCATTGACCGGGCGCCGGGGATTGCCGGTGCGGAAGGCCAGCACCTCGAAGGAGTTCCAGGCGTAGACCTGCTCCACCGGGCTCAGGCCCGACTCGCCCCAACCGGGGTCGATCTCCGGCGCCTCCGTGCCGCCGCTGATCTCGATGTCGGCCAGGGCGTCGCGCACCGCGTCGCTCATGGGCGGCGGCAGCCATTCCTTGATCATGATCTGGCCGCTGGGCGAGATGATGGATTTCAGCGCGTGCGAAAGCACGATCCCCGGGTTGGTCAACAGGCCGCCCCAGTTGCCCGAATGGTGGCCGCCCTCGCGGCAGGTCAACACCAGATCGAAGTTCTTGCAGCCCCGGGCGCCCAGGAAGATGGTCGGCCGGTCCGGCGCCACCCTGGGCCCGTCGGAGGCGATGAACACGTCGGCCGAGAACTTGTCGATGTTCGCCTCGACCACCTCGAAGATCCCCGGCGAGCCGTTCTCCTCGCCCATCTCGATCATGAACTTGGCGTTGAAGCCGAGCGAACCCCGCACCGCCAGCACCTGGCGCAGCGCCGCCATGTTGATGGTGTGTTGGCCCTTGTTGTCGGCGGTGCCGCGGCCGTAGAGCTTGTCGCCGCGCTGCGTCGTCTGCCAGGGATCGAGGCCTTCCAGCCACTGGTCCTCGAGGCCGCGAACCACGTCGCCGTGACCGTAGCCAAGCACGGTGGGCAGCGCTTCGTCCTCCATGCGGGTGGCCAGCAAAATGGGACCCTTGCCGGGGATCGGGTTCTCGAAGGTCTCGCAGGTGAAGTCCATGGCCTGGAAGGCGGGGATCATGTGGTCTTCCAGGTAGGCGTCCAGGTTGCCCCGACTTTCGGCCTTCTGGCTTTCCGAGGCGACGGCGACGCGGGCCGACAGCTCCGCCAGGAACTCGCCGTCATCGAAATAGGCCTCGATGCCCTCGATGGCCTCGGCTCGGCTCATGCGGCGGAGCCTTCGGCCTTGTCAAAGAGATGGCATTCCACGTGGCCGTTGGGTAGCGCGATGGGCTTCGGCGCGTTCACCGAGCAGTGGTCCATGACCTTGACGCAGCGCGGGTGGAAGGTGCACCCGGAAGGCGGTTTCACCGGGTTCGGATAGGCCGCACCCAGGTGCGTGTCCGGCACGTCCAGGTTGGGGTCCGGGGTCAGCACGGAGCTCAGCAGCGCTTCCGTATAGGGATGCTGCGGATTGGTGAACAGCGTTTCCGTGTCCGCCTCCTCGACGATGCGCCCCAGATACATGACCGCCACCTTGGTGGCGATGTGCTCGACCACCGCCAGGTTGTGGGAGATCACCACGTAGGTGAGGTTCAGTTCCGAGCGCAGGTCCTGCAGCAGGTTGAGAATCTGCGACTGCACCGAGACATCCAGGGCCGAGGTGGGTTCGTCGCAGATCACCACGTGCGGCCGGTTGATGAGCGCCCGGGCGATGGCGACGCGCTGGCGCTGGCCGCCGGAAAGCTGGCTCGGGTAGTTCTGGAAGATGCGCCTGGGAAGCCCCACCAGTTCCATCATCTCCTCGGCCCGCTTGCGCCAGGTCTCCGGGTTCGGGTCCTCCTGGACCTTCAGGGGCAGCGTGATGATGGAGCCGATGGACTTGCGCGGGTTGAGGGACGAATAGGGGTCCTGGAAGATGGGCTGCAAAAGCCTGGCCACCTCGAGGCGCCCCAGTTCGGCGATGGGCCGGCCCTCGATCTCGATCCCTCCGCTGGTGGTCTCCTCCAGGCCCAGCATCATCTTCGCGAGCGTCGTCTTGCCGCAGCCCGATTCACCGACCAGGGCCACCACCTCGCCCCGGTGGATCGAGAGATCCACGCCGTTGACGGCGTGCAGGGGCCGCTTGCCCTTAAAGGCGCCGGCGGAAATCATGTACGTCTTGGTGACGTTCTTGGCTTGGATCATCACGTCGCTCATGCGGGCACCTTCCGTTTCAGGTTCTCGGCGCACTGCTCCGGCGTCAGCAGGCAGCGGAAGTCATGTTCCTCCGTAAAGCCCTGCTTGAGCTCCACCGGGGCGGCGAGGCACTGGTCCATGGCGTAGGGGCAGCGCTCGGCGAAATGGCAACTGTGCATCTCGCCGACCAAGGGCGGCACGATGCCGGGAATGGAGCCGAGATGCGCCCCGCGCTCCGTCTTGCCGGGGATGGGGATGCATTCCAAAAGCCCCTGGGTGTAGGGATGGGTCGGGTCCTCGAAGACCTGCTTGGCGCTTCCCTGCTCGACGATCTGACCGGCGTACATGACGGCGACCCGGTCGGCGACCCGGGCGACGACGCCGAGATCGTGGGTGATCAGGATCAGGCCGATGTCGAATTCCTTCTGCAACTCGGCGAGCAAAAGCAGGATCTGCGCCTGGATGGTCACGTCCAAGGCTGTGGTCGGCTCGTCGGCGATGACCAGGTCGGGGCCGCACATGAGGGTCATGGCGATCATCACGCGCTGGCGCAGCCCGCCGGAAAGCTGGTGCGGGTACTGACGGAGCCGCGAGCGGGCCGCCGTGATGCCCACCTTCTCGAGAAGATAGACGGCCCGGTCCCGGGCCTCCTCCCGGTTCACCTGGCGGTGGCGCAATAGCGCCTCTTCCAACTGGTTGCCGATGGTGTAGGCGGGATTGAGGGACGTCATGGGCTCCTGGAAAATCATCCCCATGAGGTTGCCGCGGATGTCGGCCATGTCCTCTTCGCGGATATCCAGGATGTTCTGGTTGTCCAGTTCCAGGGTGTTCGCCGTGCGGATCGCCTTCGACGGCAAGAGGTCCATGATGGCCAGTGAGGTGAGCGACTTGCCGCAGCCCGACTCGCCGACGATGCAGAGCGTCTCGCCGCGGTCCACCTTGAAGCTGACGCCCTGGACGGCGTGCAGCATGCCGCTGGGCACGGGAATGTCGACCTTCAGGTTGTCGACGGTGAGAATGCGTTCGGCCATGGTCCCCCCGAAAAGGATGTGATCAGTTGCGGTTCTCCGGCGCGGTCACGTCGCGGATGCCGTCACCCAAGAGGTTGATGCAGAGCACGAGCAGGAACAGCGCCGTGCCCGGAATGGCGATGACCCAGGCCTTGAAGAACATCATGCCCTTGCCTTCCGAGACCATCAGGCCCCAGCTCGGCGTCGGCGGTTGCACGCCGAGCCCTAAGAACGACAGCGCCGCCTCCAGGAGCACCGCGTGGGCGACTTCCAGGGTGGCGACGACGATCAGCGCGTTGACGATGTTCAGCATGATCTCGGCCAGGATGATGCGCAGCGTGGAACACCCGAGCGCCTTGGCGGCGGCCACGTAATCCATGGCCCGGACCTGCTGGGTGGTGGCCCGCATGACCACCGCGAAGCGGTCCCAGATCAGCAGCCCCAGCACCCAGATGACGATGGTCAGCGAACTGCCGATCAGGGCGACGACGACCAGCGCCACCAGGATCACCGGCATGGCCAGCCGGGTGGTGATGATGAAGGTGATGACCATGTCGACGCGGCCGCCGAAGTAGCCGGCGGCGACGCCCAAGGCCGTCCCCAGGATGCCGGAGATCAGCATGGCGGCGAAGCCGATGAGCAATGAGGTCTGCGCCCCGTATATCATCCTCGACAGGTAATCCCGGCCGAAGGCGTCCGTGCCCAGGGGATGCAGCCAAGTGCCCTTGGCGTACCAGACGGGGTCCAGGAAACGCTTGGTCAGGTCCTGGTGGTAGGGATCGTGCGGCGCCAATAGCGGCGCGAAGACGGCGCACAACACCATGATCAGCAGGATGCCGCCGCCGATGGTCATGCCGGCGTGGCCGAACACCCTTCGCAGCAACAGCGAGGTGGGCGAGGGCTCGAGGATTTCCTGCGCCGAGGGCAGCTTTTCCGCAACAGCACCGTTTGCCATGGTTCAATCTCCCCCTAGGTGACCCGGATGCGCGGATCGAGAAACGCGTTCAACAGGTCCGCCAGGAATGTCAGCAGGATGTAGAAGCACGCGATGATCAGGACGATCGCCTGCAGGACCTCGAAGTCGGAGCGCTGGATGGAGCGCCAGGCCAGGCTGCCGAGGCCGTTCAGCGAGAAGATGGTCTCGATGACGATGGAGCCGCCGAGCATGAAACCCAACTGCACGGCCGACAAGGACACCACCGGGATGATGGCGTTCCTGAGCGCGTGCTTGAACAGCACGACGCGCGGCTTCAGGCCCTTGGCCCGTGCCGTGCGGATGTAGTCGGACGACATGACGTCCATCATCCCGGCCCGGGTCAGGCGCATGATCGCCGGCGTCGCGTAATAACCCAAGGCAATGGACGGCATGATGAAGTTGAGCCACGAGGCATGCCCTGAAATGGGCAGCCACCTGAGCCAGACGCCGAACACGATGATCATGATCAGCGCGAAGAAGAAGCTCGGCAGCGCTTGCCCGATGACCGCGATGGTCAGGGCGATCCGGTCGATGATGGTGTTCGGGAACATGGCCGCCAACACCCCCAATGGGATCGCCAGGATCAGCGCGAAACTCAAGGCCAGCGCACCCAGGGTCATGGTGGTGGGCGCGTGCTCGGCCAAAATGCCGGCGACGGGCCGCTTCAGGTAGATGGACTGGCCGAAATCGCCGTGCATGGCCCTGTAGGCCCAGTCGGCGTATTGCACCGGCAATGGCCGGTCGAAGCCGTAATGCTTGCGCACATACTCGATATCTTCTTCCGAGGCGCTTTCACCGGCCATGGCGGCGGCCGGGTCGCCCGACACGTGCAACAAGGAAAAGGTGACGATGGAAACGGAGAGAGCCACCAGGATCGCGACACCCAACCTTTTCAAGGTGTAGAAAAGCATGGTCCCTCCTCAAGAAACGAATAAAAGGCCGGCTCCGGCCCGTGGGGGTCCGGAGCCGGCCGAATAGTTAGAGCCTTACTTCCACTTGGCCGTGAAGAACCGCGGAATTTCGTCCGGGGTCGGCGTGAAGTCGAGGTCGTGGGTGAAGGCGTAGTACTTGGCGTAGGTGAACATGGGCAGCCAGCACAGCTCACCGGACAGCTTCGACAAGGCCTTCTTGTAGGCATCCTTGCGAACCTTCGGATCGACACTGGTGTCGCCCGTGTCCAGCCACTTCTTGATGTCGTCGTCGCGGCAGTAGTCGTCACGTCCTTGCTTGAAGAAGTGGGACGTGATCGCCGAGACGTCGTTCATGGAGTAGGAACCCCAGGTCATCTGGTGGAAGGGCGCCTTGCCGTCCCAGACGATGCCGCGGAGCGCCTTGTACTGCATGTACTTCAGGTTGGACTTGATGCCCACCTTGGCCAGATAGCCCATGACGGCTTCCGTGTACTCGCGCTGCCGGTAGGCGAAGATGTCGGTCGAGAAACCGTTCGGATAACCGGCTTCCGCCAGCAGCTTCTTGGCCTTGCCGGGATCGTACTTGTACTGGGGCACGTCCTGGGTGCAGCCGAACTGGGTCGGGAAGCAGGCCGAGTGGATGACCTGCGAGGCGCCGCCCACCAGTTCCTTGGCGATGGCGTTGCGGTCGATGGCGTGGGCCACGGCCTGACGCACCTTCTTATTGTAGAAGGGGTTCTCCTTGCCCTTACCGGCGCGGCCGGCGCGGTCCATGGTGATGTAGCTGATCCGCATGGTCGGCACGTTCATCACCTTGTTGACGCCGATGAGCTTCAGTTGCTCGGCCTTGTCCTTGGGCACGTCCCAGATCCAGTCCAGGGAACCGGACAGGAGCTCGGCAATCTGGGCTTCCGGGTCGGCGACCGTGCGGAAGACGATCTTGCCGATGGACGGCTGACCCTTCGGCGAGCCCTTCCAGTAGCCGGCGTTCTTTTCCATGTGCACGGATTCACCGGAAATCACCTTCACCGTCTTGTAGGGGCCGGTGCCGATGGGCGCCACGGTGCCGTAGTCGGGCTTGCCCTTGGCGTCCTTCTTGGCCGTCGCCCAGATGTCCTTGGGGAAGATGGCCATGGGGCCGGAGACGAACTCCAGCGCCGCCGGGAAGGTCTTGGTCAGGTGCACCCGGACCGTGTTGGCGTCGACCTTTTCGGCGTTCTTGATCCAGCTCACGTTGCGCTTGGTGAGCACGCCGGAATCCTTGGCGAAAACGTGATTGTAGGTCTTGACCACATCGTCGGCGCTGAAGTCGGCGCCGTTGTGGAATTTCACGCCGGAGCGGATCTTGAATTCCAGGGTCTTGTCGTTGACCCACTTATACGAAGTCGCCAACAGGGGCTTGTATTCGAAGGTCTTGGTGTCGCGATACAGCAGGTTGTCCCAGGTGTGCCGCTGCATGATGACCATTTCACGGACGTTGTTGTAGAACGGCAGGGCCACGTCCACTTCACGGGTGGTCGACCAATTCAGCGTGTCGTCGGCCTTCCCCGCAAGGGCGTCCCCAGCCGCCATCGAGACCGCGGCGACGGCCGCCGCCGCTGTCATGATTGTACGTTTCATCAGATATGTTCCTCCACTGGCTTTGTTATTCGGTTTTGTAACTAAACCTATCGTCTCCAACGTGCGAAGACTGCACACATGATTCCCCGGAATGCGGAGTCATGTCCACGGATTTTCGGACGGCATATTGAATGAGACGATCAATCCCCCCACGAAGTATTATATTGTAATACTTTTTGTTATTTTGTAATATCGTAATTCATCGGGTGAAATTCGTCAAGCAACTTTCGAGATTTGCCATGGCTGCTACACCGCAACGGACCCAGAGAACCGACCCCAGCCGACCGGACAGCCGGGCCGCGACCCTGTTCGTGGGGTCCCTGGAAAAAGGCTTCCGGGTCCTCGATGCGTTCCGCGAGGCGCCCGGCGATCTGGGCCTGACGGAGATCGCCGAGCGCACCGGGCTGGACAAGAGCGCCGCGCAGCGGTTCACCAACACGCTCCATGAATTGGGGTATCTGGAAAAGGACCCGCGCAGCCGCCGCTACCGGCCGGCGGTGCGGCTCATGGATCTCTCCTATACCTACCTGCATCAGAACCGCCTGGCCGAGATCGCCATCGCCCGGCTGATCGAGGCCTCGAAGGTCTACGGCACCACCGTCAACCTCTGTGAGATGATCGACCGGGACGTGCTCTACACGGTGCGGGTGCCGCACGAGAGAGCCAGCTACCTGGCCACCGTGCCGGGGCGCCGGATGCCCGCCTATTGCACCGCTGGCGGCGTCGCCATCCTGGCCTTCCGCCCGGAAGCCGAGGCCTTGGCGGTGATCGACGCCTCGGACCGCCGGCCCCTGACCGACAAGACCATCATCAAGCGCGACGCCGTGCTGGCGCGCATCGCCGAGGCCCGCGAGGCCGGTTACGGCATGGGCGTCGGCCAGGCGCTGCCCAACGAGATCAGCATCGCAGCACCCGTCCTCGATGTGAACGGCCGCGCCGTCGCCGCCGTGCAGGCGCCCGTCTACATGCCGCAATGGACGCCTGAGACGGCGCGCCAGAAGCTCGCCCCCCTGGTCATGGAGACGGCCCGGTCCATCTCCGGCATGCTGGTCTCGGAAGGCTGAGGTTGTCATGACCCATCGCGTGCTCACCGCGCTGTTCGCCCACGAGACCAACACCTTTTCCAAGTTGCCGACGACCCTCGACAATTACCGCGACTACGTGCTGGCCTTCGGCGACGACATTCCCGACGCCATCGCCGGCTCCGTTCTCGAACTGGTCGGCGTCGAGAACGCCGCCGAACGGCACGGCTGGAATCTGGTCCATACGGTGGCCGCCTGGGCGACCCCGTCGGGTCCGGTGGCCCGCGAGGTCTGGGATGCGGGGGCCGGCGCCATCATGGAGGCGGCGGCAACCGAGGGCCCCTTCGACGGTGTCGTCCTGTGCCTGCACGGCGCCATGACCACCGTCGACCACGCCGACGCCGAGGGCGAACTGCTGGCCCGGCTGCGCGAGCGCATCGGCCCCGACGTGCCGGTGGCCATCACGCTGGATCTGCACGCCAACGTGACCCGCCTGATGGCCAAGCACGCCAATATCATATGTGCCTACCGCACCTATCCGCACGTCGACCAGGTGGAAACGGCGGAGCGGGCCTCGGATATCCTGGCCCGCGCCATGGCCGGCGAGGTCACGCCCCGCGTGCACCTGGCCAGGCGGCCCATGCTGGTCGGCCTGGACCACGGCCGGACCACCACCGAGAACCCCATGACCCGCTTGCTGGAGCGGGCCGAGAAACTGGAGGCGGGTGACCCGGGGGTCCTGGCCGTGAGCCTGCAGGCCGGCTTCTCGCCGGCCGATTTCGCCGAGGTCGGCCCCTCCATCGCCGTCACCGGCGCCGGCGACGATCCGCGCTACCGGACCATCGCCGAGGCCTTCATGAATTACGCCTGGGAGAACCGGCATTTCGATTCCAACGAGTACCTGGGCGTCGCCGAGGTGCTGACCCGCTTGGCGGAAATTCCCGGCGGCGCCGGCCCGGTGGTGATCGCCGACGCGTCCGACAACCCGGGCGCCGGGTCCTACGGGGATTCCACCTTGCTGCTCCAGGGCATGATCGAGGCCGGCCTGGATAACGCCGCCTTCGGCACCATCTGCGATCCGGAATCCGCCGGCCGGCTGGTCGCCGCCGGTGTCGGCAACCGCGCCGCCGTGACGCTCGGCGGCAAGATCGATCCGGCCTACGGGGCGCCGCTGGAATTGGAGGGCGAGGTGATGGCGGTCACCGAAGGCAGCTACGTGGCCCAGGGCCCGCGCTGGCGCGGCGTCACCCAGAACCTGGGACCGACGGCAATATTCAGGGTGGGCAGCGTCGACATCGTCGTCGCCTCGAAGCGGGTCCAGTGCACGGAACTCGAGACCTTCACCCACGCCGGCATCGATCCGGCGGCCAAGGACGTGGTGGCGGTGAAGTCCATGCACCATTTCCGGGCCGCTTTCGAGCCCATTGCCCGGGCCGTGCTGGTGGTCGATTCCGGCGCCCTGGCGACCAAGGACTACCATCGCCTGCCCTATGAGAACCTGCGCCGCCCCATTTTCCCCCTGGACATGGATTGACGACGATGCCCCTGCCGACCATCCAGCAAACCCTTGAGCACGTTTTGGCCGCCGCACATGTGGACCCGTCCCGCGCCGCCGAGGTGCGCTTTGAGGGCGCCGATCCGGTGTTGCCGACGGCCTTCCTCATGGGCACCTCGGGGGCCGCCGTGCTGGGCGCCGTGGGTTTGGCGGCGGCCGATCTCTGGAAGCTCCGGGGCGGCGGCGATCAGATCGTCTCCATGGATGCGCGGCGCGGCGCGATCGCGCTCCGCACCAGCCACTACCTGCGCCTCGAGGGGGAACCGGCGCCGGATTTCTGGGACCCCATTTCCGGCTTCCATCGCACCGGCGACGGTTGGGTGCAGTTGCATTGCCAGTTCCCCCACTTCCGCGACGCCGTGCTCCGGGTGCTCGGCTGCGGGCACGATCGCGACGCCGTCGCCACCGCGCTCCTGGACTGGCGGGCCCAGGACCTGGAGGACCGCATGGTCGAGGAGGGAGTGCCCCTGTTCATGCTGCGCGACAAGGCCACCTGGCGGCGCCACCCCCAGGCGGCCGCCGTTGCCGGGCTGCCGCTTCTGGAGATCATCAAGATCGGCGACAGCCCGCCGGAACCGCTGCCGGCCGGCACGCGGCCCCTGGCCGGGGTCCGGGTCCTCGATCTCACCCGGGTGATCGCCGGGCCGGTCACTGGACGGACCCTGGCGGCGCACGGCGCCGACGTGATGCGCATCAGCGGCCCGCACCTGCCGTTCTCGGAAACCCTGGTCATGGAGACCGGCCACGGCAAGCGCGCCGCCCATATCGACCTGCGCCAGGCCGAAGGGGTCGAGACCCTGCGCGGGCTGGTCAAGGACGCCCACGTGTTCTCCCAGGCCTACCGGTCCGGCACCATCGCCGGGCGCGGCTTCGCGCCGGAAGACCTGGCCGAGATGCGGCCCGGCATCGTCTGCGTCAGCCTCTGTGCCTGGAGCCACGCCGGCCCCTGGGCGCCCAGGCGCGGCTACGACTCGCTGGTGCAATGCGCCACCGGCATCGCCGCCGAGCACGGCGGCGCGGACAGCCCCCGGCATCTGCCGGGCCAGGCGCTCGATTATCTGTCCGGCTACCTGGGCGCCTTCGGCGCCATGGTGGCGCTGGCGCGGCGGGCCCGCGAGGGCGGCAGTTACCTGGTGCGCCTGTCATTGGCGCAGACGGCGCATTGGCTGGACTCGCTGGGCCTGGTCGAGACGGAGGTCGATCCCCGCGATCTTCCCGACACGGAAATGGCCGATGTGGCCGACCTTCTGGTCCGCTCCGAGACCTCCTGGGGGCCCATGACCCACATGGGGCCGATCCTCCAGATGTCCGAAACGCCGCCCCGCTGGGCGCGTCCCGTGGTGCCGCTGGGCACGGACGCGCCGGCTTGGCTCTAGGCGCGAGGGCATGAACGACAATTCGGCAACCCGGGCGGCCCCGGCTGCCACGACCAACATGGTTCACGGCATGCTGTGGATGGTCTTCTCCTGCGCCGCCATGGCCGGCATCGCCGCCATCGCCCGGCACCTGGCCAGCGAGATGCACCCCTACATGATCATGTTCTTCCGTCTGCTGACGGCCCAGATCTGCATGCTGCCCTGGCTGTTCCACCGGGGCATCGGGGTGCTCAAGACGGAACGGCTTGGGCTTTATGCGATCCGGGCGCTTTTTACCTGCGGCGCCATGCTGACCTGGTTCTTCGCCGTCGCCCAGGTGCCCATCGCCGATGTGGTCGCGGTGAGCTTCGTCACCCCCATCTTCGCCACCGTCGGCGCCGCCCTGGTGCTCCGCGAGACGGTTCGGCTCCGGCGCTGGACGGCCACCGCCATCGGCTTCGTGGGCGTCATGATCATCCTGCGTCCGGGTCTGGTGGAACTCAGCGCCGGCCATTGGGCGGCGCTGGCGTCGGCCGTCTTCGGCTCCTTCACGGTGCTCATCATAAAGTCCCTGTCGCGCACCGAGGACCCCACCAAGGTGGTCTTCTACGTGGGCCTGTTCCTGCTGCCCGTATCGGCCGTCCTGGCGGCCACCCAATGGGAAACGCCGGCCCGGCACCTGTGGGTCTGGGTGGCGCTCATCGGCCCGGTCGCCACCATCGCCCACGTCACCCTGGTGAAGGCCATGTCGTTGGCCGACGCCTCGGCGATCCTGCCCTTCGATTTCGCCCGCCTGCCCTTCGCCGCGCTGCTCGGCTGGCTGGCCTTCGGCGAGTTGTCGGATCTCTGGACCTGGGTGGGGGCGCTGGTGATCTTCGGCTCCGGCGTCTACATCGGACGCCGCGAGGCGGTGCTGGGGCGCCGCGTGCGACCGGCCGCCCAGCCGGGGGTTCAATGAACTAGCGCGCCTGCTCGCTGGGGATCGCCGGTTTCGGGCGCACCTGCTTGGTGCGGCTTTCCCGGTAGGTGATGTAGACCGTCGACGCGAAGACCACGCAGCCGCCGACCCAGGTCCAGAGATCCGGAAACTCGCCGAACCAGAGATAGCCCGCGGCGGCGGCCCACAGGAGCCGAGTGAAATCCATGGGCATGATCGCCGTGGCCTCCGCCTCCTTCATGGCCCGGGCCATGGCCAGGTGCGCCACCAGGGCCATCAATCCGAGGCCCACCAGCAGGACGAACTGCTCGGGCGTCGGCCAGACCCAATAATAATGGCTCAATTCGCAAAACGAAGGCATGGCCTCGTCATCGCCGCCTCGAGGCAGGCTCTTGGCGATGGCTAGTCGCCGAGTTCGATGAGATGGAACCATCTGAGATAGCTGTCCAGGTACTTGGTGGCGATGCCGCGGAAGCCGCGCAGGAAGCCCTTGATCTGGCTGTGGCGGCTGTTGACCGTCTGGATGTGCAG
>Ga0209568_1000112_pt1 | contig 28425 bp, 27 predicted proteins | sample WorMetOlspDAHAB2_FD_187406 | JGI IMG/M metagenome (GOLD analysis project Ga0209568, IMG submission 187406) | Marine gutless worms symbiont microbial communities from Max Planck institute for Marine Microbiology, Germany - Olavius sp. DAHAB.2... ...
CGGGTCATCTCCTGTACAGGGTCGCAGTGCCCTAAAAGACAATCCAGCCTGAAACCTATCCGCCTCTCCCAACACCTTATCAGAGCCAGGATGCTTGACCGTTCACCCCTCATTCATGCCATCTCCTTCCTCAATCCAACCGCCGGCCGAGCTCGCCCGCGAGGTCCTGGATGAATTGCCAGGCGACCCGGCCCGATCGCCCGCCCCGGGTGACGGACCACTCGTTGGCCCGGGCGCGCAGCTCTTCGGTTTCGACATCGAGGCCGAAGTGGCGGGCGTAGCCTTCGACAATGTCGAAATAGGTCGCCTGATCGCAGTTGTGGAAACCCAGCCAGAGGCCGAACCGGTCGGACAGCGAGACCTTCTCCTCCACCGCTTCCGCCGGGTTGATGGCGGTCGAGCGCTCGTTCTCGATCATCTCGCGCGGCATCAGATGGCGGCGGTTGGAGGTGGCGTAGAACAGCACGTTCTCGGGCCGGCCTTCGATGCCGCCTTCGAGGACGGCCTTCAGCGACTTGTAGGACGCGTCGCGGCCGTCGAAGGACAGGTCGTCGCAGAAAAGCACGCAACGCCGCTCGGCCCCGCGCAGCAGGGCGAGCAGGTGCGGCAGCGACGGGATGTCCTCGCGGTGGATCTCGACCAGCGCCAGCGCTTCCGGCCTGTCCTCCAGCACCGCTGCGTGCACGGCCTTGACCAGCGAGCTCTTGCCGGTGCCCCTGGCACCCCAGAGAAGCGCATTGTTGGCCGGCAACCCGTCGGCGAACCGCCGCGTATTGGCGAGCAGGGTGTCGGCCTGGCGTTCGATGCCTCGAAGCAGGTGCAGCGGCAGGCGATTGACCTCGGCCACCGCCTGCAGGCGCTCGGACTCGGCGACCCAGACGAAGGCATCCGCGGCGTCGAGCCCGGCGCCGGCCGGCGCCCGCGGGGCGAGGCGTTCGAGGGCGTCGGCGATTCGGCGAAGCAGCGGTCCGGTATCGTTTTCTGTCATGGCGATCGGACGTTAGCAGGTTCGATCTTGGCTGTCATAGATCAACATCTGGTGGCTTTGCCCGGGACTGGGTACAAAATTGTATAAAATTTGATTTTTATTAAGGTAAATAAAGTATTAATATTGTCTTCATTCAATAAATTTGACTTCTTTTCTGTATTCCCTATGATAAACACAAGTGAACGTAGCGTCCGTTTCTCTGGACGTGTCGGTGTTTCCGGGGTGTGGAGATATCGCAGATGCAAATGTACGGCATTCGCTTCTATACCGAGCGCCCGTACGAACAGATCGAAGGCTGGCTAGCGGCCAACTGCATGGCTGGATGGGAAGTCCAGCTGAACGACGTCGACTGGGACAACGAAGGCGCAATGTGGAAGCGCCTGATCGTCAACTTCTCCGATCCTGGTGACCGCCGGACCTTCGTGACCCGGTTCTTCGGCAGCTGATACCTGCTTTCGGGTTTCGCGGACCGAACGCAGGTTGGCCTGCTCGGCATCGCCGGCCTCGGTTTTCGGCCGGGCCGCTTGTCACGTTACGAACGTTTCGCACGTCTCTAGCCGCGTCGCACTGAGCATGGGTTCCCGGCCGGGCGGATTCGGTTGCATGTCCGGCCGGGGTCGCTATAGTCGCCGATCTTCCGATTCACTCGTTCGTGGAGTTCGCGATGTTCGTCTCGCCGGCATTCGCGCAAGCGGGCGGTGCCGCCGGTGGTATGGGCGGCATCGAGGCGTTTCTGCCCATCATTCTGATCTTCGTCGTCTTCTACTTCCTGCTCATCCGCCCTCAGCAGAAGAAGCAGAAGGATCATCGGCTGATGCTCGAGGCGATCCGCCGGGGCGACAAGGTAATCACCGGGGGCGGTATTGTTGGCACGGTGACCAAAGTCATCGACGACAAAGAGGTGATGGTCGAGATCTCCGAGAACACACGCGTGCGTGTCCATCGCTCGCTGATCTACAGCGTTGCCGCCAAGACCGAACCGGTGAAAGGCGAGGCCGAGGCAAAATCGGCCGAAGGGGGCGAACAGGCCAAGGGCGGCGGCTCGATGCTGAAGAAGCTGCTCGGCGGCAAGAGCGAGTAGGGTTGCCACCGTACCAGTCCGATCATGGTTCATTTCGCCAAATGGAAGATCATCCTGGTGCTCTGCGTGTGTGCGCTGGGCCTTGCCTTTGCCGCGCCCAACCTGCTGAGCCAGAAGGATGCCGAGGCGCTGCCCGACTGGCTGCCGAAGAAGCAGATCAGTCTCGGCTTGGACCTCCAGGGCGGCGCCCACCTGCTGTACGAGGTTGGAGTCGACGCGGTCATTCGCGAGCGCCTGGAGGCCGTCGTTGACTCGATTCGCGCGACGCTCCGGGAAGCGCGCATCCGCTACCAGGGCCTCGGTGTCGAGGGTTCTGCCGCCACGGTGACCATCAGGGAAGGGGATCGGCTTCAAGAAGCGGTGGCGCTGATCCGCGAGGCCGAGCCCGATATGCAGGTGACCGAGGGTGCCGGTGGCCGCTTGTCCCTGGCGTTCTCCGAGCAGGCGCTCCGCGAGTTCACCAGCAACATCGTCGAGCAGGCCATCGAAATCGTCCGCAGGCGTATCGACGAGACGGGCGTGCGCGAACCGACCATCCAACGTCAGGGTGAGGTTCGCATCCTCGTCCAGCTTCCCGGTGTCGACAAGGTTCCGCCAATCGACGCGCAGGCGAAGATGACCTTTCACCTCCTGGACACGCGTGGACGCCCCGGAGCGCCGGCGCCGGCCGGGGCACGATGGGTGCCGGCGGAAGCCGAGACGGACGTCCAGGGCGAACCGCGGATGTATTTGATCCGCAAGCGGGCGATGGTCGGCGGAGAGGACCTTGTCGATGCCCAACCGGGATTCGATCCCCGCAACGGCCAGCCGGTGGTCAATTTCCGCTTTGACACCCGCGGCGCCCGCAAGTTCGGCGATGTGACGACGGAGAACGTCGGCCGGATCTTCGCCATCGTCCTCGACGGCAAGGTGATCAGCGCACCGGTGATCCGTGAGCCGATCCTCGGAGGCTCGGGGCAGATCAGTGGCAACTTCTCGGTGCAATCGGCCAGCGAACTGGCATTGATGCTGCGTGCCGGCGCGTTGCCGGCCCCGTTGACCAAGCTCGAAGAACGCACGGTCGGCCCTGGCCTTGGCGCCGACTCCATTGCCGCCGGCAAGGTGGCGAGCATGATTGGCTTGGCGCTGGTGATCGTGTTCATGGCCATCTACTACGGTTTCTTCGGCATGGTCGCGGCATGCGCGCTGCTCACCAACATGGTGCTGATCGCCGCCGGGCTCTCGGTGCTGCAGGCGACGCTGACGCTTCCGGGCATCGCCGGCATCGTGTTGACCATCGGCATGGCGGTGGACGCCAACGTGCTGGTGTTCGAACGCATCCGCGAGGAGGTGCGTGCCGGGCGCACGCCCATCTCGGCCATCGACGCCGGCTACGCGCGGGCGCTGACCACGATCATCGACGCCAACCTGACGACGCTGATCGCCGCCTTCCTGCTCTATGCCTTCGGCTCAGGGCCGGTGCGCGGGTTCGCGGTGACGCTGGCCATCGGCATCATCACCTCCATGTTCACGGCGATCATGCTGACGCGGCTGATCGTCGTCACCTGGCTGCGCCGGACGCGGCCGAAAGCCTTGCCGATTTAGGAACCGAAAGATGCGTGGCTTCCGGCTCATTCCCGCCGACACCAAGATCGCCTTCATTCCCAAGCGGCGGGCGTTCTTCGCCTTCTCCATCGCGCTTGTGGTGGCGTCGGTGGCGCTGTTCCTGGTGAAGGGGCTGAACTACGGCATCGACTTCCAGGGCGGCATTCTCGTGGAGGTGCGCACCGAGGGGCCGGCCGACCTCGCGGCCATGCGTTCGACCGTCGGCGGCCTTGGCCTCGGTGAGGTGGGTCTGCAGGAGTTCGGCGCCCCGGACACCGTCCTGATCCGCGTGCAGAAGCAGGAGGGCGGCGAAAAGGCCCAGCAGGCCGCGGTGGACGCCGTCAAGGAGGCGCTCGGCGACGGCGTCGAGTACCGGCGCACCGAACTGGTCGGCCCGAAGATTTCCGAGGAATTGTTCTGGGACGGTGTCAAGGCGGTGAGCGCCGCCATCCTCGCCATCCTCGTCTATATCTGGTTCCGCTTCGAATGGCAGTTCGGGCTCGGCGCCGTCGTCGCCCTGGTCCACGACGTGGTGTCGACCATCGGCATCTTTGCGCTGCTCGGGCTGGAGTTCAATCTGTCGACGGTGGCGGCGATCCTGACCATCGCCGGCTATTCCATCAACGATACCGTGGTCGTCTATGACCGTGTGCGCGAGAACCTGCGGCGCTACAAATCGGCGACCTTGGCCGAGGTGCTGAACCGCAGCGTCAACGAGACCCTGTCACGGACGGTGATGACCAGCGTGACCACGCTGCTGGCTTTGTTCTCGCTCTATTTCCTCGGCGGCGAGGTCATCCGCGGGTTTTCCTTCGGGATGATCTGGGGCGTGCTGATCGGCACCTACTCGTCCATCTGCCTCGCCGTGCCGCTGCTGCTCTATTTGAACGTCCGCCGCCGCACCGGCGCCAAGGAGGACGGCGCCGGAACGGCCGTGGAAGAAACCCCCTAGGCTTCCGTGTCGGGCCTCGACATCACCCCCCGGCTGGCCCCCGGCCGGCAATACATCCAGGGCTATGGCGACGGCCGTTTCCGTGTGGCGGGAACGGTCTACGAAGGCTCGGTGATCGTGCTCAGCGAGGCCACCCAATCGTGGCCGGTGACCGAGGCGGGTGCCGTGACGGCCGAGTCGCTGGCCCCGGTGATCGCCGAGGGCAAAGCCGTGGAACTTCTCGTAGTCGGCTGCGGGGCGACGTTCGCGCCGCCTCCCAAGGGCCTGCGCGAGGCCTTGCGCGAGCACGGCCTGGCGCTGGAATGGATGGACACCGGCGCGGCGTGCCGAACCTTCGATGTGTTGCTGACCGAAGGCCGAGCCGTTGCCGCCGCACTGATCGCGGTCGAGTAGGATCGCGGGGAACAGGCCATGACCGGCAGCCTCGAAGCCCTCGCGATCGCCACCTTTCTGTTTGTCGGCGGCCATGTCGTTCTCTCTTGGGCACCGGTCCGGGGTCAGTTGGTCGCGGTGGTCGGCGAACAATGGTTCCCCGCCGTCTATTCGGTTCTGGTCGGCGCGGCGTTCGCCTGGATGGCGTTCGCCTATGGCGCCGCGCCCTTCGTCGAGGTCTGGAACCCGCCCATCGGGCTCCGCCACATCGCGCTGACGGTGATGCCGCTGGCGTTCATCCTCTTCGTCGGCAGCGTGACGACGCCGAACCCGTCGCTCGCGGGCGTCCCGTCGGGCGCCATCGCCGAGCGCGGCCCGGTCGGGTTCCTCAAGATCACCCGCCACCCGATGCTGTGGGCATTCGGGCTCTGGGGGCTCTGTCACTTGCTTGCCAACGGTGACGCCGCGTCGATGGTGATGTTCGGCGGACTGACCGCGCTGGCGCTGGGCGGCGCCGCGCATATCGATGCGCGAAAGCGGGCGAAACTCGGATCGGCGTGGGAAGTCTATGCGGCTCAGACCTCGTACCTGCCGTTCCAGGCGATGATCCAAGGCCGCACGAAGCTCGCGTTCTCGGAGATCGGCTGGTGGCGGATCGGCCTCGGCGTGCTGCTCTACGCCATCGTCCTGTTCGCCCACGAATGGGCGTTCGGCGTCACTCCGCTGCCGCTGTAGCGCCTTCGGGGAGGGTGAAGATCTCCTGCGGCTCGGGGACGCCGCGGAGCACGTGGACGCCGAGCGACGTCAGCTTTTCGGGGATGACGCGGGCGAGGTCGGCCGAGACCAGCACCTGCTTGTGCAGCGCCTTGGTCATCGGTTCGATGCGCGCCGCCTGATTGGCCGCGGCGCCGATGACCGAGAACTCCAACCGCGACGGCACGCCGATGTTGCCGTACATCACATCGCCGAGGTGCAGGCCGATGCCGTAGCCGATCTTCGGATCACCGCGTTCCTCGCGCTCGGCATTGAATCCGTCGATGCGAGCCGCGGCGTCCCGCGCGGCGGCCAGTGCCCGCCCGCAGGCGTTGATGTGTTCCGGGCACAGCTCCGGGTGGTCGGTGATCCCGCCGATGGGGAAGATGGCGAGCGCCGCATCGCCGATGTAGCGCAGCACCTCGCCGCCGTGGTCGAGCACGGCGCCGGCGATGGCCTCGAAATAGTCGTTCAAGAGGTCGAGGAACTGCTTGCGGGGCAGGCGCTCGGCCAACGCCGTCGAACCGCGCAGGTCGGAGAACCAGATGACAGCGTGGATGTCCTCGCCGTCGCCGCGCTTGATCAGGCCGTTGAGCACGCGTTCGCCGGTCTGCGGGCCGAGATAGGTTTCGAGGATGGTCCGCGCGGTGCGGCGCAGTGCGTGCACCTCCATCAGCCGGCCGAGCACCGGGACCATGGCGTCGATGGTGGCCAGCTCCGCGGTGGTGAATCCGCCGAGGCGGTCGCCGGAGAAGGTGACCGCGTTGATCTTGCCGTCCGAGAACATCATCGGCATGGCGATGTAGTCGGTGGCGCCGTCCTCGCTGAGCTCCTCGAGGATGGGGAAATCCAGTTCGATGCCCGGGACATCGAGGCGGCGGCGGATGGCGCCGGCGCCCTCGAAGATTCCGACGTACGGGCTCTTCTGAAAGGCGTCTGTCTGCAGGACTTCGTAGGTCGGCGTGAACTCCTCGACCTCGCCGGATTTGTTCCAGGTGTAGCTGATGCCGATGAACTGGGGATGGAGCGTGCGGAGCGTCACCCGGATCCGGTGCATCGGAAAGCCGAGGGCCAGCATGCGCTCGACGAGGCCAAGGACGACGTCGCCCGGAGAGTCGAGCGTCCAGCCGGTCTCGATCAGCCAGGCGATCAGCGGATTGCTCGGGCGGTCGTCGTCATCATTGACGGGTGCCGGCGCCGTAGCCGTTGCGGGACTGCTCATGTCCGCCCCTCCCAAAAACGTTATCCACAACGGATATAGGTCGGATTCTGCGACGGGGCGAGCGTCCGGCAACACTTTTTCGTGCGCGGCCCGTGCTCGTGTAGGATGGGGCGGTTCGCGCAAAACCACAACGGAGCCGCGCCAACATGCCGGTCATCGACCGAATCACCGCCATGACCGAAGAGATGACCGCCTGGCGGCGGCATTTACATACCCATCCCGAGACCGCGTTCGAGGAGCACGAGACCGCGGCGTTCGTCGCCGAACGCCTGGACTCCTTCGGCATCAAGGTCGATACGGGTCTGGCCGGAACCGGCGTCGTCGGCACCCTTGTCGCCGGCGACGGACCCGCCGTGGGTCTTCGGGCCGACATGGACGCCCTGCACATCGCCGAGGCCAACGAGCACGACTATCGGTCCGTGCATCCCGGCAAGATGCACGCCTGCGGCCACGACGGGCACATGGCGATGCTGCTGGGCGCGGCCCGGTATCTCGCCGAGACCCGGGCATTTTCCGGCACGGTGCACTTCATTTTCCAGCCGGCGGAGGAGAACGAGGGCGGCGGCCGGGCGATGATCGAGGATGGGTTGTTCCGGCGGTTCCCGGTCGAGGCCGTCTACGGCATGCACAACTGGCCGGGTATGCCCGTCGGCTGGTTCGGCGTGCGTCCGGGGCCGATGATGGCGGCGTTCGACATCTTCGAGATCGTCGTCGATGGCCACGGTGCCCACGCGGCGATGCCGCACCTGGGCGTCGACGCCATCGTCACCGGTTCGGCCATCGTCGGTGCCCTGCAGACCATCGCCAGCCGCGCCACGGACCCGCTTGATTCGGCGGTGGTCAGCGTCACCCGCTTCCAGGCCGGCGACACCTGGAACGTGCTGCCCGACCGCGCGGTGTTGGCGGGAACGACGCGGTCGTTCCGCCCGGAGGTGCGCGATACGCTGGAGCCGGCAATCCGCCGTATCGCCGGGTCCATTGCCGAAGCCCACGGTGCCAGCGCCGCCGTCCACTACGAGCGGCGCTACCCGCCGACGATCAACGATTTGGCCGAGACCAAGCGCGCCGCGGCGGCTGCTGTTGCCGTCGTCGGCGCCGAAAACGTCGAGCGGGACCCGCGTCCGAGCATGGGCGCCGAGGACTTCGCCTTCATGCTGAACGAGGTGCCGGGCGCCTACGTCTGGCGGGGCAACGGAGGCCGCGAGGGCGGCTGCACGCTCCACAACCCGCGCTACGACTTCAACGACGAGGCGTTGCCCATCGGCGCCAGCTATTGGGCGACGCTGGTGGAATCGGTGCTGCCTCAGCGGCCCTGAGCCACCAGAGCGGCGTGACCGACAGGTCCGCCGCCGAACTCCTCCGCCGCGTCGAGCAGCACCGGCCACAGGTATTCTGCCGAGGCCCGGTCGCAGAGCAGGTGGTAGGCGGTGGTGTTGCCGAGGTCGGCGCGAATGACGATGGCGGTGGTGCGGGCCACCGAGGTCTGGGCGACGGCATCGGCTGCGAAAGCGCGAGGCCGGAGATCGATGGCGCAGAGCTTGGCGAACATCGCCGCCGCGTGCTGGCCGCCGACCCAGAACCACGCATGCGAATCGAACCGCGGCAGGGGGCAACCGCGCGGCCCGGTGCCGGCACGCCAAGCCGCGTCAATTTTGCCGACGAGATCGCTCTCGCCGGCAATGTCGGAAAGCACCAGGACCTCGGTGTCGGACAGGCGGGCGACCAGGGCGCCGCCGAGTTGACCGGCGGTGCGATTGACGGTGCTCGGCACGAAGAGGCCTTGGGATCTGAGCCATTTGGTGGCGCCGGCGCCCTTGAGGCCGGTGCGCGGCAACGGTGTGAGATCGGCGATGCCGAGGCGTCGAAGGCGTTCAGTTTCGCTCGCGTCGTCGCCGTAGCTCGCGGCGATGGCGCCGCCCTTGACCTCGGCGAACCGGGCGCCCGAAGCGGCGTGCACGCGCCACAGCGGCGTCCGGCGGGCGAGGCTGGCGGGATCGGTCGTCGCGAAGGACGAGGTTCGAGTCCTGCGGACACGGCCCGTCCGCCGGCAACGTGAAGCCGACCAGCTTGCGGGCCGACAGATGCCTGTCGCGGATACGCAGCGAGCGCTCGCCGACGAAGAACGGCTTCTTGCGAGCGATCGCCCAGGTCATGTCCAGCTCCTCCGGCGTGGTCATGGCGTCGGTGTCCTGGCCGACAATGATGTGGCCCTTCTCGAGCCGCAGGACGCGCTGCGCCTCGACGCCGAAGGGGCGAAGGCCTGCCGGTCGGCCGGCGTCGAGGAGGGCGTCCCAAAGCGCTTCGCCCATGCTCGCCGGGACGTGGATTTCGTAGCCGAGCTCGCCGACGAAGCCGACGCGGAACACCCGCGCCGGAATGCCGGCGACATGGCCTTCCCGCACGCCCATGTAGGGGAAAGCCTCGGCCGAGAGGTCGATGTCCTCGATCAGTGGTGCGACGACCTCACGCGAGCGGGGCCCCGCGACGTTGACGCCCGCGTAGGCCGCGGTGACGTTGGCGATGTCGACGTCGAGGCGCCACTGAGCGTTCCACCACTGCATGGTGAGATAGACGGTTTCGGCGGCACCGGTGGTCGCGGTGACGTAGAAGTGGTCTTCGGCGAAGCGGCAGGCGACGCCATCGTCGATGACCGACCCGGCCTCGTTGGTCATCAGCACGTAGCGGGCCCGGCCCACGGGCTGCTTGGCGTAGGCGAAGGTGTAGATGCGGTTGAGGAACTCGGCGGCGTCCGGGCCGCGGATTTCCAGGCCGCCGAGGGTCGAGACGTCGATCGCGCCGACGTTTTCGCGGACATGTCTGGCTTCGTCGGCGATGCGGGCGCCGCGATCGGCCTCGGCGCCGTAGAACGCCGGCCGCCACCACAGACCGACGGGCATCATCTGGGCGCCGGCTTCGATGTGGCGGTGGTGCATGGGCGTGCGGCGTTCGGGCTCGAAGCCCCGGCCGGCGAGAACACCCAGCTTTTCGCCGATAACCGGCGGCCGCGCCGTGGTCACGCCAACCTCGGCGACGGTGCGGCCGGTGGCCTCGGCGACGAGCCGTGCCGTGGTCAGCGCCGACTGGCGCCCCTGGCTCGGACCCATGCCGACGGTGGAGAACCGCTTGACCAATTCCAATTCCCGGTAGCCGTCGGCGACGGCGTCGCGGATGTCGTGGACCTGCAGGTCCTCGTCGAAGTCGACGAACTCCTTGCCCTTCGGATGCGGAAAGATCGGCCACGGATGGTTGATGCCGATACTCCGCTCTCCACTGGCGGAGAGGCTGAAATCGCCGTTCACCGCGCCCGCCAGTTGAACGGTGTCCGGAAGATCGTCGAGCGAGAACATCGCCGTCTCGTCGTCGTAGCCGAGTTTCGCGCCAGCCTGCAGCGGCAGGTGATAGGCCGGCGTGTAGCCAACCGACATGCAGACAAGGTCGCAATCGATGGTCCGCTCGCTGCCGTCCGTCGATGCGATGGTGATCCCGCGCACATGGCTATGGCCGGTGGCCGGCACAACCTCGCGCACGGCCTGGCCGTCGAGGATGGCCAGCCCCCGATCCTTGGCGGCGGCGCGCAACGGCCCATTCGATGGCTGCGCACGAAGGTCGGCGACCGCGGCAACGTCGACCCCGGCCTCGGCGAGATCGAGGGCGACGCCATAGGCGGCGTCGTTGCTGGCGAGGACGACCGCTCGGATGCCCGGCCGCACGCCATAGAGGCGGATCAGCCGCTGCGCTGCCGAGCTGAGCATGACGCCCGGAAGGTCGTTGTTGCGGAACACCGCTGGCTGCTCGATGGCGCCGGTCGCGAAAACCACCCGCTTGGCCCGGACCTTCCAGAGCCGGTTGCCCTGGATGACAGGCAGCCAGTTGTCGGCATACCGGGCGTTGCACACGGCATCGGTCATCACCGTGATGCGCTTTTCGGCCTCGATGGCGGCCAGCAGCCGTTCCCGCGTTTTGGCGGCGAGGGTGCCGTCAGCGTCGAACCGCGCGTAGGTGAGGGACCCGCCAAGCACGGGCGCGCCGTCGACGAGCAGAACCTCCGCACCAGTTTCGGTAGCTGCCAGTGCGGCGTTCATCCCCGCCGGGCCGCTGCCGATCACGGCGACGTCGAAATGGCCGAACGCCTTGTCGTAGTAGGCGTGGTCGGCATCGAGATCGACAGTGCCGAGGCCGGCGCCCTTGCGGATCAACGGCTCCCAGAGCCGGTACCAGATCCCCTTCGGCCGGAAGAAGGCACGGTAGTAGAAACCCACCGGCAGGAACCGGCCGAAGCGGTTAAGGATGAAGCCGCGATCCGTCTCCAGGCTGCCGGTGACGTTCTGGGCCCGAACCCTGAGGCCGTCGGCGATGGAGTGGCGGTCCGCATGGACGTTGGGTTGGCCGTCGAGCTGGACCAGCGCGTTGCCGTCCTGGCCGGCCATGGTGAGGGCGCCGCGGGGTCGGTGATACTTGAACGACCGCGACAGCAGCCATTTGTCATTCGCCGCGAGGGCGCTGGCGATGGTGTCGCCGGCGAGACCCGTATAGGCGCGCCCCTCGAAGGTGAACGAGACGGGCCGGTCCGGATCGACCAGCAGGCCGCCGCCGATGCGGTTGACGCCGGCCACCTAGGTGTCCTCCCGGGGCGGGAAGTCGATCCGCTTGGCGAACACCTCGCTCGCCGGATAGGTGCGCACGATCTCGTCGGTCATCGTGTTGCGTTCGGCGATGAACCAGTAGCTGGTGGCGACGTGGCACCACCATTCGCGCACCACGCCAGCGGTGTCGCCCGCGTACCAGACATGTTCGGCCCATTCGGCATCGGTTGCCGTTTCTGGATCGGGCAGGGGGTGCACCTCGCCGTGGCAGACGAATTCGTTGATGTTTCGGGGGCCGTTCAGCGGGCAGGTGAGGATCTTCATGGTCAGTGGCCCGCCGCCGTGGCGCCGGCCTCGTTGGTGAGGTCGTAGGTGTCGAACCGGTCGAGACGGAACGGCGTCAGCATGTCCGGCGTCCGCCCGGTGGCCACCATCTCGGCCATGTACTTGCCGGCCGCCGGCGTCGCCTTGAAGCCCCACGTGCCCGTGCCGGCGTCGACGTAGTAGTTGGCCAGCGGCGTCGCGCTCATGATCGGGCTGTAGTCGGGCGTCATGTCGGTGATGCCGGCCCATTCGCGCATCAGCCGCACTTCGCCGAGGCCCGGGAACATCTCCAGGCAATGGGCGATCAGCGATTCCTTGTAGTCCAGGGTCGTTCGGGTGGCGTGCAGCGGATAGGGATCGGAGCCGCCGCCGATGACCACCTCGCCCCTAGACGATTGCGAGACATAGCAATGCATCGCCGTCGAAGAGACCAGGGTGTCGAGGAACGGCTTCACCGGCTGGGTGACCATGGCCTGCAGGGGATAGGTCTTCACCGGCAACTTCAGCCCGGCCAACGCGGCAACGCTCGACGACCGCCCGGCGACCGCCTGCACGACGCGTCCGGCAGCAACGATGCCGCGGTTGGTCTCGACCGAAACGACGCGGTCCTTGTCGATGGTCATGCCGGTGACTTCGGTACGCTGGTGCAGCTCCGCGCCCATCTCGCAGGCCCGCGCGGCGTAGCCCCAGGCGACGGCGTCGTGGCGACCTGTGCCGCCGGTGGGGTGCCAGAGCCCGGCGAGGATGGGATAGCGGCGCATGCCGACGTTGAGGCCGGGGACCAGCTCGCCGATCTGCTTCGGATCGAGGATTTCGTTGGGAACGCCGTGCAGCTTGCCGACCTCGGCGCGCAGCCGGAAGCTGCGCACGGCGGCGTCGGAATGGGCCAGGGTCAGTTGGCCGCGCGGCGAGAACATCATGTTGAAGCCGGTCTCGTTCGAGAAGCTCTCGAACATCTTCACCGACTCGGCGTAGAAGCGGACCGACTCCGGGGCGATGTAGTTGGAGCGGATGACGGCCGTGTTCCGCGCCGTGTTGCCACCGCCCAGGTAGCCCTTCTCCAGCACGCAGACGTCGCGGACGCCCCAATCCCTGGCCAGGTGGTAGGCGATGGAGACGCCGTGTCCGCCGCCGCCGATGACGACGACGTCATAGGAGCGCTTCAGGTCGCTGGGCGGAGGAAGGTCCGGCCGCGCCGGATAGCGGCGGGCCAGCGCGTAGCGGAAAAGGCTAAAGGGCACGGGAGCCCGCGCCTTGGCGGGTCAATACTCTGCGGTCAGCATCACGGCCGCGAGAATGCCGAAGAAGGCGGCTAGGAACAGGATCCCGAGGATCCATTTGCGGGAGGCGGGGATTTCGGGCCCCCATTCCTTCTCCCAGCGCTCCTCCATCTCCTTAAGGCGTTCGTCCTCGCTGGTCATGCCGTCCGCTCCTCAATTGGAAACAGACTAGAACCTAGCGAAGCGGACCGCGATGGCACAAGTCCGGCATGGATTGTGCCGTATCGGACAGCGGACGAATCCCCGTGTCCGTCGACCCGGAGATCCGCCGCAACCGATGACCGGATGCTCAACCGGCGAAGAACGCCTGCAATCCGGTCTGCGCACGGCCGAGGATCAGCGCGTGGATGTCGTGGGTGCCCTCGTAGGTGTTGACCGTTTCCAGGTTCATCACGTGGCGGATGACATGGAACTCGTCGACGATGCCGTTGCCACCGTGCATGTCGCGGGCCATGCGGGCGATATCCAGGGCCTTGCCGCACGAGTTGCGCTTGATCATCGAGATGTTCTCGGTCGGGCAGCGTCCCTCGTCCAAGAGCCGGCCGACGCGGAGGCAGGACTGCAACCCGATGGTGATCTCGGTCTGCATGTCGGCGAGCTTCTTCTGGATGAGCTGGTTGGCGGCGAGCGGACGGCCGAACTGCTTGCGGTCGAGGGTGTACTGCCGCGCCGCCTGCCAGCAAAACTCGGCGGCGCCCAGCGAGCCCCAGGCGATACCGTAACGGGCCTTGTTGAGGCAGCCGAACGGTCCGGCGAGGCCGGAGATCTCGGGGAACATGTTTTCTTCGGGCACGAACACCTGGTCCATGACGATCTCGCCGGTGACCGAGGCGCGGAGCGAAAACTTGCCCTCGATCTTCGGCGCGCTCAGGCCCTTCATGCCCTTTTCGAGCACGAAGCCGCGGATCTTGCCGTCGAGCTTGGCCCAAACGACGAAAATGTCGGCGATGGGCGAGTTGGTGATCCACATCTTGGTGCCGGTCAGCACGTATCCGCCGTCCACCTTCTCGGCGCGCGACCGCATGCCGCCGGGATCCGAACCGTGGTCCGGCTCGGTGAGGCCGAAGCAGCCGATCAGCTCGGCGGTGGCGAGCTTCGGCAGCCACCTCTGGCGCTGCTCCTCGGAGCCATAGGCATGGATCGGATGCATGACCAGCGACGACTGCACGCTCATCGCCGAGCGGTAGCCGGAGTCGATGCGCTCGACCTCGCGGGCGGCGAGGCCGTAGGCGACGTGATTGACGCCGGCGCCGCCATACTCGGGTGGAATGGTCGGACCCAGGAGGCCGAGCTCGCCCATCTCGCCCATGATCTCGATGTCGAAATGCTCTTCGCGCGTGGCCTTGAGTACCCGCGGCAACAGCCGTTCCTCGGCATAATCGTGCGCCGTCTCACGGACCAGGCGTTCCTCCTCGTTCAGCTGGTCGTCGAGGAAGAACGGGTCGTCCCACTTGAACTCCGTCTTGCCGTGACCGTTGCCCTTCATCGTCGTATCTCCTCCCTGGCCGGATCGGGTGCGCGGAATTCGCCGTCGCATTGATGAGACCCACAGCATGACTCTCCGGCGCGCGGATGGAAAACGGCAAGTTCTCGCGGTATCATGAAAAAAAATCATGGTTGGGCGGACGCGCCGCCGCTTCGGGTAGGGGAAGGCACACGCCGATGCGACGTTACCTTCCGTCGTTCGCCGCGCTTCAATGCTTCGAAGCGGCGGCCCGCCACCTCAACTTCACCCGGGCGGCCGAGGAACTTCACCTGACCCAGAGCGCGGTCAGCCGCCAGATCCGTAATCTTGAGGATTTCCTCCAGCAGACCCTGTTCCAGCGCACGGGAAAGCGGCTGGTGCTCACCGAGGCCGGACGGGCCTACGCCGACGACATCGCCGGCCAGCTCGACCGCATCGAGGCGTCGACGATCAGCGTGATGACCGGAAGCGGAGGGGGTGGGGTGCTGACGGTGGGGACGCTGCCGACCTTCGGCACGCGATGGCTGGTCCCCCGGCTGCACCGCTTCGCCGAGGCGCATCCGGACGTCCAGCTCAACATCGTCACCGGCCTGCGGCCGTTCGACTTCACAGACGATGGGGTCGATGCCGCCGTGCAGCGGGGGGAGGGAGCGTGGCCGGGGCACTGTGCGCACCTGCTTCTCGACGAGGAGATCATCGCCGTAGCCTCGCCGGCTCTGGTCCCTTCCGGGAAGGATCTCCCTGCCGAGGGCGTGACGGGGTATCCGCTTCTGCAACAGGCGACCCGGCTGGACAGCTGGCCCCGGTGGCTAAGGGCACGGGGGGCGACCGCCACCGAACGGGTTCACGGTCCGTGCTTCGAGCACTTCAGCATGCTCATCGAGGCGGCGCTGACCGGCATGGGCGTCGCCGTCGTGCCGACCGTGTTCGTTGCCGGCGAGCTCGAAAGCGGTCGGTTGATCGCACCCTTCGGCACTGCCGTCGCCACCGGGCAGGGCTACTACCTCGTCTATCCCGAGAGCCGTGCGCAGCAGCCGGCCGTCACCAGATTGCGGGACTGGTTGATCGGCTCCTGATGCACCGTTTCGAGCAGGCGAAACGGGCCGTCGATCGTTGCTTGACTCAAAAAACGGTATTGTGGTACGCTTTTACCACAATAGGCGTTCAACGGGCCACGCGCCGACCAAGAAAGGCCCGGGATCAGACGGCAAGTCGATCTGTGACCCGGGCCATGTGGGAGGAAACCGATACCACAGCACGACACCCGAGAACCCATCGTTTCCGCCCCTCGCGGTTCACGGGCCTGTTCGCCTAAACGTCTTATTCTAGAAAGCGTTAGAGATCGTCGTTAACGGGGGATATGAACAAAATGCTGGACGATACCGCGACCGTCGTTGCCAACACCCGGCTTCCCGAGTTCAAGGATCACGACCTTCCTGCCGGAGACTTCACCGGCGTTCGTTATGAAAAGAAGCCAGCCAAGAAGCTGGACGGTCAGGTCGTCGATGGCCTCTACAACGCCTGGATCACCCTCGACAATCCGAGCCAGTTCAACTCCTACACCACCGACATGGTGAAGGCGGTAACCCTCGCCTTCCGTGCCGCTTCCACGTCCCGCGACGTGGTCGCCGTGGTGTTCACCTCCGTCGGCCACCAGTCCTTCTGCACCGGCGGCAACACCAAGGAATACGCCGAGTACTACGCCGGCCATCCGCAGGAATACCGGGGCTACATGCGGCTGTTCAACGACATGGTGTCGTCGATCCTCGCCTGCGACAAGCCGGTGATCTGCCGCGTCAACGGCATGCGCATCGGCGGCGGTCAGGAAATTGGCATGGCCTGCGACTTCTCCATCGCTCAGGATCTGGCGCGCTTCGGCCAGGCCGGACCGAAGCACGGCTCGGCGGCGATCGGCGGCGCTACCGACTTCCTGCCGGTGATGATCGGCTGCGAGCAGTCGATGATCTCGGCCGTGTTGTGCGAGCCGTTCTCCGCCCACAAGGCCTATCGCCTGGGCATCATCTCCGACGTCGTGCCGGCGTTGAAGGTGGACGGCAAGTTCGTCCCCAACCCGACCGTCTGCACCGACCGCATGCTCGACGACTGGGGCCGCATCTGCCACGGCGAGCCGCTTGAGGGCGAGGCGCTGGCCGCCGGCAAGGCGCTGATGAAGCAGGGCGAGGTCGACCTCAGCCTGCTGGACGCCAAGGTCGACGAGATGTGCGCCAAGCTGATGGAGACGTTCCCCGAGTGTGTCACCAAGTCGCTCGAGGAACTGCGCAAACCCAAGCTGGACGCATGGAACCGCAACAAGGAGAACTCGCGTTCCTGGCTGGCGCTCAACATGATGTCCGAGGCCCGCTGCGGCTTCCGCGCCTTCAACGAAGGCACCAAGGAAACCGGCCGCGAGATCGACTTCGTTGCGCTTCGCCAGGCCCTCGCCCAGGGAACGCCGTGGACGGCGGAACTGACCGAGAGCTTGATGCCGCGGGCGAAAGGCTGACGCTGATGGCCGACTCACCGCTCAAGGTTTGGTTCGATCGCGAGGGCCGGCTTCTGCGCCTGCGGCTCAGCCGGCCCAAGGCCAACATCCTCGATGCCGAGATGATGGCGGCGATCGACGCGGCCTTGACCGAACACCTGGAGACCGAGGGCCTGCTCGGTGTGCTGGTCGACCACGAGGGGCCGAACTTCAGCTTCGGCGCCAGCGTCGAGGAGCATTTGCCCGGGCAGTGCGACGCGATGCTCAAGGGCATGCACGGGCTGGTCAAGCGGATGGTCGCGAGCCCGGTGCCGATCCTCACCGCCGTCAACGGACAGTGCCTGGGCGGCGGCATGGAGGTGGCCTGCGCCGGCAACCTCATCTTCGCCGCCGCCGATGCCCGCTTCGGCCAGCCGGAGATCAAGCTCGCGGTGTTCGCGCCGGCGGCGAGCGCATTGCTGCCGGAACGCATGGGACAAGCCCGCGCCGAAGACATCCTGGTTTCCGGGCGCACCGTCTCCGGCGGCGAGGCGGCGGTGATGGGCATCGTCAACCAAGTCGCCGTCGACCCAGAACAGGCGGCGCTGGAGTACTTCGACACCCACCTCGCGGACTTGAGTGCGAGTTCGCTGCGCTACGCCGTGCACGCGGCCCGCGGTCCCTATGCCGCGCGGGTTGCAGCCCGTCTCGACGAGGTCGAAGAGCTTTATCTCAAGGGGTTAATGGAAAGCCGGGACGCGACCGAGGGCCTCGAAGCCTTCATCGCCAAGCGTCCGGCGCAATGGGAGCACCGTTGAGCGATGAGCGCCAAGACAACCGCTGAGATCGTCGATCGCTGTCAGGAACTGTTCGAGGATCTCGACTTCACCTACGCCCGCCAGTGGAAGGACGCCGAGCCTGGTCGCAAGGTCGTCGGCTACATGCCGGTCTACGTGCCGCGCGAGATCATTCACGCCGCCGGCATGCTGCCGCTCGGCATCCTCGGCGGGGGCGACCAACTCGAGGTCATCCACGGCGACGCCTACTATCAGAGCTACATCTGCCGGATCCCGCGCTCGACCATCGAGCTGGCCATCACCAAGCGCCTCGATTTCGTCGACGGCATGCTGTTCCCGTCGATCTGCGACGTGATCCGCAACCTGTCGGGCATGTGGAAGCTGATGTTTCCGGAGGTCTACGCTCGCTACTTCGACGTTCCGCAGAACTACAAGAACGAGGTCGGTGGCAACTACTACGCCCAGGAACTGCGCGAGCTCAAAGAGGGCTTGGAGAAGGTTGGCGGGCGTGAAGTCACCGACGACGACATCCGCCGCTCGATCGCCGTCTACAACGAGAACCGCAAGCTGTGCGAGGCGCTTTACGACTACCGGGCCAAGACGCCTTGGAAGGCGCCCGCCTCCGACGTCTATCTGATCATGCGCGCCGGCATGGTCCTGCCGGTGGAAGAGCACTCGCAGATGATCCAGGACTACCTGGCCGCGGTCGAGGCCGAGGACCGGTCGATGAAGGACAACTGCCGGATCGTCATCCAGGGGTCGTTCTGCGAGCAGCCGCCGCTGAACCTGGTGAAGTCCATCGAACTGGCCGGCTGCTACGTGGTCGACGACGACTACATGCTGATCACCCGCTGGCTGAAGAGCGACGTGCCTTTGGACGGCGACCCGATCGAGAACCTGGCGCTGGCGTTCCTGCACGAATCCACGGACACCGCCGCCAAGTACGAGCCCGACGGAACCCGCAAGGGCCAGTACCTGGTCGACACCGTGCGCGAGCGCGGCGCCGAGGGCGTGATCTTCGCGGCGCCCAGCTTCTGTGATCCGGCGCTGCTCGACCGGCCGATGCTGGCCGGTGCGCTGAGCCGCGCCAACATCCCGCACATTTCCTTCAAGTACGCCGAGAACTCCGGCCAGATGCAGCCGATCCGCGAGCAGGCCGGAACGTTCGCCGATTCCATCAAGCTGTGGAGCGAGCCATGAGCGATCCCCGCACCGACGACGTGATCAAAGAGCCTTCGATGCTGAAGCAGAAGGACGTGATCGCGCAGAACTACGACAACCTGACCAACGCCAAGGAACTCGGCCGCAAGGTGTCGTGCACCTACGTCCCGGGCAACCTCAACGAGCTGGTCATGTGTTTCGACATGCTCAACAACTTGCCCGAGATCAACGCCATCAACAACGGCATGCGCAAGAAGTCCGGTGGCATGATCACCGAAGCCGAGAAGCTCGGCCATTCGGAGGACGTCTGCACCTACGTCAAAGCCGACATCGGCATGATGGCGAAAGGCAACGTCGGCCCCAACGGCAAGGCGATGCCGGACCCGGACGTGCTGTTGCTGTCCTACACCGGCTGCTTCACGTTCATGAAGTGGTTCGAGCTGCTGCGCGACCAGTACGGCTGCGAGACGATAATGCTTCACACGCCCTATGAGGGCGACGGGGTGATCACCCAGAACATGCGCGACTACATGGTCAAGCAGCTCAAGGAGGACGTGATCCCGGCGCTCGAGCGGGTCTCGGGGGTCAAGTTCGACATCGACCGCCTGCGCGAATACCTGAAGCAGTCGGCCAAGGCCGAGGACAACCTGGTCTGGGTGCTGCAGAGCGCCAAGACCAAGCCGTCGCCCATCGACGCGTACTTCGGTGGCGTCTACTACATCGGCCCCATCTTCACCGCCTTCCGCGGCACCGAGGACGCGGTCGAGTACTACGACCTGCTGCGGACCGAGATCGAGCAGCGCATTGCCGAAGGCAAGGGGCCGATCACCCCCGAAGGCGAGATGAAGACCGAGAAGTACCGGCTCGTCGTCGAGGGGCCGCCCAACTGGACCTCGTTCCGCGACTTCTGGAAGATGTTTTACGAAGAGGACGCCGTCGTCGTCGCCTCGACCTACACCAAGGTCGGCGGCGTCTACGACTTCGGCTTCCGCCACGATCCCGACAATCCGCTGGAGACGCTGGCCGACTACTGCCTCGGCGTCTACACCAACCGCAACCTGCCGCAGCGGGTCGAGATGATCCAGAGCTACATGGACGAGTACCAGGCCGACGGCTTCCTGGTGAACTCGATCAAGAGCTGCAACTCGTTCTCCGCCGGCCAGCTGCTGATCATGCGCGAGATCGAGAACCGCACCGGCAAGCCGGCGGCGTTCATCGAGACTGACCTCGTCGATCCCCGCTACTTCTCGCCGGCCAACGTCAAGAACCGTCTGGAGAGCTACTTCCAGATGATCGACCAGAAGCGGCGCGGCGGCGGTGGACCCACCGCCAGCGCGGCCTGACCCGGAGACTATCGATGCAGTGCTTCATCGGAATTGACCTCGGCTCGACGACCACCAAGGCCGTGCTCATGGACGAGGGCTTCGACGTCCTCGGGCAGGGGATCACCAACTCCCGGTCGAACTACGAGACGGCCGCCGCGGTCGCCAAACAGGAGGCCGTGGTCGGTACCCGGCTGACCCTGTTCCGCCGCGAACTGGGCAAGGCCGGCGAGACGTCGGCGGCCGAGGGCTTCCTCGACGACCTCGAACGGGCCTTCCGTCTGGAGCAGTTCATCGAACAGCTTGCCGACCTCAAGAATACCTGCGCCGGGTTCATTGCCGGTCCCCGTTTCGCGGGCAAGGAGCAGACGGCGCGCGACGCCCTCGACGAGATCTTCCGGCGCCTGGAAGGCGAAGCGCCGGAGATGTTCGCCCCCGGCGCCAAGCGCAAGTCAGATTTCTTCCGCGACATCGCCGGCTCGCGGTTCATGCAGATCGGCGAGGAAGTCGCCAAGGACAGCGGCCTGCCCTTCGATCTGGTCCTCAACGTCTACGACAAGTCGATTATCGACGTCGAAAACCGACCCCCTGCCGGCAACATGTCGGCCAAGTTCCAGCGGGCGCTCGATCGGGCGATTACCCTGGACGGCACCCTCGATCTCGGCAGCGAGGCGATGAAGTCGGCAATGGATCACGCGCTCGAAGTCGAGCTTGAGGAGACCTACGTGGTCGGCACCGGGTACGGCCGTGTCACCCTGCCGTTCCCCAAGGAGCACATCCGCTCGGAGATCCTTTGCCACGGGCTGGGCGCGCACCTGATGTATCCGGACACGCGCACCGTCCTCGACATCGGCGGCCAGGACACCAAGGCCATCCAGGTCGACCCCGCCGGCATCGTCGAGAACTTCCAGATGAACGACCGCTGCGCTGCCGGCTGCGGACGGTACCTCGGCTACATCGCCGACGAGATGAACATGGGCTTGCACGAGCTCGGCCCGATGGCCATGCAGGCGACCAAGTCGGTGCGCATCAACTCGACCTGCACCGTGTTTGCCGGTGCCGAGCTGCGCGACCGCCTGGCGCTCGGTGAGAAACGCGAAGACATCCTCGCCGGTCTTCACCGGGCGATCATCCTGCGCGCAATGTCGATCATTTCCCGTTCGGGCGGCATCCGCGACCAGTTCACCTTCACCGGCGGCGTCGCCAACAACGAAGCCGCGGTCACCGAACTGAAAAAGCTGATCATCGAGAACTACGGCGAGGTCACCATCAACATCAATCCGGCGTCGATCTTCACCGGCGCGCTGGGGGCGGCCGCGTTCGCCCGCCGCGCCCTGGACGCCTGAGAGCGGAGAGGACAGGATCCATGACCGTAACCGCAGGCATCGATGTCGGCACCGGCGCCGTCAAGGCCGTTCTCTTCGAGGTCAACGGCGACGACACGAAATGGCTCGGCAAGCACACCGAGCGGGTCCGCCAGCGCGACCCGCACACCCTGGCTCACATCGCCTATGAAGAGGTGCTCAATCAGGGCGGCGTCAACGCCGACGATGTCGCCTATGTCGCCACGACGGGCGAGGCCGAAAGCCTCGATCTGGCCACGGGGCACTTCTATTCGATGACCACCCACGCCCGGGGCGGCATCTACCTCGACGACAATGCGCGTTCGATCCTCGACATCGGTGCTTTGCACGGCCGGGCCATCCGCATCGACGAGCGCGGCAAGGTGCTCGGCTACCGGATGACCAGCCAGTGTGCATCCGGCTCCGGGCAATTCCTCGAGAACATTGCGCGCTACCTTGGCATTACCCAGGACGAGATCGGCGAGTTGTCGAAAAAGGCCGACAACCCCGAAAAGGTATCGAGCATCTGCGCGGTGCTTGCCGAGACCGACGTGATCAACATGGTCTCACGTCAGATTTCTGCGTCGAACATCCTCAAGGGTATTCATCTTTCCATGGCCGGGCGGCTGGTCAAGCTGCTGCGGGCGATCAACGTCACCGACGGCGAGGTCCTGCTGACCGGTGGCCTGGCGCTCGACGACGGCCTGTTGGCGTCGATGAACGAATCCTTCGAGGAGCAAAAGATAACGGTGAAGGCGGCCAGCCATCCGGACTCCATCTATGCCGGTGCCATCGGCGCCGCGCTTTGGGGAGCCTTCCGCCACGAGAAATTGGCCCGACTCGGGCGGATGGCAATGGCGTCGTAGGCGAAGCTCGGCTTCACCGTTCGCCCCGGCGGCGTGCTCCCCGTGCCGCCGGGGTTTTTGTTGCCTGATTTTTAATGGGGGATCAATCGCCGATCTACGAGTTCGGCGGACAGTTCACGGTCCGGGCTCTTCCCTGGTCGCCCATTCGACACGAGCGACGAGCATGTAGCCGGCGCCGTAAACGGTCTTGATGATCTGCGGGTCCTTGGGGTCGGCCTCGATCTTCTGACGCAGCCGCGAGACCCGGACGTCGATCGTGCGGTCAAAGGGCCCGCGGTCCTCGCTGCCTTCCAGCGACAGAAGAGAGTCCCGCGACAGGATGCGGTTGGGCGCGCGCACGAAGGCGTCAAGCAGACGTGCTTCCGCGGCGCTAAGTTCGGACTTGGCGCCGTCGGCGCGGATCAGGGTATGCGCATCGAAATCGAACGACCAGTCCCCGAACTTCGCGATCGCGCCGCTTTCGGTGCCGCCGGGCGCCAGTTGACGTTCCGCCCGGCGCAGCACGGCATTGACCCGCGCCACCATCTCGCCGGGGTCGAAGGGCTTGGTGACGTAGTCATCCGCGCCGAGTTCGAGGCCGAGCACCCGATCGACGACGGCACTGCGCCCGGTCATGATGATGACCGGCACGTGATGGCGCCGCTGCATGTCGCGAATGACGTTCAGGCCGTCCTCGTCGGGAAGCGTCAGATCGATGATGCACAGCTGCGGCAAACGTGCGCGGAACCGGCGAAAGAAATCCGCGGCCCGGGTGAACAGTTCGGCTTCGTAGCCGTGCTCCTCGAGCGCCCGGCAGACAATGCGGCCGATCTCGATCTGGTCCTCTAAAACATAGATGCGCTGGCTCATATCGGTCGCCATCGCCGCCGGCGGTGGACAGGGGAAGGCGGGGACGGCTCGCTCCAAACTGGACCTACTTTGGTGCCCTTGTCTACAGGTCCGTCACTGTGACCGGCAGGCCCACAGTGCATCGACGAACTGGTCGCGGTCGAATGGTTTGCGCAGAACGGGAAACGGACTCGATTCCAGATCGCGCAGGCGTTCGCCGCCGGCATATCCGGTCATCAGGACAATGCTCAACTCCGGGTTCATGATCCGTGCGCGCTCGGCAAGATCGAGGCCGCTCAGTTCGCCGGGCATGACGATATCCGCGACCACGATCGTGAAGTCGGCGACCGACTCCAGCAGCTCCAATCCTTCGGTGGCATTTCGCGCCTCGATGAGCTTGAAGCCGAGATCTGTGAGCTGGCGGCGGACGACGGCGCGCACCCGATCGTCGTCCTCGACCAGGAGAACGAGATCGCTGTCGCGCGCTTTCATCGAACGAGACGGCACCGACTCGGTCCGCTGTTCGGCCGGCTCCGATGACTTCGGAAGCAGAATGACCACGGATGTCCCCTGGCCGGCTTCGCTTTCGATGCGAAGCGCACCGTGCAACTGGTTGACGAACCCATAGACCATGCTGAGGCCGAGGCCGCTGCCACCCTCACCCTGTTTGGTGGTGAAGAACGGCTCGAAAACGTGCGCCCGCGTTTCGGCATCCATGCCGCTGCCGTTGTCGGCGATCGTAATCTGCACGTAGTCGCCCGGCGCGACGCCAGCCTCTTTGGAGTCTGTTTCATCCACTGTGACGAACGTCGTCTCGAAGCGCAGCTCGCCGCCCTTGGGCATCGCGTCGCGGGCGTTGATCGCCAGATTCAACAACGCGCTTTCGAGCTGGTGGGGATCGACGAGGGCCGGGTAGGGACGCCCGCGGATTTCCGTCACGATCTCGATCGATCGCGGCAACGAACGGCGGAACAGCCGGACCATGCCGGAAACCAGGCCCTCGACGTCCACAGGCGCCGGCGACAGGGGCTGGCGGCGGGCGAAGGCGAGCAGGCGCTCCGTCAGCTTGGCGCCGTTGCGTGCCGCGGCGATGGCCGGGTCGAGCATTTCGATCTGGTCGGCATCCCCTTCGAGTTGATCGCGGAGCGGGATGAGGTTGCCGAGCACGACCGTCAGCAGGTTGTTGAAGTCATGGGCGATGCCGCTGGACAGCTGCCCGATGGCGTCCATCTTGGCGACCTGGTGAATGGCCGTTTCCGCCTGCTTCTGGCGGGTGATGTCGAGGGAGAGCGCGAACAGCCCGACAAAGTCGCCGAGGTCACCCGTCTCCGGCACCAGCCAGGTCCGAACGGTGATCGTTCGGCCTTCTGCATTGACGGCTTCATGTTCCTGTTCGACGTTTTCGCCGCTACGCGCGCGTTCGAGGGCGTCGGCAAAGGTCGCCATCATCTCCGGGCCGACCACGTCGGCGCCGCGCCGGCCGACGATCCGCCCCTTGGCGAAGCCGTAGGCAGCGGCGAACCGCTTGTTGGCGAACAGGCAGCGGAACTCACAGTCCCAATAGGAGATGCCGGCGGGCAGGCTGTCGATGATCAGCCGCTGACGGGATTCGTTTCGGCGCAACGCGGCGGCAATTTCACGCTGTTTGTTGACGGCGGCGAGCAGCTCGTCGTGCGCCCGCTGCAGTTCGACAGTGCGTTCCTCGACTCGCCGCTCCAGCTCCTCGTTCTGCTCGCGGATCAGGCGTTCGTATCGGCGGCGTTCGGTTACATCGGTATAGACGGTGACGAAACCGCCTTCCGGCAGGGGTTCGCCGCGGATCGACAGGGTCTGCCCCGATGGGCGTACGCGCTCGACCTCGTGCGGCTCGAACTTCTTGGCCAGTGCGACACGGCCGGCGACCAGTTCCTCGATCTGTCCGGGGCCATATTCCCCGCGTTGGGCGTTGTAGCGAATGATGTTGGAAAAAACCGAACCCCGGAAGGCGAGCCGGGGCGGCAGGTCGAGAAGATCGAGAAATCGCTGATTCCAGCCGACGAGGCGCAGCTCCTTGTCGAAGACGGTGATGCCTTGGTTGATATGGTCCAACCCCGCCTGCATGAGGTCGTAACAATAAGCTTCGAACGAATTTGAAGCCATGGTTCCGTACTCCCGAGACCAACCCGCCCCTAGAACACCATGAGAATCGAGACGCTGAACAGCGCGAACAGTGCGACGGCGGCGCCGGATCGAAGGGCGCCCTTGCCCTGGGTGACTTCGAACACCTGGAACAGTCCGATCAGGGCCAATCCGAGACCGGCGAATGCCGCCGGCACATAGGCCACGTCCAGCGGCAAAGGCGGCACAGGACGTCCGGCACCGGCGACTTGCACGGCCAGCCAAGGCAGGGCGATCCACGCGAGCGGCAAGAGGTAGGCACTCGCCCGGTAGAGGCCGACGAACAGCCCGGGTCCGCCGATGGCCTTCGCCATCAGCCAGGCGACGATGGCGATACCGGCGTGGACCGCGGTGGTGATCAGCAGCCCGGATGCGATATTGCCACCGAACAGCACCCAGCCAGGGAAATCGGCGATGGGCACGCCCGCCATCTCGCCGCCGATGGCCTGCTGAAACAAGGCCAGCAGAACGCCATACAGGATTCCGGTGGCGGCGACGAACAGGGCGGCCCAAAGGGCCGCGCGGGGATCTTCGCAGGCGTGCCGGCAGGCCGTCGGTCTGATCAGGAAGATGTCCGCCAAAATCATGTCGCGCTGCACCGGTTCAATGATTCAAAGAAAAAGTGGGGGGGCCGAAGCCCCCCCTATTTTCGCGGCGTTATTGTTGGGCCACAACCGTCGACGCGGAGGGCGTCGCGCCGGCGAGGGCCGGGGGTGGACTGTCCGGCATAGCCGACCAGACCATCAGGGCCAGCGAGATGGCCGCAACCGCGAGCGGGAAGGCCTTGCCGTTGTAACGGCGGGGATCGTAGGTCTTCCAACCGTGGATGCGATCGACCTCTCGGAGGATGGCTTCGTCCTTCTCGCCACCGGTCAGCAAGCTGACGACCACGGTGACGAACCAGGCGGCCGAGGCGCTGAAGATGGCGGTAACCAGGTAGCCGAGCGGTCCCAGGTCGATGAACTGGAAGCCGAACAGGGTACCCTTGGTCCACCACAGCGCGATCGACAACGCTCCGCCGATGACCATGCCCGCGATCGCGCCCATCTTGTTGGTGCCCTTCCACCAGATGCCGAGGATCAGCACCGGGGTGAAGGTCGACGAGGCGACGACGAACGCCCAGATGACGCTGGTCAGCAGGAAGTCAGGCGGATTGAGGGCGAGGACGATCGTGACGATGCCGCCCAGCGCGGTGAAGAAGAAGCCGGCCTTGACCTTCTTGTTCTCCGAGGCGTTGGGGACGACGGTCGAGTAGATGTCATTGCCGAGCCCGGTGCCGATGACCATCAGCAGACCACCGATGGTGGACATGCCCGCGGCCAGCGCGCCGGCGACCGGAAGGGCGGCGATCCACGACGGGGTGAACGCCTGGCTCATGACGACGACCAGCAGGTCGGCTTCCTTGGGCTGGATGGCCAGACCCTGCGGAGCCAGTTCCTGCACCGTGTAGAGCTTCGCGGCAAAGCCGATGGCGAAGGTGGTGAAGAACACGATACCGACGAACAGGATGCCCCACAGCGTCGACACCTTGGCGTTGCGCACCGACGGCGCCGTGAAGTAGCGCATCGCGATGTGCGGCAGGCCGATGGTGCCAAACGCGATCGACAGCATGATCGCCGTGTGGAACTTGAAGCTCATCGGCAGCGTCCCGTTCACGGTGACGAACGGATCGAAGTAGGACGGCAGCGCCTCCTTCATCTGTGGAATCAGGTCGGCATACCCGAACGGCGGGAACAAGCTGGCCGGGCCGGCATTCAGCTTCCACAGGATGATCACCGCCGGCACGAACAACGCGATGCCCATGATGATCGCCTGCAGGGTCTGATTGTAGGAGAGCCCGTACATGCCGCCGATGGTCACGTAGGCGGTGACCACCAGGCCGCCTACGATGAGGCCGGTGGTGTAGTCCCAGTGGAACATCACCTGGAACACGTTGCCGACGCCCTTCATCTGGCCGATGAGATAGAGCTGGGCCAGCAGGATCATGCACAGCACGGCGATGACCTTGGCCGTCTGGCCGAAGCGCTCGCCGATGAACTGCATCGACGTGAACTTGCCCCAGCGGCGCAGCGACGGCGCGATGGCGATGGAGATCATCACGAACCCGCCGAGGAAGCTGAACACGATGGCCACCAGGAAGAATTGGAGCTTCCACAGCAACGCCGTGAAGCCCAGGAAGGTGGCGAGGCTCATGTAGTTGGACGTCATCGCCAGGCCGTTGGTGATCCCGCCGACGTTGCGTCCAGCGGCGAAGTAGTCGTCACTCGTTGAGACGCGGCGCTTCGACCACCAGCCGACATAGAGGAACAGGAACACCATGGCGATGGTGTAGATGACGCCCAGCGTCGACAGCATCGAGGTCGGCTCGAATTTGTAGAATTCCTGGCCGGCCTCCGCCGCCCATGTCACCGACGGCAGCAGCGCGGCGACGAGAAAGGCAATTAAGCGGGTCATTCGGCGGCTCCTTTCGCGCTCGCGGCGTACTTCGCCGCCTCTTCGAGGTCGGCCGCGGACGCACTGGTCTGGGCGATCTCTTCATCGATCTTTTCGCTGAAGTGGATGTAGAGCCAGTAGACCGGCATCAGCACGAGCCAGCCGAGGATCATGGACAGAAGGTAATGGGCCGGAAATCCGAACCAGACCATCTGGGTGATCTCGGGAAACAGGAAATAGAGGGGATAGATGTGCGTCAGCAGGGTCATACCCCCGAACGCAATGAGTGCAAGCCAGCACTCCTTCTTGTAGGCGCTATTCATTGGTGAGGTGGTCCCACTTCGTTGGACAGCTCGGCGGCTTGGTTAAGGTGTACTCCGCTCACTGATCATGCCGCCAGATTCCTTTTGATATGACCTCCTGGTTGGTGTTGTGGCGCCTGTGGAGATGTGG
>Ga0209568_1000113_pt1 | contig 27907 bp, 24 predicted proteins | sample WorMetOlspDAHAB2_FD_187406 | JGI IMG/M metagenome (GOLD analysis project Ga0209568, IMG submission 187406) | Marine gutless worms symbiont microbial communities from Max Planck institute for Marine Microbiology, Germany - Olavius sp. DAHAB.2... ...
GGCTGGCGTGGACTTGTTCGATCCCCTCTCCCCGGCCCTCTCCCGGGGGGAGAGGGGGTGTAGCCTGTAGCGCGCCCTACCCATTGCCAGAGGCGATGTTTCCATTTATACCTTAACCATTACCCGAGCGCTATAACCGTGAGATGTGGACCTCGGACACGCTCGCCGTGAGCCGCCCGGTCGCCGAGATGGCTCGCTTCCTGCTCACCCCGCGCCGGCCATGGCTGCGTGCGCTCATCGACGAGTACGAGGTGCTGACTGCCGGCATGATGCCGCACCGCCTGAGGGAGGAGTACGGGTTCGCCTACTCACCCCATCGATTCCGCCGGGCAGAGAGGCGCTTGCGGATGCTCCACCGCATGACGCCGCGCCGCCTTCGCTACATACCGTCGTACCTCGAGGCTCAGCGCCGGCTGAAGGGCACGGACGCGCACGACTGCGTCGGGGAGCGCTTCTACCAAGGGCTGATGAAGCTGCTGCTCCCGCCGCCGCGTGGCGGCTGAGAGGACAAAATGCCGACCGAGCGTACCTTCAGGCTTCTGACCATAGACCTCGACGATACCCTCTGGCCCTGCGCACCGACCATCGAGCGGGCAGAGACGGTGCTCTATGCCTGGCTGGAGCGAACCGCGCCGCGGCTGACGGCGGTCTGTGATCGGGAGGCCATGCATCGCCATCGCCGGGCGCTGATAGCGAGCCGCCCCGAGATTGCCCACGACCTCACGGCGGTGCGTCGGCATTCCCTGCGCGGCCTGCTCGCGGCCTGCGGCTATGATGTGGCCCTGGCCGATGACGCCGTGGCCCTGTTCCTGGAGCATCGCAATTGGGTCGAGCCCTACACGGACGTGATCCCCGCCTTGCGGGCCCTGGGCGCCGAGTACCGCTTGGTGTCGGTCACCAACGGCAACGCCGAGGTGGCCCGTACGCCCTTGCGCGGTCTGTTCGGGCTGTCCCTGACCGCCGCCGATGTGGGGGCCCGAAAGCCGGACCCGGCCCTCTTTCTCGGTGCCCTCCGCTGGGGCCGCGTGCCCCCGGAACGGGCTTTGCACCTGGGGGACGATCCCTACCGGGACGTGGCGGCGGCCCGACGCTTAGGCATGACGGCGGTCCGGATCAACCGGGGGGGAGATGCCTGGCCCCCTGAGCTGGAGCCGCCCGCCGGCGAGGTGGCGGATCTCGAACAGCTGCGACGCTGGCTGGAGGAGCGCCGCCGTGCGCTTTGAGGTCCTGGCGCGGGAGGGGGCGGCAAGGCGCGGGCGTCTGACCTTCGACCGCGGCAGCGTCGAGACCCCCGCCTTCATGCCCGTAGGCACCTACGGCACGGTAAAAACCATGACGCCGGAGGAGCTGAGCGGTCTGGGGGTCCGAATCATCCTCGGCAACGGCTTCCACCTGATGCTGCGGCCGGGGGTGGAAATTATCCGCCGCCACGGCGGCCTGCACCGCTTCATGCACTGGGGGGGACCGATCCTCACCGATTCCGGCGGATTTCAGGTCTTCAGCCTCGGGGACCTGCGTCGGATCACGGAGGAGGGCGTGCACTTCAGGAGTCCGGTGGACGGCCGCCCGGTCTTCCTGTCGCCCGAGGATTCCATGGCGGTGCAGCGGGACCTGGGCTCGGACGTCGTCATGATCTTCGACGACTGCACCCTCTTTCCGGCGGACGAGGGGCAGGTACGGGACTCCATGCTGCTCTCCCTGCGCTGGGCCGCGCGCAGTCGTGAGGCCCACGGGAATAACCCGGCGGCCCTGTTCGGCATCGTCCAGGGGGGTATGTACGAGCACCTGCGAGAAGCCTCCCTGACGGGTTTGATGGACCTGGGCTTCGACGGCTATGCGGTGGGCGGTCTGTCGGTGGGGGAGCCGTCGGCGGAGCGGCTGCGCATCCTGGATTTCCTGTCCGGGCGCCTGCCGACGGACCGGCCGCGCTACCTGATGGGGGTCGGTACGCCGGAGGATATCATCGCGGCGGTGCGGCGGGGTATCGACATGTTCGACTGCGTACTGCCGACGCGCAACGCCCGCAACGGTTACCTGTTTACCTCCACCGGCGTCGTCAAGATTCGCAACGCCCGCTACCGGACCGATGAGGGTCCCTTGGACCCGCGCTGCGACTGTGTTACTTGCCGGCACTACAGCCGCGCCTACCTGCATCACCTGGACAAATGTAAAGAGATCCTGGGCGCCCGGCTCAATACCATCCACAACCTACACTATTATCAGGGCCTCATGCGTGCCCTACGGGGTGCGATTACAGCGGAAAGACTGGATGCCTTCGTGCATGAGTTCCGAGCCTTGGGGGCTACCGGTACAGCTTCTCAATAGACAAGACACAAAGGACGCATATGAATCACGATCAAAACTTCAAGAACCTCATCCTGGATTATCCCCATCAGGCTCTGGCCTTTTTCGCGGCCGAAGAGGCCGCGGACCGGCTGTCCGGTGCCGAGGTGTTTCCGGCACGTCAGGAGTAGCTCAAGGATCGGCTCGGCGATCGCTTCCGGGAGCTCGATGTTCCCCTACTGGTCGAGTGGCCCGACGGCCGACGCGAGGCCCTGTTGTTCGTCCTCGAGGAAGAGAGCGATCCACGGCGTTTCTCCATCCACCGGCTGGTCCACTACTGCGTGGACCTCGGCGAGCTGTATGAGACCGACCGGGTGGTGCCGGTAGTGATCTTCCTACGCGGACGGGCGCCTCGTTTGGAGCTGGTATTCGGTACTGAACGGCACACCTATCTGAGCTTCAACTTCATCGCTTGCGAGCTGGCCGCCATTGCCTACGAACGCTTTCGGGACAGCGACAACCTGGTCGCCCGACTCAACTTGCCGAACATGTACTATGCACCGGGACGTAAGCTGGATGCCTATGCCCAGGCCGTGAACGGGTTGGCGAGTCTCGAAGAGGATCCGAAAAAGCGATTGAAATACATCGACTTTATCGACATCTACGGGGATCTGGACGACAATGAACGGGGCAGATACGAGCAAGAGTATCCCCAGGAGGCCGAGATCATGACGAGTTTTTCCGAACGCTTTATCGAGCAGGGCCGGCAGGAAGCTCGCCGGGAAATGAAAGGTTTTACCGAACGCTTTATCGAGCAAGGTCGCCGGCAAGGTATGCAGCAGGGCATGCAGCAGGGTAGGTTAGAAGGCAAGCAGGAAGGTCAGGCTACGATTTTACTGCGGCAACTGCAGTTGAAATTCGGAGCCGTGCCCGAGGCTGTGTGCCACAAGATCGAACACGCCGACCCGCAGACCTTGCTGGCGTGGTCGGAGCGGGTATTGACCGCCGCCGACATCGAGCAGGTCATCGACGATTGACCAGCTATTGATCGTTGCAAAACCTGACAAGCGTGAGGTGGATCATATCCGGCAAGGCGTTGCCTTAAGAACACGAGTTGCGGTTTCGCCTGAACGCTCGTCGCAATGTTCCAATCGGATAGGATTACACAGGATTTACAAGATTTTTGTATTTCCTGAATTTCCTACGCCCGATCACGCCCTGACCAAACCGGCAAGCGCCCTTCACAACAAAAAATCCTGTTAATCCTGTCCGATTGGCGGCTGGCACGACGATTCAGCCGCGACCCCCCTGGTCCGGTAGGCGCCGGCTTGCCCCGCACCTATCGCTTGGGCGCACCTTGGTGTCGCTGGATCTCTCGGCGATAGGTGCGGGGCGAGCCGGCGTTTAAGTCCGGCTTGCCGGTGCTGGGCTGCTACCGGGTTGAGCGCGCGGGCAAGCCCCTGAAGAATCCCCCATGATTGCGATCGAAGACAAGTCGTTGCAGCGTGCATTCTGAAGCTACCGAGGCCGAATTTTGGGGATACGTCAGGGGCAAGCCCGCGTCTACCCGCTACCTGGTTGACACGGTTCTCTAAATGTCAACACATCCTAGTACTGTATTTCACCTTATTTTCCATTCTCAAACCCGTAGGGTGGGCTGTACCCACCAATACCGTGCCTAGATGGTGGGCACAGCCCACCCTACAGGATATGTGCAAAATATGGAGAAACGGAATGCTAGTCCTCGACGCCGAGCCATCGATCCAGCAGCTTGTGAACCGGTACGATCCCTGAACGCGTCTGGGCCGAGAAGAGTTCGACCTGGATAAGCCCTCCAGCGGTGGCGACGGCTTTTCTGACCCGCTCCGATTGGGCGTGTGTTGCGCCCCGCTTGAGCTTGTCGCTCTTTGTCAGCAACAGGAGCAGCTCCAGCTCCGCCCGCTGCCCCCATTCGATCAGCTGCAGGTCGAATGCCGTCAACGGGTGGCGAATGTCCATGACCACGACGAGTCCGGCCAGGGATTTCCGCTGTTCCAGATAGGAGGCCATCAGCCGTTGCCACCGGAGCTTCACCGCCTCGGAGACCTTGGCGTAACCGTATCCGGGCAGATCCACCAGGCGTCGCGTCTCGTCCAGCGCGAAAAAGACCACCTGTTGGGTCCGGCCCGGCGTCTTACTGGTCCTGGCGAGCTGCCTTTGGTGACAGATGGTGTTGATGGCGCTGGATTTGCCGGCGTTGGAACGTCCGGCGAAGGCGACTTCCCGGCCATGATCCGGGGGCATTCCATCCATTTCCGCCGCGGCCGTCACAAAGCAGGCACGCTGGTAGAGAGGGTTGATGGGGGGCTCGGGGTCACGTCCGTTACCCATGGTTTTTCCATCGCGCTGCATGTCACTCACATCCGCCGGGGCTGCCGAACAAATCATCTCTGTTGAAACCGGATAGCCTCTTAATCTCGATCCGGTATTCCGGCGGGTGCGCCCCGGTCCGCCGGCATACCGATCACGGAGGTTCCTCGATAACCCCCGTCTACCTGGTTGCCCTGAATCTCAGATCAGGGAATCTCAGATCAGGGAATCGCGGACGAAGGGATTGCTGCGACGCTCGTCACCGAAGCTCGACATGGGGCCATGTCCGGGAATGAACCGGACGTCGTCGCCGAGCGGAAAGAGCCGCTGACGGATGGAGTCCAGTAGGTCCTGATGGTTACCACGCGGCAGATCCGTGCGCCCGATCGAGCCCTGGAACAGCACATCTCCCACCTGCGCCAACCTGGCTGTCTCATCGAAGAAGACGACATGGCCCGGTGAGTGGCCGGGGCAGTGGATCACCTGGAGCTCCAGGGCGCCGACCCGAACCGAGTCGCCGTCCTCCAGCCAGCGCCCGGTGGCGACGCCGCGGACCTCCGGGACACCGAACATCCGGCTTTGGAGGGCGAGGGATTCGAGCAGGAACGCGTCGCCCCGATGCGGACCCTCGATGGGCAGCTCGAGGCGTTCGGCCAGCTCCGCGGCTCCCCCCACGTGGTCCAGGTGGCCATGGGTAAGCAGAATCTTGACCGGCTCGATTCCGGTCTCCCGAATCGCGGTCAACACCCGCGTCGTCTCTCCGCCGGGATCGACGACGGCGGCGTGACCGGTTTCGTCACACCATAGCAGGGTGCAATTCTGCTGAAACAAGGTGACGGGAATGATCTTGAATCGCAACACGGGTTTTGTTATCGACGCCATCTGCTCGGCGCTGAACTTAGTTTAGAGACTGCCTGAGAACTAACGCTTTGATCGATCGGTTGGTCTGCAACCCGTCGGACCGGATAGAAAGCAGCGCTACATCAAGCAAAATCAATGGGTTGGTTTTTAGAACCTATCCCAAATGGTTCACCAATGAGTTATAGCAGCACGGCCCACCGGCGATTTTTAGCCCAATTGGGATAGGCTCTTAGAGGGTGTTTGAAAAGGCAACTTCCGTCACGAGCCAGAGAATGACCGCCATTTCTGACCGTCGCAGGTGGTTGAAAATGCAGGGAATAGGAAACTGCCATTATCCATTCCCGCAGAGCGAAGGCGCAAAGATAGACTTTTTCAACACCCTCTTAGACAGCCGTTTAGGTATCCCCTCGGGCCACGAGGGTGCGATCAGCTTGTGCGCAGCTTTGCATAGAGACGATCCTTCATCAGCAGACGCTCCTTTTTGAGATCCCCGATCGTCTCGTCGGCCACCGGAGTGCCCAGCTCTTCCAGCTTACGTACCCGAGCATCCAGATTGTCGTGATTCTTCATCAGATGTGCAAACTCCTCGTCGGAGTCGCGCAGCACGGAGATTCTGTCATCTAGAGTCGGAAATTCGTGGCGCAGGTCGTGGGATTCGCCAAGCATGGATTCACATCTCCTCATCTTGGTATAGATACCGAAACCTTATGTTAACAAAACACTGACGCTCGGTCCCATACCTCTAATCCGGGTCGCGCCGGCGGCACCTCCTATTTCCTTTTCTTGGTGCCGAATTTCCCGGCGTCGAGCCGTTTGATGACCTCGGCGGTAAGATCCAGGCCGTCATCGATGTAGAGAAGACCGCTCTGCCGACGCTCGAAGACCGCGGAGACCCGCTTGGCCTTGGCCGCCGCGGTAATGACCGCCGGCGCCGGCTCCAGGATCCGCTGCGCGAGCTTGTTTTCCTCTTGCCTCACCTCCTTCTGGAGCTGGGTCACCTTTTGTTGGAATTTCTTCTTGCGTTTCTGGATCTCGGCGGTCTTCTTCTTGAGCTCCTTCCGACTCATCAGGGCTTTGTCCCGGTCCAGAGTCTTCTGTAATTGGAGGATCGATTGCTGCTCCCCGGCAAGCTTCTGTTGTCTGCTCCCGAATTTCTTCTTGAGCGTCTCGTGCGCCTGCTGGCCCAACTTACTCTTATCGATCACCTCCTGCATGTTGACGTAACCGATCTTCTGGGGCTTCGCCGCCTGAACGGGGGTCACGAGCAGGAACAGGAATGGGAGGATGAATAAGCTGCGTTGTTTCATGGGAAGCTCTCTCTGTTGTGCAGTTTGGTTCGCCACACCGCCATTCTACGCGCCCGGCGGGATATGAGTATAGTTACGGATGGTCCGGGGCGGGCGCGTACCAAAGGTCATGTTTTCAGAAAGACCTATACGCGCCTGCCCCGCGGATCGGGATTTGCATTCGGACGCTTTGCTGATAGATTTTCGCCCTTTATCCGCAACTTCAAAGATTCCGACGGGCTGAACAGTGGGAAACTCACTCCGGGATCAGTTACTCAAGGCCGGTCTCGTCGACGCGCAGCAGGTAAAACAAGTCCGTTCGTCCAGGCGTAAGCAGGACAAACAGGGCGGCGGTAAGGCAAGGGCCGATGCCGAGGGACGGCGACGCGCGCAGCAGGCCGCGGCGGAGAAGGCGCGGCGCGACAGCGAGCTCAATCGGCAACGCCAGGAAGAGGCACGCCGCAAGGCCGAGGCGAACGCACTACGTCAGCTCATCCACACCAACCGGATCCCGCGGGGGGAAGGAGACATTCCCTACAGCTTTCTCGATGGCGACAGCATCAAGCGCATCTACGTGACGGCCGATCAGCAGCGCAAGCTCGCCACGGGCAATCTGGCCATCGTGCGGCAGGACACGGGCTTCGAGCTGGTATCCCCCGCAATCGCGGACCGGGTCCGGGCGCGCGATGAACGCCTGGTGGTAGTGCTGAACAAACCGGGAGACCATGGCGACGAAGACGCCGACTATGCCGATTACAAGATACCGGATGACCTGATGTGGTGATCCGAGTGCTGCTCGCGTGTCGAATCGAGTAGCAGCGAACGGCACTTGATGAGCTGAACGGGTTGCATCGAAAAAAACAACGGTAATGGTTAAGGTATAAATGGAAACATCGCCTCTGGCAATGGGTAGGGCGCGCTACAGGCTACACCCCCCCCCCCCGGGAGAGGGCCGGGGAGAGGGGATCGAACAAGTCCACGCCAGCCATTTAAAAATTTACCACTACCAAAACAACAAAAGATTTTTTCTTTGTCGAAGGCGTTCGATTTGCCCGCGCCGCCTTGCCGGCGCACTCCATAATGAATGTCAATATGCCCTAATGCCACTAAGAACCGGAAATTCAGGCATTGACATGGTTTCTGATACGACCCTGGTGGAATTCTTCAATCGTCTTTGCGACATCATCGAGCAGGCGTTGGCGTGCCTGCCGACTGGCCCAGGCGATATGGGGCGTGACAATCAGATTGGGAATACCCGGATCGAGGAGGGGGTTAGCTCGCGTCGGAGGTTCGGTCGTCAGTACATCGACGCCGGCGCCACCGATAACGCCTTTTTTTAACGCATGTGCCAGCGCTGCTTCATCGACGACGCCACCGCGAGCGCAGTTGATCAGCAGCGAATCCGATTTCATCAGCGCCAGCTCGTCCTTTCCGATCAGATTTCTGGTGTTTTCGGCAAGAGGTACATGCAGGCTCAGTACATCAATTCGAGGTAAAAGCCCATCCAATGGGAGTCTGTCTGTGTCTTCGTTATTGCCTACACCTTGCGCGATGAGGACCTTCATGCCGAACGCCTCAGCGGCAGACGCAACGCCTTTGCCAAGCTCACCATAACCGACGATACCCATGGTTTTTCCGGCGAGCTCCGTAATCGGAAAATCGAGCAGACAGAACGAAGTCGCCCGTTGCCAGGCACCGGCGCGGACCAGCCGGTCATAGCTCAGTAGGTTCGTTGTCAGGGCAAAAAGCAGTGCAAATACATGTTGCACCACGGATGCCGTGCAGTAGCCGGTAACATTGGTTATCGCAATACCGAAGTTCCTGGCGGCAGCGAGATCGACGTTGTTGGTACCCGTTGCGATTACACAGATGAGCTCGAGTGATTTCGCATGCCGCATCGTTTCACTTGAAATGACGACTTTGTTGCAGACAAGGACAGCTGCATCCGCAATACGCTCTACTACCTGGTCTGCTTCTGTCCGGAGATGAAAATCCCAGTCGGCATGCGCCTGCCGCAGGCTGGATGTAGAGACATCTTCGCCAAGGGTTGCCAGATCGAGGAAGACGGCTTTCATTTTACGGTAGTGGTAAATTTTTAAATGGCTGGCGTGGACTTGTTCGATCCCCTCTCCCCGGCCCTCTCCCGGGGGGGTGTAGCTTGTAGCGCGCCCTACCCATTGCCAGAGGCGATGTTTCCATTTATACCTTAACCATTACCCATTTTACTTTTAGGGCACCTTGAAAAATAGGTATTTTCACCAATCAAGAGACCCTAAATCATTGATTATTAAGATGTGCTGTAGACGAAAACCGTATTTTTCAAAGTGCCCTAAAATGGGTGTCCTTTTATACCGCTTTTAGCTATTTTGCACAAGCCTGATTTCAAGATGGCACCCAACCGCTTCAGCATATTTCTGCAATGTAGAAACAGATGGGGAATGTTTTTTATTCCCACTACCTGCTTCCAATCTTGCAATCGCAGGTGTTTGTATGCCCATACGCTCTGCCACTTCCGATCGAGTAAGCCCGGCATTCATTCTTGCATTTAATAATTCATCAAATAAATCAAACTCTTCTTTCAATGAATCATATTCAGCCTGAACTTCCGGATTACTCAACATTTTATTTTTGAGTTCTTTGTGTATTAACATTGGTTTTTACCTCTTTCATTCGAGAGATGGCGGTTTTCAATTCGTTAGAATGATTTCCCATTCCATCGCGGTTCACAACGGACAGTCATCCGGCCGACGCGATCTGCGGCTCTGTATAAGAGCCATCGGGCATTGCCGCTTCAAAATCAATCCGCTCATAAGAGACCCGAACTGCTTGAGAACCCAGCAGCTGGCGCAGCCGCTTGAAGAGCTCGTCCGTGGGTCGTACCCGCCACTCCTTGCCCATCAGCAGGCGACCTCGGGCGTCGGGGCGATGGTATTCGATGCAGACCGGCAGGCCGGCTCCGGTGAAGGTACGCAGGATGGCGCGGAGCTCGCCGATGCGGGTTTGGCCCCGGGCATGGGCGTCCGGGTCGCTCAGGTCCACGACCAGGGCGAGGTGATGCGCCAGGTCCGCCCGCGCCTGCTCCAGGGTTCGCACCTGCTCGGCGCGCAGGGACCAGCCGCCGCGGTAGTCGTCGAAGCTCAGGGCGCCGCTGATGATGAGAATATTGTCCGCTACCAGGAGGTCGCGTACCTCCTCGTAGACCTCGGAAAAGCAGGTGGCCTCGATGCGTCCGGTGTTGTCGTCCAGCATCACCGAGCCCATGCGCCCGCGCTGGGTCTTGCCGTGGCGCACGCCGACGACCAGGCCCGCGACCGTCCGGCGCTCGCCGTCGGTGGCGCCGCGACCCGACTGCAGGAGTGCGCCGATGCGGGCGCCCGTCATGGCGTCGAGCTCCGCCGCGACCCGGTGGATGGGATGCCCGGTCAGGTAGAGCCCCAGGGTCTCCTTCTCACCCTGAAGGCGCTGCTCTTCCTCCCACTCACTCCAGGTGCGGGAGACGAGCTGGGCATCGGGCCGGGCCACAGCGCTCGCGTCCAGTGTCCCGAACAGGTCGGTCTGTCCGGCCGTCTCCGTCTCCTTGTGCTGCTCGGCCAGCTTGAGGGCCATGGGGAGCTGGGCGGTCAGGGTCGCCCGATTTTCTCCCAGCTCATCCAGGGCCCCGGCCCGGATCAGGGCCTCGAGCACCCGGCGGTTGGCTCTTTGCAGGTCGATGCGCCGGCAGAGGTCCCAGATGTCCTTAAAAAGTCCGCCTACCCGACGCGCCTGGAGCATGGCCTCGATGGCGGACTCGCCGACGCCCTTGATGGCGCCGATGCCGTAGACGATGGTGCGTTCGTCCCGGACCGTGAACCTGTATTCGGACCGGTTGATGGCCGGCGGCTCGAGCTTGAGCGTCATCTCCCGACAGGCGTCGATCAGGGTCACGACCTTGTCGGTGTTGTCCATGTCGGCGCTCAGCACCGCCGCCATGAAGGCCGCCGGATAGTGGGCCTTGAGCCACAGGGTCTGGTAGGCGACCAGGGCGTAGGCGGCGGAATGTGATTTATTGAATCCGTACCCGGCGAACTTCTCCATCAGATCGAAGATGTAGGTGGCGGTCTCGGCGGCGACGCCGCGCACCACCGCGCCGTCCACGAAGACGGTCCGCTGCTTGGCCATCTCCGCGGGTTTTTTCTTGCCCATGGCCCGGCGCAACAGGTCCGCGCCCCCCAGGGTGTAGCCCGCCAGTACCTGGGCGATCTGCATGACCTGCTCCTGGTAAAGGATGACGCCGTAGGTGGGCTTGAGGACGGGCTCCAGCTCGGGGTGGGGGTAGGCGATCTTGGCCCGTCCGTGCTTGCGGTCGATGAAGTCGTCCACCATGCCGGACTGGAGGGGACCGGGACGGAACAGGGCCACCAGGGCGGTGATGTCGTCGAAGCAGTCCGGTTGCAGCTTTTTGATCAGCTCCTTCATGCCCCGGGATTCGAGCTGGAAGACCGCGGTGGTCTGGCAGCTTTTGAGCAGGGTAAAGGCCTTGGCGTCGTCCATGGAGACGACGTCGATGGCGATGGGGGACGCGCCGGCCCGGCCCTGGATCTCGTTGACGGTCTTGAGCGCCCAATCGATGATGGTGAGGGTCCGCAGCCCCAGAAAGTCGAACTTGACCAGGCCGGCCTGCTCCACGTCGTCCTTGTCGAACTGGGTGACCAGATTCTCGCCGCCGGGCTCGCAGTAGAGGGGGGCGAAATCCGTCAGTCTGGTCGGCGCGATGACCACGCCGCCGGCGTGTTTACCGGCGTTGCGGGCCAGGCCCTCCAGCTTGCGGGCCAGGTTGATGACGGCCTGGACCTCTTCTTCGTCCCGGTAGGCGTCCTTGAGGTCGTCGTTCTCCTCCAGGGCCTTGTCGAGGGTCATGCCCAGCTCGAAGGGCACCATCTTGGCGATCCGGTCCACCATGCCGTAGGGGTGGCCCATGACCCGACCTGTGTCACGCACCACGGCCTTGGCCGCCATGGTGCCGAAGGTGATGATCTGGGACACGGCGTCGCGTCCGTAACGCCCGGCGACATAGTCGATGACCCGATCCCGGTTCTCCATGCAGAAGTCCACGTCGAAATCCGGCATCGAGACCCGCTCGGGATTCAGGAAACGCTCGAACAGCAGGTCGTGCTCGAGCGGGTCCAGATCCGTGATCTCGAGCGCATAGGCCACCAGTGAGCCGGCCCCGGAGCCACGTCCCGGCCCCACCGGAATGCCGTTGTCCTTGGCCCAGCGGATAAAGTCGGCGACGATCAGAAAATAGCCCGCAAAACCCATCTGGTTGATGACGTCGAGCTCGAGCGCCAGGCGCTCGTCGTAGACCTTACGCCGAGCATCGGAATCCAGTGTGTCACGGCCGCCGATGCGTTCCAGTCGCCGCTCCAGCCCCCGCCTGGATTCCGCAGCGAAGAAGGTTTCCGTGGTCATCCCTTCCGGGATCGGAAAATCCGGGAGAAAGCTCCGGCCCAGGTCGAGCTCCAGGTTACAGCGCCTGGCGATCTCGACACTGTTCTCCAGGGCTTCCGGGAGATCGGCGAAGCACTCGGCCATCTCCGCGGGGGTGCGTAGAGACTGCTCCGCGCTGTAGGGCCGGGGGCGGCGCGGATCGTTCAGGGTCCGTCCGTCGTGGATGCAGACCCGGGCCTCATGGGCCTCAAAATCCTCGGCGTCGAGAAACCGCACGTCATTGGTCGCCACCACCGGCACGCCCTTGCGGGTGGCCAGCTCCACGCAACGCTCGATGGACTCGGACTCGTGCTCGCGCCCGGTGCGGATCAGCTCCAGGTAATAGCGGTCGCCGAAGACCTCGAGCCAACCGTCGAGCAGCGCCTCCGCCCGCTCCTGATGGCCGGCCAGGAGGGCCCGGGCCACATCGCCGTGCGGACCGCCCGAGAGGGCGATGAGGCCGTCGGTCGCCGCTTCGACCCAGGCCCGTTCCACCTGAGGTAGACCCAGGTGCTGACCCTCCAGATAGGCGCGGGAGATGAGCCGGGTCAGGTTCAGATAACCGGCCCGGTCCCGGACCAACAGCAGTAGCCGGTGGGGTTGGTTGGCATCGTCCCGGTTGCGGACCCACAGATCCGCCCCGACAATAGGCTTGATGCCTGCCGCTACGGCGACCTGGTAGAAGCGGATCAGGCAGAACAGGTTGCATTGATCGGTAACCGCAACGGCCGGCATCCCCTTGGCTACCGTCGCTTCGACCAAAGGCTTGATGCGCACCAGCCCGTCGACCAGCGAGTACTCGGAATGCAGATGCAGGTGGACGAATTGGGGAGTCTGTGCCACGGGATTAACCTATAGGGATAACTGCTCGTTTAAACCGCAGGGATACGGAGAACGCAGTGCAAATTATGTAGTGATCGTGTCATTCTCCCAGCGGAGAAGGAAAAGGTTCAGCGGAAAGTTCATCACTACCTGTTAAGCACCACCATCTTCCGATGCCGCCCGGCGGCCCCGACTCACCTCGATCCGACCACCGTGAATCAGGATTCGGACCTCATGCCCCAGGATATTCAGACTCCGGCAGCCTGTCGAGCCACCGTCATGGTCGGACTGTCGGGCGGCGTGGATTCCTCGGTTGCCGCGTTCCTGCTGCTGGAGCAGGGGTATCGGGTCGAGGGTCTGTTCATGACGAACTGGGAAGAAGACGATACCGCCGATCACTGCGCCGCCGCCGCGGACCTGGCGGATGCCGATAAAGTCGCCGAGCGGCTCGGCATCCGTCTATACCGGGTCAACTTCTCGACCGAGTACTGGGACCGGGTATTCTCCCATTTCCTCTCCGAGTACCGGGCCGCCCGCACGCCGAATCCGGATATTCTATGCAATCGGGAGATCAAGTTCCGTGCCTTCCTGGAGCATGCCCTGGACCTGGGCGCCGACCGCATCGCCACCGGTCACTATGCCCGAGTGACTCGCGACCATGCGGGCTGGCACCTGAGACTCGGGGCGGACGAAGACAAGGACCAGACCTATTTCCTGCACCTGCTGGGACAGGAGCAGCTCAGCCGCTGCCTGTTTCCCCTGGGTAATCTGAACAAGACCGAGGTCCGGGCGATTGCGCGCCGCGCCGGCCTGCCGACGGCCGAGAGAAAGGACAGCACGGGCATCTGCTTCATCGACGAGCGGCGGTTCCGCGATTTCCTTGCCCGCTACCTGCCCCGCGATCCGGGGCCGATGGAGACCCCGGAAGGCAAGGTGATCGGCGAGCACCAGGGCCTGGCCTATTACACCATCGGCCAGCGCCGGGGACTGAGTATCGGCGGCGTGGCGGGCCAGGCGGAGGCGCCCTGGTTCGTGGCCCGCAAGGACCTCGCCCGCAATGCCTTGATCCTGGTCCAGGGCCACGACCATCCATTGCTCATGAGCAGGGGCCTGGATGGCGGCGCCCCGCATTGGATCGCCGCCGGGCCGCCCGCGGTGCCGTTCGACTGCCGCCTGCGGCTTCGTCACCGCCAGACCCTCGAGGACTGTACCCTCACCGAGCTGGGGGACAACCGTTGTCGGGTAGGCTTCGCCCGCCCTCAGCGCGCCGTCACGCCGGGCCAGGCCGCGGTATTCTATCGGGATGGGGAATGCCTCGGCGGCGCCGTCATCGAGCGGGCCTGGGCGTGAGCCGAAATGGGAAGGAGACTGTTGGTCGGTTGCCTAGGGTGTTCTCAATTAAGGGAGGGTAACACGATGATTTTACTCGGCATACTAAAATTGCCCGTGTTACCCGGCGGATGCAGTGGCCAATTTCTAACATCAGCAAAACCATACCCTTTAGCTCAATCCTGGAGTTGACCTCTCGGTTTCCGGTTCTTGATTGAGATCACCCCCCTAGTACGACATTTCGCCTTATTTTTCAATATCAATATCAAGGGTGGGCTGTGCCCACCAATACTGCCCCTGGATGGTGGGCACAGCCCACCCTACCGGATATATGCAAAATATGAAGAACCGGAAGTTAGGGTTTACTCCTTCATTAAATGTCAACGCGCCCTAATACCCATGTCGAGTGCAATCCGCTCAAGGCTCTATCCCAATTGGACTAAAAATCGCCGGTGGGCCGTGCTGCTATAACTCATTGGTGAACCATTTGGGATAGATTCTAAGATATCCCCGAACATCTCTACCGACCTTGTGACACGATTGAAGACAACTTATGGCATATACCGGCAAAGACAAGCTCATCGCTTTGGCGGGTATCTATCAGTCCGTCCTGTGCGTCCGTCAGATCGCCCGTCAGGGCAGCGTGGATACGGAGACCATGACTCCCTGTCTCTACAGCCTGTTCCAGACCGATGCCGAGAGCGTTCCCGAAATATTCGGTGCACCGGGTAGCCTGAACGCCGGAGCGAAGGAGCTGGTAGGGCAGCTGACGGGCAAGCAGCCGCGGGAGATGGAGCTGACCCGCTACGTCATAACCCTGCTCAAGCTCGAACGGGTGTTGGCCGGTCGCGGCCAGCTGATCCAGGACATCGGTTCAGGCATAGAAGACGCCCGGAACAAGCTGGACCACTTCCCCATGCTGCACCCCAATCTGCTGGCCCACCTGGCGGACATCTACAGCCGCACCATCAGCCGGCTGCAGCCGCGCGTCATGGTCCAGGGCGACCCCCATTTTCTCCAGCTCCCGGATAATCAAAACCGGATTCGCGCCCTCCTCCTGGCCGGCGTGCGCTCCGCCTGGCTGTGGCGTCAGGTCGGGGGCAGTCGCCGGCAGATCCTATTCAGGCGCAAAGAGCTACTCACGACGGCCCTCGACTATCTACGCCTGTCGCAACATTGAAAGTAATCATAAGAGCGGATTTTCTCCCGGCGGGAGGGTGTCGTAAAAGGTGACGCCCGACGCGGTTTAGGGGAGAGGGCTACAATGAAATGAGTCGAGGCAGTGCAGCTCTACCCGCTTCCCATCATCCGAAATTCTGGCTCAGGATCTCGGTTGCCCGCCGGCAGAGCTCCCGTCCGTAGTCGGTCCACAGGCCCTGGCCCCAATAGCGGTAGCAGCTGGTCTGGGAGCTCATCAGGTAGAACAAGGCGCTACGGTAGCGATGCTCGCCGCTGGACACACCGGGTACCAGTACCTTCTCGTTGAACCGGGCGCTCACCTCTTCCATGGGGCCCAGTACATTGTCATAGCCCCGCACCCAGGACAGATCGTTGGTCCAACTGCCGCCTTCCATATGGAAGCTGTGGTGCGACTGCTTGATCTCCTCGATCACCTTTTTTAAACGTTCGGGTCCGTCGCCGGGGGTCATCTGCTCCCAGATCCGGTGATGAAACAGGGGCTGGAGCTCGGGCAGGTCGGATTCCCCGATCCCGGCGGCGAACAGGTGCTCCAGGTACTCACCAGCATTCATGAGCGGTACTTCGGAGCCACTGGCCCCCCGCACTGCCTCCATGAACTTGTCCGGGAACTCGTTCATCATGACCCCCCCGTTCTCCCCGTCGGCGATCTGGGTGACCAGAGGCGGTACGGATTTGCCCGCCAGCTCGAGGCGGCTCAGCCCCTGGGCCTCGTACCAGGGTTGCATCTGGGCCACCAGCTTGGTATCCGAGCCCTGGGTCTTGACGATGGCGATGATGCTCGCCGTCTCTCCCCGCGAGTTGGTGCATACCAGGCGGTGGGGCAGATGGGGGCGTTGCGGATGCCAGCCGTTCTCCGGCTGCTCGACCGTGTGCTCCTGGACCAGGACCCACTGGTAACCGCAGTCCTTGAGGGTCTTGACGAACGCATAGGCCACGTCGGGATGGTTGGGCAGGGCCATCTCCGAAGGCGAGAAGCCGCGCACCCGTTCGAGGGCCTCCCAGCCGAAGATGGCGGCGAAGTGGTGCTGCCAGGCCCGCACGTGCAGGCGGTAGTCCTGTATCGGGGTGGAGGGGGCCACCGCATGGCCCCAAGGCATGCCGAGCCATTCGGTGGTCCAGGAGTAGTCCGGGTTGCAGGTGATGGTCTTGAGGGCGTTGATGACGTCGTCACGTCCCATGTGACGCAACCCGTGCAGCAGGGTACCCGAGTACTCCAGCATGACCCGCGGCGATTTGCCTTCCCCCACCAGCTGCGGGATGAACTCGCCCACGCGCTTGTAGCACCAGGCAAAGGCCGGGGCATTGTGGTTATCGCCGATGTCCTGGTGCTCCGTCATGTACTGTAGATTGCTGATGACGGCCGCCGCGCGCAGGTCGTCGCCGCCGGCGGGGATCAGGGGTTGATGCTGGTGGAGGGCGATGGCGGTGGCGGCGCGGATGGCGCCGAAGTCCACGCCCCCGCGGTCCTTGAACAGGACCTTACCGGCGCCGGTGGCCAACGTCTGCTCGACCGCGGCCTCGTTGCCGGACACATTGGGCACACCTTCGACATATTCGGGTAGCTGATTCACGGTATTGGTCTCGTTATTGGTTTTCACTGTCGAGGGACGATCCATGGTTCGGTGACGGAGGAATTATACCTGCGAAGGCAACTAGAATATCCACACTGCTATCGCTGCCCGCCGTATCGCGGATCGTCGAGCCGAACAGGGCCAGGCGGGTGACGCCGAAGCGGACTTGCAGCTCCGGTTTGCTTTGGGGCAGCAAGGCAAGGGGCCGTTGTCGCTTCATTCTTCGTAATCATCCGGGACCTGATACATGATCTATCTTCGACTGATTGGTTCTGGTAATGGCCCGTAGGATGGGCAAAGCGGAGCCTGTCCATCCGGATGGCCTCGTATACCGGTCATAGCACAGGACTTCCCGGGCCACGGCTCCTTGTCGAGAGACAAAGAAAACAACGCGTGCCCATCAACTGTCGATGGGCACGTTGCGCTGTGTGCATTCTCTCTGGCCGGCCACGGTTCGGAAACCTCTGTGAAATGGTTGAAGCCTCGCGTCCATCTCGCCGGGCGCTTGCTTTGCCCATCCTACGAGGTCCCGTTGACATTTAACGCTAACCGACTGTTTTCACGTGTTTAAATACCCGTAACATACCCTAGTCTAGGGTGAGAACCGATTCATCGAAAGCCCCTCGCCCTTGAGGGAGAGGGGTTGGGGAGAGGGTGAACCAATCAGCCGATTATGAATGTCAACACGACCTGACACCTCATCCCAAGCGCGAGAGAGCGTGGTTCAGGGCCTCCCAGGAGGCGGCCATGTCCGCATCGGAACGATGGACCCAGTCCTCGCCCCAGTAAAAGTTACAACTGGTCTGTGCCCGCAACAAGCGCCAGGTGGCCTCCTCCAGATCCCGTTGGAAACCCGCATCGTCCGCGATACCCCGCTCGGCGGCCTGCCGGACGGTGTCCTGAACCGCCGTGCTGAGCGTTTCGATTGCGCCGAGGGCCGTCCGTTGCCTCTCGGAGCCGGTCCATTGGGTGAAACCGTGTCCGTTGTGCCAGCCGGTGTTCCAGGCCCCGGTGTGAACCCGTACCTCGCCATGGGCGCCGTGCATATTCAGGTAGTCGCTGATGAAGGTCGGGGACACCGCGGACCGGCCGGCGCGGACCCGCTCCAGGAACGGCAGGTAAAAGGCGCTCCAGAAGTTGGTCCCGGCCGTGGTATTGCGGAACCAACCACCGTTTTCGCCGTCGGTGCAGGTGGTCACCAGCGGGGCGAAGTCGCACCACTTGGTGCGTTCGGCGACTTCGTTGTCGAACCAATCCACATCCATGCCCGCTTCCTGGGCATTGGACAGGTCCCGGTCGCGGACGATGACCACGATCTCGTCCTCGCCGTGACGCGCGATATGGGGCCGGTAACGCAGCTCCTGCCAGCTCATGGGCGTGACCGGCTCCACGTGTTCGCTGTCCACCAACACATAGCGATAGTCGAAAGACCGCAGCAGGGGGATGAGCTCCATGGAAAAGCCCATCTCCGGCGGCCAGAAGCCCTGGAAGCGCGGCCGCCACAGGATATGACTTGCGATGCCCAGCCAGCGCTGCAGCTGCCGGTGCCGGTCCGCCTCGGGGATCAGGGGCAATACCGGATGGTAAAAACCCGTTCCCAGGATCTCGAACAACCCCTGGTTCTGGAAGTGCCACAGCATGGAGCCGCAGTCGACGACGCCGTAGACCCGCTGCTGAAACCCCGGATCGTTCAGGGTCTCCAACAGGGTCCCGGACAGGGATAAATGGACCCGCGCTACGTCCTCCGAGCCCCATAGGCTGCGGGGGATTCGGTCGAGGGCATAAAGAATCTCTTTGGCCTCCCAGTTACCGTCGTTCAGCAGATTCCGCAGGTTGTCCGGGGGCTGGTGGAGGTTCAGTACGAGTGCGTGATGGGCGATCATCCGGGGCTTCTCGATCAACGAAAGTGCCTGCAAAGAATAGCAGAAATCGGCTACGTGCTTGAACGGTGTGGTTGAAAGTCCAAGTCGAGCGCATATAAATCCGTCCGAAAATACGACCTTGGCGGAGTCGTCGGGGTGTCGATCAGGTCAGCGCGGCGTAACCGCGGGGGTAGGCGCGGGCTTGCCCCGCACCTATCGCCTGGGCGCACCCTGGTCTCATTGGATCTCTCGGCGATAGGTGCGGGGCAAACCGGCGCCTACCGCGCATAGTGGATTACCGCGGTCACGGCTGATGACAGGGAGCAGGGGTACCGAATGATAAATCTTAATAAAACAGATAGATGCCTATTTTTGAGTTGCGGTAGGGAACGGCCTCCGTGCCGTTCCGCAAGCTGTTCGGAACGGCACGGAGGCCGCTCCCTACAAAAACAGCCGACGGCCCCGGCACCATTCGGGGTGGTGACCACAGCATCGAGCTATCCGTATGCCCCAGATCCTCATGGACCCGGAGTCCAAATCACTCCAAGAGCGTTTCGCTCTGGTCAAGACGCCGCGCAAGCACCGGACTCGATATCCCGAGGGCTGCGTGACCCCGGTCGCCGGCGAGCAGGAGGCCCGCGCCGGGGCCGAGCCGGCACGTAACCTCCATCCGGCTCTGGTCTACGGCCCATCGAAGTCGTCCGAGGGGCAGCGTATCTATTACCTGATACGCTGGCTCGATTAGTGCAATCCTGAACGACTTGTCGCGCGGAGAAACGTGGGGAGTGCGGGACGGTTTGCCGATATTCAGATATGCTTAGCATTCAACCTTGGGTAGTGGTTAATGTTTAAATGAGAACATCGCCGATAGCAATATGTTGGGCACGCCACCGGCTGCACCTCCTCTCCCTCCGAGGGTGTCGCAAAAGCCCCTCTCCCGCCGGGAGAGGGGTTGGGGAGAGGGAATCAAAAGAAGCGATCGGGCGTGGTTAATGAACCCCTCTACGCTGACCATTTAAATATTTACCACTACCCAACCTTGCAACCGGGGAGGATGTGTTTTGGAACTGATTAAAACGCTGATCGGGGACCTGAACGGGCTCGTATGGGGACCGCCCATGCTGATCCTGATCCTGAGTACCGGGTTCTTTCTGATGGTGGGCCTGCGGGCCATGCCCCTGACCCGGCTGGGATACGGGTTTCGGATGCTGTGGACGGGGCGCAGGCAGCAGGGCGCGGGTGACATCACGCCTTTCAATGCCCTGATGACTTCGCTGTCGGCGACCATCGGCACCGGCAACATCGCCGGCGTCGGCACGGCGATCGCCATCGGCGGTCCGGGGGCGCTGTTCTGGATGTGGTGTACGGCCCTGGTAGGCATGGCCACCAAATACGCCGAGGCGGTGCTGGCCGTAAAGTACCGTGAGGTCGACGCGAAGGGGAATCACGTCGGCGGGCCCATGTACTACATCAAGAACGGTCTGGGAAAACGCTGGGTGTGGCTGGGCGGCGCCTTCGCCATCTTCGGCGCCCTGGCGGGATTCGGCATCGGCAACGGGGTGCAGGCGAATTCGGTGGCCGACGCCCTGGAGACCAAGTTCCATGTCGATTACTGGATCACCGGTGTGGTCATGGCCGTGCTGGTGGGGCTGGTGCTGATCGGGGGTATCCGCTGGATAGCCCGGGTGGCCGGTAAGCTGGTCCCCTTCATGGCCATCGCCTACGTCCTCGGCGGCCTGACGGTGCTGGTGATCAATATTGCCGAGATCCCGGCCGCTTTGGCCCTGATCTTCTCCTATGCCTTTACGCCCAGCGCCGAGTTCGGCGGCTTCGCGGGGGCGACCGTGATGCTCGCCATTCGCTTCGGTGTCGCGCGGGGCATCTTCTCCAACGAGGCGGGACTGGGCAGCGCCCCCATCGCGCATGCGGCGGCGAAGACGGATGATCCGGTGCGCCAGGGAAGCGTGGCGATGCTGGGGACCTTTATCGACACCCTGATCATCTGCACCATAACCGGGCTGGTGATCGTGACCTCGGGTCAGTGGAAGGTCGAGAATCCCGAGTACCTCGAGTGTGTCGACAAGGGTGGAACCCTGACCCAAGACGTCAGCACGTCCTGGGGTATCGGGCGAACCAGGAATACCTGCGCATTCGCATCGGAAGAAGAAACGGCGGTATTCGACAAGGTCCAGACCGGCGCCAGCCTGTCGGCAGCGTCCTTTTCCAGCGAGCTGCCCGGCATCGGGGGTTATATCGTGACCCTGGGATTGGCCCTGTTCGCCTTCACCACCGTCCTGGGCTGGAGCGTCTACGGCGAGCGCTGCGTGGAATATCTGTTCGGCGTCCATGCCATCGTGCCCTTCCGAGTGCTCTGGGTGCTCGCGATCCCCTTCGGGGCAACCGTCAGCCTGGATTTCATGTGGCTCGTCGCGGATACCCTGAATGCCCTGATGGCCGTGCCGAATCTGATTGCCCTGCTCTTGCTGAGTCCGGTCGTGTTCAAGGTAACGCGGGATTATTTCCAGACGACGGGACGGGTCTGAAGGCCGCTCCGGCAACCAGCTGTCGAATCGGTCGTGAGGAAGACACGCGGTCCGCTTCCCGCGGACCTGCCGTCCCCGTCCGCTGGGTTCCGGCATCCCGGCCGGAACGACGGGCTCAGGTGTAGATGCCCGTCGTTCCGGTGAACCCTGGGACCCAGCGCCCGGAGGATGCGACCCATTACATTGCAACGCCCAAAGGCACGCTGATCGTCTGCCGGGTCAGTACGAGCGTCTTGACGCAATAACCGCCGGGTTGGTAGGCGCGGGTTTGCCCCGCACCTATCGCCGAGAGATCCAACGATACCAGGGTGCGCCCAGGCGATAGGTGCGGGGCAAACCCGCGCCTACCGTTCATGGTGGGCCTCTGCGGCCACAGCCGGTGCCCGAAAGCCGGTAGCAGCTGATTCCTTGGTAAGCAGTTCGGTGGCAGGTAATTTTTAAGTGGGAACCGATTTGATCCCCTCTCCCCAACCCTCTCCCGGAGGGAGAGGGAGTCCAACGTGTGGCGTGCCCAACTTAAACCTTAACCACTACCAGCAGTTTGTACGCGCTCACAAAGCTTCGGGGGCACGGCATCGAATGCGCCCTGGCCCGACGGCAAAGGCTACCCAGGGTTCAGGCCGCTCTCCGGCCGACGACCGCGGCGTCATTGCCCAACCGATACGGCGCCGCCGCGGTGGGAGGAAGCTCCCCTACCCTTCCCAGCCTTGGGTCCAGGGTCGAATCCGTGCGACAGGGTTGCAGGGCATGGTCCCTGACGCCGAGGGACGCAAGCCGGTCCGCCAGGGGCCGGATGTCCCGCTCGTCGCGCCAGCCCGGCAGGACCGTTGTCCTTACCTGCAGATCGACTCCCGCGTCGAGCAGCAGTGCCAGGCTCTCCCAGGCCCGCTCCCCGGAATCCGGGACCCCGGTGACCGCCGGATAGTCCGCGGGGAGTGCCTTGATATCCAGTCCCACCCAGTCGATAAAGGGTAGTAAAAAACGCAGGCGGTTCGGATAAGGGCCGGCGGTATGCAGACCGATTTTGAAGCCCATCGACCTGGCCTCTTTTACGGCCGCCGGCAGGGCGGCCTGCAGGGTCGGCTCGCCGCCGCTGAAGACCAGGGCGTCCAACAGCCCGGCGCGCGCTTCCAGGAAGGCGCGTACCTCGGACCAGGGGATCTGTTCTTCGCCTCTCGGTGCCAGCAGGTGGCCGTTGTGGCAGTACCGGCAGCGCCAAGGGCAGCCCTGGCAGAAGACCACGGCCGCCAGCTCCCCTGGATAGTCGATGGTGGTCATGGGGGTGAGACCACCGATGCGCAGTGATTGGGCTCCAAGTGTCATGGAAGTTTTCAGGGAAGATCCATCCGCAAAATAGTACAGGATTAACAGGATTTTCAGGATTAACAGGATTTGGTAGTGGTGAATTTTTAAATGGCTGGCATAGACTTTTCTTTGAGCCCCTCTCCCCGGCCCTCTCCCCGGCCCTCTCCCGGCGGGAGAGGGAGTGTAGCCTATAGTGCGCCAAACTTATTGCGAGCGGCGATGCTTCCATTTAAACCTTAACCATTACCCAGGATTTTTTCTTGTGAATCAATTGATGAACAGATAGTTTCGGTCGTTACCTTTACCATTGCCGCGCCGAGATTTGTTCCTCACCCCAACCTACGGTCTCGGCTCGTTCCCATGCTCCGGAGAAAGCGAGATGCCTTCTGATGATGTCAAGCAGCATCCCGTAGGATGGGCAAAGCGAGCGTCCGGTAGGGATATCGAGGATTCGACTATCCCGCAAAGATGGACAAGCCGTGACTACCGGCAAGATGCACAAAGCGAAACGTGCCCATCAATGAATGTCGGACACGCCCGCCGTCCAAAGATGCGATTCGCGCCAGTCGCTCCCGCGCCCGGCGCTCACCACATCCTACACCTTCATCATTCCGCATTCATCACTCATCATTCCTCAAGCGGCGCGAGCGATCCGCTCCGTTTCTATCGATCTGGCTGTTGTTGCCGCGGGGCATTCGCTGAAATATTGCCGCTCCCGGTGTTCGGCGCGCTTGCCGGCATTGAAGGCGGAGACCGGGCGGTGGTAACCCATGACGCGGGTCCAGATTTCGCAGCGGGTGCGTTCGTCGTCGTGCAGGATCGGTTCGTTGGTCGGTGTCATGTTTCCAGGACCTCTTGGGTTTTTTGTAATCGTTCAGACCCCTGCTGTTTCGCCATCCCTGGCACCTGGATTCCGGCGTCCCAGCCGGAATGACGAGGTGGGGGCCGAAGGGGTTACGTCAAGTCAGGCCGCGGCCGGGTCGCTGACGGGCGCGGATACCTGCTCTGACATCTCCGCCCGCTTCCTGGCGATCAATTCCTGATCGCAGCTGGGGCAGAATTCGTGCTCGCCCGGGATGTAGCCATGCCTCGGGCAGATGGAAAAGATGGGCGTTATCGTGATGTAGGGCAGGCGGAAGTTGGTCAGTGACCTTCTTACCAGGCGCTTGCAGGCCTCCACGTCGGAGATGTGCTCGCTCATATAGAGGTGCAGCACGGTGCCGCCGGTGTATCTGGATTGGAGGTCTTCCTGCAGCGCCAGGGCCTCGAAAGGATCGTCCGTATAGCCCACCGGGAGCTGGGAGCTGTTGGTGTAGTAGGGGGCATCCGGGGTCCCGGACTGGATGATGTCCGGGTAACGCTTGCGGTCTTCCTTGGCGAAACGGTAGGTGGTGCCTTCCGCCGGGGTGGCCTCCAGGTTGTACATGTGTCCGGTCTGCTCCTGGAAGGCGACCATCTTGTCGCGCACCCAGTCCAGGAAGCGGGCGGCCATGGCCCGCCCCCGAGAGCTGGTGATGTCATCGGCATCGCGGGTGAAGTTGCGGATCATCTCGTTGATGCCGTTGATACCGATGGTGGAGAAGTGGTTGCGCAGGGTCCCTAAAAACCGTTTGGTGTAGGGAAAGAGCCCCTGGTCCATGTGGCGTTGGATCACCTTCCGCTTGATCTCCAGGCTGTTGCGGGCGATCTCCAACAGGGCGTCGAGCCGGGCGTAGAGTCCTACCTCGTCACCGGCGTAGGAGTGTCCCAGGCGGGCGCAATTGATGGTCACCACGCCGATCGAGCCGGTCTGTTCCGCGGAGCCGAACAACCCGTTGCCGCGCTTGAGGAGCTCGCGCAGGTCGAGCTGCAGCCGACAACACATGGAGCGCACCATGTTCGGCGTGAGCTCGGAGTTGATGAAGTTCTGGAAGTAGGGAAGCCCGTAGCGAGCGGTCATAGCGAACAGCCGGTCCGCGTTCTCGCTCTCCCAGGGAAAGTCCTCGGCGATATTGTACGTCGGGATGGGGAAAGTGAAAATACGTCCCTTGGCGTCTCCCGAGGTCATCACCTCGATATAGGCCCGGTTGATCAGGTCCATCTCCGCCTGGAGGTCACCATAGGTGAAGGGCTGCTCCGCGCCGCCGATGACCGGGACCTGGTCGCGCAGGTCTTCCGGGCACACCCAATCGAAAGTGAGGTTAGTGAAGGGGGTGTTCCCGGTAACGAAGGTCTTGCCGCGACGGCGTGCGATGAAGGTGCCGTTGCGCGTGGTCGGGCACCAGACCTTGCCGCGGTAAGCGCGGCGTTGAATGAGCTGGATGTAGGTCTCGCGGTTGCGGACGATGTTGAGCACATGCACGCCCGAGTCCGCTCGCGTATGGACGGTGCTGCCGTAGCCTGCCAGAGTGCAAAGCTCCTGAAGGGCGTCCAGATTCTCCCGGTCGTTGGTGTAGATGCGGGTGCGACCGTTCGGCTCGACGCTGCCGTCGCCCCGAATGTAGGTGTCCACAAAAAGCCTGATCTGGCGCGCCGAAAGGGTACGGATCAGCGGTGGCACGCATTTTTGCGCGGTGTAGCGCAGCACCAGCTCGCTGCCTTCCGCATTGAGCCGATAGCGGCAGACCGGATGATTGGCGTAGGTTCCGGTCTGCAGCCGTTCGTGCCAGCTCAGCCCCAGCGCCGTCAGGACCCGCTCGATGGCGGTGGCGTTCTCGCGATTGCCGGTGGATTGCCAGAGGCTTATACGGCGACGACCGCCGCTGAAGTCGAAATTTCCCTCGGACACGACCCAGGCCAGGAGCTCGACCAGGTTGTCGTCCACCTCATGGACAGAGTCGGTTTCCCAGGCGTTGGGCACGATGACCGGCGACTTCAGCTCGGCCACTGCCTCGATGTCTTCGAGTACCCAACGGTTGTCGCTGTTGAACAGCTTGCGCATCACCTTGTGCCGGGGCGTTACCCACTGCTCCTGGGTGCGGTTGCGCAGCACGTACATTTCGCCGTCGAAGTCGTAGGCGGTTATCGCCAACGGCTCCAGATACTCCAGCCGGTTATCACGCCAGTCGACCGTCGCGATCTTCTCCCCCGCGACGATTTGGTCATGGCGCTTCCAGCCGTTTTCCGTCAGGCATTCCGTTTCCTCGTCGACACACTGGCACCCCCACCGAGACGGCACGTTCAGGTTATAGATGAGCTCCTGAATGGCCTGTCTGACCTGCGCGTAGCTCAGGCGATCCTTGCGGACATAGGGGGCCATGTAGGTATCGAAGCTGGAGAAGGCCTGGGCGCCGGCCCACTCGTTCTGCAGCGTGCCCAGAAAATTGACGATCTGGCCCACGGCGGAGGACATGTGCTTGGGCGGACCGGCCTCCACTTTTCCCGGAACGCCGTTCAACCCTTCGTGCAGGAGGGTGCGCAGGGACCAGCCCGCGCAGTAGCCGGCGAGCATGTCCAGGTCGTGGATGTGGAGATCCCCTTCTCGGTGGGCGGCGCCGACCTCCGGGGGGTAGACGTGGGAGAGCCAGTAGTTGGCGATCATCTTGCCGGCGCTGTTGAGGATCAGTCCGCCCAGGGAGTAGCCTTGGTTGGCATTGGCGGCGACGCGCCAATCGGAGCGGTCCAGATATTCATTGACGGACGCGGCCACATCCACCAGGGTGCGGCGGTCCTCTCGCAGCCGTGAGTGCTGCTCGCGGTAGACGATGTAGGCGCGGGCGGTCTCGAAGTGGTTGGCGGCGATCAGGGTCTGCTCCACCACGTCCTGGATGCCCTCGATGTCCGGGATGCGGCCCGCCTCCAGGCGGTGGCTGATGACCTTGATGACCTGGGTGGTAAGCCCGGTGGCTTCGAGGGCCCCGAACTCCCCGCTGGCCTGACCGGCGCGCAGGATGGCGGACTCGATCTTGCGGGCGTCGAAGTGGACCTCCTGACCGTCGCGTTTGCGCACGCGGGTGGGCCGGGTCGCGACACGGGGCAGGGTATCGTGCATGTTTTCTAACCCGTTCGTTTAAACCGATCTGTTTAAAAATTTAAACCAATTGGTTTAAACATACAACATCTTGTGTTCGAGATCATCTTGATTTACCAGATATTGGTTTTTGATCCAGGTTGGGCAAAGCCGGGAGCGCCGCCATCCCGGCGGCTGTAGGGCTGTAGGATGGGCAAAGCAAGCGCCCGCCAGGATGGGCGCCCGTAGGGGGTGGCCCCTACGGGCGCCTTTGCGGTTCGTAACTATTCAGCTACCCAACCTTAAGATGGAAAAATGACGAATCACGCGAATCCACGCGAAAACCGATTCGCGCTGATTCGCGGGATTCGTCGTTTTTTCCGATTGTGTTTTCACCGTGCAAGATGGGGGTCTGAATAGATCAGTAGGTCGGGTAAGTCCGCCGGCCCCGCACCTAAATCTGTCGAATATCCACGTCAACAGCAGGCCGTCATTGCAGACCCATACTGGCTCTCACGTCGAGCCCGCGGGATTTAGGTGCGGAGCAGGGACGCGGCGCACCCGACATTCCGGCGGTTGGGTGCGAGCCGTCCCTGGCCCTTACCCAACCTACGGGTTGATTGTCAACAGACCCTAATAGCGTTGCGCCGTCACCCCATGAAAGATCATGCATGGATACCCTTGGAAGCCCGCGATCAGTCGTGATGGGCCGAAGGATTTCAATCTCCGGCTTCAGCGCGCTCGAGCTGCTGATCACGGTGGCGCTCATCGGCATCCTGACATCGCTGGCCGTCCCGGCGTTACGGAACCTGGTTCTGAACAATCGGGCGGTCAGTCGCATCAACGAGTTCGTGGCGGCGGTCAATCTCGCGCGCAACGAAGCGATCAAACGGGCGACGTCGGTGACCCTGTGCGCCAGTGCCTCTCCGCAGGCCGTAATAAAACCCGCGTGCGACGGCGGGAAACAATGGGAAACCTGATTAGCAATGAGATTCAGCCATCCGAATCCAGCCTTCCGGGCGTGGGCCACAGGCCACCGCAGCCACCAAGAGTCGGTTGGGCAGCGCGCGCAGATCAAAGCGCCGACTGAAGCGATAGGCGA
>Ga0209568_1000114_pt1 | contig 27847 bp, 26 predicted proteins | sample WorMetOlspDAHAB2_FD_187406 | JGI IMG/M metagenome (GOLD analysis project Ga0209568, IMG submission 187406) | Marine gutless worms symbiont microbial communities from Max Planck institute for Marine Microbiology, Germany - Olavius sp. DAHAB.2... ...
GTCTGAAGGCGATGTTATTCCGCTCGACGAGACCATCAAAGGGTCTTTCAGAAACGGCTATTTCTCCGGATTTGATGCGCGATACTACAGTCTGAAGGCGATGTTATTCCCCTCGACGAGACAATCAAAGGGTCTTTCAGAAACGGCTATTTCTCCGGATTTGATGCGCGGCCTACAACTTAGCTCGACGGCAACAGAGATGCGATCTAATACGACCTCTAGATTGCGAGGTGCACTGGCATTGCGCCTTCTCTCGACCGGCAACCGCGATGTGATCTAATACGAACTCTAGATTGCAAGGTGAATTGGCACTTCGCTTCACATGAGGCGATCACAAGGCACCATCTGAAGCGCTAATACGTGTGGAATCCAACCCGAGTTTGTCCACTTGCCTGCTACAATCAGACTCGAGTTTAAGAAGATTTTCCCTCATTTCCTCGTTAAAGCTATCACTACCTTCTACTCGTTCTAGCATGTAGCGGACCTGGCGAAGTAACCACACAGCGTTGTCAAATCTATTTCCGCTACCGGACGATCCACCACGCACAGAAGACGATTCTTCCATAACTCTGAAACCTTTCGCATGAGAACCAACCAATACGACGCTGCATTGTAGCTACACCTGGTAAAATTATCAAGAACAAGGCAGAGCTTGCTTTCTGATAATAGATGCGGGGTAGGTATAGGCATTCAGTCGAGACTTCAGGCCCCATCGCAAGTCTGGCTAGTCTGTGAGTAGCGAGCAGAATCTCCATCAAACCTTGTGAGTGAGGAGGCAGAACCCGCTAGAAACCTCAAGCATCAAGACACCACTTCCAAAAGTACTGAGAGCAAACCAAACCCCAGGACATGCCAACACTAAAGGTGCAGATACTCTAACTCTATTTTACTTTTGCGGATTTTGGGGGACCAAGATAACGCCTCATAACCTCATCTAAACGCTCAGTAGAGTGAAAGTAACCAACGTTGTTACCATTGATGAAAAATGTGGGGACTCGACTGATTCCAAAGCGCTTGGAAGCAACCTCGCGACCTGACAGGATGTTCTCAAGCAAATCCCGGTCAGACATGCATTTCTTAAAGGAAGCATCGCTAAGACCAAGACGCTTACTGCCAACCTCGTACAATTCATCGAGAGGAAACTGCGAAGTCAGAACTCGCTCTCCAGCCCCGAATAATACACTGAGGTTTTCGAAGAACTCCTTGTCTGTTTTGGAAGAGCAGCGAGCCAACATGGAAATCGCAATGGATAGCTGGCTCAAAGGAAAATCGCGGAAGATCAGTTTGACCTTGCCAGTATCTACGTATTTCTTCTTCAAGTGAGGCAAGACATTGTCATGAAACCTCTTGCAAGCCGGACAGGTCACAGAAGCGTACTCAATCAAGACTATCGGCGCATCGGGATCTCCAAGTACTTTATCTTCTAGAGCGAGGCTTGGCTGCATCACTTCTGCATTTATCTTCGGTTGAGCATAGACGGTGGAAGTTTGCAAAGGAGGGAGACAAGCGCTAAAGGCCAGAAAAACGACAAATAACGATACAACACGATACACAGAGACCATAACCAAAACCCATCATATCCAAGAGCGATTGGAGAAAAAGGAAGTGTAACACAAAGAAGCGGACACGCCAACCCGGCGCATTCTATGTGGCTTGTTTGTCAAAAGCAACGGTATAGGTGAAAAAACAAATAAGCCGAAAGCGATAATATAAAGCCCAGTAGATTTTGTAACTTTATGCAACGAAACCACAAGGCTAGACGAAACCACAAAGACTAGAAGCCCCAGAGACAGTTCAATACGACAGCTACACTATCTCGGTGAAAAGAGGGCTATCACCAGCCTCCCTTCCATGCGCGGTTCCAGTTCGACCTTCCCGACAACATCGACATCTTCACGCATCCGCTCGAGAATACGTACACCAATGTCAGAATGGTCCGCCTCACGACCTCGGAAGCGCAGCGTCACCTTGACCTTATTCCCACTCTGCAGGAAACGACAGGCCTGTTTGACCTTGATGCTGTAATCGTGTTCATCGATGTTAGGACGAAGCTTTATCTCCTTAGTTTCGATGGTTTTCTGATTCTTCTTGGTTTCGGCGATACTCTTCCGTTGCTCGTATCGGTACCGACCGTAGTCTAAAATCTTACACACAGGTGGCTGCGCATTAGGAACGATTTCCACCAGATCATACCCGGCCCCGATAGCACGGTCCAGAGCCTCATTAAGTGACACAACCCCCAGGTTACGTCCACGTTCATCTATTAGTTGAACCCGGGTAAGTCCGCGAATCTCCGAGTTTACGCGAAGTGACCCCTTGGAATGCGGTGACACACCAGACGAGCGACGAATAAGCTAAATCCTCCTATACTGACCCAAGTACCGCCGCCGATCCCGAATCGAGTGATACACACTCGCCCAAAGAAGGTCTCAAGAAACAGCAGAACCAGTAGCACAATGCGTACGACTAAAAACCAGAGCAATGAAAGTTGACAAGATGATTCCAAAAAATCAAGCGGATATCGCTCATATGGTATAACTTTTTTATCATGTGGATTTCACTGCTTGGTCTCCGAGGCCTTTCCAGCTAGGCCTTACAAAAACAATCTAAAGAAACCATTTATTTTACAAAGATCATACATTTCGGCATCAATCCTTCTCCAGCCAGTGTTGGATCAGTTTGTCCGTACCGTAGTCTGTTATCACGAAGAAGAGCAAGCCAGTGCCAGACAACAGGACAGTAGCAGCCAACATGTGTTGCGTGTTGAGCCTATATGCAGACTCCATTATTCGGTATGCTAGTCCTGGTCCATTGCTGCCTGTCCCGATTACGAACTCAGCTATCACTGCTCCCATAAGCGACAGGCCGCATGAGATCTTCAGGCCAGCGACAAAATATGGAAGTGCGTTGGGAAGAGAGGCATACAGAAGAACTTGATAGCGAGTCGCACCGTACAACTGGAGCAGTTCTCGCAGTTCACGACTGGTCCATGTCAGGCCTATCAAGGTGTTGTTGAATATCGGGAAAAACGCGATAATACAAGCACATGCGACCTGTTGAATGTCTACGTTGTTCAGGTAGATCGTGAGATAAGGAGCTATTACAACTACAGGTGTAGTCTGCAAGATGATCGTGTAGGGGGTGAAAGCCATGCGTGTCCATTTCGACTGTGAACATGCTATAGCCATACCCACTCCTATGACAACGGCTACGCATAGCGCCTTGATTGCGGTAATCGCTGTCGCGTAGAGCGAGGGAGCTAGTGAATTTCTCGATATTTCCATCTCTTGATACGGGAAGAGCCAGGATGGCATGGAGTTCAATATTCCGATGCCGATATCTCGCAGGAACTCGTACCATAAAGTGGTAGCTATAGAACTTGGAGGAGGCAATATAAATGGCTGAATCTGACAGAGAATAACAGTCGATTCCCAGATCAAAAGGGCTCCTATTAGGGAGAGGGATGGCACTATGTAACGGGACATACTTTGACGACTTCTCATGACATACAAGGGACTGGAACCAAGCTACCAGAACTCTATTTTAGTGATACTTGTTCTGGTTTAAACTTTTCCTGAGCATTGGTTTTTGCTGCAGCTCTGAGGTTGAATGACACTCTGCGGCAGTAATCGTGATATGCTGGCGTGTCGCGAAAACCACCTCGATTGAGGAGATCATGTTCGTCTATCTTTACTTCTCCGACTACACGTCCTGGTCGTGATGATATCACCACTATGCGGTTCGACAGGTATACGGATTCGTACACAGAGTGTGTGACGAAGACCACGGTTCCATCGCCGGAGGTATGCAATTCTAAGAGTTGGTCGTTCATTTCGAAACGTGTGATTTCATCTAGTGTCCCGAAAGGTTCGTCCATGAGGAGAAGTTGTGGACGAGTGACCAATGCTCTGGCTATAGAGACCAGCATTTTGGCTCCGCCTGACAGTTCTTTTGGGTATGAATTTGCGAATATGTCCAGTCCCATTTTTCTCAGCTGCTCCATCACCTTTGGTGTTGCCTTGCGTTTTGAGATATTTCTCAAGCGCAGCGGGAGCCATACATTCTCGAAGACGGTAGCCCATGGCATCAGGGCTGGATCTTGAAAGACGAAGCTGACTCTGAAATCGGAGTTTGTTTTGATATTACCTGTTTCCCTCTCTTCGAAACCCACCTCTACTGCTCCTGTGCTCGGAGTTATCAAGCCTGCGATTATCCTTAGGAGGGTCGACTTGCCACAGCCAGAAGGTCCAACCAGTGAGACAAACTCGTTTCTCTTGACCACGAGATTGAAGTCTTTTAGGGCTTGGATCGTGTTATCGAAGGTCTTGGATATACCGCGAAGCCTTACGATTGAATTGGCTAATGTAAGACGACTCATGGTTCGGGACAGGTGCTTTACAGTAAAGATGCACAGAGACAGATAAGCGACAGACAAGCGAATTCGCCATGCGGCGATCCCGGCTGAATGGTGCAGTATGATGCAAGATGGTATAGGTAAAACATTCCTTTCTCAACGGGGGAGCCTAAATATTCTGGGGCGAAGCACTGGAAGTAAGATTCTCAAGATTAGTCTATGTCAACCTCCGTTCAGATCGGACTTCGTTTCAGACTTCGTTTGGGGTTAGGAGACTGTATGGTGGAACACCTGATCACTTTTCAATCCCTCTGGAATCTCATATGTATCTAGCTCACAGGTTGGCTATGCTTTCATCTCTCACATGTCGTTGTTGTCTTGGATGTATGGCATCATCTTGGTAAGACCTGGATGTGATTTCTTCTTGGCACATCTCGTGTATGTATCTAGCTCACAGGTTGGCTATGCTTTCATCTCTCACATGTCATTGTTGTCTTGGATGTATAGCATCATCTTGGTGAGACCTGGATGTGATTTCTTCTTGGCACATCTCGTGCTGCTGAGATGTTTCTTCTGTGCTAGCTTGATGTCTCTTCTGTGCTAGCTTATATTTCCAGTTGTTAGTTCGGTTGGTTTTTGAGGTGTTGCCAATTTCTGTCCTGTTTGAGCCTTTTTTTTATGGCTACATGTTTGATGCTCTGTTGGTCAGCGTCTTGGTAGGAGGTGGATGTGGTGCCTTCTCGGCTTACCTCGTACTGCGGGGATGGTCCCTCATAGGAGATACTATTTCACACTCTGTCGTTCCCGGTGTAGCTGGAGCTTACATTCTAGGACTGCCATTTTCGATAGGTGCCTTTGTCGCAGGTGGGCTTGCAGCTTGTGCCATCCTAGTCCTGAAGCAAAGCAAAACACTCAAAGACGATGTCGTACTCGGTATTGTCCTGGCTTCGTTTTTTGCTACGGGTCTTTTCATAAGCTCTCTGCATCCCATGTCAGTGGACGTACACAGTATCATCATGGGCAATATCTTAGCAATTTCACATTTTGACATGCTGCAGATCGTAGTGATACAAGCGACATTGCTGTCGATCATCTCCGTTAAGTGGAAAGACCTGATGTTGGTGTTCTTCGATGAACCCTACGCTCGTTCAATCGGATTGCATGTCACAATACTACAGGGCTTGTTTTTTATCCTCCTGTGTGCCGCAATAGTTGCAGCTATGAAGACAATAGGAGCTCTCATGGTGATCGCTATGGTCATAATCCCAGGTGCCACTGCACGCCTCATGACCGATCGTTTCCAGCGCCTGCTTCAAGCCAGCATCACGGTAGGAGCCTCTACCTGCTTCTTCGGGACTTATGTGAGTTATTTTATTGATAGTGCAACGGGAGGTGTTATTATCATCACGCAGGTGGTCTTGTTTGCCATCGTTCTCTTCTTATCACCCAGAAGAGTGGGTGGATATTCTGGATAGCGAAGTGATGAAAGCACTGATGGGTGCATGGTGGCCTTTGACTTCGTCATGACCAACTGGACTTGGCTGCTGCAACAAGTTCCACTTGATTTTGTGGGACATGCTTCATTGGTTGCCGTTTTGATTTCTGTTCCCGCGGCTATGTTGTCTTGTTTGCTGGTGCTTAGGGGGTGGTCGCTGACTGGTGATGCCATTTCGCACGCCATTTTTCCAGGAGTTATACTAGCTTACCTGTTATCTGTTCCTTTCTTGGTGGGAGCGCTTGTTGCCAGTGTCGTCTTCGCAGTTGCGGTTGGTTTCATTCAGTCCAGGAGCGGCTTGAAGATGGATACCGTGTCCGGGATAGTGTTTTCTGGTATGTTTGGTTTAGGAATGGTGTTGCATGCATCTATCGCCTCTAATGTGCATTTGGATCATATTTTCTTCGGAGATATCCTGAGCATAGACGATCGTGATCTCTTGGTGATTACGGCAAGTGCGATAGTGATTATCGGGTGTATAGCCTGTAAGAGAAGGGATTTGCTGCTCTGTGCTTTTGACAAGGTGCAGGCCTTGGCTGTTGGACTTCCAGTGAAGTTTTTGCATTATGAGTTGCTTCTTTTGCTAGCACTCAGTGCTGTTATCAGTCTTAGAGTTGTGGGTTGTGTTCTCGCTATTGCTGTATTGATAATTCCTGGAGCTACGGCTTGTCTGCTTTTTCGAAGCTTTGACGCCATGTTACTTGCTTCGATTTGCGTCGCCTTGTTCAGTTCTCTTGGTGGTGTCTGGTTTAGTTTTTATCTAGACACCGCTCTTGGCCCGACTGTAGTACTGTGCATGACCTGTATCTTTATACTAGCGTTTGTCATCAGATGGCTTGTTCGACTGAACTTCGTCAAGTAGTCCCTGGTGGATTGCTGAAGGGAGCGAGGACTGCTCTGAAAACCAGCTGAGAGAACCAGATAAGATGTTCTCGTGGAAAGATAAGCATTATCATGAGGCCTGGGGTGGCAAGCAGCTCAACAGTAAAAGGTGAACAAGGGGTACAAGTCGCTGTGTCTTATTTTTCCGCCTAGCGTGTAAACAAGCAGACCAGCTTGAGATGGACTGTTTTTCAACCTCAGCATGTGAACAATGCGGCACCAGCGACTGTGTCTGATTTCTCACCCTAACGCGTAAACAGCCTAGCGTGTAAACAAGCAGACCAGCTTGAGATGGACTGTTTTTCAACCTCAGCATGTGAACATGCGGCACCAGCGACTGTGTCTGATTTCTCACCCTAGCGCGTAAACAGCCTAGCGTGCAAACAAGCAGACCAGCTTGAGATGGACTGTTTCTCACCTCAGCACATAAACAGATGGCACCAGTTGTTGGTGCGTCTCTTATTTTTTCGCCTTCTTGGTCTTCAGATTGGTCTTCAGAAGGGAGCCGACATACGGGTACCAAGGCCCTTTGGGATCCTCCTTTTTGAGTATCTTCAGGGCAGATAGTGCTTCCTTTGTTATGCCGAGACTGACATACGCTTCTGCAATTCTAGCCAGAGCTTCAGGAAAAAAGCGGGTCTTTTGATAATGCAATATGACCTGGTTCAAGCGATTGATGGCAGCTACGTATTTTCTGCGCATCAAGTAGTATCTTCCGAGTTCCAATTCCTTTGCAGCGAGCCGATTGTCGATTGCAGTCAATTGGAGGCGAGCTGTGGCGATATGCTTAGAACCAGGATAGTTCTCAATCAACTTGAGGTACTCAATCTTTGAGGTTTTGAGTGGCTGCGGATCTAAGAAGATATTACCAGCTTGTTTCAGGTAAGCAGAAGCCACACGATACTGCACGTGATGAGCTTCAGGACTATTGGAATGATTGTCGAGGTAGCTACGACCTATATCTACTGCAGATAAGTAATCTTTCTCTTTTAAGGCAAGAGAAAACAGCTTGAGCGCAGCTGCTTTCCCGATTGTAGAGTAAGGAGACACCTTGACTACAAAAGAAAGTATCTTTTCTGCTTCTTTGTTTTGTCCTTTACTCAATTTACTCAGGGCACGGGTATAGAGTATGGAAGGAGCCACTCCACCAAGCGACATCTTCTCGGAAGGTACACATCCAGCTAGAAGAACAAAACTAAAAACCAGACCAGCACACATAGTGCGCGAAAACCAACTGCCCAGCACATCACACCTCCATCGGTCTGGCCCACTTACGTAGAAGAAAAGCGAGCGACAATCTATCATCTCGAGCCCATCTTAATAGGGCTACACTAGACACCTGATCACACCACGCCTAATGGCAAGCTGATCATCGAAAGCGGAACTATAATGAATAGTATATCACTGCACAAGTCTCCGCTAGAGAAGGGAGGAGCTGTGGCAAACTTTGTGACATATCAATCTCTCTAAGCCAGTTATTGCCCTGTCTGCGATATTTGTGATGTGACGAAACCTCCGAGATGTCCAGAACCAAACTCCTCAGTAATACCTGCGACGAAGAAACGCGGGAATCTCCAATTTGGTATCCATATGCTCGCCGCTCTGTTGAAAACCTGTTTGCATCCTTCCGGTGTTTTCAGGTTCATCACTGTCATTGGAAGTGTGTACGAGCTCAGGTGTATTGAGAATACGAGGTCTGGGAGGTCTGGGAGAAGACCCATCCTTACCTGCAGAAGCCAGTCTAGTGTCAACCGTAACATCACGAGACTTCTCCTGTTCTGGATCATGTCTCCTCATACTCAACCTGCTGGCGAGACGCTTGAAGAAACTCAAAGAACTCGTCTCTGTAGCCTCCTCGGTCACCTTCTCAGGTTCTTTCTGTAGCACGGTTTCTTCCTGAACAGGCGTCCTGTGGGATGGAGGCAGGCTCTTAGACTGGTTCCAGCGTGACATTAAATGTCCCTGTTTGTCATTTAAAACTCCTGTGCTACCACTGCTCCGCTCCACTGGTTTTGGAGCGATGGCTATCTCAGAACTGTCCAGACGATCCGCTGGGCCAGATGAAACACTCCGAGGAGATACATCACCCTCCATCGCATAATGCTGCTTCAGAACTGCTAAAGGCGGGATCGTAGAAGGCGGCCTGTCAGAGAACAGGGAACTGACACGATCGCTATTATCAGCTCCACTGCGTAGGAAACTCGATGCCTGAGCAGTATGCACACGAGGTCCTGGATCATTTTCGATATTGTGTATCTGTTCAACGCCAGTGGCTACAACCGAAACCCGGACCTTGCCATCTAAATTGTCGTCAAAGATAGCTCCAAGAATGATGTTGGCTTCTGGATCGACTTCTTCTCGAACGCGATTCGCTGCTTCATCTATTTCGAACAGCGTCAAGTCTTTACCGCCCGAAATCGAAATCAATACCCCTCGTGCTCCGCTCATGGAAACAGCTTCTAACAAGGGATTAGCTATCGCAGCTTCCGCGGCATGCAAGGAACGATTTTCACCAGAAGCTTCTCCAGTTCCCATCATTGCCTTTCCCATCCCCTGCATGACAGAACGAACATCGGCGAAGTCCAGATTGATCAGGCCTTCCTTGACCATCAAGTCCGTTATGCATGCTACTCCGGAGTAGAGAACCTGATCAGCCATCTTGAAAGCATCAGCAAAGGTAGTTCGCTCGTTCGCCACGCGGAACAGGTTTTGGTTCGGAATGACAATGAAGGTGTCTACGTGCTTCTGGAGTTCCGAGAGACCAGCTTCGGCGATCCTCATGCGACGATGTCCCTCGAATTGAAAGGGTTTGGTGACCACTCCAACGGTGAGAATGCCATTCTGACGCGCAACACGAGCGACAACAGGAGCCGCTCCAGTTCCAGTACCACCTCCCATGCCGGCGGTGATGAAAACCATATGAGATCCTGCAAGCTGGTTCGCAATCTCTTCCAAGACTTCTTCTGCAGCAGCACATCCCACTTCAGGTTGCGATCCAGCACCGAGACCCGCAGTAGCGCTCACACCCATCTGAAGGACCCTGTTGGCTTTGGAAAGGGTGAGAGCCTGAGCATCTGTGTTCGCGGCGATAAAGTCGACCCCGACCAAACCGGCTTGAATCATATTGTTCACAGCATTGCCACCAGCACCCCCAATGCCGAAAACTATGATTTTGGGTTTTAATTCTTTAACGTCAGGCACTTCCGAGCTCAAAGCCATGCTGCAACCTCACTAATTCTAAAAGACAACTCTGCCATCACTCCAAGATTACCTTTTAATACGACCTGACGCGGTTTAGATGTAGCGATTAGGTTGTATACATACACTCCATAACCAGGCACTTATCAATATTACCAACTGCTTCTGATCCATCGTTTGAACTGAGAGAAGTATCCTTCTTCTGATATGATATTCTTGTTTGCGTGGTTGTGTGTCAGGTTTTCACCGTAGGCGACCTGGGGATATATCAACAGTCCAACCGAAGCAGCAAAGGCAGCACCTTTGGCCTTCTGGGGCAAATTGTGTATACCAAGAGGACGACCAAGACGTACATCATGTCCGAGGATCTGACGTGCTACCTCAACCAAGCCAGTCAATTGACTTGTACCACCAGTCAATACTACACGCCTATCAAGCTGATTGGCAAATCCGGAACTTGCTAAACAATCGTTAACCAGTCCCAAGATTTCATCGACGCGCTGACGGATTATCTTGGCAACAGCCCGTCGTGAGACGTCGATTGTCTCTTTGATACCGGTTCCTACTACGCAGGGTATTTCGATCACTTCGTTATCCGCGCTTTCCATTATCAGGGCTGACCCGTATAGTGTCTTTACTCTTTCTGCATCCGCAATTCCGGTAGAGAGGCCCCGTGCGAGATCCATTGTCACATCTTGTCCACCCAGTGGGAATGAAGTCGTGTAGACAACTCGACCCCCCACCAAGACACTGACAGAAGTCGTTCCGCCTCCTATGTCGACACATGCGACTCCCAGTTCACCTTCGTCATCCACTACGGTGGACAGAGCTGAAGCGTAAGGCGTGACCACGACAGAATCTATTTCCAAATGGCTGCTGTTTATAAGCAGCTCTAGGTTTCGCAGTGGAGGGGCTTCTGCTGTGATCACATGGACATCCGCGGATATCTTGCTGGCGAACATACCCTTCGGATCACTGATTCCAGTGGAACCGTCGACGACGTAGTTGACCGGTAAAGCGTGCAAGAGGACCCGATCCCCTTTGAGCAATCGACTGCTGCTTTCTGTGATCACCTGTGCGATATCGGAAGCTGTCACTCTGGCGTTGCCCGGGTTCATGTCTGTTCGCACGATTTCGCTGTGTATGTGGCGGGCGCTCAGGTTTACGATGAGGCTTTCGATGGTCAATCCGGCCATTTGTTCGGCTGCATCTATGGCGAGTCTTATGGACTTTTCTGCCTCTTTTAGGTCTACGATAGCTCCGGATTTTATCCCGCTGGCGCGCTGGACACCACATCCTAGTATGGCTACGTCGTGTGTACGATTTCGAAACACCGTCGACCTGTTGGAAGGGGTGAGACTGGCTATGAGGCAGGCAACCTTACTGGAACCGACATCCAGCACAGAGATAACACTAGCCTCTTGCTTTGACGAGAAAGCCCTTGGGTAGAACAATCTTGCATGAGCGGTTGAAGGAGCCGTATTCATGCTGTGGTCATTTCCTTGTTGTAGATCACGTTAACTATCTGTTCATCAATGATGTTTGTACCGAATACAGGTTTGGGAACTAGGTTCGGGACAGGAGTGATCCCATTTCCTGATACATGCTCGGAAACTAAGTTCGGGACAGGAGTGATCCCATTTCCTGATACAGGTTTGGGAACTAGGTTCGGGACAGGAGTGATCCCATTTCCTGATACATGCTCGGAAACTAAGTTCGGCAGGTGAGTAGTACCACCTAGTGTGAGGGATGCTGACAAGAAGGACGCCTTTCGGATCGGTGATCTCGGGAAGAAGGCTTGAGGTCCGTCGTGTTTGAACCCCGACGAGCGTCTCCGAGCCATGGCTCCTTTCTTGGATAACTGCACGAACATTCTGCACGGAACGCGCATATCGATTGCCAAGATATCGCGATCCAGCAGTCGCTTGGAGCTCTGTAAGCCGGATAGTCTGTTGACAGCTTTTTCTGGTTCAATCGCTGGCAACTTGATGGTGACACCAGAATAAGTAAGGAGGTTCCAACGACGCTTTGCCACCAGAACGGCGGTATTTAGCGATGGATATACATCCGACAGAACCTTCATGAGATCGATGGCTTCTTCGGCTCTTTCATTTGCTCCTTCTCCTACCACTAAAGGAAGATCCCTGGTGTTTTTATCGATTACATCGGTAATGATTGAACCCTCCTGGTCTATCACATGGAGGTTCCCGTACACCTGCCACAATGCGTATGGTTTGTGCTCCAACACTTTGACCAGGAGACGATTAGGATATCTCCGCTCGACGACGGCACCGGAAATCCAAGGGATACTTGAGATCTTTCCACGCAACCCATCGAGGTCGACGGACAGAATAGACTTGGCTTCAATGGCCTCGAGCTTGTTCATGATTTCGGAAACATTGGCTCTGGAGGTGCCGGTGAGTTCTACCTGAATCGGGCCCCTTCCAGTATAAGAGGCAACTGCATCGAGAATAGCCGGATAATGATTTCCCAAATATAATGCGTAGACTAGCCAGACACCAAAGAAGCAGATGGTTATCGGGCCTGGGTTGCGGTTTGAGAACCAAGCAGAGAGACTCTCGAAGGTTTTCCACCACATGCGGCGCGAAGACCGTTTGCGCAACGGCATGTGCAAACCAGTACCGCTAGTGTTTTTGACATGATCACTGTAGTTGCCAAACATACCCCTATGACTGCTGTAGGCAGCTCTCCCCTTTGGTTTCAGCGATTACAATTAGCACCATCCACAACAGTAGGGGGCAAGCAGGCTCACCTAGTGCGAGCAAAACTCAGATTCACACATCCAGATCAAACCCGGCACCGGGTTGCTCGCGGTCCAGACGAGACATGTGAAATTTCTGCCTGCTTCCCCCCTTGAGGTTTTCCTAGACGCTCAGTGATTATAACCAGCTGTTCAGCCACTTTGACGTCTCCTCTGACGTCGCGGTGATTATAACCAGCTGTTCAGCCACTTTGACGTCTCCTCTGACGTCGCGGTGATTATAACCAGCCGTTCAGCCACTTTGACGTCTCCTCTGACGTCGCGGTGATTATAACCAGCTGTTCAGCCACTTTGACGTCTCCTCTGACCTCAGCGATTACAACTGGCATCCCTCACCATCCAATCCACCATGTCCGAGAAGGACAAACCAGCTTGTCGTCCCATCTCAGGCAGCATCGAGGTATTCGACATCCCCGGCTGTGTGTTGATCTCTAGAACGATAACTTCGCCATCCTCTCTACTATTGTCGAACCTGAAATCCACTCTCGACACGCCCCGACACCCAACCAGGTGATGAACCCGTTCCGCAATACTTTGTACACTTTGGTAAACAAATGGTTTAAGAAGAGCCGGAAGGGAGCGATTGGCTTGTTGTAGATCGTAATATTTCAACGCATAGTTGAACACACAGTCAGATGGAGTGTCTATCGACATCACATCCAGAGCTTTACCATCGAAGATGCCGCATGTCAGATCACATCCCGGAATGAACTTCTCAGCTAATACCATGTCACCGTATACCCAGTTATCATCAGACAAACTGGGGCCTAAATCGTAATCGTGAGAATCCACCAGAATCACGCCAAGGCTAGAGCCCTGATCGATGGGTTTGACTATATAGGGAGGAGGCAGTACGTGATTCTTTATAGCCTCTGAACGGCTCACAATGACCCCAGGAGCTATCGGCAAATTTTCTGAAGCCAGGACCCTTCTGAACAGGTCCTTACGTATGGCGACAACAGAAGCCGCAACACCAGAGTGAGTATAAGGAATAGACAGGCTTTCCAGGACTCCTTGTACGATACCACCTTCTCCGTGCGGACCATGTAGCATGTTGAGTGCTACATCTGGTTTGAGCTCGGACAGGACTTGAGCAAGGTCATGTCCCGCATCTACTCGTGTGACCTGATATCCTCTTTCTTCTAGCGCCTGCGCAGAGTTTTCGCCGGACTTCAACGATATTTCGCGTTCCTGATCGATCCCTCCCATCAAGACTGCCACATGTGTGCTGTCAGAAGACTTCATAAAATATACCTCCTAAAATTTTTGGGAAATAGAAAGACGATGAACCCAATTCGATACAAATGCTTCAAGGATGAGCTCGGCAACACGAAAAGACTTCATCCGTTACCAAGTGGAAGAATTTCCCTTCCTTCTATAAAACTACCGACTATTGCTACTTCCCACTCTAACCGTACTCCTGTTGCTTCCAGCACTCGAGAACGTATGGTTTCTCCCAGATATTCTATGTCATAGGGACTTGCCGTCCCCTCGTTGATCAGGAAGTTGCAGTGTTTAGTAGAAACAACCGCTCCGCCGAATCGAGCTCCTCTCATTCCAGCTTGGTCGATGAGTTTCCAGACGCTGTGTCCTGGAGGGTTTTTAAAAGTCGATCCACAAGTTCGAGAATAACTCGGATGACTGATTTCTCGATGCCGCATGACTTCATCCATTTGTCTTCGGATTTCGTCCCGGTCGCCCGGAACACCTTCGAGTACTGCCGAGACAAATATGAGGTCCTTGGGAGCTCCACAGTGTCTGTATCTGTAATTCATTTGTTCTGGACGGAGGGTGATTCGTTTTCCAGTCCTGGTGACTGCGTGAACCAGGGACAAGACATCCACCGTTTCTCTCCCATTTCCTCCGGCGTTCATGCGCAGAGCTCCTCCCAGGCTTCCAGGGATGCCGCACAAGAATGATAGACCTTCGATACCGGCATTGAGAGCGGCCTTGGCGACCAATTTGCATGGAAGACCAGATCCTAGTTCTAGTTGTCTGTCATTCAAGACCCTGTGTTTTCCGAAGGCTTGTGTTGACAGTCTGATCACCACACCGTCGTATCCTCCTTCTCGCACGAGAAGATTAGACCCGATCCCGATGGGAAGTATTTGTATATCCGGTTGCAGCTCTCTGAGGAGGCGAGCTAAATCCAGTTCTCCGGTAGGCTGATACATCATTTTCGCCTTACCGCCGGTGCGAAACCAGGTGAATTTCGACATTGGGACGTCGATCAGCATGTTGTCGTAGATATCAGGTGTCAATTGCGAGCAATCCTCATTTTGGCCTGTGGTTTTGAGGTCCTTTTGGTGGCTTGTGTGTGATTCATCCTGGGGAGCATACACTACTGCTTGTCTAATTGACAAACGTGATGGAGTTCCGACTCGGTTATGCGAACTCCGATCTTGACAGATCCATATTATTGGAGTTTTGGCTGTAGTCTGGATGTGGCTGGTTTTCGGCAGACTGGATACTCTTGGTTCTCGGTAAAGGATACACACCTGCTTTCTGGCAGACTAGTGTAGTCGGTTCCCGGCAGACTGGATACTCTTGGTTCTCGGGAAAGGATACACACCTGCTTTCTGGCAGACTAGTGTAGTCGGTTCCCGGCAGAGGAGACCTAAGCTGGTCATCCAGGTAAAGTACAGGATATAGCCGGACGAAATCACTGGTTCCATGGCAGGAGTGATTAGTCTTTCACCTGGAGCTCAAGGACTCCAGATAGGTGTTCGATCTTGTCAGCGGCTGCATGTACGCGTAACTCTGGTATAACTGCATCAAGCCAGCATTTGCATCCGCTAATTTCACACTCATCTCGGTGGTCTCATCCATGGCCATAAGAGCCGCCATGACGACAAGTCTTTGCTCTCCGATCGCGCCAAAAGTATTGCGCAGATGGGTAATTGTTTCATCCAGCTTTTTGGATAGCTCCTCCAGATACAACTCCTGTCCGTCTTCACAGGCGATTCTGTAATTTTTTCCACTTATAGTTACACTAATCTGGGCCACAATTCCGCCCTCTTTCAAGTTGCTGATGGGTTCAAAGAACCGAAGTGTTCTACACTAAGCCAGGACATTTCAGGAGATCTAACTGCTTTCATACTCAACTCCTAACCACCCAAAATAGCTCTAATGGACTCCATAGCCCTCAGCAAGCGCTTTGCTACCGCTCGATTTGTTTCCTTGAGACAATTAGCTCGTACTTGTTCACACTCCAATTGGTTGGCCAGCCTTGATCTGTCTTCATTGACTCGGTACACCGCCTTTTTTTGCAACGCAACACTCCGATTGCACTCGACGTATTTTTCAGAAATCGTCACCACACTCGACAAGAGGTTATCAAGTCGTGTAAATGCTGCGTCAATGCGCTCTAGCTCGGCCCTAAATCTTTCTTCTTGCATCATTTAGCCTTCGCGTTTCTATATTGACTGTTGTAGTTTATGACTTGTTTGATAGCTTGTCACGCTGACCAATCGGCATGCTAACAGCCTATACTGTGCTAGGCTAGCCCAGGTGTCTGCAAAGCCTTGTGGTCGTCGCTGTGCCGATTCGTAGACGAAGATGTAAAAGAGGAGAGGGGGTCATGAGTTTGAAAGTAGCAATCAACGGGTTCGGGCGTATTGGACGCAGTATTTTACGTGCCCTAAATGAGTCCGGTCGAAATGACATCCGTGTTGTTGCTGTTAATGATCTCTGGCCTACGAGAGTATGCGCTCATCTGCTTCGCTTTGACAGCGTCCACGGGAGGTTTGCAGGTACTGTTACAGAGGGGGAAGATTGGATCGATATAGGGAAGGGGCCTATCAGGGTCACTGCTATAAGCAATCCAGCTGATTTGCCTCACTCTCTTCTAGAAGTAGATCTCGTAATGGAATGTACTGGTCACTTCACTACAATGGAAAAGGCATCAGGTCACCTGACTGCTGGTGCTGGCAAGGTCCTGGTTTCTGCTCCGGTCAGTGAAGCCGATTGTACCGTCGTCTTTGGCGTAAACCAACACGAAATCAAACCGGATGACAAGATCGTATCCAACGCTTCCTGTACTACGAATTGTCTTGCCGTAGTAGCTCAGGTTCTAAACGAATCCGTTGGAATAGTGAATGGCTTCGCGACTACTGTGCACTCCTACACGGGGAACCAACCCGTACTGGATACCTATCACAAGAATCTATACCGTGCGCGGGCGGCAGGTCTCTCTATGATCCCAACCACCACTGGTGCTGCGAAGGCTATTCGCTTGGTCCTACCAGAGTTGGGATCCAAGATAGACTGCGTGGCGATTCGCGTGCCGACACCACATGTGTCGCTCGTAGACTTCAAATTCCTGGCTGAGAGGCAAACCTGTCCGAGCGAAATCAACGACATCATACGAAAAGCCGCTTCTGGGAAAATGCGTGATGTCATGAGTTACACGGATCAAGCAAACGTGTCCTGTGATTTTAGGCATGATCCGCATTCTGCCATCTTCCACTTGGATCAGACAGCGGTTGTCGGAGGGACATTGGTTCGAGTTCTAGCCTGGTACGACAACGAGTGTGGATTTGCGAATCGTATGTTAGATGTGGCCGCTGTGATGAAGTAGTGATGTGTGTGTATTGGACTTCGAAGAAAGGGACATCAGGTGATGACTAAGGGATCTTTTCCCGTAATTTGCTCGTTTAAATGTCTTGAAGACAATGTCGGGGTTCTTTTGCACGATCCTGATTCTGGTACCACCATCTCTATAGATGCTCCAGACGAGACTGCGATCTTGGACAGTTTATATGGTTTTGGCTGGGGTCTTGATTACATCTGCGTGACCCACCATCACTGGGATCATGTAGCTGGTGTTTTCCCTCTAAAAAAGCGATTTGGATGTCGAGTGATAGGTCCCTCTGGTGAGACATCCCTGATAAATGGACTAGACGATCTTGTAATGGGGAATGCCAGGATACAGTTGGGTGGCATCGCGTTTGAAATTATTGATCTTCCGGGCCACACCTCTGGTCAGGTGGGATACGGGATTCTAGTCGAGGGTTCAGTAGGTATCGTCTTTGTAGGGGATGCACTTTTCGAAATGGGGTGTGGACGGCTCTTTGAAGGGTCACCATCCGATATGTGGACCAGTTTGAAAAAATTGAGAAGCTTACCAGATGATGCCGTGGTGTATTACGGACACGACTATGGATTGAAGAATTGCAAATTCGCGCTGTCCCTAGAGCCAGACAGGAAAGACTTGCTGACAGACCTAGCGGACATGGAGTCGAATAAAGCATTTCGTCCGAACACTACCATAGGCAAGGAAAAGAGAACCAATCCCTTTATGCGGGCAGATTGTGAGGAAGTCATGGATGCTGTCGGTTTATCTGGCATGGCTCCAGAGCTGGTTTTCGCTGAGCTTCGTCGTCGCAGAGACTCGTTTTGACGACTGGTGGTAGGTGCGATTTATTCCTTTTTCGAGACAGACTTGGCCCATGCTTTCGTGCGATTTGTTCCTTATTTCGAGACAGACTTGGCCCATGCTGTCGTATGACAAGAGACAAGATGGGAGATGCTGTAGCACACTAGTCAGTGAACTAGAAATACGACCTGATGGAGTTCAAGAAGTGTTCTACGGAAATCGGTTTTGAGATATACATTTCGCAACCACGCTCTAGGATCATTTCCCTGTTTCCTTGCATTGCAAAAGCGGTCACAGCGATTACAGGAATGGACATGAGTTCAGTATCTTGCTTGATCCAGCTTACCACTTCCAGCCCGGAGATCACTGGCAGCTGTATGTCCATCAGTATAAGATCGGGTCTGTAGGTGCGTGTCATAGCGAAGGCCTCTAGGCCGTTCCTAGATTGGAGTGTTTTGTAGCCATCCGATATCAAGAGATCGTTGAATAGCTTCATATTCAAATCGTTATCTTCGACTATTAGTACTGTTTTACCCAAGACAGACCTCCATGGATCGCAGACGAGGTAAGGAAAGAGTGGAGTGATTTCTTCTCCTGTTGGACAGGTATTAAGTGCCTGGTTGGACCTTTGCAGACCAAGATGCGACTGTAACCATGCCATGATTAAACATGATCGATGCCAACAATCAGTCACCGAGGCTCCCTGAAGGTAAATGAGAGTCGTTAATAATAGATAAGGATGTATTGCAGCCTGTAGTAATCCGAAGCGACAGACTTGGATAAGTTTGGCTTCTGTTGCTGCTCTGTTTGGGCTTGCTGTTCTTTAACAGCGGGTTTACAGGTTTAGGCGACCGTACTGTCTCTCTTTGGAGCTCTCAATTGCCTTGATGTGCTTTGTTCTTTAACAGCAGGTCCAGGATAGAGGAATGGGCCGGCATTCTCAGTCGAAACGCGAACAACCTTCAGGAGAGTCGGACTATCCCTCTTTAAAACGATACCCTATCCCGTAAAGGGTCTCTATAAAGTCGAAGTCCACATCTATTGCTTTAAACTTCTTGCGCAGCCTCTTTATATGCGTGTCGATTGTGCGGTCGTTTACGTAGACCTGATCGCGGTAAGCTGCATCCATCAGGGCGTTGCGAGATCGCATGACACCTGGTCTCTGAGCCAAAGCGTACAAGATCAGTGCCTCAGTCACAGTCAAGGCGATGCGGATACCTTTCCAGCTGTAGATGTGACGCGCCAAGTTCATGCGCAACAATCCTCTCTCGACGATCCCGTTGATCCCTTCATCCGGAGGGTTGATGTCTAGTGCGGAGTGTTGCGAAGCCCTGCGAAGAACGGCCTTAACCCGCTCAACCAAGAGGAGACCAGAAAATGGTTTGCGAACCACATCATCCGCTCCCATCTTGAAGCAGTAGAGCTCGTCTATTTCGTCGTCTGTGTTGCTGAGTACTATAACGGGTGCGTCGGACTTCTGACGCAGTTTGCATAACAGCTCTGCTCCCTCTAGGCGTGGCATTTCCAGGCCTATGACGAGCAAATCCAGCTCAACTTTTCCCATGTCTTCACAGACAGCTGCTCCACTCTCATAGGTTGCAATCGAGTAGCCTTCGGCTTCGAGTAGCGAAGAAACCGCTCCTAAAGTGTCACTGTCGGTGTCAGCAAGTGCGATTGTTGTCATATCTGCGGATATTCTCTAACCTCTTTTAAGCAATAGGGAACAACCATTCCACGCTTCGCGTGAAGTCTCACGCGAATCGAAAAACCATCACAACCAGATAAAATAATAGCGTTAGCACGATAAGCGCAATAGGGGAGAATATGGTTCTAGTAGAGCACCTTAGTCTATGGGAAACTAGATTTTTCGCGTTTTACAGTCACTAGGACTCCAGACTCCACGACACTTTGCGTGGCGTCCAGGGTTCCAGGAGCTTCGATTTACGTGTCACCCGGTTTCGTAGCGTCCAGGGTTCCAGGAGCTTCGATTTACGTGTCACCCGGTTTCGTGGCGCTTCTATGTGGGGAGTAGCAAAAACTACCGCTATCCAGACCAAGCCAGACTGTTCTACAAAACAGACTTCGCAGGCCGAATCAACATTGATCCAGAGGGTTCATCCGGTGGTTGTACAGGAAACAGAAGGAAACTTTTTGTGATCGCAGAAGGCACGACACCATTTCAGCGAGGCATGTTACTGCATTGGCGCAACCGAGAGCGACACCTTTTTAAGGATATCGGCGAGCCCCTCCTGTGTGAACGACATCATTCTTTAAGAACATCTAATTGAAACCTCCTAGTCTATCACATGGAGGCTCCCGTAAACCTGTCACAACAAGTCTTTTCCTGTGTGAGCGACATCATTCTTTAAGACTGTCGATGAGTCTTTTCCTGTTGTTATCACACTGTTTCATCATGGTCTGAAACAGGGTCTTTTTTACCAGGTCGTCTACACTTTCAGCGTCTCTCGCATTTGCCTTCCCCGCATTTTTTGTGCTGGAGGATGGCACAGACTTGATGGAACTTATTCCCCATCCGGTGTTGATAATAGGATCACTCAATTGCAACATCCTCTTTCAAGCGTGTGAACAGTAGAAGGAGTACCGTGGACACACGGAGAGCTCCATGCGATGTTCTCGTGCAAACTGCACAGGACCACAACACGAACATATAGGATCTTATCTTAAAAAAACCTTCAGCCAAGTCTCTACACCCATTTGTATTGATTTTAAATTTCCCAGGGTCTGGGTCATGGAGTTTCACACTGTTGTGGCTGGTTCTTGTTCTGTGCTGCCATTGTGCTGCCGGTGCTCTCATTTCCCGAATCTCGACCGACCTGTCTTCTCAGGTTCTCTCTCGGAGCCAACGAGTTGCGCCATTTCATGAGGTGTGTTATCCCCAAAGGTATATGTTCTCCGGTAGGATCCGTAAAGCCCTGTGCACTGTGAGCTGGTTTCTGGAAATTGGTTTCTGAGTCCCTCAGAATGAGCCTTAGGTTGTTGTGTTTTGTTCTGGTATCAGAGTGAGCTCTAGGACATTGATGTATAGTGAAAGATTAGATCGAGGCAGTGTGAGGTGTTGGCGACTTGGACTGATTTTTATCTTTTATGCACTGGTGACTGTGACCTCCTGTGCCCTGTGTACTGTGACATCTTTTGCCGGTCAGTCTAGTCCCAAGGATAAAGCCTCTAATCAGTTTTCACATCTTACCCTGAAAGCCCTTCTCACCGACAAGGAAAATCCAATTGATATGGGTTTGGTGTGGAGGGTCCTGCGAGAGAACCCGCATCGTCTTAGTTCCGCGGAAACGCTCCAGTTGGTAGCGATCAGTTCCTCTGGAGTCGCAGAGTTTGTTCTTGAACCTGGTTCCTACCTTGTACACGTTTCTTATGGCTTGGCTGGAGCTACTGCGCGGTTCGACCTGGAGGCTGGAACCAGAACAGAAACCATGCGCGTCAACGCTGGAGGACTGAAATTGATGTCCATGCTTTCAGGAGACAAGAAGATCCCGTGGGACCTGGTACACTTTGACATTCTGTCACTTAGTCCCGACGAAAGAAATGGCGAAGGGACCGTCATCCAGAACCTGAAGCCTGGAAAGATAATCCGTCTCAATGCTGATACCTATAGGGTTGTAGCCCGTTATGGTGATATCAATGCGGTGTCTCGAGCAAAGATAAAAGTCAGGCCAGGAAAACTGACAGAAGCTACGATATACCATAAAGCAGCCCAGATCACCTTCAAGCTTTTATCTGCCAAGAGCGGTAGAGCTCTAGCTAACGTGTCCTGGAGTGTGATATCCAAGCGAGGCACTGAGGTGAAAAGCATCGCAGGAGCTTTCCCCAGTGTTGTGTTGGCCGAGGGTATGTATTCTGTTGTTGCCGAATACGATGATAAGGTTTACAAACGTTCCTTTAGCGTAGAATCCGGTTATGATTACACGGTTACCATTAAAGCTGACAAAACAGGACGAAGTTGAGGCAAAGTATTTCCATGCGATGCCAGAAAGAAAGGGCTAGGGCATGTGGTTTTCTCCTGTGCTCGTAGACTATTTGAGGCAAAGTATTTCCATGCGATGCCAGAAAGAAAGGGCTAGGGCATGTGGTTTTCTCCTGTGCTCGTAGACTAGTTGAGGCAAAGTATTTCCATGCGATGCCAGAAAGAAAGGGCTAGGGCATGTGGTTTTCTTCTGTGCTCGTAGACTAGTTGAGGCAAAGTATTTCCATGCGATGCCAGAAAGAAAGGGCTAGGGCATGTGGTTTCCTCCTGTGCTCGTAGACTATATGATGTGACTGATTTTCGCCTATTGTAGTCTGGGGATTATGCATAAATATGAGACCTAGAAAGCTGCTAATAGAGACACAAGGATTTGAGTAAGTACTATGATAAGGCTTGCTACCAGTGCGGCCATAAGTTTACACTCACTGACCGTTGGCTTCGGGGTGTAGCGTCTTAACTTTCTGAGTAGCTGCATTGTCTTTCGCCTTGATTGCAAGATGGCTGGGTGTACCGGTCGATGAGCTCTTCGCAGGGATCATCTTCAAGGTACGGTCTGAACATCAGAGTGTAGTGATTAGGTTGCTGAACTATCCCTTGGGTAAACAAGGATGGTTTCTTATGTGTTAAAGAAAGCGTATAAGAGATTTTATATTTTTATAGGGCTCTTTCCTGTCTGTGTGTTCCCACCTGCCTTGTGTTTTTAATGAAGGTCCCTCAATTCAAGAGATTTGATTTATTTGTGGGTATGTGCGTGTTGGGAAGTCTGATTGTTTTCGGAGGCTGATTATCATGTGTGGCATTTTTGGTATGGTTGGGGAAGGAGTAAGTACTTTCAGCTTGGTCGAAGGGCTCAAACTGCTGGAGTACAGAGGGTATGACTCAGCCGGAATCGGAGTTGTGGGCGATGACGGTGTCATATCTTGTCATCGTGTGAAGGGGAAAATATGCGAACTGGAAGCTACAACCCGTTTTTCCCAGCTATCTGGCTCAGCTGGTATCGCACATACGAGATGGGCTACTCACGGAGTTCCAAGTGAATCCAATGCACACCCTGTTGCCAAAGACGCAGTCGCGGTGGTGCACAACGGAATCGTGGATAATTATCAGGAATTGAAAGAAGAATTGTTGGTCAAGAGGCGTAGCTTCGTGACGGAAACAGATACAGAAGTCGTGGTCCATCTTGTGAACGACTTTCTGTCTGAGGGGCTCACTCCTGTTCAGGCGGTATTGCGCACCCTGGAGTGCTGCGTTGGTAATTTTGCCTTTGCCTTTGTCTTCACGGGACACAGTGATCTGATAGTAGCAGCTAGCCGTAGCGCGCCATTAGTTGTCGGGTATGGCGACAAAGAAATGTTCATCGCATCGGATGCTATTGCGATCGCACCTTTTACGGATCGCGTGACTTACCTGGAAGACGGAGATGTAGTCGCACTCACTCATTCCGGTGCCGTACTATACGATCAGAAGGGTGCTGTGACGCACAGGGATATAAAGATCAGCTCGCTAGCCGCATTGACTCTGGATCGTGGAGAGTATGAGCACTTCATGGCCAAGGAAATCAACGAACAGCCAAAAGTGGTGGAAGAAACACTAAAGTGCTACATCGATTCCAATTCAGGCTTGTTACGTCCAGGACCATACGACTGGACCAAGCCGAAGTGGATCAACATCGCAGCATGCGGAACAGCTTACTACGCCGGTCTGGTAGGGAAGTATTGGTTCGAAAAGTTTGCACGGCTTCCGGTCAATGTGGACGTGTCTTCCGAGTTTCGCTATCGCTCTCCACCTTTGGACAGCACTAGTCTGACACTTTTGATCTCGCAGTCAGGGGAAACAGCTGATACCCTGGCTGTCATGCGGTACTGCGAGGATAAAGGGGTACCTATCGCTTCCGTCGTGAACGTGATGACTTCGAGCCTTGCTCGGGATTCTGATGTTATTTTTCCCACTTGTGCGGGGACGGAGTGGAGCGTAGCTTCTACGAAGGCCTTTACTTGTCAGTTGGTTGTGCTGGCGACTTTGGCTATTTCTGCTGGAAGAGCTCGCGGTGTATTATCTGAAAGCCAGGAGCGGGATTTTGTATCTTCTCTCGCCGACTTGCCAAGAATGTTAACCGATGCCCTGGCACTGGAAGATAAGATAAAAGGACTGGTGGACTGCATAGTCGATGCCAGGAGTGTGTTCTATTTGGGAAGAGGTACAAACTATCCTCTGGCACTGGAGGGAGCTCTTAAACTGAAAGAGATTTCGTACATTCACGCCGAGGGACATGCCAGTGGAGAATTAAAACACGGTTCTATGGCATTCATCGATGAGGAAGTCCCGGTGATCATAATAGCTCCTCACGATGACACTTTTACCAGGACCCTGTCGAATATACAGGAAGTAGCAGCACGCGGTGGACGCGTGATCGTGTTAACAGATGAACATGGTATAGGCCGCATCACTTCGGAGAATGTGGTTCAGTCTCTCATCATGCAGCACATTACTGGCTTATGTTCTCCCATGGTGTATGCGGTTCCTTTACAGTTGCTGGCTTACCATACAGCGAGAATTTTAGGCAAGGATGTTGATCGCCCCAGAAACTTAGCTAAATCAGTGACGGTAGAATAGTTTGTCGTCGCTAGGTTTTTGATTCGATTTTGATTCGATACGGTGTTTAAGTGTCTTGCTTTATACAGTAACCGCCGGGGTGGCATGCTACGCTCTCGCTGGTGGTGTGTGTTTTATCATGATAGTGCAGAACACATCCTAAGCTTAGAGGAGGAAAAGGGCTGTGGAAACAGAAGGTGTACGAAGAAGTGTTGGACAGGTTACACGAATGAACGAAGAACAGCCTGCAGGAGAAGTTGGCCAAGTACGTTCTGGTACCAGTGGTGAAGAAAGTGTATCTGCTGCTCCTGAGGTTTCAGACTATTCGCTTTTTTTGCCGGCTTTGAATGGTGGTCTGAGATTGCGGAGTGATGGTAGCTCTTTTTTGGATAACTCCTTGAAGCTACAACAGCTACATCATAACCTACAGGAACTCAGTGGCACCGCTGCCAGAAATCAAATAATTGCAGAGTTGTCGAAACTGGGAACAGACATTCAGAGTGCCCTGGGGGTTTTGAGCAGATATCACAATCACGCTATTGAGCTGGCGCTGAGAGGCAAGGAGTTCGAGGCTGCAAAAAAGGAGTTTTCTAGTGCCGTCGCCAACTTGACGGAAGCGGAAAACACTCTGGAGGAAGCTAAAGATACAAAGATTAGTGAGCAGGCAGCTTACGACAAATTCCTCGAGGAAAACCCCGGAGCGACTGAAGCGGAAAAAGCCGCTGCACGCAGTAAATTGGTGGAAGCAGAGGCTGCTGTAACGCGAGCACAGCAAACGGTGACAAATAACAACGCTGTAGTCATGGAGAAGCGTGCTCAAGTAACCAAATTTGCTAGTGAGATAAAAGAGTTGAAGGAAAAGGTGGATGTCATTGGCTCGTTTGCTGCCTTTTTGATGGCTGATGTCAAACAAAAATGGGATGGCATGAGCACTGAAGTCACCCGGAAAGAGATATCTGAGTATTCCAGGTATATCGAGACTGAGGAGTCTTTTAAGCAGCAAACAAAGCACATTTATCAGCAGGAAGACGAGTACCTGTCCAGATCACGCGTGGTGGGTACGGATGATGGCAGTCCTCTCGGTTTGCAGTATAACGCCAGGATCAAGCAGGATTTCGCAAATCGTGAACGGTTTAACAGGGATCATGCTCTGAGGGCATCCTCTATAAAGGGACCTGCTACGGATGATTCTCCTGTGACAGGGTTGCGATCTGGAAAGGTTTCTGCTTCGCAAGGTCCTGCGCAAGGGGTAAGACCTGGAGAGGCTCCGATTTCACGAGGTCCTGTGCAAGGCGCAAGACCTGGAGAGGCTGCGACTTCACGAGATCCCGCGCAAGGAGCAAGACCTGGGGAGATTTCGGATTCACGAGGTCCTGAGCGGGGAGAAGAAGCGAAAAAAGTCGCCTCTTCGCCTGATTCTGAGCGAGAGGTGACACCGGAAGTGCTTTCTGGTGTTCTCATGTTTGCTGTTATGGACCTGTATGGTGCGGTTGATAGTCTAAAAGATGAACTTGCTAATATGAGCCGTGTCGAGGATAGTACTATGCAGAGGTCTGGGAGCAATCGTTTACACATTTCTAGCTGAATACAGGTTCTGTTTGTATGGTCCAGTCTGGTAAGGATCGGAGCGGTGTCGCGTTTCGTGCTGATTTAGCCGGTTTGTCTAAGTCCTCTGCTCTGTATGGTGGGATAGAGGGGTTCGTAGAGCCGATCTTCAGTTTACCCCGCATATCATGCGAGCTGGTGACTGAAAGAGGAGTCGTAGCATCGATCTCTAAATTGGGCTTGAGGCACATAATCGAGGCAGAGCGCGAGAAACTCCGTGTAGGTGTCTCAGTAAAGAACGACTACGCTATATCTCTGTTTCACCTTGGCGAGGGCTGGAAAGATCTCAGTATAGATAGGGTGATTGAGAGCGTAGCCAGTATTGCTGCTTTGTCTCAGAACGATTCGGGGGCTCATGTTTTTTCTCGTTCTGGTCTCGGGATTTTAGACTTCTTTAAGAAGGGAGCATTCGGTACAGTTCCGGGAAGAAAGGGGACTGGGCGAAGGTCCGCTTCGGGTAACGTAGGAACTAGCTCTGAAGATGAGAAGACTTCCTTATCTTGTCAGGCTGTACTGACTTCTGTGGATGCGGAAATTTTGTCCTACGGTCTGTATGAGTCCTCTGTTCGCTTTTTTGAAAAAGGTTTGATCGATAGTGCGGTGATAGCTTTATCGATCATTCCATGGTTGGGTGTCAAGCAATCGGAAGCTCTTTGTAGTTTGTCTATTTGTGCGGCCAAGCAGGGGAGGTGCGGTGAGGCATTGATGTTTGCGATAGCCTCGCTCTCCTTCCCAAACAAGACCGCTAGGGCTTTCTGTGTGGCCGGGTATTGTGAATTAAGAGCAGGAAGGTTGAAGGAGGCTAAATCCTTTCTGGCGAGTGCTCTGAGACTGGCGCGGGGGCGGAGTTTTTCCCGTGTAGATGCTCGTTGTGCTCAACGATTATTGCTTTCCATGTATTTTGGTTAGCCTCTGGGGGGCCTATGTATGAAAGAGTCTTTTGGTGAGGTTGGCGATCTGGTAACGGCGAGTGACCTGGTGTTACTTGCGGATACTGGTTTTATAGCTCTGTCCTACGGTTTTATCGACCAGGCCAAGGAGATATTTGCCGGCATTTGCGCAGCCAGGCCAGACCAGGAAGGTGGAGTGATCGGCAGTGCTCTCGTGTGTATTGCGCAGGGAGATTGTGAAACAGCGGTTTCAATGCTTAAATCTATCCCTGCCAGTGATGCGGTTTACACCTTTCTTGGCATTGCTTTTGCCAAGCAAGGTGATTTGAAGAGGGCACGTGAGTGTTTGAGTATGGTTGCAAAGAAGGATGGTTCTTCTTTGGATGCTGACAGTCCTTTTGCTGCCCTGGCCGAAGGGGTGTTAGGGGCCATCGGATCTGCTACTTGACAGTCGAGATACAACCCATTCATCCTCGTACCTCCTTGTCTGCTTCTGATGTCAAGTTCGAGCCGGACGCCGGTACATGATCATCCGGTATACATGGTCAAATGGCCTGTTCCATCCCCGTACCTCCTTGTCTGCTTCTGATGTCAAGTTCGAGCCGGGCGCCGGTACATGATCATCCGGTACATGGTCAAATGGCCTGTTCCATCCCCGTACCTCTTTGTCTGCTT
>Ga0209568_1000115_pt1 | contig 27642 bp, 21 predicted proteins | sample WorMetOlspDAHAB2_FD_187406 | JGI IMG/M metagenome (GOLD analysis project Ga0209568, IMG submission 187406) | Marine gutless worms symbiont microbial communities from Max Planck institute for Marine Microbiology, Germany - Olavius sp. DAHAB.2... ...
TGCCATCTCCTGTGGCGCACCCCGTTGCGGCACGCTTGTCCCCTCCCATCGAACCCCGTAACCTCTCCGGTTCAAAGAAAAAAACGCCAACCACCAGAGAGGACGGCCGATGTTGGTCGGGGTGCTGAAGGAGATCAAGACCCACGAATATCGGGTCGGCTTGGTGCCGGCCGGGGTGCGCGAGCTTGCTGCACACGGCCATGACGTGGTGGTCGAAACGACGGCCGGCGTCGGCGTCGGGTTTACCGACGACGACTACCGGGCCGCCGGTGCGTCGATCGTCGGCACCGCCGAGGAGGTGTTCGCCGCCGCTGATATGATCGTCAAGGTCAAGGAACCCCAGGCGGTGGAGCGCGGCCGGCTCCGTGAGGGTCAGGTCCTGTTCACCTACCTGCATCTGGCTCCGGACCCCGAGCAGACTCACGACCTGATCGCCGGCGGCTCGACCTGCATCGCCTACGAAACGGTCACCGACCGCGACGGGCATCTGCCCCTGCTGGCGCCGATGTCGGAGGTCGCTGGTCGGATGTCCATCCAGGCCGGCGCGGCGTGCCTGGAGAAGGTCCGTGGCGGCCGCGGCATCCTGCTCGGCGGCGTCCCCGGTGTCGAACCGGCGAAGGTGATCATCCTCGGTGGCGGCGTGGTCGGCTCCAATGCCGCGCTGATGGCCATCGGCCTCGGTGCCGCGGTGGTTGTCTACGACCGCTCCATCGACGTCCTGCGCGGTCTGGTGCACAACTTCGGCACCCGCATCAAGACGGCCTTCGCCACCCAACTCGCCATCGAGGAAAACCTCAAGACCGCCGATCTGATCATCGGCGGCGTGCTGGTCCCCGGCGCCGCGGCGCCGAAGCTGGTCAGCGAGGAGATGCTCAAGGGGATGCAGCCTGGCGCCGTCGTCGTCGATGTCTCCATCGACCAGGGCGGCTGTTTCGAAACCTCTCATCCGACGACTCATGCCGAACCGACGTATGTCGCCCACGACGTCGTTCACTACTGCGTCGCCAACATGCCGGGCGCGGTGGCGCGCACCTCGACCTTCGCCCTGACCAATGCCACCCTGCCCTATGTCCTGGCCCTGGCCGACAAGGGCTGGCGCAAGGCGCTGGCCGACGACGAGCATCTGCTGGCGGGGCTCAACGTGCATGAGGGAAAGATCACCTGCCACGGCGTCGCCGAAGCCCTCGGCCTGCCGTTCGTCGCCCCGGAGTCGGTGCTCGGATAGCGGCGGTACGCTGCGCGGTTGATTGGTGATGATGGCCGGCGGTATCCTTGTTGGGAATCGAACCGCAAAACGGAGACACCGATGCTCGATCGGCGCACGTTCCTTTCAACGACAGCCCTCGCCGGGGTCGGCTTTGTGCTCGGCGTCGTGCCAGCGCGGGCGTTCACGTTGGAGGAGCCGACGAAGGAAGTCGCCGATCTCTACGCCGCCGCCCGCTCGTGCCGCGCCGTGACCGATCACGACCGGCTGCTGGCGGAAATCCGCAGCGCCCTCGCGGGCCGGGAACTGAGCGAAGAGCAGGAACGGCAGGTGCTTGCCACCGTGACCTGCCCGCTCTGCGGGTGCCCGGCCGACAGCTTCTAGGGTCGGCCCTCTCGGGGCGCCGCAAGGCCGCGTTCCGATGAGTATCAACCATTCCATCAAGGTTGCGTCGGGCCTCAGCCCGGGGGCCGCAGCGGCAAAGGGCCTGCGCCATGCCGGGCGGCTGGTCGCCGGTCTTCGCCGGCAGGCCGCGGATACCCGTCGCTGCACCTATTCGCCGCGCCCGGACCTGGGCGGCAGCGGCTTGGATCAGCGGCTCGCCCCGCTGGAGTCCAAGGGTCTCGCCGGTACCGCCGAAACGATCTCCGCGTTCTCTGTGCACGCCCAGGCCCATCGCTTCGATCTGCTCGGATCCGGCTGGGTGACGTTGGCTCACGGCATGACCTGCCGCGGGTTCGGCGGCCACGTCTACCCACCGCCGCCCGGTGGCGACGACGACCTGATCAAACGGCTCAACCCGGGAAACCGCGACCGCGCGCGATCCATCCGGGCGATGATCGGTTCTGGCTACACGCCCATCGATTGGCAGCTCGATTTCAGGTCGGGGTTCCGCTGGTCCGAAGGCCGGGCGTCGGGGGCGCTGCGCTACGGTCATGTGCCCGGCGCCGATGTCAAAGTGCCGTGGGAACTGGCGCGGCTTCAGCACCTGCCGGTGCTCGGTCTTGCTTTCGTGCTGGCCCGGGCCGGCGCCGACGGCTTTGCGTGGTTGGACCGCTATATGACGGCGTTCCGTGACCAGGCCCTCGACTTCCTTGCCGCCAATCCGCCCGGATTCGGGGTCAACTGGATCGCACCAATGGAAGCGGCGATCCGTATCTCCAACCTGCTCCTTGCGCTCGACCTGTTTCACAGCGACGGCGCCGGATTCGACGGCGCCTTCAAGGCGGAAGTCCAGGCAGCGGCCGTCGACCACGGGCGGTTCATTGCCCAACACATGGACTGGCACCCGGAGCATCGTGGCAACCACTACATGGCCGAAGTCTGCGGGCTTGCGTTCTGCGCCGCCTATCTGCCGAGAAGCCCCGAGACGGATGCGTGGCTCGCATTCGCCGTGCGCGAGCTGATCTCCGAGACGGCGCGCCAGTTCCTGCCCGACGGCGGCCATTTCGAGGCCTCGACCGGCTATCACCGCCTGGTCGCCGAGATGGTGGCGTACACGACCGCACTGGTGCTCGGCCTTCCGGAGGAGCGGCTGGCGGCGTTGGAGACGTACGATTTCGCTGCCTGGAGGGGCCGGCCGCCCCTGGCCCCAGCGCCCGTCGAAATGGTTTCCGTTCCGGGCGGTGACGGCGTGTCACCTTTCCCAGCGGACCACTTCGAGCAGCTTGCGCGGATGGCAGCGTTCACCGCCGCGTTGACCAAGCCGGGAGGCCGGGTGGCGCAGATCGGCGATACGGACTCGGGACGCTGGTTCAAGCCCGCGCCGCCTTGCCAGCGGATTGTCACTGCGGCGGCGCGGCGGCGGTATGCCAATCTTGTGGGCTATTCGGAGCTCGCCGACGACGCCGAGTATTGGGACGAGGATGCGCTCGACCATCGCCACCTCGTCAATGCCGTCGGCACGCTGCTGGGCGGCACTCCGGACTCCGCAGACGGCACCTTGGTGCGAGCGCTGGCCAAAAACCGCCAAGTCGCTGCACCGAAAGACGAGCGGCCCGCGCATCGCGTCGAACTCGCCGGCAAGCCGCCCGCCGGCGGACGCGGGACCGTGATCGAGCTGGCCGACGACGCAATCCTTGATGGCCTCGAAGCCGTGGCGTTCCCCGACTTCGGGGTCTACGTCTGGCGCGGCCCGCGGCTGTTTCTCGCCATACGGTGCGGCGCCTTCGGGCGAGACGGACGCGGCTCCCATGCCCACAACGACCAATTGGCCGTCGAACTGGCCATCGACGGAACCGATTGGCTCGCCGATCCGGGCAGCTACGTCTACACCGCCGACCTGGAGGCACGGAATGCCTATCGCTCCGTCGCCGCCCACGCCGCGCCGAGATCGGGCGACGCTGAACCGGGCCGTCTCGACCTCGGACCCTTCGACCTGAACGACACCGCTGGTGCCCAGTGCCTGCGGTTCGACGAGCAGGGCTTCCTCGGCACCCATACCGGCTTCGGCGAACCGGTAACCCGTGAGATCACCCTCCAGGAACGGCGCATTGTCATCCGTGACATCGGCGGCGACGCGCGCGCCGGTCGGGTGCTGACGCCCAATCCCACGTCTGTGCGCGGCATCGTCGGAGGGTCGGTGCCGTTCTCGCCCGGCTACGGCAAGGTTCTCGCCGAAGGGCAGGACTAGCGCGCTATTCGATTCCGGCCAGGAGGCAGCCGGCGGCCCGCAGATTCAGTGCGTGAGGATCTGGCTCAGGAACTTCTTGGTGCGGTCGCTCTTCGGCGCGGTGAAGAACTCGGCGGGGGTCGCGACCTCGACCAGCCGGCCCTCGTCCATGAACACCATGGTGTCGGCGACCGTCTTGGCGAAGCCCATCTCGTGGGTGACGCAGACCATGGTCATTCCTTCCTCGGCGAGCTCGACCATGACGTCGAGGACCTCCTTGATCATCTCCGGGTCCAGCGCCGACGTGGGCTCGTCGAACAGCATGATCGACGGCTTCATGCACAGCGAGCGGGCGATGGCGACACGCTGCTGCTGGCCGCCGGAGAGCTGGCCCGGGTACTTCTGCGCCTGCTCGGGGATCTTGACCCGCTCGAGGAAGTACATGGCCGTCTCCTGGGCCTCCTTCTTCGGCGTCTTCTTCACCCACAGCGGAGACAGGGTCAGATTCTCCATCACCGTCAAATGCGGGAACAGGTTGAAGCTCTGGAACACCATGCCAACGTCCTTGCGGATCGCTTCGATGGCCTTGACGTCGTTGGTCAGTTCCACGTCGTTGACGATGATCTTGCCCTGCTGATGCTCTTCGAGGCGGTTGACGCAGCGGATCATCGTCGACTTTCCCGAACCCGACGGCCCGCAGACGACGACCCGTTCCTTGCGGCGTATCGACAGGGTGATGTCGTTGAGCACGTGGAAGGCGCCGTACCACTTGTGGACGGCTTCGAGGGCGATGGCGACCTCGGCATCGGGATGGTGTTCGGTGGTCATCGCGCCGTCTCCCGTGGTCAACGTTTGTGGCCGGTTTCCAGCCGCCGTTCCAGGTACTGGCTGAATCGCGACATGAAGAAGCAGAAGGCCCAGAAGATCACCGCCGCGAACAGATAGCCCTCGATGTAGTAGAGCCGCCATTCGGGATCGGTCAGCGTCGCCTTGGTGGTCGCCAACAGGTCGAACAGGCCGATGATGATGACCAGCGAGGTGTCCTTGAACATGGAGATGAACTGGTTGACGATCGGCGGGATCGAGTGCTTCAGCGCCTGCGGCAGGATGATCAGCCCGGTCTTCTTCCAGTACGACAGCCCAAGCGCATCGGCCGCCTCGTACTGGCCGCGCGGGATCGCCTGCAGACCGCCGCGCACCGCTTCCGCGAGGTAGGCGGCGGTGAACAGGATGATGCCGACCTGGGCACGCAGCAGCTTGTCGATGGTCATGCCTTCGGGCAGGAACAGCGGGAACATCACCGAGGCCATGAACAGCACGCTGATCAACGGCACGCCGCGGATCAGTTCGATGAAACCGACACACACGGAACGGATTGCCGGCAGGTTCGACCGCCGGCCCAAGGCCAGCAGCACCGACAGCGGAAACGCCAGCCCGATGCCGACGACCGAGAGGATCAGCGTCAGCGGCAAGCCGCCCCAACTGGCGTTCTCGACGAACACCATGCCGAGAATGCCGCCCCACATCAGCATTCCCGTGAAGATGATCACCACCGCCCACAGGGCGCCGAGCCACGGCCGCCAGTTAGCCGAAAAACAACTGAGGATGAGCACGACGACGAAGGCGATCATCGCGATCAGCGGCCGGCCCTGCTCTTCGAACGGATAGAACCCGAACAGGATGAAGCGGTACTTGTTGGCGATGATCGCCCAGCAGGCGCCGGCGGCCTCGCGGCAGGCCTGCGAATCTTCGGCGTCCCAGACCGCGTCGATGAATGCCCAACTGATCAGCGGCGGGATCGTCTCCCACAGCAGCCACAGGCACAGCAGCGTCAGGATCGAGTTGGTGACGTTGCTGAACAGGTGCTCGCGCGCCCATTCGAAAGCGAGGATCGGGAAGCCGCGCGACGGGTCCTGCGGTGGCGGTTGGCGGCCGTCCGTCGGCTCCTCGATCCGGACGAATGCCGCGTCCGGGCTCTCGGTAGGCGGCTGCGTCATCGGGCGCCCCCTTGCAGGGCGATCTTGCGGTTGTACCAGTTCATGAATGCCGAAATGGACAGGCTCACCGTCAGGTAGACGGCCATGATGATGGCAATGCCCTCTACGGCCTGGCCGGTCTGGTTGATCGAGGTGTTGGCGACGGCGACCACATCGGGGAATCCGATGGCTACCGCCAGCGACGAGTTCTTCGCCAGGTTCAGGTACTGGCTGGTCAGCGGCGGGATGATCACCCGGAGTGCCTGCGGCAGCAGGATCAGCCGCATCACCAGGCTGCGGCGCAGGCCCAGCGCCAATCCGGCCTCGGACTGGCCCCAAGACACCGACAGCACGCCACCGCGGACGATCTCGGCGATGTAGGTGCCGGTGTACATCACCAATCCGGTCAGCAGGGCGGTGAACTCCGGCGATACCCAGACGCCGCCCTGGATATTGAAGCCCTTGAGTTCCGGGATGTTCAATCCCGTCGGCGCGCCGCCGAGGACGTAGGCGAGCAGCGGCAGCCCGAAGATCAGGCCGAGCGTTGCCCGCATGACCGGGAACGGCTGGCCCGTCCGTTCCTGGCGCTTCTTCGCCCAGCGGGCGACGATCCAGCTACCGACGATGCCGATGCCGAGCGCCACGCCCATCATCGTGTGGGTCGTTTCCCAAACCGGTTCGGGCAGGAACAGGCCGCGGTTGCTGATCAACACGCCGTCCACCGGGCTCAGCGCCTGGCGGGGATGCGGCAACCCCTCCTTGATCACCGCGGCCCAGAAGAACAGCTGCAGCAGGATCGGGACGTTGCGCAGGCTCTCGACGTAGACGGTGGCGATTTTCGCCACCAGCCAGTTGCTCGACAGCCGCGCGACGCCGGCAATGGTGCCCAGCAGCGTGGCCAGCACAATGCCGATCAGCGAGACCTTCAGGGTGTTCAGGAGGCCGGCCAGCAGGGCGCGGAAGTAGGTGTCGGCGGGGCCGTAGTCGATGGGCGATTCACTGATCGCGAAGCCAGCCTCGCGCTCGAGGAACCCCCAGCCCGTGGCGATGTTGCGGGCTTCCAGATTGGACAGCGTGTTGTTGACCAGATACGCCGCCAGCAGGCCAACGCCGCCCAGCACCATCACCTGATAGAGCACCCCGCGGACGCGGGCGTCGTTCCACCACGCGGCACGCGATGCCGTTGCGGCGGGGGCTTCTGTCGGAGGCATAAGACGTCGCCGAAACGGACACCGCCGCCCCGGTGTCCCGGGACGGCGGCGTTTCAGACCTTAGCGGGCCGGTGGCGCGTACTGGAGACCACCGTTGGTCCACAAGGCGTTCAGGCCACGCGGTAGCATCAGCTTCGAGTCCATGCCCACATTGCGCTCGTAGATCTCGCCGTAGTTGCCGAGTTGCTTGATGACGTTGTAGGCCCACTTCTCGTCGAGGCCGAGGTTTTTGCCCATGCCGGCGGTCACGCCGAGGAGGCGCTTCACCGTCGGGTCGGAGCTTCCCATCATCTGGTCGACGTTGCCCTGGGTGACGCCCTTCTCCTCGGCTTCGAGGGTCGCGTAGACGGTCCACTTGACGACGTCGAACCACTGGTCGTCGCCGTGGCGCACGGCGGGACCCAGCGGCTCCTTGGAGATGATCTCCGGCAGGATCACGTAGTCGTCGGGGTTCGGCGTGTCGTTGGCGCGGATCGCCGCGAGCTGCGAAGAGTCCGAAGTCAGCGCGTCGCAGCGGCCCGAGACGAATGCCGAGGTGACTTCGCTGAAGTCCTCGATGGTCAGCGGGTTGAGCTGCATGTTGTTGGCGCGGAAGTAGTCGGCGAGGTTGAGCTCGGTGGTGGTGCCGGTCTGCACGCAGACGGTGGCGCCGCCGAGGTTCAACGCGCTCTCGACGCCGAGGGCCTTGGGCACCAGGAAGCCCTGACCGTCGTAGTAGGTGGTGACGGTGAAGTTGAGGCCGACGGAGGTGTCGCGCGACAGCGTCCAGGTGGTGTTCCGCGACAACATGTCGATCTCGCCGGACTGCAGGGCGGTGAACCGCTGCTGCGCGGTCAGCGGCACGAACTTGACCTTGTTCGCGTCGCCGAACACGGCGGCGGCAACGGCGCGGCAGTAGTCGGCGTCGAGGCCCTTCCACACACCCTTGTCGTCGGGTGCGGAAAAGCCGAACAGGCCGGTGTGGACGCCGCAGTTGAGCACGCCGCGGGCCTTAACCGCGTCGAACGTGGCGCCGGCGAAGGCCGCCGAGGCACCCATGGCGACGGCCAGACCGGTGGCCGCAGCGATACCGAATACTCGTCGCATCATCGTGAAGTCTCCCAACTCGGATTATCCGGAATGGTGGCGCCGATGGCTGCCACGGTTCCTGTTGCGGTTTGTTGTTCGCGCATTCTGCATTGATTTTCCGTCGCTTAGCAATATCGAAGGCAACCGGTCCGGATGCCCGGGCCGCGCGTCGACCGTCATGCGCCAGCCGATATTGCATCGCAACGTGGCTTTTTCGGAGGAATTGTGGTTCCGTCCCGGTGGCCTCGCGGCAGCGCAGCAAATGGCGCGGACCTCCGTCGCTTTCGAACATTCGCATCATGATCGAGATCGAAAACGTCACCCACCGGTTCGGAGAACGCGTCGTTCTCGACACCATCGACATCACGGTCGCCGAGCGCCGCGTCGCCATCATCGGCGCCAACGGCTCGGGCAAGAGCACCTTCGCGCGCCTGCTCAACGGTCTTCTGCTGCCCGATGCCGGGACCGTGCGCGTCGACGGCATCGATACCCGCTCGGACGCCAAGGCGGTCCGGCGCAAGGTCGGGTTTGTGTTCCAGGACCCCGACAATCAGATCGTCATGCCGCTGGTCGAGGAGGACATCGCCTTCGGCCTCAAGAACCTCGGTTTCGCTAAGGACGAAATCGCCGGCCGGGTCGATGCGGTGCTGGAGCACTACAACCTCGCCCCGCTTCGCCACCAGGCGACCCATCAGCTCAGCGGCGGCGAAAAGCAGTTGCTGGCGCTATCCTCGGTGCTGGTGATGGAGCCCGAATACATCGTCTTCGACGAGCCGACGACGCTCCTCGATCTGCGCAACAAGAGGATGATGCTGGACGTCCTCGCCGACCTACCGCAGACGGCCATCGTCGTCTCCCACGACCTCGACATGCTGTACGGGTTCGACCGCGTCCTGGTGTTCGACGAGGGCCGCATCGTCGCCGACGGGCCGCCGGGAGACACGGTACCTCGCTACCAGGAGATGATGGCGTGAACCTCGGCCTCTACGTCCACCGCGAAACCCCGGTTCACGCCGTGCCGGCGGCGGCGAAGATCGCTGTGCTGTTTGTGGCCGGCATCGGTGTGTTCCTGATCCGTGAGCCGCTTTGGCTGCTCGCCGTGCTCGCCGTGGTCGCGGCGGTGATGGCCGTCGCCCGGGTGCCGGTGGCGGAGACGGTACGCCAGCTCCGTCCCATCGCCGTCCTGCTTTTGGCGATCTTCCTGGTGCACGGTGCGTTCACCAGTTGGACGCTCGGACTGCTGGTCGTGCTGCGCTTTGCCATCCTGCTATTGCTGGCGCTGACCGTCACGTTCACGACGAGGGTCTCCGAGATGATCGACACGCTGGAGCGCGGCTTGCGCCCGCTCAGCATGGTCGGCGTCAACCCGGCCAAGGTCAGCCTGATGCTGTCGATGACGCTCCGGTTCATCCCTCTGCTGGTCGCCAAATACCAGGAAATCCGCGAGGCGCAGAAGGTTCGCGGCCTGGAACGCAGCCTCACCGCCCTCGTCGTGCCGCTGCTGGTCAAGACACTCCGCATGGCCGCCGAACTGACCGACGCCATCGATTCCCGCTGCTACGACCCCGACCAGCCGCGCCGTTAACCCGGGAACTTTACGGCCTGTACGGTTTTACCTTTGATTCGGGCGGAACAATCTGTATTGACAGTCCCGTCGGCGAAAAAGGGCAGTTTTGATCGTCGGTCAAAAAAACGCGCGATCCATCGCTTGGAGGGGAGTGATCATCGCCATGAACACCCGTGACATGGTTTACGTCGCCCTGTTCGCCGCCATCATGGCGGTGCTGGGCCTGTTTCCACCCATCACGCTGCCGGTCGTCGGCGTGCCGATCACCGCCCAGTCGATGGGCGTGATGATCGCCGGCTCGGTGCTGGGCGCGAAACGCGGCGGCCTGGCGGTGCTCATCTTTCTCATCCTCGTCGCGGTCGGCGTGCCGATCCTCGCCGGCGGGCGTGGCGGCTTCGGCATCTTCCTCGGCCCCGGTGGCGGCTTCCTGTTCAGCTGGCCGATCGCCGCCTTCGTCATCGGCATGCTGGTCGAGAAGTACTGGGACCGGCTCACCATGATCAACGCCACGGCAATCAACATCGTCGGCGGTATCGTGCTGATCTATGTGGCCGGCATCCCCTGGATGGCCGCGGTCGCCGAGATCGGATTGGTCAAGGCCTCCACCATCTCCCTGGGCTACGTCCCCGGCGACATCATCAAGGTCTTGATCGCCGCGTTCATCGCCGTGACCATGAAGCGCGCCTACCCGATCATCAAGGCGGCCTGAGCAGGACGACCGAGCCCCTTGATCCGGCCGCCCGGCGGCTGGTCATAGGAACATCCTTCGACACGGCGCTCTCGCGCCTGCTCAGGATGAGGCGACACCCCAAACCCTCATCCTGAGCAGCGGCGCAGCCGCGTGTCGAAGGATGTTTCCTTGCGCAGTCGGAATGCGGCAAATACAGGTCGCCATTCGAGTAACCGTGGTTCGCCGGGCGGGGTAGAGGGAGGCACACCCCCGGCCGCAGGCGCCCATGCTGTCCACCGTCGCCAACATCTCCGCGCTGCTGGTCTCCATCGCCATCCTGGTCGCCGGCAACGGCCTGCAGAACTCGCTGATCGCTGTCCGAGCCAACCTGGAAGCGTTCCCGACCCTGGTCATCGGCGTGATGGTCACCGGCTACTACGTCGGCTTCATGGCCGGCGCGGTGGTGGGCCCAAGGATCATCATGCGGGCCGGGCCATATCCGCGCCTTCGCCGCCTTTGCTGCCATCGCCACCGCCGCGGCGCTGACCCATGCGCTGGTCGTGCAGCCGGTGACGTGGATGGCGCTGCGGGTGGTTTCGGGGATCTGCTTCGCCGGGCTCTACATGGCCATCGAGAGCTGGCTCAACGAACGCACCCCCAACGAGACCCGCGGCAAGATCCTGTCGCTCTACCGGATCATCGAGCTGTCGGCGATGACCTCGGGGCAGCTCCTGCTGACCACCGCCGATCCGGCCGGGTTCACGCTGTTCTCCTTCGTCTCGATCCTCATCTGCCTGGCCTTGGTGCCGGTGGCGCTAACCAAGGCCTCCGTGCCGCCGCCGATCCAGACGCCCAAGGTCCGGCTCGGCAAGCTGTTCCGCATTTCGCCCCTCGGCGTTGTCGGCTGTTTCGTCGTCGGCGTCGCCAACGGCGCCTTCTGGGGCCTCGCGCCGCTGTCGATTCGCATCGCCGGGCTTTCGGTCGACGTGGTCGGCTATTTCATGAGTGCCTGCATCATCGGCGGCGTGCTGTTCCAATGGCCCCTCGGCATGCTGTCGGATCGCATGGACCGGCGCACCGTGCTGGTCGCCAACTGTGTGCTCGCTGCCGTCAGCGGCGCGGTGATGAGCTTTGCAGGGGTCTATCCGCTGGCCGTGCTGCTGGCGGCCGGTCTGATCTACGGCGGTCTGACGCTGCCCATCTATACGCTCTGCGTCGCCCACACCAACGACTACGCCGAGCCCGGCGACTTCGTCGAGGCCAGCAGCGGGTTGATCCTGGTCTACAGCATCGGCGCGGTCGTCGGACCGGCGACGGCGTCGGTGGTCATGGATCACCTCGGCGGCTGGGCGCTGTTCAGGTTCACCGCAGTGGTGATCGGCTGTCTCGCCGCATTCGGCATTGTCCGCATGCTGTGGCGGGCACCGGTGCCCCTCGACGAACAGGCCGAGTTCCTGGTTGTGCCGCCGACGACACCGGTGGTCTACGAGCTGGACCCCCGCGCCGACGCCGAAGACCCGGAACCGGAGCTTTTCGACGACGACCCCTCGCCCACCGCGTGAGACTGCGAAGCCAATGCGGGCGTTCGATCGTGGGGAACGGCGTCAGGCCCCACCCTCGCCGATCGTGAGCACGCGGCGGACTTCGTCGCTCTTGACGCCGATGGCCATCGGTCGGCGGACGCCCGGGATCACCGAGACGTCGTAGAGCTCGTCGACGACACCTTCGAGGCGCAGGCTGTGCACCACGTCGCCGCTGCGGAGATCGATGACCGAGAGCCCGCAGCGGGGCTCGGCGTCGCGCGCCGCCAGGTTGTCGTCCAGCTCGAGGCCGGAGAACGTCCGGTTCTCGCGGCACTTCGACAGGCCAACGATGGCGAAATCGCCAATGAAAGCAAGGCCGCGCAGATAGCCCGGGCAGAATGCCACCCGCTCGAACGTGCCCTTGTCCACATCGACGGTGCCGAAGAAGCCGGTGCCCGAATCCAAGAGCCACAGCCGCCCGTCGTGGATCCGCGGCGAATGCGGCATTGACAGCCCCGTGGCGACGATCTCGCCCGAGTCCACGTCGATGACGATGCCGCCGTCGCGGCGCCGGTCGCGCCAGCCCTCGTTGACGTCCGAGCGGCTGACCGCGGTGACGTACTTGGGCCGGCCGTCGGCCATCGCCAGCCCGTTGAGGTGGCAGCGGTCCTCCGCCGCCAGCTTGGTGATGAACGGCGGCCACCACAGCGGCACGAAGCTATGGGAGTCGCTGGTCGTGGCGAGGCACGAGAACAGCGTGTTGACGAACACCACCCGACCGTCGGCATCGATGGCGACGTCGTGGATGTCGAGATCGCCGGTGACATATGCGACTTGCGGCACGTAGAGCCGGTCGTAGCCGCCGGCGGCCAACTGGCCGGGCTCCATGGCGTCCTCGAACCGCCAGAGCTGATAGAGCGTGCTGAGGTACAGGCCCTTGTCGGCGACGCAGAGGCCCATGGCCGCTCGAAGCTGCGCTCAAACACCGAAAGCCGCCCGTCGGGGCGCATGCCAATCAAGAACACCTTGCCGACCCGGTAGGTGGAGAACGCCAGACTGGCATTCTGCTCGACAAGCCAGGCGTTGAACTGCCGGGACGCGGTCAGCTCGAAGGCGACCTCCGGCTGGCCCTCGCCGGCCGCCTCGCCGCCCTCGGCCGGCGGTGCCGCAACCTGCGCTTCAGCATCCTTCGTCTCGGCCATCTCACCCGCCCCCTGGAAATCTCGGTCTTCCCATCATTACTGAAGGGATCAACGGCCCTCCACCAAAAAGAGCGGGGGCCGACCAAGACCCCCGCTCTTCCAGGACCCGCCATCGGCGGGGCTGCCAGCCCCCCGGGCTAGAACGAACTAGACGAAGCTCACCTCGTCGTTGACCACCAGTGACGCGTTCGCGTCGTTGTGGGTGTAGATGGTGTAGGTCGGTCCGATATCGATGGTTCCGGAATCGGTCCAATCCGCCGGATTGTCGACATCGACCACATCGCCAACGTTACCTTCGATCGCCAAGGTATGCGCGGTGTCACCGGCAAAGATGTTGGGCCCGTCCGTCACCGCCAGCAGTTCCTCGAGGTCCAGGGTCAGCGTGTTGTTGTCCGTGCCGGAGATGTCGATGGCCTCGATGCCGGTGATGCGGGTGAACAACGCGGTCAAATCGAGGTCGCCGTCGTGCTCGAGGATATCGTAGCCGGTGCCGCCGTCGATGAGCGCGAATGTGGTGTCGACGAACACATCGTCACCGGCACCACCGCGCAGCACGTCGTCCCCTGAATCACCGGTCAACTCGTCGCCGCCCCGGCCACCGATCATCACGTCGACGCCGGCAGTACCCGTGAGGTCGTTGTCGCCGTCGTCGCCCGCGTGCGTCACCGCGCCCGTAAAGTTGCCGCCGAAGACCACGTAGGCCTCGCCGGCGTAGGCATTGGCGTTCTGGGCGTCGATGATCAGGTCGTCGAACCCGTCGCCGTTGACGTCGCCACCGCCGCCGACCGAGAACCCGAGGGTGTCGTAGTCGCCGACCGGCGCGATGGCGAAACCGTCATCGCCGTCCAAAGTCCCGAGATCGATGGTCGCGCCGAGGCTGTCTCCGCCGAAGACCACGAAGGCTTCGCCATCCCGGTCGTAGAAGCCGCCCATGTACGGAGCGCCGATGATGATGTCGTCGAAGCCGTCGCCATTGACGTCGCCTGCCGTGCTCACGGAAAGCCCGGTACGGCCTTCAAAGGCGACGCCATCGAGACGCAGACCGTCCGTGCCGTCGAGATCGCGGAGATCGACGGTCGACGGCCAGGTTTGCTGTCCGAAAACCACGTAAGCGGCGCCGGTATCCGAGTCCGCGCCCGGAGCACCGATGACGAAATCGTTCATGCCGTCGCCGTTGACGTCGCCGATCAGGCTCACCGACCGCCCGGCGTTGTAATCGTCCTCGTTGACCCGGAACAAAACTCCGTCGCTGCCGTCGAGAGCGGCGAGATCGACCGACGCCGAGAACCCACCGGCCTTGCCGAACACGACATATGCCTCGCCACTGTATGTGTAGTCGTTGCCGCTGCCGTCGCCCAGTCACGCGCCGAGGATCACGTCGTCGAAGCCGTCGCCGTTGACGTCGCCCATGCTCAACGCCCGCCCGGCAACGTCGGTATAGTCGCCGTTGTCGATGAAGATCCTGAAGCCGTTCGATCCGTCGAGGGTCGTTGGGCTGACCGACGCCGGCCAGGTTTCCTGCCCGAAAATGACGTAGCTCTCATCCTCGTTCGGGACGCCGACGACGATGTCGGAGATGCCGTCGCCGTTGATGTCGCCGCCGGCCGTGGCAACGCCCAGCGAGTCGACGTTGTTGACGCCGAACACGGTCGCGCCGTTGGTGCCGTCGAGGCTGTCGGGATCGAACGATCCGGACCAGCCGGCCCCTTGGCCGAACACAATGTAGGCTTCGCCGGCGAAAGGATTGCTCTCGGTCGGCCCGTCGGCGCCGGTCGCGCCGACGAGGAAGTCGCCGAACCCGTCGCCGTTGACGTCGCCCGCCGCACTGACTGCGGTGCCGGCGAAGTCGCCCGCATCGATGCCCGGAAGCGCGAAACCGTCGCTGCCGTCCAGCGCCCCGAGGTCGATCGTCCCCGGCGCGGCGGGACCGAGCACGGTGGCCGTCGCGGCCGTCGCGCCGAAGGTCACGTCGAGGGTCAGGCCGGCGCCGAGGTCGGTGCCGGTAATGGCATCGAAGCCGCCGGAGAACGAGTCGTAGGTGAACAAATCGAAGGTTTCGCCGACCGATGGCGTGAAGCCGTCGGCGAGCTGGATGGTCAGGACGCCATCGAAGGTAGCCGATCCGTCAACAGAGGTCTCGCCGCCTTCTTCGCCGTCGAGGACGACGGTGAAGGAGAGGTTGTCACCCAACATGCCAAACGCACCGGAGATGTCGAAGGTGCCGGCATTGGTGAAGCTGGCATCGCCGTCGATGCTGAAGCTGGCGTCGAGGATGAACGTGCCCTCGTTGATCACGCTGCCCGATTCGTAAACCTCGAACAGGTTGACATCGACATCGGCATCGAAGGCGTTCTCCATCACCGTGGTGCCGGTGTTGATCAGCATACCCGTGCCGAAAACGTCAAGCTCATTGGCGACCAGCAGGCTGGTGTCCGAGGTGTTGGTCAGTGTTGCACCGCCCTCGATATGCAGGTCGGTGTCGACGTCGAGGGTGCCGTCGTTGTTGACCGTGGCGTCGTCCTGTACGCGCATGATGCCGGCCACGGTCATCATGCCGGCGTTCAGCATCGTCGCGGAATCACGGAGCTGAACACTGAACGTGTTCAGGGTGCCAGCGCCGAAGTTGTCAACGTGGGCGTCTTGACGAACGAACAGGCCGTCGGCGATTGTCGTGGTGCCGGTGTTGCCGAACGTCGCGTCGTTCTCGACGTTGATGTCGTCGCCGAGGATGGTGAGATCGCCGGCGTTGAACACGCTCGAGTCGTTCTTCACGTTGAGGTCGTCGCCAACCTCGACGGTGCCGCTTGAAGTGACCTCGGCGACACCACGGGTTTGCAGGATCCCCGTGCTGACCGTACCGCTGCCCTGGTTGTCGAACGTCGTCACTTCGCTGAACGCGGTCGAACCGATATCCAGGATGACGCCGACCGAAACCGCGCCGGTGTTGGTGAATGTGGACCCGCCAGCGTCGCCGAAGGTGTCCATGCGGATGTCCTGACCGACGTTCAGGACGCCGGAGTTGATCACCTCGGCCGCGCCGCCCGTCGCCTCGTTGGAGATGTTGAGGTCGAAATGGTCGCTGGTGCCGCGGTCTTCGATGGTGATGGTGCCGTCGTTGACCAGCTTGGCGAAGCCGCGCACGCCAATGCCCTGGGTGGTGACCGTACCAGTGTCCGCGTTCTCGACCATCGCCAGGTCGGAGCCGACCACGAAGCTGTCGATGACCTCGTCGTTGATGGCGAACCAGTAGTCGCTGGTCAGGGTGCCGCTGTTGGTCAGGTCTCCACCTTCGGCGACATGCAGGCCGCCCGCGCCGCTCAGCGCCAGCATCCCGGCGTTTATCGCGGTGCTGTCGCCGTAGATGCGCATGGACCCTCCGGTGACGGTGCCGGTGCCCTGGTTGGTCCATGTGGCGTCGGCCTCGACGTCCGTGTTGTCGGTGACCGTCAAGGTGCCGGTGTTCTCGAACGTCGCCTCGTTCTCGGTGTCGAAGTCGTCGCCGACGGCCAACGTTCCGGTGTTGGTGAACGCCGCCTCGTCCGAAACGTCGAGATCGCCGGTGATCGTCAGCGTCAGGTCCGACGTGTTCTCGACCGTCGCCTCGTCGAGGACTTCCATGTTGTCGCCGACAGTCATCGTGCCGTCGTTCTGCAAATGCGCCTGTTCCTCGACGTACACGGTCTCGGCAACCGAGACGGTGCCGGAGTTTTCCAGAACGGCCTCGTCCTCGAACTCGATGTCATCTTCGACGATCAGCGTGCCGGTGTTGGTGAACACGGCCTCTTCCGACAGGTCGAGGTCGTTACCGACGGTCAGCGTCAGGTCGGACGTGTTTTCGACCGTCGCCTCGCCGCTGACGTCCATGTTTTCGCTGACCGAGACCGAACCGTCGTTCTGCAGGTGTGCGAAATCCGTGACCGTCAAATCGTCGCCGATATCGATGGTTCCGCTGCCTTCATTGGTCAGCGTGCCGCTGCTCTCGATCGTGACGTCGCCGCCAACGGTCATGGCGCCGGAGTTGATGAACACTGCCGCACCGCCGCCACCGCCGGACAGTGCCGCCTCATAGGCGAGCACGGCGCCCTGGTTGGTGAACGTGGTGTCGTCGAGTTCGGCGCCGACGGCGAGGTGCTCGCCGTCAAGGTCGACCGCCGAGCCGAAGCGATCGCTCGTGCTAGCCGCCGAGTGCACGATCTGATCGGTCTCGACCCAGCTTCCGGAACCGGAGTCGTATTCGTACACATAGGCCTTGCCGGCGTTGGCCGTCGCGCCGACGTCGTGGTTCAACGCGGTGACGACGATGCGGCCGCCGTCGATGGCAACGTCGGTGCCGAACGCGTCACCATTGGCGCCGTCGCTGGCAGCGAGCGTGTCGACCAGTTCCCAACCGGAACCGGTATCTTGGAACACGTACGCCTTGCCAGGCGTCGCACTGGTGTCGTCGCGTGCCCCGACGACGATGGTGTTACCCTCGACCGCCACCGAGAGGCCGAACATGTTGTCGTTGAACCGCTCGCCCCCAGGAATCAGCGCATGCAGGTCGGCCACCCGTGCCCAGCCGCCACCGGTGTCCTCATAGACATACGCCTGGCCTTCTTCGGTGTTGGGCGAGAGCGTCCCCGAGACTGCAACGTCGCCATCGATGTCGACGGCCGCGCCGAGGTAGTCGTTGAAGTCGGGATCGGGGTTGGTCAGCGAGCCGACCAAGTCCCAGTTGCCGGTACCGTCGTTCTCGAAGACGTAGGCCTGGCCGCTCCAGGCGCCCGGTCCGGCGCCGACGGCACCGGCGATGATCCGCCCGGCGCCCGCCGCGCCGGCATCGGCATCGACGGCCACGTCATAGCCGAACAGATCTTCGAAGTAGCTGTCGAACACCGCCGGCGTGTAGCCGGCATCCGGCCACAGGTTGAGGAAGTCGGCATGGCTCCACGTGCCGCTGCCGTCGTCATAGGTGTAGACGTGGGCGATGCCCTGGCGCGACGTTAGGTCGAAGCCATCCGCACCGACTCCCGGGACGAACGGGCTGTCCCAGTTGACGCCCCAATCGCGCTCGCCGACGACGGCGATGTCGCCGTCGATGTCGGTGCCCTGGCCGAACCGGTGGCGCCGGCCGTCGTCCGGGTCGGCAGGATGCGCCACGTGGGCCAGCTCCTGTTCCAGCGACCAGCCGCCGCCGTCGAAGGCAAAGATGTGGGCGGTGCCGTGGAAAACCAGGCCGCCTTCCTCGTGCAAAGACGAACCGGCCAGCAGCCTGCCATCGTCTACGGCCAGCGAACCGGGCACCGGGTGGGTGAATCGTGCGCCCTCCTGCAGCTCCGGCTCGACGATGAGCCGCTCGGTGACACTGGAGTAATCGGGTTCGCCCGCAGCGGCGCCGCCGGCGGATGAGATCGTGAGATCGCCGTCGATGATCAGCGTGTCGGTGCCGGTGTTGGAGGCGGTGGCGTTGTCCTCGACGGTCATATCGCGGGCGACGCTGAGCGTCCCGTGGTTGTCGAGGAAGCCATCGCCAACGACGTTCAGATCGCCGCCGAGGAGCGGGTCGTCGACGACCTTCAGCGTGAAGTGGTTGCGAATCGACGAGTCGACCGTCCAGGTGCCGACTTGCGTGCTGTCGGTGCCCATGTCGGTGAGGTCGGCGAATTGCAGGTACTCGACGTTGACGATCTGGTTGGTGCCGTCGCGTCCAGCAACGCCATCGGCGGCGAGCACACCGGTGGCGAGATGGTCGACCGCGTAGTCGCCGAAGTTGCCAGCGAACTCGACCGTGTCGATTCCGGCACCGCCGTCGAGACGGTTGCTGCCCGGCCCGCCGAGCAGCAGATCGTCACCTGCCTCGCCGAACAGCAGATCGTCGCCTTCGCCGCCGATCAGAAGGTCGTCGCCGGCTAGCAATCCGGGATGGCCCTCGATGCTGACGTGCAGGGTATACGTATCGCCGACGTCGGGGACATCGCCCTCGGGCGGGGCAACGCCGTCGAACTCGGATGTCGGGAACTCGCCAACGACGATGTAGTACACGCCCGCCGCGGCGAACGTGTAGTGGATCTCGGAATCGTAGCTGTGCACCGACCCCGGATCGAGGGCTGAATCGTCGTTCTCGGCCAGTACGTTGCCGAAGGCGTCGTAGAGCACCAGTTCGGTGTCGATGCTGCCGTCGATGTTCTGGCCGAAATCAATGTCGAAGCTGCCCTCGGCACCGGCCATCGGCACGGCGAAGCGGTAGAAGTCGAACCCGCCGTCGCCGGTCGCGGTCACCGAGACATGCGGGATGATGTCGGAATCAAAAACGTTCGGGTCGGCAACGAGGCCGAAATGCGGATCGAGGTTCTGCGCCGTCGCCAGGTCGTGGTTGCCGCCGACCTTGACCACCGAAGCGGTACCGTCGCCAGGCGCGCCGGCGAAATCACCGTGCAACTCGTCGTTTCCGTCGAGGCCGACCAGCACGTCGTCGCCCCCGCTGCCGACCAGAAGGTTGTTTTCACCGTCGCCGATCAGTTCGTCGTTGCCGCCGCCACCGACGACGTTCTCGATGCCGGCGAGCGTGTCACCGATGCCGCCGGGGCCGTCGATTTCCCCGCCTGCCGCGATGCCCGCTTCGAGGTCGACTTCGACGCCGAGTGATGTGCTCGTGTAGACGACCGTGTCCCGTCCCGTGCCGCCGTCGAGGAGATCTTCACCTTCGCCGGTGCCGCCGACGATCAGGTCGTTGCCGGCTCCGCCGAACACCTGGTCGTCACCGCTGCCGCCATCAAGGATGTCGTCGCCGTCGTTGCCGAGCAGAAGGTCGTTACCGCCGAGCCCCTGGATCGTATCGCCGCCGGGACCGCCGACGAGCGTATCGTCCCCGTCGGTGCCGACGATCAGCTGGCCGGTCAGGAGATCGGGGATCGGGAAGATATCGTCGTCATCGCCGACGCCACCGCCGTTGCCGTCGCCATCTTCGGCGACATCGAGGGCCAGTTGGAGCAGCTGCTGGATGACAATCTGATCGGCCCCGACCGTGTAATCGACATCTGTGTACTGGACGACGAGGGGCGGCGGGCCTTCCGGTACCTCCTCCTCGCCGGCAGCGGTCTCGAACTCCTCCAGGCCGGCGAGATCGTCGCCGACGCCGTAATCGTTCACCGATCCGATGCTGTCGGGCAGGATGCCCAGCGCGCGCTGAAAGACCTGGATCACGTCGCCGACGGTGAGCTGGAACGGATCGGACGGCATGCCGGTGATGTCGGTGACGGTGACGGCGAACTCGGCGAGATTGAGGGTCCGGGCGCCGGCCTCGGTGAGGACGATGATCTCACCCAGGTAGCCATTGGCCTCGGGCATCAGCACGACGGTCAGCGTCTGGCCGTCGGCGATGTCGATGCCGCCCTGAGTGCCGCGAATGCCGATGGTGGCGACCGGCGTGCCGATGGTCATCGCCTCGGGGTCTGTACGGGCGATTTCGCCGGAAACGAACGTGAACACGCCCTTGACCACCGAAAGCGCCAAGCGCCCGTCGTCGGCGCCTGGGTCGTAGATCATCTCGTCGAGCACCATGCGGCCGTTCTCCGCCATGGAGAACGAGGTACCGTCGGCGAATACGATGCCGATGGCCCCGTCGGGACCGGACGCCAGCACGTCGCCGGCGAACACCGGATCGCCCTCGCCGAGTTCGGTGACCGTACCGTCAGCGCGGGTAACGGTGACGGTGCCTTCGACGGCTTCGACCTGGCCGATGGGTTCGGCGGTGGCGGCCACTCCGGCTTGGGCGACCTGCGCCGGCGCCGCCGGCCCGGCCAGCTTGGCGGCCAGCGCGCCGGGGTAGGACACACCCTCGGGTAGCGTCAGCGCGGGTGGCGGATCGGCTGCGAAGAAGTCGCGGACGACGGCACGGCTGCCGTCCGGCGCGGTCAGCACCAGGTCCCCGCCCGATCGGGCGAACTCCGCATCGGCGATAGCGAATCCTGCCGGCAGTGCGACCGCGCCTCCCGGCACCGCGTCCGCAACGATCACGCCCGGGGAATCGAAGGAACTCGAAACCGCGCTTCCGGCGCCCGCAGCAAGCGGGCCGCCGACCGATGAAATTGAGTCGAACATGGCCATACCGTCCGAAATGGCTCTCCCTGGATGGAAGCCCCCCCGTCCCCCACAGCCATTTCCGCCGGCATCTGCTTGGCCGATTTGATTGTTCGCAGATGCAATAATTGTATTTCAACCTATCGGTTCAGTCAATGAATACAACAGTATTTTTGTGTATTAATCAAACATCTGAAATTCATTTGTTATCGAGTCCAAGCAAGCGTGCACCACAGTTGCCGCACACGCCGGATGCGCCATCAAAATAACTTAAAGTTGATGACCGGTGATCAACAAAACGGCCCGGACGGGGACGTCAGGTGGGCCGAAGCCGAAGCTAGGGCGCTTTCCGACCATATTGAAGCGTTCTGATGGCTCCGCGGCGAGGCGATCCGCCAGGAGGTGGCGCGAAGCCGATGCTGGAGCATCGGCGAGGGCCGCCGACCCCGCGGGCGCCCGCCCGGGGTCACGGGGTGCCCCCGGAAACAAATGCGGGGGACGCCCCCGCGGCCCCCGAGGGGCCACCCCTGCGGGGCCGGGGGGCGTCGAGCCTCTTGCCCGTAGGCACCGCTACGCGCTGCACGGCTCTCCTGCCCCGGACCCGAATGGCCTCGGTCAGAATGGTCCAATATGGTCGGAAAGCACCCTACGTCTCCGCCGATTCGTCGCCCGTACGGAGCGCCGTGACGTCGGCAATGGCGGCGTCCACCAGGTTCAGCAGGTATCCGCCTTCACCGAGTCCGGCGACGATCTCGCGGATCGCCACGAGCCGCGCCTCGACATCGCCGAGGTCGCGCGCCCGTGTCCCCAATAGCCGCACCTGCAGGTCGTTCACCCGGCATTCCAGGTTGGCCCGCGCCCCCGCGCCCGGCTCGCCGAGGGCGGCGAGCGCCTTGTCGAGATCGCGCTTGGTCTGCGCGACAGAGGGTTCGTCGTCGTTGTCCATCACGCTTCCTCGTGGGTCCCCCGCAGCTTTTCGACGAGATCACGAAACGCGTCGCCAAGGGAGTCGGCATCGGCGAATCCGCCCCCGCCGACACGCCCCGGCGACAGAACCACCGTCGCCTCCCCGCCCCCGTCAGCCCTTACGGCCTCATGCGCAGCGGCGACGGCAGCGGCCAAGCCGCCATCTCGATCCTCCACGACATGGGTCGTGCGGACCCGGCCGGCGACAGCGTCCGGCATCCCGGTCTCCGCCACCGAAGCGTCCCCGGCGATCCAGTGCACCGCGTCGTAACAGGCCAATGACCGCGCGGCGGCCCTCGGCGTCGTCGCCGCCGCGTCGTTGACCCACAGCATGCCATCCACGCGGTCCAGCGGCTCGCGGTGATGGACGAGGCCGGGAAAACTCTGGATGCAGGCCATCGCCTGCGGCGGCCCGACGCCGATGGCGCGGGCGCCGGCATAGGCCGCCGCGGCATATCGTGCTCCCGCCTCGCCCGGCAGCGCGGCGAGCACTGAGACGTCGGTGACCGGCACCTCCGCGCCGTCCATATCATCGGTCAGCATGCCGCCCTCGACATAGACCCCGCCGTGCGTACGCCCGCGCCCGGAGACCGGGATCACCATCTGCTCCTTCGCGGCTTTGAGTCGCTCGAACACCTGCCGTCCCGCCGCGTCGTCGACACCGACCACCGCCGCCCGCGGCGCCGTCTGGCGGCGGAACACCTTGGCCATCACTGCAACGTCTTCGTCTTCGGCGTCCGCGCAGTCGACCAGCACGCCGACATCGAACGTCGCCGATACCGTCAGCGCCACGTCGGCGGGGGCCATCTCCAGCACGTACGCCCCCTCCGCCCCGAGGCCATGCAGCGCCAGTGCCGGGATCAGCGCGCCGCCGCCGATCTCGGCCTCGCGGCCCGACACCTGAAGAATGTGGCCGAGAAGCGCCGCGGTCACCGTGCGGCCCTCGATGCTGGTGACGCCGAGGAACGATGCGTCCCGCTGAGTGCGGACCAGAAGCTCCACGTCGCCGATCACTTCGCAGCCGGCGGCCCGGGCGCGGGTCACCACGGGATGAGCGTCTGTGCCGTCCGACGCAATGCCGCCGCCGACCACCAGCGAGGTCAATTCCCGCCAATCGCAGACGTAGAGGTTAACCAGCGGCACCCCGGCGTCGCCGGCGGCGGCGCGGCGGCCCTCGTCGTCGTCCCACGCCCAGACCTCGGCGCCGCTGGCGTGCAGGGCGCGCGCCGCGGCCAGCCCGTTCCGGTCAAGGCCGTGGACGGCGACCGGCAGGTCGGCGAAGGGAAAAACGTCGATCATGCCCGCCTCTCGTTGCCTGGAATCGGTGGTGCCGGGTGACCGTGCGCGCCATTATGCTCGATCCGTCATCGCGACCCAACGGGGGGAAATTCATGGACGAGAACGTCTTCAACATGGAGGTGCGCAAGTTCCTCAAGAACGTCGGCGTCACCTCGCAGCGCGAGATCGAGACCGCCGTCCGCAAGGCCATCGAAGAGGGCCGGCTGAGCGGCAACGAGAAGCTCGCGGCGAAGGTGACGCTGACCATCGACGGCGTCGGCCTGGAGAAAGTCATCGACGGCGAGATCGAGCTGGACTGACCCCCGGCACCGGACACCGACGTCAAACCTCGCGGGCGAGCGGAAGGTTGATCAGCAGGTTCTGCGGCTTGAGCCTCAGGGTCTTCGCCGGGGTCATCGCCAGCGCCAGATAGACGGGCATGCCGGCGATTTCCGGGCGCATGTCGGAGGCACGCTCGAACTCCAGGCGGAACAGTGACAGGATCTGTTCCAGCCGCTCGTCGCCGACCTCCGTTCCGGCATAGAGGTCGTCGAGCAATACCGACGCCTCGGCGTCCAGCCCGACATGCCAGCGCCAGCGTTCGTCGCGGATCTTCTGCACCGGCTGGATGCTGACACCGACGCCGAGGAAATGCCGTACCCAGCGCTCCAGCACACGACACAGCGCGTCGAGCCCGGGTCGGGTGAAGGTGACGTCGAGCACCGTGTCGTGGCGTTCGTCCCGCTCCCAGTAGAGATCGGCGTTTTCGCCGGTCAGCACGTCGAGGTCGATCCGGCGAAGCTGGGCGCCACCCTCGACGATCAGCCGCCCGAGCTCGCCGAAGCCGCCGGTGGTGGCGTACATCTCGACGGTCTCGGTATCGGCCATCAGGATGGCTCCCTCGTGGATGGTCACCGTCTGCGGGCGGAACAGCGTCTCGCCAGCGCGGACCAGCATCGGGTCGGTGGCGCCGTCGAGGATACTGCGGACGATGACGTGAACCATCTGGTCGAGGAACAGCGGCGCGACGGTCACCCGGTCCTCACGGAAGATGCCTGCATAGCAGGCCTCGACTGTGCCGGCGCCGATCAGACGGCCGAGGAACTCCAGGAGCACCGCGTAGTTGTCGCGAGCGTCCGGATCGGCAAGCCCGGCGATGCGCTCAGCCGGCACCGCCATGCGCGGTTGAGCCATGAGGTCCGCGTGCAGCTCCCGCTCGGCATCGCAGGACTCTTCCACCGGACTGACCTCGGGACGGGAGAGATAGGCGCGCAGGAAGTCGTCGGTCACCGCCAGTTGACCGTTCGCATCGCGCTCCAAAAGGTGGAAACCGGAATTGCGCCAGAAGTCGGGCGCGGAGCCACCCGGCGCGTCAATCGTCACCGTCTTCCACCATCTGCCAGATGCGGATGTCGGCGGCCATGCCGGAGGCGGGCATCTCAATCACGCGGACCCGTTCAATGATCCCGTCGGCAAGCAATTCCCGCTCGATGGCCAACAGCGTCCCGGGCTCGACGCCGCAGAGCCCGGCGGTGGTGTCGATCTCGCCGCGCGCGGCAGCCGCGGCGCTCTCCCAGTTCGGCGCGCCGTAGTCCTCGACGAGGTGATTGGCGAGGTCGTCGGCGATCTCGTCCGCCGTTTCCTGGGCGATCTCGACAACCCGCACCAGGGTTGCGAACCCGAAGCTCTTGGTGCCCATCCAGCCGTTGCGGAAGGCCTGACGCTCCTTTGCCGACATGGCGTCCGGGTCGGCGTCGACGAAGGCGAAGGTGCCGGTGACCGCCCACTCACCGGCGCGGGCGGCGACCGGGAATACGGTATCGTCCGACTCGTCCAGGCGGATGGTCTTGGGGAGCTTCATGACCGCAGGAGTATAGAGTTCTCCGGGGACCGACGCGAGCAAGCGACAGGTATGGTATACCGGCAATGCCTCGCGCCGGCCCGATGGGAGTCCGTCTCGTGTCCATGTCGCGGATCGTCGCCCCCTTTTTTGCCGCCCTGACGCTTCTCGTAGCGGCACCGGCGCACGCCTTCGATCCGGCGATCCTCGACTCGGTGGTCAGCGTTCTGCCCAACTGGCCCGAGGGCAGCGGGCCCGGGCGCACCGATCCGCAGCGCCTCGAGGAGCCCGAGGGCACCGGGGTCGCAGTCCTGGCGGGCGGCTACGTAGCCACCAACGCCCATGTGCTCGGCCGCGCCACGGAGGTGCGGGTGCGTCTCGCCGACGGGCGGCATCTGCCCGCCGCCATCGTCGGCCGCGACGTTGCCACCGACCTCGCCCTCCTGCGTATCGAAAAGGACCTGCCGATACCGCCCTTCGGTCCGGCACCGCCGCTGGGCGACCGCGTCTGCGTCGTCGGCAATGCGTTCGGGCTCGGGCTGTCGGTCACCTGCGGGGTCGTATCCGCCCGCCAACGCGCCGGGACCGGCTTCAACCCCATCGAGGATTTCATCCAGACCGATGCCTCGGTCAATCCGGGTGCATCTGGTGGTGCGTTGGTCGACAGTGAGAACCGCCTGGTCGGCGTGGTCTCGGCCATTTTCACCAAGGGATCGGACGCCGACATCGGCGTCAATTTCGCCGCCTTGATGGCGCTGGTGATGCGGGTTTCCGAGGACCTTCGCGACCACGGCCGGGTGATCCGCGGCCGCGCCGGGTTCGGGTTTGCCGACCTTTCGGACGAGAATCGACATGCCGGGCTCGTCGGCGTCCGGGTCGTCAGGTTGCGCCCGGAGGGTGCCGCCGCCCGCGCCGGTCTCGCCGAAGGGGATCTCATCGTTTCCATCGCCGGCCGGCCGATCCGGCAGCGCATGGAGGTGCCGGCGGCGCTCCACATCCACCGCCCTGGCGATCCCATCGAGATCACGGTCATCCGCGCGGGCGAGGCGCGATCCATTACGCTCGCCATGGACCCATAAACGGGTTCCAGGGGCTTTCCACCATGCGGAACCGGCCCTGGAATCGAGTCGCGTTCGGCCCAAGAATCTAAAGAAAATGCCCGTCTGAGGAGACCCGCGACGTGCCGCGATCGACTCTACTGACCTGCCGCCAATGGGCGGCATCCGTCTTACTTGGCGCCGGCCTTCTGTCGTTGGCGAGCGTGCCGGTGAACGCCGACATGACCGGCCACGGCGGCATCGTTCGTGCCGTCGCCGTGTCGCCCGATGGCAAGCGGATTCTAACGGCGAGCTTCGACTACACCGCCCGACTCTGGGACTTCGTCGACCAGGTCGCGCTCGCCGAGCTCGACGAGCATGCCGGCCCGGTCAACGCCGTGGCCTTCGCGCTGGACGGCAAGCGGGCGCTGACCGCCGGCGACGACCGCGTCATCCTGGTCTGGGACCTGGACACCGGCAAGCCTGTGCGCCGCCTCGAGGGCCATGACCACAAGATCGTTGCGCTGGCCGTTTCGCCGGACGGACGCCGGGCGGCCAGCGCCGGCTGGGACCGCACCGTCCGCATCTGGGATTTGGAGACCGGCTCCGAAACGCTGGTCATCGAGCACACCACGCCGGTGAACGCCGTTGCCTTTACCTCGGGCGGAACGCGCGTGCTCAGCGGCGGCCAGGACGGTGCCATCCGGCTTTGGGATGCCGCCGACGGCACCGCGAAAGGCGAGTTCGGCCGCCACGACATGGGCGTCACCCGGCTCTCCGTGTCACCGGACGGGCGCTTGGCGTTGAACGCCAGCATCGACGAAACGCTCAGTCTCTGGGACGTTCGGGCCGGCAAGGAACGCCTGGAGCTGGTCGGTCATTTCGGGCCGGTGCTCGCAGCGGCCATCGCTCCCGACGGGGGCACCGCCGTCTCGGCCGGAGCCGACGGCTTCATCATTCACTGGGACTTGGTCAGCGGCCTGCCGATCCACGCCTTCCGCGCCCACGAGGGCCGGGTGTGGAGCCTTGCCTTCTCCCCCGACGGTCGGTTTGTGGTGTCGGCCGGAGCGGATTCCGTCGCCCGGGTCTGGCATCTGGCGACCGGTGACCGCATCGGCATCAGCGCGCCAACGGCCAGCGAGCCGAAGCCGTGGCTGACCAGCGCTCATCCGGGTGCCCGTCTCTACCGCAAATGCGCCGGCTGCCATACGCTGGTCGCCGACGGTCCGAAACGGTCCGGCCCCCATTTCGAGGGCCTGTTCGGGCGGCGCGCCGGTACCGTACCCGGTTTCCGTTATTCCGCGGCGGAATTGCCTAGTTTGGGGCCTTGATATTTAATTGGTTTCTTTTTCCAGAATCAGTCATCGAAAGGCATCTGTATCGTCTCGTTCGTCTTCGGAAAAGCGCGGTTGAGACTGGCTTTGAAGCGAT